>ERZ780117.53-NODE-53-length-57429-cov-5.728274_pt1 | contig 57429 bp, 64 predicted proteins | sample MGYA00510985_ERZ780117 | MGnify/ENA primary metagenome ERZ780117 (study PRJEB29588, sample SAMEA2159553) | human gut metagenome | biome: human gut; feature: human-associated habitat; material: faeces | place: Denmark | collected 2008/2010 ...
GGGATTCTAGGCGGGTGATTATTGTGCACTTACTCAGTTCCACTCCTCCCGAATCCCCACGGTCGGCCACCTGTCCTCCGTCACTATGTACAATCCAGTCCCCACCTTTTTGACAGATCCAGCATTGCGAAGCAGAATCTTTCCCACCGTGCCAATGTTATCTGTGACGGGTCGCCTTCCCGGATACGCATGGTGCGGCGGATCTCCTTGGGGATGACCACGCGGCCGAGGTCGTCTGAGTGTGTCAAGTATTCACAAAAATATTTTTTCCGATCCCGGAAACCCTTGATTTTACTGGATTTTTTGGACATGGCCAATTTGGAGGCCAAACGAAAAAACTCAAAAAATGCCGCTTTTTGTCCTATTATATCACATGGGGTCGAAAGTGTCGCGGGCATTTTTTTGATCATTTTGCTTCAATGAAAACCGGTAAAAATATCCCCCCATTTCCATGTAATTTCAATTTCCTCGGAACTATATACTGTGACTCTTTCAATATCGTCATACATGCGCTCCCGCAGTTCCTCATCCGTAGCCTGCAACAAGTCTCCCGACTCTGCCAGATATATTTCCTGAGCTTGTCGTTCTTTCTCTTTCTGCAGCACCCCCTCCTCCCTTTGCTGTTCTTCCTGCAGTTTTTGTTCCAACTCTTTCTTATCGCTAATGAGCTTCCCTTTTTTCTGCAGAAAATCTTCCTTGCCGAATTTACCTTCACGGTACTGTTCATAAAGCTGAAAGTTTTGGTTATCGAATTGCGCCAGCTTAGCAGAAATAGCTGCCTGCCTCTTTCTGCATTCCATCAGCGGATCTTCCTGCATTTCTTTTTGCCTCTGCTGATATTTTTCATTCATTAGCTGTAACTGTGCCTTATATGCTGACAGAACAACTTGTTCGATATCAGTTCTGCTCCAGAAGATTGAAGTACATATGGCATCTTTACGATATAGCTGTGTCGCGCAGGAATAGTATTCGTCCAGCCCATGTGTCTTTCTCAATCTCCGGCCGCAATGGCCACAATAATACACCCAGTCTTTTCCTTCCGAATGTTTCCGCTCAAACGGAGATTTCTTCCGGATTTTAGAATTTGCCAGTTCATATTCTTCATGTGACACAATAGGTTCGTGGCAATTTTCTGTTATCACCCATTCTTCCGGCGGCTTACGGTATGCGGTTTTCGCTCGAATTGTCCTGCTTTCACATTTAAAATTCACCATAGCCCCTGTATATTTATAATCTTTGACGATACGCAAGATGGCCTGATGGCTCCACATAGGCTCATTGGTAAATCTGTCGCGGGAGATTTTTTTATATTCCGCAGGTGTTATAACCTTGCGCTCATTGAGTGCCGCAGCAACCTCTGTCGTTTTCATTCCATTGATAATATTCCGGAAGATTTCTTTGACAACAGGTGCTGTTTCAGGATCTATGATCATTTGATCTTTTACGCCGGGCTTCTTTTTATAACCATAAGGGCAGCCCGTAATGTGCTTCCCCCTTGCCATTCGGATATGCTTGCCTGCCTTAACCTTCTCAGAAAGGTCCTGACTATATCTTTGATAGATCAAATTTCTGAAAGCCATATCGAGCCCGCCGGTACTTCCAATAAAGTTGTCGCTGTCATAGTGGTCGTTTATCGCAATAAACCGGACACCCAGAAATGGGAACAAATGCTCCAGATAGTCTCCAACTTCCAGATAATTTCTTCCAAAACGAGACAGATCCTTTACAAGGATACAATAAATATCGCCTGTCCGAACCAGCTCCATCATCTTCTGAAATTGGGGACGTTCAAAATTTGTACCTGTATATCCATCATCAGCAAATTCCAGAACCGGCCTGCCTGCCAAATCGGAGCGGCCCTTCAAAAAGGTTCTCAACATCATCCTTTGGCTACGGATACTATCACTCTCATCTCTGGCTGCACCTTTACGGATGTCCATATCTTCCTGTGAAAGTCTCAAATATAAAGCAACTGCGCCTTTCACGGCTCTTATGCCACCTCCTTCCTAAGCTGCTCACACTGACGCATAAGCTCCTCAAATTCGTTCATATAAAGAAATGTCACTGAAATACGATTGTCTGCATGCAGCCGAATTTCCTTTACCATGGCATGAACCATTTCTTTAGACAGTTTAGAAGCATTATAATACTCTGAAACGATCCTCTCCCAATGCTTTTCCCCCAGTGATGCTTCTACTGTTTTAATCTGAACCTGTTGAAGCTCTTTGTATTTCTGCTCTAACTTCTTCAGTTTTTCCTGATATTTCTGTTTTGCATACAAATATTCGTCCTGTGTCAGAACACCCTTTTTATAATCCATGTAAAGCGCCGCAGAACGATTTTTCTGAAGCTCGATCTCCTTTTGGATGTCCTGCAGCTGTGCTTTCGGGTTCGCTTTCTTCGCCTTTTCCTTTTCCTGCTTTACCAGATCCTGAAGTACCTTGCGGATATCCACAAAAACCTCCATCTGATTACGCAAAATCTCAAGGACTGCCTGATCCAGATCATCCGCCCGAATATTTTTCTTCGGGCAGGCGCTGTCGCCAAGTTCGATATTCTTCGGACACTTATAATTGTAATAAGCACGTTTTCCGCTCTGGGCAAAGGAGCGTACATATTTAATGACTCTCCCGCAATCTGCGCACTTTAACAGTGAACCATAAAGATTTTCTCTCTTAGGCAGATGCGCATACTTCCCAAAACTGGACTTTACAGTTTCAGATCGCTCTTGTTCTATTTTCTGGACCTTATTCCAAAGGTCCTCACTAATAATGGGTTCATGGGTATTTTCTGCCACATCCCATTCATCCTCGCTTGTCCAATGAAATGGAATCCCTTTGTATAAGCACTGGGTACTGCGCCCTTGGGCTAAATCCCCGATATAAACTATATTACGGAGCAGATCTCGGAGAACATGTCTGTTCCAAGGCAGATCCTTACCCTTTTTATTATTGTTGGTAATAATTCCCCGCTCAAAACGAAGACGCCCCGGTGATGGATATCCTTTTTCATTCAGGGCGCGTGCAATAGTTGCAATCCCCTGGCCCTGCGCCCTCATTTCAAAAATTTCCACTACCACTGGAGCAATGTCCGGATCGACAATCAGACGACTTGGCTTATCTGGATCTTTTAAATAGCCGTAAGGCGCATAATTCCCAATATAATCTCCGCGAACACGCTTTGCTTTTAATGCAGAACCTACCTTTCTGGAAATATCTTTGGCATACATATCATTGATGATGTTCTTTAAAGACGCCCCCAGCTGTTCTCCGGATGTCAGCATTTCACTGTCATAGTTATCATTAACAGCGATAAAGCGCACATGGAGAAACGGGAACACCTTTTCCAGATAGGCTCCCGCTTCCACATAATTTCTGCCCAATCGTGACAAATCTTTGACCAGGATGCAGTTAATTCTTCCTTTCTTAGCATCCTCAAGCATACGGTTAAACTCAGGCCGCTCAAAATCAGTTCCTGTAAAACCGTTATCCATATAAATATCCGTTAATTCCAGATAGGGTCTACTGGATACATACTCCATCAAAAAACTTTGCTGGTTTTCCATGGAGTTCCCATCCTCTTTTCCATTATCCTCAACAGAAAGTCGAAGATAGATGCCGGTACGGTAAACACCTTCGCCTGCCGCCGGTTTTTCTTCCGGTACGATTATAGGTTGGTTTTTTCGAGAAGTTCTTGCCATTTATACCACCTCCAATTTCGGAGCAGCGGCAATATTTGTCTGCCCATCCTGGTTTTCAAGGAAAGCCATAATATCCGCTAACTGATCTTTGTATCGGAACACTACTTCGATTTCATTACCTTCAAAAATCAAAATACGTTCTACCAAACTGACAATAACCCTTCGGGTGATACTGGTAATATTTTCATATTCCTTAAACTGGTTCAGCCAGCCTTGCTGCTCGCTTAATCCTTGCTGGATCTCTCTTTTACTCTGTATCAAGCGGTCAATCGCCTTCTGTCCCTCTGCGATCCGGGCCGTAAACTCACTTTTCACAGAGACAAACTCATCTCTGGTCAGAATACCCGCCTGGAAATCTTCATAGGTTCCCATGCGCAGTTCATTGTTTTTTTCTATGATCTCCTCCTGTATTGCGATACTGGCATCAATTTTCTTGATCTCAAACCTTTCCCACGCCAGCCGCTCCATATCCTGCAGCGCACGATCCATATCCAGAATCACTTCTATCTGCCGCCGGATGGTTGCCAGTACCGCCATATCTAGAACATCTTCCCGTATGCTGTGCTTGCTGCACTGGTTTCGATCCGACTTATTTTTTCCGCAGACATAATACACATATTCTTTTTTGCCCGACCGAACCGTTTTGCGCACTGCTGGAGCGCCGCAGTCACCACAGAAAATACGCCCACAATAAGGATGGACGGCTGTATCTTCCTCTGCCGCTCTGGTATCCTCCTGAAGAAGTTCCTGCACCAGATGGAATTGTGTGCGGCTGATAATCGCTTCATGGGTATCCTCAACCCGAACCCATTCTTCCTTATTTCTATAAATTATTTTTTTTGTCTTATGATTGGGTGTTGTCCGCTTTCCCTGCACCAGGACCCCCGTATAGATTTCATTTTGAAGAATCCTGCGTACAGCTACATGACTCCATTTTGCTGTAGTACCTTTTTTAAAGTGTGACTGAAAATTGCTCCCTTGGGAACGTTTATACTCCATCGGGGATAGTGCGCCCTGCTGATTCAGCCTGACAGCGATGCTGCCCGGACTTAACCCTGCGATCTTCCACTTGAAAATATCACGGACCACTGCCGCAGCGGTTTCGTCAATAATCAGATGGTTTTTATCATCTGGATCTTTCATATATCCATAGACCGCAAAATTACCAATAAATTCTCCCTGACGGCGTTTTACTTCCAGATTCGTCCGTACCTTAATGGATATATCTCGGCTATAACTGTCATTGATCAGATTTTTAAACGGGACTACAATGTTATCTGAGCTTGACATAGCAAACGTGTCATAATTATCGTTTACAGAAATAAACCGAACCCCTAACTGGGGGAATATTTTTTCAATATACTTCCCGCAGTCAATATAATCTCGTCCAAATCGAGACAGATCCTTCACAACCACACAGGTCACTTTCCCCTGACGAATATCCTCCAGCATACGGTTGAATCCCGGACGGTCAAAATTGGTTCCTGTCCATCCATCATCTTTATATTCATCATAAAGCTCCAACTCAGGATGCTGCTTCAAAAAGTTATGCAGCAGCTCTCGCTGATTATGGATACTATTACTCTCTGCTTTTCCGTTTTCAGAAACTGAAAGGTCGCCATCATCCTTTGATAAACGCAGGTAAATGGCGACCTTAAAAATCTGGTCTTTATTATTCAATCGATTCATTGCGCCACTCCTCATCTGAATATTGCGGAAATCCGAATAAACAGCTAAGGGTGATCACTGATTTTGTCCGTACTTATTGTAGCATAGCTTAAACCGGAAATCCAGACAATCTCATAAACTTGCCTCTGGGAATTATACCCATTCTTACAAAGAAGCAATCATATCCGTAAAGCTGTCGTTAATTGTTTTTGACTCGCCGGCATATGATATATGAACTTTAACCTTCCCTACCCGAAAATCATAAGGATGTTTCACCTGTTGCACATAAGATTTAATCCGTTCTTCCGTTGGTAAGCTGCGATCTACCTTTACATCACGAATATCGACAAGATCATTTAGATCCATCTTGCTTTGCTCAGGCTCTTTCATAGATAAGCACCTCCTATCTGTCCTGTTAGCCTTATTTTTTCCATTTTATGGATTTCTATGCAAATAAACGCTTCACCCTCTGCCTGCAGCGAACAGGTCCATAGAAATCTCATCTCCCCGCCTTCACCTTGGCCGGGCCGCGTTTTACGGAAGTATCATTATACCCTGATCGGATCATTGCGCTATACGGGTGCCACCCATATATCAGTACTCATGGTTTTGCCTGCCAAACAAACGGATAGTCGCTCCCCATTATCAGGAATGTAGAGAAATGAAGCACGATATGAACTTGTCAAGGTGCCGGCACAGGGATGCCTTTACTTAACAAGAACAAAATCTTACGTGAAAATTTAATGTGTCGTTTGAAAAAATTCTTATTACGGGATAACTGCCCCGGTTTCCCGAGGCAGCTTTTCATCAACTCATATAATAAATTTACCAATATTTTGCACTATATGTACCATAATATACTGACGGCAATCCTCATCAAGCCTGCCATCAAAGGTACTGGCATGATTGATCAGCGGCATATACAGTTTCAGAATCTGCTCCAAAGCCGTATGATCGCCTCCAATCGCTGCATTTAAAATCTTCCGAAATTCTTCTGGTTTCATTTCTCGTCACCTTCTTTCTGCAGAAGTTGACGCAGTTTCTTTAAAGCCAATGATTTTTGATTATACACATACTGCACCGAGCAATGCAGCCTGTCCGCAATATCTGAAGGCTTCATTTCCTGAACAAACAGAAGTGTCAGGATTTCCCGACGCATCAAAGAAAGATGGGCAAACGCATTTGCCAGTTTTTCTTCCTCAAATTCAAAAGCCTCCTGACTGCCGGAAAAATACATTTCCTCTTTGGCGGCCAAATGTTCCGGTACCGTTTCCAGTGGTATCGTTGGGACACCACGGTCACGCATATGCACATAATTAATTCGAGCATGTTTTACCAGTACCTCCATGAACCGGGTGAATCTGCCTCGCAGTTCGTCCCTTTCAGGATAAAATTTTTTCTTCATCTCATGCCTCCTGGCCATGCCATCCCAGCCGCCTGGGTGGCATGCCAAGATGGCATGCGTTCTCTTTGTGTGGTTTATAGGGATCATTCAACGCACAGGTTAGATGCTCATGGGAATCACCCCCTTTCCACAGGCATAGAAAAAGACCGCACTGTACATAATCTGCACAATACGGTCTGATGAAAGAAACCTGATAATTTATATATGAACTTGCAGCTACTTGATGGTAAGCAGTTGCAGGGTCATCGAAATTTTCAATTTTTTTGAAACAAATGCCCCAATGATACTATTTTCCGGGAAAGCCCAAATCCAATGTCTCCCCGTTATTTCGGCAATCACTGTATCCCTCCTTTAAAATAGGAAAAGCCTGCATCTACACCATGCAGGCTTAGCTATAGCAAGCAATCGATTCTCTCATTGCTTCTGCGCTTTTTCAATTATCTCCAACAGATCCTGCATCATTTCACAGGACAAAATCTTTATTGATCTAGGAAATTCTTGTATCCGTCTTTCCATCTCTCTTAAATACACCAGTTCCGGGTAATCCAAAGAATCCAACAACAACTGATCAACTGTAACGCCAAGCACATTGGCAATGTTGACCACCATTTCCAGACTGGCTGTTCCGGTACCACGCTCCAACTGTCCGATATGGCTGTTGCTACATCCCGCCTTTTCGCCCAGGGCTTCCTGACTCAAATCCTTCTGGACTCGAAATTTTTTGATATTTTTTCCAAGCAATTGGTAATTCATTTTCACCGTCCCCTTATGGTATCATTGTATAAAATAAGCAGTCTCCAAACCAGAAACCAGCACTTCAATATACGCACCATTAGTTTTATTTTGCTAGTTTATGATTCTGTTTATTCTCTGTCACTTCATTTTTTGAACCATTATAGGGATTTACGCACACAGCTGTTTGCTACTGAAACATATCCAAATTTGCCAGCATTTGTGCAATATCTTCCTTAAGGGCTTCTGGCATCTCCTCTTTGGATCGTTCCCCTTCTGAAGATGGGATTAAGCCGGATTTCTCCACTGCCTGCACATTCAACGGCGGCTCTGTGGTATGCTGCAGCTGTTCCTGAATCAATGTCCGAATCAATCGCTCCAGTTTGTCCCGGCTTATCCCATTTTCCTGCTCTATGCGTATACGAAGGCCCTGCGTTTCAAATTCCGGATGGTTATCCAAATATTCATTGAGCGCTGCTACAATGACAGCGCTCTTTTTGTTCCCCAGCTTTTCCAGCAACTCACCTGCCCGAATCCGTTTTTCTGAATCGTCCGGAAACTGGAGGGAGTACCGGTAAAGACCATCTTTTTTCATAGGCAGCCCTCCATCAGCTTCGGCTGTTTAATGCAGCTTCAGCCAGCATAGCATAGCCAATGGCATTGGCCTTTGGATCTTCCACAAAGCTCGCCTGCGCCACCATAGGGGAGGATTCCATTAAAGGCCGGAATAAGATGCTGCCTCCACCTATAAAAATCGCCGGATTAGAACGCAGATCGACCTGCAGTTCTCTCAGCTGGTCTAAAATCCCCTTCGCATGACTTGCCGCAGCTTCACGGATGGACTGCTTTACATCCTCTGGTAAGATAGTCTCTCCGCCTAAAAGGACTGCACTAATGTGTTCATCCTCAATTTTCATATCGTACTTTGCGCTGATTTTTCCAATAATTCCATTATTCATGGTGATCACGCCACTTTCCAGACTCCGGCAAAACTGAAGATCGGGTTTGCCGCTCCTCAAAAGTAATACATCTGTCGTAAAACCGCCAATATCAACAATAAAAGTCCGCAATGTTTTTAAGAGCAGTGTACTTTGCGGGATCACAGCTGCATAAGCCTGTGGGTATACCATCACATGGCGGATCATAATACTCATCGGCCTTCCCTTATAAACATAGTTGACCATCCCACTGCGCTTAAAATACTGGGCAAACTTCTCCCGGAGCATCCCATAATGCTCTGGCGGCAGTCCTACAGCCAGATCTACCTGTTCAAAAGCGGCCTGGCAATTTGAACGCTCAAACTCTTTTGCGATAGCAAACAGTGTCAGTATGAAGTAGTTGTCGTCCCTTGTCTTATCCCGCATATAGGGGAGCCGCTGTCCCGAAAGTGTCCAGTAACTTCCTCCATATTCCAGAACCTCCTCTGCCATCGGCGGCTTCACCTTATGTTCGGTCAAGCCGGAGACAAAGGAAAAGTGCGGTGTTTTAATCGCATAGTTGCCATGATCGATTGCAATCAGCATAATATCTACCTCCTGTTTATCATTCTGTCTACATTACACGCATATACAAACGCATTTACAACCAAAATACGTTTTCTTCCAGAAAAAAAGAAAAGGCGGATTTCCCCCGCCCTTTCCTGTCACTGTGATGACCTGCCCTGCATACAGTATTCCCAGACATAATCATCCAATCCTTTATAATGAGGGTCCCAAAGGTAAGTGCCATACTGAAACCCTGTTTCCGCCAAAAGTTGGGTAAGATTAGTATATCCGTTTTGCACATGTGGATTCGTCAAAAAATCCATATCAAAGGCAGTCATAATTTTTTTCGTTCCAACACCCTTCAAAACCTGAAGTACCGGCTCCAGTTTGGAGAGAGAATTAACACCTGCTACAGCCACAACCGTCTGTCCGGTCAGTGCATGGACCACATCTGCTTTTAATGGTCCCTCTGTCAATAAAACTGTCGAACGTGGCTGTCCCGTGATATGTACCCATACTTCGGCCCCACAGCCGTCCGGCTTATTCGTACTGGATACCCAGCGGAATTTTCGCCTTGTGACATTATCCCTGCGGATCTGAAGTCCCTGTATACGTCCTTTCATATCTCTTACGGGAATCAGTATCCCCCGGCCTTCACTGACAAAGCTCCATTTGCCATCCTTACGGTAAAATCCGGGAACCCCTGACAGATAGTATCCGGCTTCCTGCAAGTGCTTCGCAATCGCCGTCATACCGATTACCGGTGTTGTCTTGTAACCCAGCTCCTGAATCATCTCCAGCGACAAGCCGCGTGACAACAGATTTTCCTGATGATCGGAGGCCAGCGAGAGCTGTCCAAGGAGTGCCTCATAAGTCGCATGGCGAGCATCAATATCTGTCAGCGGACATTCCGGTGTCGCCGGTGGCTCAGTTTTTTTCTTAGGTCTGGGCATTTCCCCGCGAACATCCAGACGGGCTATCAAAGCCTCCCGGACCGACTCGCGGGGGATCCCTGTATAATAGGCATATAAGTCGAACACACCTCCGTTGAATCCACATCGCGGGCATCGGAACACATCCTTTTTCAGATTAATATTCAAGTGCTTTTTCCGGGGCTTGTAGTCACAACAAGGACACGGGATATTATAGTCACTCCGGCCGGGTGGAGGCTCTGGGATACCAATCAAAGGGATAATGTCTTCCATATGAAAGAACTCCATACAGCCCTCCTTTCTTTAGACGGCAAAGCCGCCCAACTTATATTTTCTCATGCAGAGGCCTGTGAAAGAGAATCCTCACAAATCAATCTGGCCGCAGCAGCAATTTCCGGATCGCCTTTAAATTTTGTAGCAATCCAATTTATAGCATTGGGGTCCATGGAAAGAACCTCGCCCAGAGTTTTACCCTTATATTTCTGAATAGGGCAAGGTGTATTCATTGCCTGCTCCAGCCTTTTTTCCGGTGTCAGTTCTTCCGGGGCGGCTGTTTTCGGCTCTGGAGGGGACACGGAAGATACCGTTCCTGCTCCATTCGCCGGTGTATTTACCTTCTCCCCGGACTCTTGTTCCGAAGCAGGCAAAAATTCATCCACCGCCTGTTCTGCATATTCTTCTCCGGCCATATTGAACTGTAGCCCGAAGCCCGCATTACGCAGCGCAATACCGACGGCAGCTGTCTGCGCCCACTCTCTTGGGGATACCGATGGTTTTGCAGGGTCCATGCCACGGGAGGCAGTGGCCTCCGCCAGATAACAATCCGGCCCATCTTTATAGCTGGGATACACACGGGCAGTGGCCACGAAACAATCCCTTCCCGGAGAGACCTGTACGGCAATCCGGCCTTCTGGATATTTCATCCGGAACCATGCCATTTGAATCATCACAGGGAGTCTCTTGCGAGACTCCCCGGTATTCAAATCCGTATACTCCACAGCGAAAGGGGTTGGGTCAAAGCCTTCCACCTGATTGATTGTTGCGATTTTCGCCAGCATAGCGTTTTTATCATTCGAGTTATTTTGCCTCATGTCCATGCTCCTTCCTTTCTTTCAGATCCACATAAGTATTCCTCAGCTGAAGCCAGCCAATCAGTACCATATTGATCACTGCCTGAATATCGTGCCGATAGGACTCTGCATTGACGGGCCGAAAACTGGAAAACTGCCTGTGGCAATCCGCCAGAATTTTCTCCAGCGAGTCAGATGCCGTTTTCCGAATTGCTTTTAACTGCTCATCTGCCGGCATACCAATACGTCTTTCCCTGCTCAGGCACTGCAGATACGCATCCACCATCTGGTAATGGGTCACCAGCGGCTTCATCTCTGTCGTTACCGGGGCAGTTTTACTAAACATTTTGCAGGCTTCCAACACCTCGATCCGGTATAAGACTTCCTGATACCCCAGCATCTCCGATGTTGTCAGCTGGGCCGATCCGATTTTTTGCTCCGCTACAGTTTTTAACTGTGTATATTCTTCCAGCCATGTTGCCATGTTAAAGCTCCTTTCTTCTCATGGAATTTTGTCACTTACCACGAATATTCTGCAATTTTATCCCGGTTCATCCGGCAAATATCGATCATTACAAAACCGCTTGCTACCCGCCGGTGCGGTGGATTAATTACACCAAGTCCCACCAGCGCTTCCAGGATTCCTTTATTCTCCGAATAGTTTTTTATGGCTACCTCATTTTCGCCGAGGCCACCAATCTGTACGGTCGCTGTTGCCCACGGCTCCCATCCATTTTCTTCATCCCAATCATAAACCTGGATATGATGCTGTTCCGGTATAATTTCCAAACTGCATCTGACCTCAAATCCATAAGGGGTCTGTAACTGAAATTCTTTCATCGTCAGATCCTCACTTTCTCTAACTGGCAAATCCGTTCCGCCAGCATTGTGCCTCTTTTTTCCGTATCGGTGCGTTTGATCGCCATACAAAGAGCCCGCCGTTCTCCCACCAAGATCACTCGGAGTTTTGCTCTGGTGATGGCCGTATAGATCAGCGGCCGCACCAGCATGACGGCATGGGCACATTGCAGGTTAATAATGACAGACTGATATTGATTCCCCTGAGACTTATGGATGGTAGACGCATAGGCCAGATCGAGCATCTCAAGATCACTGCTCTCATAGCCCTTCAGCCTGCCGTCTCCAAAGTCCACGGTTATCTGAAATTCGCCATTGTCCAGACGGATATCGGACACATATCCAATATCTCCATTGTTGACATCCTCAAAATTCTTTGTCTGCATGGTCTTATCACCTTTACGGAATCTTCGTTTTCCCTGTGTAACTTCCGATTTAAAATCTGCCGGAGGGTTGACCTTATCACGCAGCCGGTGATTTAGGGCATCTACCCCAGTTTCTGTCTTTTTACGAAACGGTGTGAGCAATGCCACATTATCTACACCAAAACTGGCGATTTCCTGCAGATAGAGCTGTTCGATGATCTTGGCTGATTCTGATAAATCCGAGGACTCAAAAAGCTGAAAATCATCTCCATACTCCAGACTCAGATTCCCGTTTCGGATCAATTTTGCATTGGTCGCGATCCGGCTGCCATAGCCTTGCCGGTAAACTCTGGTCAAGCGAACGACCGGAATCTTCCCGCAGGCAATCAGTTCACTTAAGACAGCACCCGGTCCAACCGAAGGCAGCTGATCTGCATCGCCAACGATCACCAGCTGAGAATGATCTGGCAGTGAAGAAAACAAATGTCTGGCCAGATAAATATCCATCATCGATGCTTCGTCCACTAAAACCAGATCCGCATCCAGAATCTCCGGATCATTGTAATTCCCATCATCCCCAGCCATTAGTCCAAGGGCTTTGTGGATCGTTGTCGCCGGTACTCCTGTTGCCTCCTCCATGCGTCTTGCAGCCCGTCCGGTCGGCGCACAGCAAACGACCTGCCCACTTGGGTGTTTTTCATAATACAGCCGCAGCAGCGCCTTCTGGGTCATGGTTTTTCCGGTACCGGGGCCACCAGTAATGACAGTGATCGAGGAAGTCAATGCCGTCAAAACTGCCTCCCGCTGTTCTTCATTTAAAGACAGGTTCAGCCGGCCTTCCAACTCCGTCAGATCCATAGATAGACCGCCTTTTTTCAGGTAAGTCTTTGACTGAAGCATACGCACGACCTGTTTCGCGAGTTCTTCCTCCGCTCGTGCGGTTGCTTCCCGGTACACTTTGTCCCCATAAGAAATTAACTGTCCGCTCTGCAGCAAACGTGCCGCACGGGCCGCCGTCATATCCTCCGTTAAAGCCTCTGTCCGCAGAAGTTTCAGGCATTGACGGAGAAAATCGTGTTTCTCCATACACAGATGCCCTTTCGTTTCCGCGTCAGTCAACGTATAAAGCAGTGCTGCATCCACCCGTTCCGGTGAAAGGGGATCAACGCCCATGCTGGCGGCAATCTTATCCGCCGTCAAAAAGCCGATGCCGGCAAGCTCACATAATCTGTATGGATGGTTTCGTACAATGTCCATAGCCTCACTTCCATACTCGCGGTACAGCTTAACTGCCCGGTTCGGTGTAATCCCATGAGGCGCCAGAAAGGCCACAATGTCGCGGGCGCCACGGGAAGCCAGATAGGACTCACAGATCTTCTCCAGCTTGTTTTTACTGATACCGGGTACTTCCAGTAATTTTTCCGGATTTGCGTCAAGCATGTTCAAAGTATCAGCTCCAAACATGTCATAAATCTTTTCGGCCGTTTTGGGTCCAATCCCTTTAATCTGGCCGGAAGCCAAGTAAGCAATAATGCCCTCTTTGGTTGGAGTGATCACTTCACGAAAAGTATCCATTTCAAACTGGATACCGTATTTTGCTGACCGGCCCCAATGGCCTTGCAGGTCATACCGCAATTTTTCTGTCGTGGGCAGGCAGTAGCCGACCACCTTGATTTCCGACAAAGTCCTGCCTGCAGAATCCAAGACATCTTCGCACGGCCTGTACAGCGCGATCATATAGCTGTTATCCCCCGCAGACTTGCTGCGGGGATAAATCAGACGTTTAAACTGACAAATCAAAGCAGTTCCTCCTTTCCTTACGTGCTAAATACCAGCACCTTACGTTTCTGTGGGACATAAATCGTCTCCTCCTGAATCTCATAACACCGGCACAGATTGACTGCGGCCGCAACCATCCGATCTGCCAGCTGGTCCAGCTCCTGCACCAAGCGCACCCGTTCTTTCAGTTCCTCCATGCTCCAGTTTTCAAAGCAGGCATATTCATCTGTCCCCCGACCCGGGAAGGTAGCAACCAGACAATCCGGTGCCGAAAAATTCACCCGGTTCGGTTGCCGGCAAACACCGCAGATACAGTCATCTGCGGTTGCTTTCCGGTAATTTTTCTGCCCGCAGCAGGTACAATAGGACTGATAACCGCTTTCTCGCATCTCGCCTTGATATAGGACCAGATAGCCCCCGGAGCGTCCATTCATACACGCCTGCCAAAGAAACCGATGCTGCTTTCCAAATTCATATAAAAGTTCTTTCTGAACTGAAAAAAACTCCTGGAGTTCCAGCATGTCATACAGCCGGTCTGTAAGATCTGCATCCAGCCCAAGGCTATGGATTTTCAGATCACAGGCGTATGATGTTGAATAATTCCAAGAGTTCATTGTAGGATAGCGGAAATGATTTTTTAAGAAACCGGTCATCTGCTTCCGGCTGCGGAGATCAACGTGGCAATAAAAGTTCTTCATGGCAGTCACCGCCTTCCCGGTTCCCAGCCAAAATCTGGGGCCATAAACAGCCTAATAATGGATGTGCATTGTTCCATTCAAGGGAGTCATAGCCTTCACTTCTTTTTTCCACAATATCCTTGATCTTCTCATAAAGCGCAGGATGAAATACTTCGATCTGTTTATGGTGATCCACAGCATAATTAATTTCTGCCGCCATTCCATGGCTTAGACGCTCACCGCAAACCAGGACCTTGTCGCTGTATTCCAGCAAGTCCAAATCAAAGGAAAACGCTAATTCCCGTTCCAGCAAATTATAATCATTTACCAAAAGCGGCAGGTACGCATGTGGCGCCCGCGCCAGATACCCAAGGTAATGCTGCACATAATACATATAGAAACGTGCAGCATACATGTTATTTAAAAAATGCTCATATCCTTCGGCATGAAGCGGGGAACAAATGTAGGCAGACTGGTGTCCAGACGCCGGTTTATAAAACTGAAGCAACAATTCCTGCTCCCAGTTCTCTGTTAAACTCAGTTTCTTCATAATATTATAGTCCTTTCTCCATCAGGCCGGTTCAATGCGAACCTTCACTTTCCGGCTCTCACTGGTTTTCAGTACATCGGCATAAGCCGCCGGGTACTTTTCTTTGAGAGCCTTGGAATCCGGCCGTCTCGTTGTTCTGGTTACAAAGTCAATCAGCAGCTTATCCTTGGTCGTATTCAATACCCCATGCTCGTGCTGCTTCATTATTTCTGCAATTCGCACACTATGTGCTTCAATCTCCTTTTCATATTTTTTGATTTCCGCATTGCAGTCCGCAACTTTCCCTTGAAGTATTGCGATTTGCCGCAGCGGATGCTCGTATTTTGCCGGGAACTCAATCGTTGGCAGCCCCGCTTTACTTGCGCCATAAATCCTTGCCAGTGATTCTAAAGCCAACTTTGGTTTCACATCATCCATCTTTGGCGGCTTATCATGTTCCAGACTCCAGATCCATTCGTCCAGGCGTTCAAAAATCATATCTTCTTTGACCGTATCTCGGACAATTTCTGGTGTTGCTAAATCATGTTCCGGATTGTTTCCCCAAATACAGGAAAATGCACCATATTCCGTCGCCTCGAAAGACATATAAAAACGCAGCTGTAACTCATAGTAAATGGGAATCATACCATCGGACCAATCATCGGCTTTATGATAGGTTGTACTTTTACACTCCAAAATCCCCGGTTCACCATCCAATTTTCGAGTATAGCGCCGATCCATGTTTGCCAGCGCATACGGGTGATCGGCATGTTGATACAGGTTCGTGTCATCATAGACCATATTGCCTGACCGTTTTTCATACCAATATGCTGCAATAGGCTCCAGAAGATGTCCCATCTCTAACTGATCCGTATTCGTCTTTGCAGGTGTGTTCATTCGTCCCTTTTTGATCATCCAAAGCTCCAATGGCGTCATCCATGGAGAAAGGCCGAAAATTGTTGCCACATCACTGCCTCCAACCGTATACGGAATATTACCTTTGGGACCATGAGCGCGGCACTCCAGCCACCGCTCATTACTCATGCCGGCACAGTCACATAAAATAATGGGTTTTGTCATCAGTAATTCACCGCCTTCGCCAAATCGTAGTCGCTCCACCGTAAGGTCAGCGCCCGTGCCATATTTTCCTCCAGAGCAAGCAGTTTGCTTTCCGGAGCGTGTTCAGTTCTCAAGATATAAGGGATCTCCTGCATAGCCATGAAAACATCATGGGCTGTTGCCGGTCCTCCGCCATATGTCAGCTCATACATCTGAATTGCTTCCACTGCCGCTTTTTTCGGCATAGAAAGTTTCTTGCAGATACGTGTCATTGCATTGACCGGATACTCCAGTTGAATATCCAGCAGCTTCTGCAGCTTCCCCACAGAATCCTGAAACTGAGCAAACAGCTGGCTTAGCGCATCATTGAAATCGTTTACCGTACTCTGATGCCGATGATCTACTGCTATACAGCTCCCGATATGGATCGAATAAGGCGTCCCCATCAGCAGGGCAGACACCTTTGCCGAAGCCACTCCGGTATCCGAAGTGATAAAACGGATTCCCGGAATCAGTTTGGAAGTCAACGCCCTTTTTCCATGCGCCTTCAGCGTTTTTTCATAAGCGCCGAGCAATTCTTCCCTCTGATCCGGCATCGTCCATGAGGCGCTGGTCACCGCATGGTCGCAGTATCCGGATAAAAACTCATTTCCCGGAAAACGGTCATCCAGTTTTTCACAAATCGTCTCTAACAGTTCATCAATGGGCAGGACCGAATAATCGGTAGGATCTCCAGAATGAGTTGCTGAAATTTTTTCATTGCGGATCAGAACAAGTGCCTCTGAACCATAGATTTCCAGACAGTCATTCAAGGTCCTCGCCAGTTTCGCACGGCTCAGTTTCGGCAAAACCGTACCGCCAATCTTTGCCCGGTCCAGCAGCGTCTTGTAAGCTGTCATACGGATAGGGTACATCTCACCCTCCACCTGCATGGCCAGCCCAAGATTTCTTGTTGTGTCCTCCACAGCCTCCATGCTGACACCGGAAGCAAACGCCGACAGATCACCGTAAAGGGGGGAGGCTGTGTCCAGCGGTTCAATATGCAGGTCATGGACCTTGCACTTATACCACCGCGTATGGTCGGTGAGTTCTTCATGGTAGTGCTGCATGTCCTCAAAGGACACAAATGTGGTTGAATAGTTGTCTTCGCATGTTTTTTGCATAATACTGCTCCTTTCGTTTTTTTTTGCGGTTTTCCGCAGATATAACAAAAGCCAGCACACCCCAAAGGACGGCTGGCTTATGCTCAAAATAAATGAGCCGGAAACAAAAAAAGTGCCACCTGCAACACATGCAAATGACACTTTCGTAACTCGGTTCAACTATGTTCTGCCTCTGGCAAAACTCTGATACTGATATGGATATTATAGCAGAGTTCCGTCAGGCAGTCAATGAAAACGAAAGGTTCTAAAACACCGAAAAAGATATGCTCTACTGTCTCAGCATGGCATCAATCTCATCCAAACTGAGATCCGGCTCATTCTGTTTCTCCTTGGTATAATCTCCATACCCAAGGTCGTATTGCTGAAGAAACCGCACAGCTCCGACATTCCCTAAAGCATCCTTCAATACCTTCATTCCAACCATACGAATTTCCATCGGATTATTAATATTCACATCCGACATTCCAATCACCTCTCAGATAAAAGCAGCCCGCTCCTTTATTTTGTAATCACCAATGCTCTGCCAACAGAAAGTCCGCCAAATGCACGATCCGGATACCATTCTCTATCCCAACATCCATGCTGTTTGTCGTCACCACATATTTGGGATAATGGTCTGGAATGTCCATCAAGTTTCCAATTTCCCGGTCTGAGTTTTCAGGCAGCTGCACACAAACCTGCACATAAACCTTCTCATCCCGGCGGACACCGATAAAATCAATTTCTTTGGAAGCGTTTTTTCCTATATAAACGTCATATCCCCGGCGCTTCATCTCCAAAAATACAATATTCTCTAAAGCGCCATCCAACATCTTCCGGTTGTAACCCAAAAGACAATATTTCAAGGTCACATCCGCAAGATAATATTTCTCCTGCGTCTTTAATATGCTTTTCCCCTGAATATCATAACGATGGCAGGGATAGATGATAAATGCCTGCTCCAGCCATCGCAAATAATTATAAATGGACTCTGCCGATACAGTCCGGTGTTCGCTTTTCAAAAATTTAGCAATCGAACTGGCTGAAAAGGTTTTCCCCATATTTTCAACAATATATTTCACAACACGATCAAACAGATCCTGACGGTTGATCCGGTGACGCTTTACAATATCTCTGGAAATCACCGTATGGTAGATGCCATTGACAATCTGGTAGGCACTTTGTTCATCATAATTGCCTAATGCAATGATGGGGAATCCTCCAAAACGAATATACTCTTCCAGCAACTCCTTTTCAGAGCGGAAATCCTGACTCTTGAAATCCAGATATTCCTTAAAGGACAGTGTATATACAGGGATGGATACAAACCGTCCGGTCAGGTAAGTGGATAATTCACTGGACATCAACTTTGAATTGGAACCGGTCACATAAATATCCACATTCTGTCCTTCCAGAAGGCTGTTTACACACCGCTCCCAGCCTTTGACCTCCTGTATTTCATCTAACAGCAGGTAACAGCGGCCCTTTCCCTGAATGTTGTTAAGTAGTTCCTCATACATATCTTTTGCGGAAATATCTTCCGGAATGTCCATTTCCGTGTATCGTTTCTGGATGATATGGTCCTCAGGAATCCCCCTGCTTCGGAGTTCATCCGCAAGCATTTCAAAAATCGTTGATTTACCACATCGACGTACCCCTGCAAGGATTTTCACCAAAGGTTGGTCGATAAAAGGCGTGATTGCATGAATATAGTCCAGTCTGACAATCATGTGAAGACCTCCCTTCAAACAAAATACTCTTTGTCTCATTATACCCAAAACTTAATGATTATACAATATATTTTTCTTGTTAGACCTTATAAACTTTTGAAATAGAACTATTTTTTCCACTTAAAGCCTTCATGCAAATCAGACTATATTCCTGCATCGCTATTCGATTCCTATCAAAAAAAGCCGCCTGCAAAAGCAGACGGCCCTATAGTAAATACTATGACGCCCGATTCAGCGCCCACATTCCTCTGGAGACATGGATAAAATGCTTCGGGCTGCACTGCAGTGTCTGTCGCACTTTCTCCCGCCACCACTGATTTTTCTGTGCTTTTTTATGCGGTTCAATCTGACTGTATATATAGGAAAGAGAAACAGCTTCCTTGCATGGTTCCAGCACTGCCGCTACCACATCCCGCCACGTCGCTCCGGGCATATCCCGAATATCCACCATCTGTGTTCTGGCCATTAAGATCGGATACAATAACGGAGCATCCTTTCTTACAATGACCACATACTCATGCAGGATCGGTATAAAACGGCCTGAGTAAGAAACCTGACCAGAAAAGCAGTTATGCTGGGTCTTAATAATAATATTCTCCAGCGTTCCCGGCTTCACCAATTCCAGCGGCATACTGTATAGCCGCCCTTTTTTCTTGATGTCACCGACCAGTACAGCCATCCGTCCGCCCTTTTCCAGCGCGCAAAACTGTTTCATCATGGCATAGTTCATCATTTCCACAAACCGATGCCAGTCCGGTATCTGGGAAAGATCCCTCGTACACGGATCAAACCCATATTTTACCTGTACCTCTTTGTCACTGTACATCTCTCCCGCATACTGAATAATATTCCAGTATGGAGGATGCCAGAAAATGAACGGAGGCCGTTCCGGTATTTCACACTCCAGCAGGTCAAACCCGCTGTGAAGATCATAACAATGGCTGGGAATCCCCATTTTTTGCGCCGCATCCGCTGTTGTCCCGCTGCCGCACATGTAATCACAGATCTCCGCCGGTTTAAAAAAGCCGATCAGATCCTCAATCAATTTTGGAGAGCAATTTCCCCGGTATTTATTATTGCCGCCATCTCCGCGCTCTGGATAGGATACCACGCTTGTCAGCGGCCTGATCGTATGATTCTGTTGGCAAAACACATTTCTCGCCTCCTTATCCGCCATTTTCCACGGAACAGTAGTCAATCAGTATCTCCTGATCCGTCAGAATAGAAACATATTTTCGGATAATTTCATCCAACATTTTTTGAGTGACTTTCTGATCCTCTTCGTGCCTGTTCCATGGGTAAGTCGGTTCATATACAAGATAGTCCATACCCTCATAGTCATCACAAGCTGTAAACTGAATGTGTTCTGCCTCCGCAATGACCTTCTTAAGCAGGGTTGCGAATCCCAATAAAAACTCATTATCCACTTCACCATAATCTTCTACTGTTGGATCAGTAATATTTTCCTCCTTCAGCCACTGCTCCACTTGACGTTCATACTCAGGGGCATGGTGAAGCAATTCCTGAACACGCTCAGGGGATTGAATTTCAAGATCTGAAACACATATCCCATAACCATAAATATGCCATGACTGATAACTCATTTCCCAACCTCCCCTTTATTTTCCGGTAAAAGGCTGATAAAATGCGCATCTTGCTCTAAATACTCATTCATCATTTCTTTTGCCAAATTTGAAATGGAAGTCCAGTATAACTCACTAAACAGCGTGTCATTATAAAGCATACCGCTTCCCAATTCATCGTAAACCATATATTCCTCCTACTAAATGTGGTAATCAATAGCCACAAGCACATCATTATCTGAAAGGTTGTCTAAAAAATCAGCAATTTGACTCACCCATGTTGTAGTGCCTGCTTGAGAGTTATCTGATTGTTCCGGATAATCATCCTCGGAAATCCAGCTTCCGTTCCGAGTGATAATATCATGGGGAACGAATGGATATTCGTAATCTTTAAAAGCGCCTTCCCTGCGCAAATAGTCTTCCAGCTTATCTCCCAGGTAGTATTGATACGCATCGCCATACCGAATCCCTTCTGAGGTCCGAACCCCCAAAATTCCTTTTGGCCGTTCTCCCGTCTGGAAAAAGTTTTCCAGTTTACAGAACCGCTCCGTTAGTTCTTTTCGCTTCCATTCGTGCATAGCCTGCCACTCAATATCTTTCTTTCTGGCTCCACATACCCATTGATAGTCTTTTGGTGCCTCTGGAACTTCTCTCCTATGAGCCCAACTTATTTTTCCGATTGCATATTCTGTACAAGTTTTTTTTACCAAAAACATGTATGGCCAACGCCCGCCAATGGAATACCCATCCCACATAGCATTTGGATTATAATAATACCCATAGGCTTGCTCATCCTCATTAAAGACCAGACACAATGTATTCTCAGCAAACTCCTTCAGATTGGGATATCGCTTTTTCACTGGATAGTCCGGCAATGCTTTGATCCGTTTTGCTCTTTTTGTACGTTTTTCGTGATGAAAATAGCCAACATTGGTTTCAAATACTTTTCCATCACGGATCACAAAGCGACCGTGATTCGGGTAGCCATGAACGGTAACAATTTTTCCTTGTGAAAGTTTCAGGCAATCATTGGTTCCTTGATATTCCTCCATAACCATTTCGGTCTGATCCCAGAACTCCAAATATTCGGGGTCCTCTGTTACCGCGCTGTAAGGAGCCATCTGGTCAATCACAGCCTCCTGAACCGTGCGAGAAAATGTTGTCCGAAGATTATTCATTAATTCCCAGTACATTTCCTGCATTAATAAACTGTTCCCACCTTTTTGAATACTTTGTTCCAAATTCAATAATCCAGTCTCTATCTGAGTATTTATCTCATGATCTTCCTCTATTTCCGGTATCTCTACCGCTATCAATGCTAAATAGTGCATATCTCTGCTCCTCTCTGAAAACAGACAGGAAGGGCAGCTATCGTATCTGGCTGCCCACTCTGTCTGAGTTGTGTGTTGTATTTACCCAAACGGTGGAAATCCCACCGTGGGCAGCTTGATCTTCATTTGTTATACCCGAATATGACGTTTAACCGCAGAGGTGAGCTTTACAGGCAGCTTACTCAGATCGGTGATGTCCATAAAGGAATCCCCATAAATCCGCTCAATATTCTGCTTGTCTGAACCGATAGCGGCGGCAATAAACAGGATACCTTTTCTCCGATATTGCTGCTGAATCCCGCGCAGATCTTCCTCCGCAGCACTTCCGAGATACCCATAATCTGCCGGCTGCCCATCTGAAACAAGGATCAACAGCTTGACCTCCTCCGGGCGCTTCGACAGCTGTTCCGCTACAAACCTCAGCGCTGCTCCGTCACGGTTATTTTCACGGGCTGAAATATCCATCATCCGGTACTTGTCATCCCGGTCAATCGACTCAAATTCCGCATAGGAGTAAAGCATAACCCCCGCATCGGATGTCGAATGTCCATATACCATGACCGGAATATCCAAAGACCTGCAAAAATCATATAAGATGATGGCAGAAGCTCTGGCATAGGTAGCCCGGTCATAGGAACACATGGACCCCGATTCATCTAACAGTAGTCCGACTGCGATTTCCGGGATTTCATTCGGCAGTGCGTTTTTATAGAAAACCTTGCCATCGTTGCGGCAAAGGGCATGGGCATCCAACCGACGGCCCATGATCAGCCCTGTCTGTTTTCCGCCGCGCCGCTGATCTTTGAGCTGCTGCATCAGGCTTTTCTGCAGTTGCCGGGAAATCGTAAGCAACGGACCGGATATGGCATCATACTGCTCAACCATTTCCTCCTTCACCTCGGATATCCGATTAACTTGGATCGATACCCCAGCGTGTACATTGCCATAAGATATGCCCTTTGCAACTTCATTGAGTTCCCGCAGCCGCTCATTTTCCAGCTGTGTGCAGGCCGCTCGTTCTGCCATCTTATCCAAAAGCCGCTCAATATCGGATGCAGCAGTATCGTAGCCTTCTGTCGCATAATCATCGTTTCGTTCGACACTTCCGCCTGCTGGCTCAGATACCCGCTCGGTTTGATGGTAAGGAATACGGCCGGTTTCCTCAGAGGCAACCTCCTGTTTACTGCTGCCGGATTCTTCTTCAGAATCCGTCTGGGAGGTGGCTTCATTTTCTGCCCCGTCTGTTCCAGACTCAGTCTCACTCTCCTCGTCCGCAGATTTATTTTCTTTGGCTTTGGCCTTCGTCTGTGCCATTTTTTCTGCATTTGGCATCGGCGCAGAAGGCGCGTCTTCTGTTACCGGCGCGCAATCGCCACTGCCCACAGACGATGTGCCTGCCAATGTCTCCAGTGCTTCTGACAATCCTTCTGCAGCCGAAGCCGTACTGGTACCGGCAGCTTCCGCTTCTTCATGTCTTTTTTTATAAAGTTCTATGTAATCCTTGATATAGTCCCAGCAGCGGACCAGAATCTGATTTACCACCTTCCACCGGTCTTTACCCGAAGAATTTATCAGCGCCTGATCCATTTCCGGAAGCAGGCCAAAGATGGTCTGGATACGCTCATCAGAAAGCGGCTCTTCTCCATACTTGATCTCCCCAAATTTCACATAAGAAAGCATCATCTGTAAGAGACTATCGAAAATGTGCCGCTCTCCTTCTTCCTCCTGTTCGATCATCTGAGTTACGGTAGGCATTTCTTCCCACTGCTGGTTCCGCAGCGTTGTCAGGCAATACCCCAGTTTTCCCGGGAACTGAGCAAGCATCCGGCTTTCTACATAGCCATCTTCCAGTACATTGGATATGTGATGGGCAACCATCTGCAGCATCTCCAAATGGCGTCTTTCTTCCCGTACATAGTCCCAGAGTTCTTTTTCACTGCGGACATCCTCAGACCGTCTCAGCCTTGGAGGCTCTGGATACCATTTATACGCTTCCAGATAATTGCTGTAGGTCTGGGCTGTAAGAAAATCTGTAAACAGGCAATGGCCCAGCTCATGGGTGAACAGGCCGCAGATGATTTCATAGCGTTCCTCCCGTTTCCGGTGCCTGGTGATCCATTTATTACCGGCGTTGATCGTCACCACAAGGTTATCCGTCTGCGCCGTCGTCCGGACTTTGGGCTTCCAATATAAATTGACATGGATGCGGCGGCTGTATTGATACCGCCGCGTCTGTGCCATTGCTATATCTTCAAAATGAATTGCAAGAATCCGGGACGTAAAAAACTGCCTGTCCGTGATCTTACTGCGCTTCTCGAAGATCAGCTGTTTTACTTTTTTATGATTCACTCTTGCCAAAGAGTAACCCTCCTTTCTCGTATTGTTATACCGCCCTGCGATAACGGCCGGGGGCAAAAACAGGTTCCAGAATCGTGGTGCGCAGTGCTTCCCGATCCTCCTCATCCGCTGTTGCTTTGCTCAGGATGGTATACAGGGCTGATTCATAAGGATCTCCTGTAATTTGTGTACTGCTAATCCAGTCAATCAGGCTGCGCATACCGCAGGAACCATCTGTAATACTGTTTTTTCGGCAGTAATCTGCCATTTCATTGACAACCTGTACCATCTGAGATACCTGATACTCATCCTCACAGCCTGTCACAGACATAGCGCGCTGCACCATAATCTCCGGAGCCGGAAGTTCTACATCCTCCACCATACTCATACGGTCTACCACGGATTGGTTCATATTCCGGCAGCCTTCATAGCTGACATTGGTTGTCACAACAACTACCGCGTCCGGATGCCGCTTAATGATCTCTCCCGTAGGCAGTGTAATCGAGCCGGTCTGTTCCAAAAGAGAATTTAGACCCACCAGAACACCCGGCTGCATAATGGTCGAGGGTTCCTGTATCTCGACGACATACCCATTACGAAGCGCCTTGATAAAATCCGTTTCCACATAGGTATAGGTCTGGCCCGTTGTATTTTCCTGCTCTGGCTTTGTGCTGAGAGCTTTGACTTTTTCTGTCACCAGATCCAGAACGACACCAATGCAATCCTGTGTCGTAGCCATAGACTTTTCCACACCAGTCAGCGCCTGATAAACCCCCGCTGGATCATAATCCATATCATCCAGACCTGGGAGATTCATCAATTTTGCCACATTGGCATAAGTCACACCGCCCATGGCCTTTAACTGCTCTCTCTCCTGATCCAGCTGTTTATTCCCGGTAGAACCTTCTTCTGTATTGGGGAATACCATGCCGATAAAATCATAAATCTCTGTACCGGCCGAACAAGTATACTTCACATATGGAAGCCCCAAACCGGCAGCAATCGCCTTGGCCCCCATGGTTTTGCCGGTTCCGGCAGGCCCACGGAGAAGGAAATTGCGCATCTGCATAGGCAGACCTGTTGTTTTCTTGGCATGTATACAAATATCGACCACTTCCTTGGGAATGATATACCAGTCCTCTAACTTTGGCACCAGCATCTGTTCCGTCACAGATAGTGTTCTTCCTGGATTCAGCTGATATTTTCCAATAAAGTCTGAATGGCTGACGACTTCCGCAGCGCAATGGATCTGAGCAGGTCCTGTACTGGCAAAAATCGTGAACTCCCCGGCCGCTACCGTTGTTGGCGTAAAAGCGCCGGAATCCAGCTGCGTCTGGGAAATCCTCATAATATTCCCGGACCGATCTATGTTTGTGTTGATAAAGGCCGGACAAGAATCATCCGTAATCCGGCGATACACATTGTCACACAACATTCCCATCGCGTCTGTAGCACCGTCCATATCCGGATACCCGGATTCCATTTGCTCCCGATAAACCTTTAAGTTATCTGAAAATTCTTCATCAAGGATCAACTGCGGCATAATCGCAAAAAACAGTGCTGCTCCATCTAATTTAGATGCATGTACCGAATATAATTCCATCGTCTCCGTGTTTTTATCATAGACACTGGCAAGGGGCGTCCCCGTTCCGGTATCAAACACGACTAAATGATAAGCATCCGGCCCCATAGAGGATTTGTATTCCGCGACACACTTCTGTCCATCAATCCATCCGACAGCGCCTTCACCTGTACCATTTAAGCAGTTGCAATACGCATGCACCGCTTTGATTACAGCACCGCAAAGGGTTGCTTCCGTTCCTTTTGAATACTTTGAAGCCACTTTGACTTTCTTATTTTTCAAAGAATCAAAGGGCTTCGGCAAAGGCCTGGAGTAATTAAAAAGATTCGAGCTTCGTACACTCATAATTTCATTCCTTTCTGCAGCTTCACTGCGTGAGATTAATTTCAATACCGGCATCTGTAGGAACACAATCCTCTATGCCGTTATGTCCAAGCTCATTGCAGATCGCCTGCCAGCTTTCTGATCCCGGCAGTTCCTCTGCGCTGATCAGGCATACTGTCAGTCCATGCGCAATACACTCATTGCATCGTTCATTGAGATCCACGGCATGTGCTTCCACCCATTCAAAAGCCAGAAGCTCATAATTCGGCAATGAAGGGCTTTCCTCTGCCTCAGATCCCACAGTTTTATCCAATGCGGATTTCTGGCTATCCGATTTCTCGGTCTCAGACACATCCGGACAATCTGGAGAATCTTCCTCATCTCTCTGTGGAATTTCTAAAACAGGCTTTTCTTCAATGGCAGCCTGCAGATAACGCAGTCCCGTAACCTGAAGATTCCGTATCTGAACAACCGCCTCCCGGTAGCCCCCGGCGCGATTGAGAAGAATTGAAACCTCCTCGCCGGCAAGAATACAGCTCTTTGCCTGGGCGCTTTTCCACACCCAGCGCGCCTGTGGATACTGCTCTTTTACCAGCTCCGTTACCCGTTCCTGAATCAGGCCGAAGGCCAGTTCCTGAACATCCCTTTCTGTCGGCCGTCTGGGAACCGATGCAGGCAATGGCGCTGCAGGTTCAATGGGATCTACCTTTGTGCTGGCTAAAAAGGCCAGACGCAAAGCGGCGATAAAAATCCCCAGGATCACCAGAAGAAGAATCGGCCAGAGCCGGCAGATAAAAAGAAATATAGCCAAGGCAATCAGGATCATCAGGGCATCATGGGCCAAGTGCCGTTTGTAATCTTTGTCATTCATCAATGCACCTCTTTTCAGGCATAAAAAAACGCACATGAATTTCCGATACGATACTCATGTGCGTCCTCTATGCGCTGGATTCATTTTACTATCCTCTCAGTTATACGTCAAAAAAAGCATTGGCGCCGCCAAAAGGTTCATACCCGGTAAATCCGCTGCCACCGTTATCCGATGTGGCAGCTGACGCCGGTGCCGATGTGCTGGCCTGCGCCCCCGGCTGTGCTGTTGCTGCTTTCTGTGTGCCTGCTGTCTCCGTCCCCTCTTTTTGCTGTCGGGTACCGGCACAGTACTCAATTTCGTCAAGAATAACGACCATAGCGCTTTTTCTTTCGTGTGTGGCAGCATCCTCCCACACATCCTCATCCAGCCGGCCCAGAATATTCACAAAGGAGCCCTCTTTCAGCTGCATCTTCTTAATGCGCTCGCAGAGCGGCCCAAAGGCTTTCACCGACAGGTTGACCCACCGATGATTATTCTCTGCCCTTGTGTCATACACCTTTTTCCCGATCCGGAACCGGACGCTGTCTCCATTTTCTGAGAATCTGAGTGCCGGAGCGCCTTCAAATCCCTTGGAGATGACTACCTCTGTTGCAATAACTTTGAACATAACTTAACTCCTTTCTTGCAGGGTTTGCCTGCTACATGTGATTTATTTCAACCCGTTTTTACGGGAGGAAACCGAAAACAAAAAAAGTGCCAATCAACACTCTTGTGCTAATCGACACTTTGTAAACTCGGATACTTTGGATTTCCTTAAGAAACCTTGATACTGATAATCACATTATAGCATCGGCCTGAATGATAGTCAATCTGCTTTCAAACTTTCCTCCTGGATGCTCTTTTCGATCTCATGCTTTACCAGTTCCAAGGCCAGCCGGACTTTCACCGGATCAAACTGACACTGCCCTTCTACAATATGGTTCTGCAGCTCCTGTCGGATTTCTGCCAGCAGATCAAAGATTATTCCCACATCATTCATCTCCATCGCTTCCTTTCCGAATCTCCAATGCCAAATACCCGTTCAGCACCTGACACCCATCTTTTTCATAAACCGGCGTATTATCTGCTACATAAAGGACAATCCCATCCCCTTCGGCCAGATCCTTTATCCATCGCTTCAGATTCACCCGGACAGTATGCGGGGATACCGTAAAATAAATGACTTTCGTTCTCCTCCGTATAGCTGTTTGCTCAATCCTTTGGCAGGCACCGGATAAGACGACATAGGCTCCACGGACCGAACGCCGGAATAGAAGCAGTCCGGAAATGATAAACACGCCGCCAAACAAGATAAACGACAGGCACAGATATATATCCTGATACACGATTGCAATCACAATCAGCAAAAACAGGCACAGTGTTCCGGCTCCCGCCCGCAATAAAATCTGGTTTTTCAATGCCAGCGGAATTTCTTGAAATTCTTCTTTCCATCTTTTTATCATAGCAGTCCTCACAAAAGCAGAATACGCTTTTTCTTTAATAATGATAATACATCCCGAACAACCATATCCCGGCATCCGGCATGCTCCATTTGCGCCTCCAGTATGTTATCAAAGATCGTCTCGCCCGTATAAATTGCTTCGGTTAATTTCTGACGGTTTTCCTCACCGATCCACTGTGCCTCTGGCTCCATTCCATGCTCTTTTAAAAATACCAGTTCTGCCATCGTAAGGTGCATACCGGCCTCACAAAGCCACTGCAGCACCCATTTTTCCTGGGTACGCAGCGGCGCACGAAATCCTGAAACTTTGGCCGGGATCAGTACGCACTGAGTCAGCGCCCGGTATTCTCCTGCTTCATCTGCTTTCGCAAGTTCAACCAGCTCCTGCCTACGCAGCTGTTCCAGCGCCACACGCAAACGCGGGTTTTCCATTTTGCACTGGGCAAAGGCAAAATGTCCATTAAGCCATAACGCCGCCTGTTCTCCTGTCAGCTGGAAATCCACGCCACATCGGGTTACATGTAAAATCTGTTCCGTTGAACCGTTGACAACAATTCCCTTGGAAATATACTTCATAGCTATCCACCTCATTCGTATCTTTACTCCTATTACACAAGGGAACCATTTATTTTGCAACACTTACAGCAAATATAAAGCCGCCACACACAATCCGATAATCACAGCAACCACACCCGTAATGACAGCAACCCTCTGGATCAGCTTCCTATCCAGTCCTTCCCGCTGTCGATCCAGATCCGGCGGCAGGATATCATCATAATAACCGTCATAATCCGGATCTTCTGGCTTTTCTTCGCTTTTCGGCTCTGGTGATGGCTCTTTTGGCTTTTTCTCTTTCCTGTTCTTTCCTTTGTTTCTGTCGGACTTTCTTTTCAGCTTCCGTTCTTTCTTTTGTACTGGCTGTTTTTCTTCCCGGCCTTCCGGCTTTGATGGGCCTGATTGCTCCGGTTCCATTTTGTCAGCCGGTTCGTATCCAGAGTCATCTGGCACTTTCGCAGCGGCAGATGGAAGACTTTTTCCACATTCTGCGCAAAAAGAAGCGGCACCGTCTACCAGCTCGGCACCGCAATAGGGACAATATTTCATAGGTATCGCTCTCCTTTGGACAGTATTTGGCCATAACGGCCTGTTCTCCATACACAAAGGTGGACGATAGCATTATAGCATGGACCTGTTTCCCGGTCATCGGCATAAACCCTGCCATTTTATAGGCATTTCATTTTCACTTTTCCTCACGAACCTTCCTGGCACAGTAACGGATAAATTCTTCCGCAGTTGGGATCTCGCCTTTCCGAGGCACCTGATTCTGATAGGCTTTTGTTATTCCGCCATCATTTGGAGGATTCTGATAGGCATCATCAATCATCTTCTGTATTTCCGTTCTCACTTCTTTAGGCGTTGTCCCATATTTCCTTGCAATTTCGCGGTAGATTTTTCTCATGCTCATTGTCATCACCATAAAAATTTTTCTTTAGTATCTAATTTGGATATTAAATATCTACTCTATTCTGTATTATACCTAATTTCGCAATAAAATCAATAAAACAGATACAAAATATCTAAAATAGATTTTCTGCGAGGTGATACGATGACTAAAAGCATGTTTCTCATTCAAGGCAACCTGTGTGCAGAGCGGGTTCGCCTGGGACGGGCGCTGCACAAACCGCCACTCACTCAAGAGGAGCTTGCGCGTAAAATCCAGTTTATGGGGGAGGAAGGGATGACAAAACTGATTATTTCCCGAATCGAGCAAAACCAGCGCCATGTCTGTGATGCTGAACTGCGAATACTGGCAAAAGCTCTGGGTGTATCCATGGAATGGCTGGTTGGTGATACTGATGAAATGAATTTTAAGACGAAATGATGAAAGGCTGCATAATGAAAGCAGCCTTCATTTTATATGGTTATATAATTTCTTTATCCGATTTGAATGACTATTTCCAGATTTCCGTCTTATCAAGAATATCCGAAAGCATGATTTTCTTCAATGCCTGCCCCAACATACCATCCACACTATGATACATTCTTTCCAGAATGGCTATCTCCTGTTCTATTTCAGGGGCCGGCGTTCCGCAGATTTCTCCGGTCTGCACTGCTCCTTCCATACTCAGAATAATATCATACAGGCTGATCTTCTCTGGTGCTTTGTCCAGATTTAACCCTCCAGACGGACCATGGGCGGTCCGGATAAACCCGGCCGCCCTTAGCTTCGTGCTGATCTGAAGCAGATAGCGATGAGATACGCCGATAGCTGCTGCCAGCTTTGAGGAGGATACGGTCTTTCCCGCCTTGGCCAGATACAGCAGCATCTGTATGGCATAGTCTGTAGAACGGTTCAACTGCATTGACTCTCTCCTCCTCTGCTTTTCTTATAGTCCATTGCTTTCACTTTCGCTTTGGTATTTTTCTTTCAGCCGGCGGAATGTTTCTTCACTGATCACATGCTCTATGCGGCAGGCATCTGCCTCTGCAGTTTTTGGATCAACGCCGGCTTCTATCAAACGATCTGTAAAAAAGCGGTGCCGCTCATAAATCTTTCCGGCGATCTTTTTTCCTGCTTCCGTCAGATGCAGGAAATGATCTTCATCCATAATGAGAAAACCGCCTTCCTGCAGAACTGCCACTGCATGGCAGACACTGGGCTTTGATACACCCATGTGCCGGGCTACATCCACGGAGCGCACCATACCAAGTTTCTTTTGGAGAACAAGGATGGTTTCCAGGTAGTCCTCCCCGGACGCATGAAGTTTCATTAAGACCTCCCTTCGCTATTAGGCCAGGCTCCAACCGGCAGCGTTTTTTCGGATATTGACAAAGTCCTGATAAATACCGGGCTGCTCCAGAAGTTCCTCATGGGTGCCATGCTGTGCGATTTGGCCGTTGTTAATTACCAGGATTTGATCGGCGTTCTGTATGGTATTTAAGCGATGGGCAATCACCAGTAGGGTCTTACCTTTTACCAGCTCAGAAATGGCCTCCTGAATATAGCTTTCATTGTCGGTGTCTACACTTGCAGTAGCCTCATCCAAAATGACGATGGGTGCATCCTTCAAAATGCAGCGTGCAATCGAAATTCGCTGTTTCTCGCCGCCGGAAAGGGTAGCGCCTCCTTCACCCACCACAGTCTGGAACCCGTCAGGCAGAGCGCTAATGAAATCATAGCAACGGGCTTTCTTTGCCGCCTCATAGACTTCTTCCTCCGTGGCATCCGGTTTTCCCATACTGATGTTGTTATAGATGGTATCCTGGAACAAATACACTCGCTGGAATACCATGCTGATCTGGTCCATCAGTTCTGCCAGCGGCACATTCCGAATATCCACGCCCCTTATTGCAACACTGCCGGATTTTACATCCCACAACCGGGCCAACAAATTTGCAATGGTGGATTTGCCGCCACCGGAAGGGCCAACCAATGCCGTCATGGAATTTTTCTTCATAGCAAAGCTAATATGATGCAGCACTTCTTTGTCCTGATAAGCAAAGGCAACATCATTAAACTGCACTTCTGGCTGACCGGGCTGTGCCTGAGCTGGCAGGTGTTGTTTGCCAGTGTCGGGAAGTTCCGGCTCATCCAATACCGCTTCAATGCGGTCCAATGCTGCGTTCATCACGGTCAATCGGGATGCCTCACCGTAGAGTGCTTTCAGCGGTCCAAACAAATCAAATACGAACAACAGAACGCCAAGGACATAAGCCAGGGAAAGGCCGCCATTCTGTTCCAGAAAGATTGCCAGCCCGAAGATTGCCGCAATACCAATGCCATAAAGGATATTCAGCCCCATGGTCCAGGGGGTCATTTTTCTCTCAAAGGCAAGGGATGTATTTCTGGACCGTTTGAAATTCCCAGTTAATTCTTCCGACTTCTCACCCAACAGGTTATAACTCTTGATAACACCGATACCTTCCACGAAGGACAATACAGCATCGGTCAGTCGTTCGCTTTGCTCCTGGCGGCCTGCGGCCTCCCGCAGAGATACCTTGTTCATTCCTTTTGATACCAGCCATGCTAAAATCGTCACAACGGCGGCGATTAAGCCGAGTTGCCAGTTCAGATAAAACATAAACACCAGGAGAACCAGAGCAGACAAAAGATAGCTTATCATGTTTCCCAAGGTACTCATGGCAACTTCCTCGATAAACACCATGTCAGTGCTGAGAACCGAGCTGATCTTGCCAATATTGCCGGAAGTAAAATATCCCATTGGCAGTTTCCGAAGGTGCCCGCCCAGCTCCATTCGCTTGTCAGCAAACATCAGGTAGCCCGCTGCGCTCTGCAAACTATCGCTGAGATAGTGTACCAGCATCTGAACCAACACAGACGCCCCAAGACCAAGCCCCACATAAAGGCAGGTCTGCCCGGTCAAAGTTCCGGCCGCAAAACCGCTCAAAACCACAAAGGCCAGAAAGATCGGCATTTTGGACAGAATGGACTCCAGGAATGCACATACAACAGCGCCCTGTATCCGCCCTTTATAGCGACCGGACAGTTTCAAAATTCTTGAAAACAGTGCAAACATTTATTTTCCCTCCTTTGCAGCATGGACTTTCCATTCGGCGCTGTCCTGTGCAGCTTTCCATAGTTTTTGATACTCCGGACAGGACTGGATCAGTTCCTGATGTTTTCCGGTAGCCACCAGATTACCATGATCCATAACGCAAATTTGGTCAGCGTTCATAATTGCAGGCAGCTTGTGAGCGATGACAACCAGGGTCTTACCCTTCACCAATTCTGCAATAGCGGCCTCCATTTTTTCCTCATTCTCTGGATCAGCGTAGGCGGTCGCTTCATCGAGGACAACGATAGGAGCATCTTTTAAGATCGCCCGCGCCAAAGAAATACGCTGGCGCTGACCGCCGGAAAGCATTTTCCCGGCATCGCCCGCCATAGAATGAATGCCCTGGGGAAGTTTTTCGAGGAACTCCATGCACTGAGCTTTCTTTGCCGCCTCCATTACTTCCTCGTCTGTTGCGTTCAGCCGACCAAGCCGGATGTTTTCCAACAGAGAAATATTAAACAGGTATTGATCCTGGGCCACATAGGAAATGCGGCTGTTCAATGCCTCCAGGCTCATATCACAAAGTTTCTGCCCGCCAATGGAAATGCTCCCTTTCTGCGGGTCATAGTAGTGGATCAACAGTTTTGCAAGGGTGCTCTTGCCAGAACCGGATTCACCAACCAGGGCAGTTTTTTGTCCTGCTTTTGCCACAAGGGTAATATCGTGGAGGACTTCGTTTTCCGCTATTATCGGTTTCCCATCTGGGCCAGGCTGTGCCATCTGATACGCAAAGGAAACATGATCGTAAGAAATGTTAAAATCCTGTCCGTGGAAATCATCCTCAGCAGCTTGCAGCGGTGCCGCATTTAACATCTGTTCAAGTGCCGTGATCTTATAATTCAGATTCGGAATCGTCTCCATAAAGCCCAGTGCTTTCAGGAGAGGAATCCCAATGCTGAGGGAAAGGCAGAGGACTAAAATCAAATCAGGTAAAGTGCTTATGCCACAGAGAACAAACCATGCTCCAAGAGGCAAAGTCAGAATAACAGTGCAGGGCAGCAGACTTCCGTATATCGCCATCCAGGGCCAGGCGGCCTTATACCATGCCAAGGTATAATCCCGATAGTCCGTTACATCCTTGCGGAAGTTCTCGTAAGATTCACTCTCCCGGTTGAAAACCTTGACAACCTCCATACCATTGATGTACTCAATGATCGTGTTGTTCATTTTCTGTGCAGACTGATAGTAGGGACCCATGCGCTTCATTCCAACAGAGTACATAATGACCATGGAGAGCAGGCTGATCGGGATAGAGGCCAAAGACATAAGAGCCAGTTTCCAGTCCGCACAAAACATAGCAACATAAATCACCAGCGGGATCAGCAAATTTGCGATACCCTCCGGGACTGAATGAGCAAGGAGCAATTCCAAGCTGTCCACATCATCGACAAACAGCTTTTTGATTGTCCCTGTCCCTTTTTCCTCCACAATGCCAAGGGGAAGTTTCTCAAACTTCTTTTGCAGAGATACCCGCAGCCGGAACAATGTGTTATATGCTGCTTTATGAGAAATTGATAATCCCCATCCATAAAAAAACGCCTGCAAAACAAGACAGATCAAAACCCCTATAACACGCAATAAAACAAATTCTGTTTCAACAGAATCGCCCATAACCAATGGCGAAATGACCTGATAGGCCAGCACAAAAGGCAGGACGCCCATAAGAACGCTGACCAGTACAACGACCGTGGCCACATACATATTTTTCTTATATGGCCCTGCGTACTCAAAGATTTTTTTGAACATAAGCCCTCCTTATATTGAGCCGTACTGTCTGTGCTTCAAAAACAAGAGGCCGCCAAAGTAAAGCGGCCTCTTATCATTATCTTTCTGTCCAGTCAAGGCGGCCCTGACATTCATAATTTCTAAAATTCACTGGCGGATTCGGAAAAAATCCAAAACCTTTTTACTGCCGGATTCGTCCAATGGATAGCTTTCTTTTATTTGCCCTTTTTCCATATGGACTACATACGAACATCCCGCCATCACCAACTCCGGATCATGCGTAATAACAAGAAGCGTTTTGCCCTGATCCGCGAGTGACTTCAAACTCCGCGCAACTTCCCGCATATGTTTGAGATCAAGCCCGCTGGTTGGTTCGTCAAACACAATGATCTCCCGGTTACTCACAATGGCAGATGCGATCGCTACCCGCTGTTTTTGCCCGCCGGAAAGAGAAAGCGGGTGCCTGTCTTTATATTCCAGCAGATCAAACTGTTTAAGGATTTCATCTGCAACAGTTTCATCCTCGTTGTCCATGCTCAGAAGCACTTCATCCATCACGCTTTCGGTAAATAGCTGATGGCTGGTATCCTGCATTACCATGTAGCAATGTTTGAGCCGGGCTTTCCAATCAAGGGTTTTCCCGTCAACCTGCAAAAGGCCACACTTCTTTTCCAGTCCGCAAATACAGCGGGCCAAAGTAGATTTTCCAGCGCCATTCAGGCCGATAATGGCAATCGTTTCTCCAACAGGCAGTTCAGCACTCGGAATATGGAGGCTTTCCGGTTCCCGCTTTTTATACGCAAAGCAGAAATTTTGAAATTCCATCAGTTTAGCTGTATGCGCCTGATACTGATTCGCGGGTTTCAACTTCGAGAGAGAAAACGGCCGCAGCCCCATTTCTTTTCGAGTGCTATCCGATAAACTGTCAAATTCAGCAGGCGTGTATTCCCGTTCAATCTCCCCATCTTTTACATACAGCACACGATCTGCAAGATCGTGAAGGTAGTAAAGGCGGTGTTCTGCAATCAGAATTGTTTTGCCCTGCTTTTTCCAGAGGCTCAGGACCTGCCGCAGGTCATCAATAGCAGCCATATCCAGATTAGAAGATGGTTCGTCAAGGACCATAATTCCCGGTAGCAATACACTTGATGAAGCACAGGCTATTTTTTGCTTTTCGCCCCCGGACAGAGCAAACACGCTTCGCCCCATCAAATCTTCAATATGATAATCGGAAACTGTACGGTCAATCCTTTTCAGGATATCTTCCTGGGGATAGCCTAAATTTTCACAGGCAAAGGCTAATTCACTATCCGTATCCACGTTGAAAAACTGACTTTTGGGATTCTGGAATACAGATCCCACCATAGCAGCCAAGTCATAAAGCGGCGTATCTGATACGCTTTTTCCGTCCAGAAGGACATCGCCCTCTAAATTACCTTCGTAATAATGAGGCACCAGCCCGTTTACCAAACGGGTAATCGTTGTTTTCCCGCAGCCGGATTCTCCCGTGAGTAAAACAAATTCCCCTGTGTTTATGGTGAGATTGACATTTCTAATCCCTCCGCCGCTGGATTCTTCACCATAAGAAAAAGAAACATTTTGAAAATCTATCATGGCAAAATCCCTCCTGCGGAAATTATCGGGGAAGCAATCGCCCAAAACACTACAAAGCAACAAAACAAGATCAGCACCACATCGGCAAAATTGAATTTAAGCTGGCAAATGTTTGTGCGTTTGACAGGAGCGCCGAGGCCACGGGTAATTGCCGCAGCGGAAAGTTCCTCACCGATTTTCACGGAGCAGGTAATCATCGGAATCAGCTTATACTCCAATATTTTTGAAGGTTTTTTCCCTCCAAGTTTAATCCCACGCATTTTCATAGCGTCACTGATTGCTTCTGACTCCTGAAAGACAGTTGGAAAGAAGCGGAACATGACCGTTAAGGGGATCGTCACTTCTTGAGGCATATGGATTCTTTCCATGCCGGAAATCAATTCACTGACCGTTGTTGTTTTCACTGCATAGGCAGCAATCGCAACACTGGGAAGGATTCGGCAGAAGAATCCGGTTGTAAACAGAACGAGGAAATTCAATATCCCCGTAAGGTGCGGCAAAACATAAATTTGAACAGCATAAAAAGCAGAAAACACAGCAATATAGCCCACAGCTTTTGCACATTGTTTCGAGGTAAGCAGCAATATAGCCGGAACCGTACAAAGAACAAGGCGGATCAGCCCCATAGCTTCTCCGCCTGTTCCACCCATGACAAAAATGCTTATGATGAAGATGAGCAACAGTTTTGTACGCGGATCGAGCCGTAACCCTTGTTCTGTTTTTTTGCTGAGCAGAATTTCCCGCGCCATTATGCAATACCGGCACGCTGGAAGTGCTTTTTGCAAATAGCTTTCCCAATCACACCTCCGACAAGGCCAAACACAAAGCAGGCAACCAGCAGAATAGGCGCAATCCACATAGGCATATATGTATTAAGGGTAGCTGCATATTCAGCGCCGTATCCTTCAGTCAACATTACCATATAGCTTTCACGGTTCAGGAAAATGGGAGCAAAGTTGCCAAACACCCAGATGCTGAACACGCCGCAGGAAAGAACTGTACTCTTTGCACTTTTGTAGTCCGCCTTTTTCAGGATCACGTCGGCCAACAGGCCGCCAACGAGACCAGTTACCATAGTAAGATAGCCGTTGCCGAAGAACACCATGATTAGGCCAATCAGGAAACCCATGATTGCAGTCATCCCGAATTTTTTAGCCTTTGTAACATACAGCATATAGGGGATGCCGCCAATCAAAGGGCACAGCACCGCCATCAGCGGAATAAAAATGGGGATAAAGCCAAGCATCGCCACCAGCATAACAATCACGACATAGATGACGGTGTAGATGCCGATAGTAATTAAATCTTTTCCCTCAAGCCGGGAACTTTTTTTCTGGGAACTCATACCAGTATCCTCCTTATATCTGAGAAAATGCGTTGTGTGGTTAGAGTGTTCTAACCACACAACGCATTTTAGCAATTTCATGCCCAATATCCAACCCAAACCCGATTTCATTCTACCCAAAATCGGTATTTTTTAGGTTTAGCCAATCGTATTTTCATCTTTATAGTTCTTAGGTATTACTCCATATTTCTTTTTGAACGCAGCCGCAAAATTGCTTGGTTTTGAATATCCAACCAGCGTTGCAATCTGGCTTACGTTCAAGTCGCTTTCCAAAAGTAGCCCGGCTGCCTTTTCCAGTCTTTGATCTATGATATATGCGTGAACAGATGTCCCAAATAAAGAATTAAATCCCTTTGTCAGTTTGGAAACACTGATATTTACCTTTTTCGCCAGTTCCTCACAACTTGGTGCAAAAGCAAGCTGGCTGTCGATGATCCGTTTTGCTTCGGTAATCGAGTCCCTGTCACTTTTAGAAATACTGATATAGCTTGATGAAAGAATACTAAGTTCCAATACTTCACTCAAATACACGGACAGCAATTCAAAAACCTTACTTTCCAGAAATAAATACCCTAAACCGCCCCGGTATTGCGTAAAATCTTTTACCTCCGCAAAAATGTGCTCCATATACGGGGTAATGTTCACTTTTGAAATGCCAGTCAATAACTTCTTCTCATAAGCATCTATCTCACTATCTTCAAAGTAGTCATTCAAGATTTTGTGAAAATAGGGCATGGGAATTTTTATATTTTTGAAAAGGAAGTCTGTTTTCCCGGAATAACACAGGTATTCCATCTTACCATGTCCTCGATAAATACAAGATTCGCCTTTCTGTATGCTGACACTTTGACGTGCATCTGCAATATTCCACGATACGCCATCATTGAAGCAAAATAAAAGTTGAATATAATCTTCGCAGCTTACACCCTGCACATTCATATCAGAAAAATAGTTCATTTTCCAGTCTGATACAACAGCTCCTTGCTTTGTAACAACCTGTGAAATCTGGCCTGTTCCCATATCAGCCGGAATATCTATTGTCACTGTCTGCGGAGAGTTGGAGAGCAGATCATGGTACAGCTTCGTCATGTATTGGTTTGTCATCGTGCGCCCTCCTTTCTGGGTTAGCCAAGGCTAAGCATATAATACTTTATATTTTGATGGCAGTCAAGGTAGGGTCGCCAATTGCTAAAGTGAAATTAAATAGTCAGTAGTATGAAATAGATAGTCGTTCAAATAATATCACATGAAATGTAAAATCATATCAGGTGATGTTATGAAGATAGAACGAGATGAAAGACGCTTTGATTTTCACGATATAGGGCTCGCCATCAAGCGGGCAAGAGAAGCCAGCGGCATGACACAGGAGCAACTGGCCTATATTGTTGACCGCGCTCCGCGTACCATTATGTATAATGAAAATGATGGTCAGCATCCAAGCTTCAACACCTTTTATCAGATGGTCACAATGTTTGATATATCGGTGGATCAATACTTTTACCCGTCCCAAAATAGCGGGAGCGAGTGCAGAAAGCGGATTGATGCCATGTTGAACGCCTTGGACGAAAGAGAATTGAAAATCGTTGAAGCTACAATCCAAGCGATGAAAGCATCGAAAGAAATGGAGGAAACGTAAAAGAAAGCGTAACCTCCGTTTTTTTTGCGCCATGTTGCGGGTTGCGCGTTTTGGCAAGCAATTCGGGTGTGGCCACACTCCGAAATTTTTGCAGGGCGCAGGGCCCGCAAAAATGCTTGTTGGGGAGCTCCCCAAACCCGCTGTACTTCGGGACAAATTGTCCCAAAGTCCCGGTGCACTGCACCGTAGTCTGCGGCCCGTCACTATCGTTCCTGTGCCTTATTCTCACGCTCGTCCGTTATGCCGAGCAGATGATCAATGTTCGCTTTTATTGCCACGGCCTCCCGCATTTGCCGCTGGGCATCACGGTATTCTGCATAAAGCTCTTTCTTTTGTCCCGCCAGCTCACGGCGGGATTTTTTTAGTGCTTCAATCTTAGGGAGCTTTGCGCCGTTCAGTATGGTGTTCATGGTATCCTTTGCCGCCCGGTAAGTGGCAAGCTCCACTTCATGCTGGGCCAGATACTTTTTGCTGTACCGCGCAGCCTTGTACCCATCGAACACCGGGCGGGTCTTGGCATAGTCCACCGTGGCAGCCATCAGCTCCGAGGTTTTGGAAAGGGCCTCCTCCGTTGTGCGGAGCTCGTCAGACAGCTTGTGAAAGTGATCCACAGCAGCCTCGGTGCGGGCCGTCAGCGCCGCATAGTCTGTCAGATGATGCTCCTGCAAATACTGGAGCGCGGCAGCCATCTGTTTTAGGTTGTAGACCTTGGCCCATCGTTCATAGGCCGGGCCTTTGCCCTGGGCCATACGCTCTTGAATGTCGATGATAAGATTAACTCGCCGTGGCGGAACCGTGGGCTCCTCTGGTAGTTCAGGGAGCGGGCGTTCCCCAGCAATTACCGCCTTGATGTCCTCCGGGTCAAATCCGGCTCCCAGTGTAGAAGCCCGGAGCCGGGTTGGTTTTTCCTGTCCGGGCGCAAGGAATGAGATGACACCGCCGCGCCCCTGTTTTACGGCAAAGCCGGACTCCTCCATGAGACGAAGAAAGTCGGCAAAGTCCGTGGGCTTTTTCTCCAAAGCGGCGAGAACAGCCAGCCGCACCCGCTGCTTGGCAGAGGGCGGCTTTTCCCCGATCCACTGGCCATAGTGAAGAAAGCGGCCCTTGCTGTGCTGGCGCGGATTTTGAATGACAGACAATTCATGTTCGATGCACACGCGGTCAGAGAGCCGCCGCAGGGCAAAGGACGAACCAATAAAATTATGAAATTTCCGGGATCGGTCAAAGGCCGTTGCATTAAAATAAATGTGATTGTGGATATGGGCCTTATCGGTATGCGTACAGACAAAGAATTGATGCTTTCCCTTTGTCCAGCGCATCGCCGTTTCATAACCGATACGGTTTGCTTCTTCCGCCGTAACCTCCCCGGGCAGAAACGCCTGCCGGATCTGAAAGAACAGGGCCCCGCGAGATACGGCCCGGCCTGTCTCTGCAAGGTATTGACTTTTTACCAGAAGAAACTCGGCGGGAGCCGTGTTCGGATCGCAGAGATAGGAAGATACGGCTCCCAGCTTTTCCGGGTTCAGGCCATAGGTGAAACGATCCTCCATCGTTTGAATTGCACTTTTTCCCGCCGCTGTTTTATAAGGGCGGATGTAGGTGGTCGCCGTAGAAATCCCTCCTTCCGGCAAATAGTATTTTTACTTTGGGACACTTTGTCCCGAAGTAGAAAAAGCCGGGGAGCGGTATCAACCACTCCCCGGATGGGTCAGAGCTCTACCAGCGCGGAGAGCTGTTTCAAGAGATCAGACAGCGGCCCCCACAAAGCGGCATAGTCCCGCTGCAAGGCCGCGAGTTCTTCGGGATAAATTGCGCCGTAGGTGTTGGCTTGAATTGCCACTTGGTTCAGATTGTTGGCGCATCGCCGCTGGAGCGAAACCAGCTCACGAACAGGCGAAAGGTCAACATGAAGCACATACCCACTCAGGGCCATTTTCCGCATATAGGCTCCCATATTACGGATGCCAGCCTCCGCCATACGTTCTTGAATCAGGGCCTGCTCCGCCTCCGACACCATCACATGAAGATGGATCGGACGGCGGCGCTTTTTTGTCATCGCTCCTCACGCTCCCGGCTGCGGCAGGCGCGGGGCGGCTCCTTTACCTTATCCAGCGGCTTTTCCTGTTCGTCTGCCGGAACAGGGTGCGGCAAATGAAATTCACGGTGCAGGCGCAGCACCTCCAGTACAGACAATTCCTGTTCACGTTTCTTTTCCATATACGCACCTCCTTATCTATCGCCACGGTCAGGCTGCCTCCGCTGGGGAGCCGGAGCCTCCGAGCCGCGATCTGCCTCCGCCAACTTTGCCGCACTTTTCATCTGCTCGGCAATCGGACGGGGCCTGTCGGGATTATCAGGCGCAGGACGCAGCTCATAGTCGGATGCCTGTTTTTCCGTTAGCGGGCGGGTATAGGTAAGATAGCCCCAAGCCAAGAACGAGCCATTTTCCACCGGGATGCGCTGATCGTAATTGAAGATTTCATTCGGCTTGTTATAAGGCGGCTTCGGGAATGTCCCGATGTCCACAGGCCGCTGGGTCGAATAATACTTGTAAAGGCCGGGAGCCTCGGTCTGCCTGATCCCGACGTTATAAATACGCTGATAGTCCTGCACCCGGTCTGTGAAATCCTGTTCCATCGCGGTGCGGTCATTTCCATAGTGACCCCATTCATACTGCCGCTGGCCGTCCTTGTCATCATAGCAGGCCCATGTGACATAGCGGGATGGCGCGGTGGGATGTTCGCCCAATGCAAATCCTCGCCCATTTTCCAGCATGACCGCCTTCAAAATAGCATAGCCTTGATTTTTGTCCATAGTACACCTCCCATCATCGAGACATTTCTTTGTTTTCTCTTTTCACAAACGGTTGGAGCTGATAGGGGCTTGTACCGTCCTCGGGCCGCAGAAAGTCTATCCGGGCCGCAGCACGGATGGCGTTCTGGTTAAGCTGCCGCTGCCATGCCCCTTGGCTGGGAGCCCACTTAAAGCCGTTACTTTTCAGTTCCTGCCGCTGATCGGCATCGGGCTTTTCCTCGAAAATAAGCTGCAAACGGTTTTCAGCCTCGTTGATTTTGGCCTTGCCTCCGGGGAATGTCCAGCCAGCAAACTCGGAGCGGCTGCTCAGTTCCTCAATGCGCTGTCGTACACGGCGGATGTTGGCGTTGTTGTTGGAAAGCAGATAGGCGGGATACGGCTTGCTTTTATCCAAGTGCCATGACTGCGCCATATCTGCTTTGAGCTTTTCTGCCTGCTCCGGCGTAAGCTCCGGGCAGCCGTCCAGCGTTTTGTGTTTCCGAAAATACGCATTGACCGCCTTCATGGTGGCCTGCTGGGACTCCAGCCCCTCCAGCTTTTTTGTCAGCTTTTCCACGGCCAGATCATCGTCTGCGCTGATCCCGCCCATACCAACAGAGCGGATTTTATCAAGCAGCTTTGAAATCTCCGCATACTCTCCATAGTTGCGATCCCGGGCGGCGTTCTGCTTGTGCTTTTTTGCCACAGGGAAATTACCGCCCCCAGAGATCAGAATAGAGGGCACCCGGGCATCAATCACATTGCGTTCATTCAGATTTTCCGCAAGTTTCCGGGCATAGCGATCCACCAGAGCGTCAATCTTATCGTGGTACATGGGATCGACACGCGCTTTCTGGCGTTCCGCCGCTGCATACGCTTCATCGACCATTGCCCGGTAGCCCGCCGTAGCGGAGCCCGGCTGATAGTCAGAAAAGCTGTTCATATCTTTTGCCCGCTTTGCGGCTTCTTCATTGATCGGATAATATTTCGGCATAGTACCTCCTTCCACAAAAGCCGGAACTTTGGGACAATTTGTCCCAAAGTTCCGGCAGCTAAAATGTTGACAGCATCTCACGGAAACAGGGGCGGACGTAGAAACATACGCCTCCCGCAGAAAAGGGCCTTAAAAAGCCTTGTCACAGGCGGGTTTGGGGTGTCCTAATTGTCAACACATCAGCCCCGCTTTTTTCGCATATATTCCCGCTGCTGTCTGCGGTGTGCCGCCTTTGCACAGGCCGCCGAACAATAGGTTTGCCGTCCATCAGGAGCCACGGCTCTGCCGCATACTGGGCAAGCCTTGAAATCCGGCCTTGGCCCTTCTGCCAGCAGCGCAGCCTCCAGCGCCGGATCAAGGGGCAGAACTGCCTCGCGGAAGTAGCGGCAATAAGCCCCCGTCCAGCATTTCCCAAACATATAGCACTCGCAATCCAGCGGCAGGCAGCCGCAGTCCCGGTCATAGTTGGCACACCATTTTGACACCAGCCTGCGGATTGCCGCTTTTTCTGTCCGGGTCAGTTCTCGGCCCACAGTATCACCTCCCGTTGCCCGGTGGTTTGAGCTGCTCCCGGTAGCAGAACACGCAGCCGATCCCGCGCCAGTAAGGGCAGCCGTCACAACGGGAGCCCTTCGGCGGCAGGCTGGGCGGCACACCCTTAAAGTAGCTTTTTTCTTTCATAAATCCCTCGTAGGGGTTGTTGGTAAATCTCATTCATTATCCTCGCTTTCGGTATCGTCCTCGTCCCAAGGCGGCCCATCGTCCTCGGGATCGTCATAATCAGCCAGTTCCTCACTGTAATCCTCTTCGGGTACAGCAGCTTTTTCATGCTTCGGGCGGTAGATTTTGAAGTACCAGCCTGCACCGCCGCCCAGAACAGCCACTGCCAAGATCAGCAGAAGCGTCCCGGTATTACTTTTCTGCTGGGGCTCGGGTTCCGGCTCCTCCGCAGGTTCCGTCACCGGGGCGGGTTCGGGAGCTGTGCCAGCACACTCGGTCATGTTGACCGCGCAGACCTCGCAATCCGTATGGATGGCTCCGGGCGCACATTTTTCTGTGCAGGAGCAGGCCGGAAGTTCTCCGCCAGCGGCCTCCAGTGCCGCCAGCAGATCGGCTTCATCCACCATGTTCAAAAAGTAGGTGTGATACTGTTCGCCGTCCTCGTCCACAGGCTTGTCATAGTCAATGACAATGTAAAAGGTGTTGCCGCCGCTGGTTTCCACCGTGATGAACTGTTTGTTGGTTGCGGCATCGTAGAGCAGATCGCGGGTCACAAGGTTTCCATCCACCGAAAAGCCCTCGCCCGGGGTAATGGTAGGTGCAGGCTCCGGGGCCGGAGTTTCTTCCACAACAGGCGGTTCCTCATTCCCACTGTCCGAATAGGCGTAGGCTGGAATCGCAAAGCCGCATAAAAGAACGGCGGAGCAAAGCCCCGCCGCCAACGTACGAAAGTGTTTCATATTCAGTTTTCCTCCTTCTTTTCTTCTTCGGACTTCGGGACACTTTGTCCCAAAGTGCCGCCGTCCTTCAGCTTCTCAAACAGCAGCGGGAGCTCCGTAAGGGAAATGCTCATGCCGCGCACAATGTCCACGATCTCGCTGTTTTCTGCCTCCAGCTTTTTCTGTTCCAGCTCCTTGAGCCGGGCCTGCTGTTCACTGATTTTGGCCTTGACCTTATCAATCTCGGCCTGAATTTTCATGCTTTTGGTAGTTGCCATTTCAAAACCTCCTGTCACGGTAAACGCCCGTAGGCGTAAAAATGAGATTGCCAGTAGCTTGTATTCAAATTTGCGTAGCCGATGGGATCTCCGCAATGCAGCATTTTTCCATCACCGACATAAATCCCGCAATGGCTCACGCCCGGCGTGTCATAGGTGCCTTTGAAGAACACCAGATCACCGGGTTTGGGAGAACTGGTCAGCGTACAGATGTTATAGAGCCCCTGGGCTCCCAGCCTGCCCACATTCCAGCCGGAGTGATTGATAACCCACGAAACGTACCCTGAGCAATCAAAGGAAGTGGCGGGAGAACTGCCGCCCCACACATAGGGATAGCCGATGTATTTCTGCGCTTCAGCAAGCATCGCGGCAAAGGTTTCATCGTCCAGATATTCTCCGGGCACTTCGTAATCACCGGGTTTCCCGGTAATGTACTTGTTCACATAGGGAGAATCCGGGAACAGATCGGGGCGGTTTCCCAGCGTTGCCATATAGATGGCATACCGTGAAAGCTGCTCCTCGCCCATGACATATACGGGCACATGGGATAAATCAAAGTTCTCCAGCGTGACCGTACAGATGTAATAGTCGTAAGGCACCTGATAGGTGTCCGTATGGGAGTTGCCGTCCGCGTCCGTCCATGTGTCGGTTTCCGTGCGATACCGGGTTTCCACCACCACATCCTCCGTGAGAATGTACTGGCGGTCAAACAGCATTTGCAGCGTTCCCTGTACCTCGTCTATTGTCCATTGCCCCTCATGGAGCGCACACAAAAGAGAAAGCAGCACATAGGGGTCATGTTCAATTTCATCCAGATCGAAGTGGTATTCGTCATAGTCATGGGTGCTTTCATAGGTGTCCAGATAGTGCTGCAAATTATCTTCCAGCGCACAGTAGGCAGCTTCGGCGGCCAGCATATCCCGATCCTCGCAAGGATAGGTGCTCGCCCCTAATGCACCGGCCCCAGCGTTCCCCAGCATAAGCATGGTAGAGGAACAGGACTGCATGGCGAACAGGAGAAGTACACAGAGCACCGCGACCACAGCACCTGCGGGATGACTTTTGACAAATTCCACTGCCCGGGCGGTCAGGCGTTCTGTGGCTGTGGCAGTTTTCCCAGCCGCAGCCGCGCCCTGCTTTGCAGCCTCCTTTGCCTGCTTGCGGTATTGCCTGCGGAGCCGTTGCTTCTGCCAGTAGCGGGTAAGGGCATTTTTCGTCAGCTCCGGGTGCTCCTGTGCGGCGGTGTGAAAATGGTAGTCCGCCGTGTATTTGGTATAGCGGGCCTCGGCCTTGCGTACCACTTTTGCTGGATGTTCCCGGACTTTACGGCGCACAAAGCGGGAGCCGTGCCGCAGCGCGGTTTCTCCCACAAGCTCAGAACGGTGTGCGCCTTCCGTGCCAACATTTTCCTGTTCCACTTCAAAAATCTTGCCATGCACGAAGCTGTGAACGGAACCACTGGCAACACGGCCTATGCGTTTTACCGGGCCGGGCTTTTTCGGCGGCTTTTGCTTTGCCAGCTTCTCCCGGGCCTGTTCCAGCTTTTCGCCTTGGGACTCCATGTGGAGCTTTGCCGCCGCAGCCTGTTCCTGCTGGCTCTTTTTGCGGAACTTGGACTTCGGGACACTTTGTCCCGAAGTGTCGGAAGCCTCCGGCCCGGGCTGTTCCCCGTCAGGGGCGTGGGCGGTCTGCGACCAATCCTCCTCCTTGGTCTTATTCGTTTTTCGTTTCATTCTTCATATCCTCCGGGCGGGTAGTCAGCAGGTCATAGATTTCTCCGCGAGGGAACCGATCCACAAACGGAATGGTTACATTTCCATAGAACAACAGCCCCTCACCGGAATTGCTGTGTGTGATATAGGAAAGCTGATGCTCGGAAATACCGAGCTGTTTTGCCAGAATGGTACGGTCACTCTGCGCCTGCGAAAGCAGAATCATAAAATCCGTGTTGTCCAGAATGTTCTCGATTTCCCGGCTGGCCAAAAGGTCTTTGACGTTCTGCGTCAAAGCAGACGGCACACATCCTTTTTTACGCAGCATTTTCCAGACTGCCACAAAGTAGCTGGCTGTCAGCGGATCGCGGAGCAGGATATGAAACTCGTCAAAGTAGCACCAAGTTGCCGCGCCCTCGTGGAAGTTCTGATCCACCGCCTGCGAAACAAACTCGTTTGTGATGTGCATTGCAATCTTTCTAAGGTTTTCGCCCATGTTTTTCAGAACGATGCACACCACACGGCTGTCCGTCTTGACGTTGGTAGGATGGTTAAAGAGATTGAGGGAGCCTGTGCAATAAAGCTCTAAGGCAGTTGCCACGCGCCGGGCTTCGGGCTCCGGCTGGCGTAAGAGCTCTTCGTACAAATCCTGCAACAGTGGTGTTTTTGCAGTTTCCAGTCCGAGCGCCTGTTCCCGGTACACCAAACGCACACAGCGGTCAATGACCGTCTTTTCAATGGGCTGCAAGCCTTCCTTGCCGCCGACCACCAGCTCGCATAGGGACAAAAGAAAATCCGCCTTCATGGAAAGCGGGCTTTCTCCGGCGGCCATATTGAGCTCCACATCCATCGGATTGAGGTGGTGCGGGCTGTCCGGGGCAATCTCGATCACCTGGCCGCCCAGCCTTCGCACCAGCGGAGCGTATTCGCCCATCGGGTCAACCACGATGATCCGATCCTGCGGGATGGTGAGAAACACATTCAAGAGCTCACGCTTTGCAGCAAAGCTCTTGCCGGAGCCCGTAGAGCCCAAATACATCCCGTTTGCCGACTTCAGCTTTTTGCGGTCAGCCATGATGACATTGTGAGAAAGTGCGTTCATGCCATAGTAGAGGGCCTGCCCAGCCATGCGGAGCTCCCTTGTCATAAAAGGAATAAAGATGGCTGTGGAGCTGGTGGTCATACCGCGCTGGATTTCTACCTCGTTGTAACCAAGGGCCAACGAGGAAACAAAGCCCTGTTCCTGTTGCCAGTCCAGACGGCGCAGAGCGCAGTTGTATTTCTGCGCGATGCCGCCCACGGTAAACACATCGTTTTCCAGCCGCTGGCGGTTAGGAGCAAGGTTTACCACCGTAAAGGTCAGCAGAAACATTCGCTCATTGCGGGATTGCAAATCAGCCAGAAGCTCCGCTGCGTCCTTGCTGAATGTAATCAGGTCAGGGGGAAGAATATCCGGGTCATAGCCGGAGCGCACAGCCTTTCGCTGTTCCTCCACTTTCATTTTTCCGATGTCCGAGATTTTCCCCTTGATGGTCTTAATTGCCTTGAGCTGATCCACGGTCTGAATGTGCATGGTCACGGTCATTTCCGCATCCAGTTCCAAGATTTCCGCCAACAACTTATCCGAAAGCTCCGATGCCATAATCTGTAAGTAGGACACCGCGCCCCAATACTGGCCGATGCGGAATGTGCGGGACTGGCGGAAGTCGAGACTGTCCGGGGCAATAAAGTCTTTTGTGCCGAGCCCGGTCTGCGGGATGTCTTTCCACGAAAAGCGGAACGCCTCACGGCTCCCCGGGTGCATCTGGCTATGAAGCAGCGCAAGGCGGGCCCGTCCGTCCATCGGCTCCGAGGGAACGCCCAGTCGCTTAAAGTTTCCCATGACATCGGCCTCCACACGCTCCAGACGGGGCCGTGCCTCCGCAATCCCCTCGGCGGGTATGCCAAAGGTGATGTATTTTGAGCGTTCAATGCCGTTATTGCTTTTGGCAATCTGATTTTTCAGCATCCCGGTAAACTCGTCCCGGACGCTGTTATAGTTGTCATCCGCTTTCGGGATATTGACTTGATAGCGGCTGCGGGAATGGGAACGACGGTTGATAAAGGAAAGCTGGAACGGCAGCGAACTGTCAAAGTAGTTGAGAAATGAACTCCATCCGCTGAATATGGCAGTCTGATCCTCGGTGGATGCCACGGAGTAATTGATGTCCTCATATTCCACGGTTTTTGTATAGAGCCCACCCGGGAGCTTGCACACACCGTCCGGGTGCATGGACAGATACGGGATTGTCTGCTGGGCAGACAGGGCCGCCCGGCCTTTACCCTTGGCGGCTCCGTTTTTCTTCTTTGTGTTTTTCAATCACATCCTCCTTTCCAGCGCCCGGCCCGGCAAAGGGCGCATAAATGTTTTCGGTTCGGTAGGCCCTGATCCCCGGTCTTAGAAACTTGGCCCGGATGATGTTTCGCACAACCTTTTCAAAGGGCAAGCCGTCCTTTTCGTACATCGCCAGCAGGAACGCTGGGAGCATAATTCCCAGCATGAGAAACATCGCCCCGGTATTGCCGAGGGTGCCACGGGTCAGCAGATAGGCCGGAATCCCCACCGCGCCCGCACTGCCGAAGCAGACAAGCTGGCGTTTGGTGAGGTTGAAAGCCATCTTTGTTTTGATTTTGGATAAATCGTTTGGTACGTTTACATAGGGCATAGATCACACTCCTTTCTGCACTTCGGGACAATGTGTCCCAAAGTCCGGGATGGTTGGTGTTACTTCATTTCCCCACACAGCCCAACCGGGCGGGGTCTGCCTGGCAAAGAGCTCCACGCGGGGCAGATCTCCCATCAGGGAAAGAATTTTGTCGCGGGCCTCGTCCGGCTTTTTGCTGTGGGCCTCAATCGGGGAAACGATAAATTGATGGATGTTGGCAGCCTGCCGCTTTGGATGTCCCTTGGTTGCCAGCAGGCAGATTTCTGCATTGCCCCTTGTCCAGAAGCCAAGGCCGTAAAACCAGCTATCCGCCTTCTTGTTCTTTTTCAGCCAGACGAAAGCAACGCTTTTGTAGGTGAAGCCCCAAGCCTCGATCAGCCGGAGCGCCTCCGGGAGCTGCGGGAAAGTGGCCCATAAAAAGAGTGCGCTGTCCGGGGCTGCAAGATCAGCCACAGGCAACGCACATAAATCCTCAATGCTCATAGTGGGATAATGGTTTTCCGCCGCGCCCTGTACTTTCTTAGCTGAATAGCGCCAAGGGGGATCGGCGTAAATGATAGAATACTGCTCGATAATTACACTCCTTTCTCGCCAGAGCTTTTTACTGCCTGCGCCACACGGATGCGCTCACTGGCGGCGGCATAAAAGGCCGGGGCCGTTTCAAAGCATACAAAGCGGCGTTCTGCATTGATGGATGCAATCGCGGTTGTGCCGGAGCCCGCGCAAATGTCCGCGACCAGTTCGCCGGGGCGGGTGTAGGTGCGGATCAGATACTCGCAGAGCTCCACGGGCTTCTGCGTGGGGTGGATGCCGCCGGACACTGTAGGCACAAAAAGCACATTTCCGGGATAGCGGCGGCCATCATTGGACTCCGACCCCTGCCGTTCAAATTTCCCATAGTTGGAGCTTGTACCGCTTCGGGAATGAACGCGGGCATAAGGCTTGCCATAAGTAAACTGCGGATTGTAGACCGGGGACTTCTGGTAAAACACCAAGATATTCTCGGACTTTTTCAGTGGAGCCCGGTTTGCATTGAGAAAGCCCGTTCCGCGCTCCTTGTACCAAATCCACTCATAGCGGAGCATGGCGAGGTTGGATGCGCCCAGCACCTTGTCAAAGGGGCACTGTGCGAAAAACAGCACTGCGCCATTCGGCTTGACCGCCCATTTCACCGCCTCCCACAGCTCCGGGAGCGGCAGGGGCACATCCCAATAATTCCGGGTTGTGCCGTAGGGCGGATCAGTCAGCAGCATATCCACGCTATGTTTTGGCAAAGAACGCAAGCCCTCGATGCCGTCCATGAGAAACAAGCCCTCCTTCGGGATACTTTGTCCCAAAGTGCGGCTATCGGTCATTACGGGCCTCCTTTTCCTTGGCAGGCGCAGGCCGGGCAGCGTTTTCTTTTCCCGCTTGCTTTGCAGCCTCGGCCATCTGCTCCTTGATCGGGGCAGGCCGTACCGCCTGGGCCCGTGCAACAAGCTGTTCCACTGCCGCATGATACGCCTCCACACCAGCCGCATTGATCCGTTCCTGTGTGGCGCGGTCAGGAATCCGAACCGTAGCCCGGTATCCCGTCCGGCTGGCAGGATCAGGTTTAGAGGGAGCGCCGAGGAAAATCCCGTTTTTTCCGTCCACAACCTTAAAATCGTCGATGACCACACCGCCAAAATTGACGCTGGCGAAGCCGATCAGTTTACCCTGCGGCTCAATCGGGCGAACAGATACCGTGATCGGAACAACCGCCTCCTGCAAGACGGCATCCGTCCGCATTTTTACTGCCTCATCAATGCTAACGCCCTTGACTTCTGCAAGCTCCGCGATGGGAGCATCAAACAGCCAGCGCCGTTCCTCCGCAGCAATCTGCTCCGGGGTCAGCAATACATCGTCCTTCTTACTCAGATAAAATTCCTCCTTTCCGCTTGCCGGAGCAGGCTGGGCGGGGTCGTCCATCAGCTCTTTTCTTTGCAGGACGGCCTCCGTTTCCGCCATAAAGCGGTAAGCGTCCGCTTCAGTAAACTCCTCCGGCGTTTTTCCATTCCATAAGCGCGTTCCATCCGCCCCGTATCTTCTCGGCATAAGCACCTCCTCCTGTTAATGAGCGCCAAAGATACGCTGGGCAATGCTCCCGGTCTTAAAGAGCATGAAGCAAAGCAGAACCGTGTAGCCCACAGTTCCCCAAATCGCCCCGATGGGATCGCCGCTTGTTGCGATGCCTTGAATGAGCACCGCGTAAATTGCAACACATACAAGAATCAGCAGCCCTTGAAAGCCCACGGCAAACAGGGACTTGATGTAGTTCTGTCCGGTGCCGCCAAGCTCCCGGTTGGAAAGCGTAGCAACGGGGATGGGGGCCAGACTGGTCAGCAGATAGATTTCCAGCATCCTGCCATACACCAAAATGAAAATGATAATCCCCATCGCCTTCATTGTGAAGCCAATGAGCGCAGACTGCAGCCACAGCCCCAAAAGCGGCCCCAAGTCCATCGTCTCCAGCGAGGTTTCCAGTTCGGCAAGCATATCCGCCGAAACATCGGTGGAGCCTTGAATGAGCCCGCCTGCCTGCGCGATAACGCTCTGCGACACATCGAACACAGCCATGACGATATTGAATGTATTTGACAGGATTAAGATTGCACAGGCTGTTTTGAACATCCATTTATAGAGGTTCGCAACGTCAACCTCGTGCATATTGTTCTTTTCCAAAAGCATCTGTATGAGCTCATAAGTGGCAACAAAGGTCAGCACCATTCCGGCAATCGGCAGGATCACCGTTTCGGAAAGCTGTCGGATCAGGGAGAAAACCCCGGCGTGCCACGCCGCCGGGGTAGTCCCTACCTGTGCCGCAATCTCTCCGACCTGGGTATTGACGGTATCAAAAAGACCTTCGAGGTTTCCCATGATCCCGCCAATCAGAAGCTCTTTGAGCCAGTTTGTGAGCCAGTCGGTGAGAAAATCCATAAGCGCCTACCTTAAAACAGGCCAGACAGCAGAGGGATCAGTGTGGTGCCAATGACGATGATGCCGCCGCCCGCCATGAGCTGCTTCATGCCCTGGGACTTGGAGCCCGGGTTATCCGAGCCGTAGCCCTCCAGCAGATTAACCACGCCCCACACGCCAAGGCCAGCGCCGAGCGCGATAACGAGGGTCTGTAAAGTGTCGATTGCAGATGAGAAAAATGCCATATAAGCCTCCATTTCTCCGGGATTTTCCCGGTAACAAAAAAGCCGCCTATACAGGCGGCAGGTTACAAACTTCGGGACACTTTGTCTCGAAGCGTTTATGCAAAGGCGTCTGGATCGTCGATGTCATCATAGTTGAGGATGTCCTCGTCCTCTTCCGTGAGTGCATCGTCCGGCACAGCCACCTCATACATCGTACACGCCTCGTTCAGCCCGGGCCGCCTGCGGCGGTTAATGAGCCTGTCGAGGTCAAAAGCGTTTTTCTGTTTATCGGCCTCCGCCGTATAACGGTAGTTCGGATGCCGTTTCAGATCATACTTGGGAGAGAAGAACGGGGGCAGGCCCCGAAGCTGCAAAATACATTTGTCTCCCGGCATGGTTGCAAGCTCGGCTGGGGTCATTAGTTCCCGGCCCAGCCGCTGGGTGTTTTGGCTGTAGCTTTCCGACTGGCCACGGGAGCGGCTGTCGGTCTGCATACTGATTGTGGCTTTTCCCAACCAGTTCTCGGAGATTTCCTTGATAGTGCTGGCTTCGCGGCCACCGAGGAACACCACGCTGTCCATGTTGCCGAGGATTGTCTCGGCGTGCTTATCGTAAATGGCCTTGCACTGTGCCAACTGCTGATACAGCAGGCAAAGACTCACCTCGCGGGAGCGGATAACCGCGACCAGCTTTTCGAGCTGGGGCACCTGTCCCGTGTTGGCTGCCTCGTCCCACAGCACCCGTACATGGTGCGGCAGGCGGCCACCGTGAACATTGTCCGCACGTTCACACAGGAGGTTGAACATCTGCGAAAATGCAAGTGCCACTAAAAAGTTGTAGGTCTGCGTGGTATCGGAAATGATGAAGAATACCGCCGTTTTCCGATCTCCGATGCGGTCAAGCTCCAATTCGTCATAGGCCATGACTTCACGAAGCTGCGGGATGTCAAAGGGAGCCAGTCGCGCACCGCAGGAAATCAAAATGCTTTTTGCCGTCTTGCCGCTGGCCAATTTGTACTTTTTATACTGTTTGACCGCGAAGCAATCCGGCTTACGCTTTTCGAGCCCGGCAAACATATAGTCCACCGCGTTCATAAAATCCTCGTCATCCTCCTTGACCTCCATGCCGGAAATCATATCCACAAGGGTATTCATGTTCCGATCCTCGGCAGGCCCCTCGAAAATGATGTAGGCAATCAGGGCGCAGTACAAAAGCGTTTCCGATTTTGTCCAGAATGGATCGCCTTCCTTGCCTTCGCCCTTGGTGTTGGAAATCAGAGCATCCACGAATTTCAGAATATCGGCCTCGTTGCGGATATACGCCAGCGGGTTATAGTGCATGGATTTTGAAAAATCTATGCTGTTGAATACCTTGATTTTGTACCCGCGTTTTTGCAGGAACCCCCCGACCTGTCCCAGCACACCACCTTTCGGATCGACCACCACATAAGAGGAATGAGCCTGTAAAAGCTGGGGCGTAAGCCAGAAGCGGGTTTTGCCGGAGCCGGACGAGCCGATAATGCAGCAATTCAGGTTTCGGGCATTTGCGGGGATTTTCGGACGGGTGTTCATCGTGAGAAACTCTGTCCCGGTCAAAATCACGTTGTTTTCAAACTTCGGATCAACAAACGGTTTGATGTCTTTTTCCGTTCCCCACCGGGCGCTGCCGTATTCTGCATCCCGCCGAAACTTCTTAGCGTTCTTGCTTTTGAAATAGATCAGCAGCCGGAAACCAACTGCGCCTACAATACCGACAAGCCAATCCAGCGGAGCAAGACCGGGTGCAAAGTCAGCAAAGGCCGGGCCAATCGTCTGGCCCAGCCCGATGAGCTTATGTGCAAAATCGTTACCCTCCGCCAGCCGGTAGGCCGTTCCCAGCTTGAGGAACGCCCACAGGATGAACAGATAGGGAATGTTTGGAATGAGATATTTTCTGATCTTATCTGTCCTCATGGGCAACCTCCTTTGCACGTTCTTTTTGTTTCGGCTTTTCTTTGGAAAGCTGATCTGCCGCCTGTTTCAGTTGTTCCCGGATGGGAACACGGTTCGATTTTGCTTTGCTTAACACCTTCCGGGAATACTCAGAAAAGCAGGCGGTCATTGCGTCTGCCTGTCCAGCCTTGAAAAACAGCAGGTATTTGTCCGGCCCGGTTTTATAGAACGCATAGTCTACATTCCATTTCCGGGCCACGCGGTCAAAGGACTTGGCATCCCCGGATAGCTCAATGCTGTTGGTGGCTGTACCGTGGGCCATGAGCTTTCGCACACTTTGTTTTCCATGCGGTACTTGCCGCCCACGGTATGCCTTGCGGATCTTCCGGCCCACCATGCCCAGCACATACGCCAGTCCCCGCGCCGTCAGCTTGGTTGTTTTTACGGATATGGCTATCGTGCGCCGGGAAATATCTTCATCAATCAGTTACACCGCCTCCTTCCTTGGGACAATTTGTCTCGAAGTGCCATCACCGATCCCCACGGTCTTTTTTCTGCATTTGACGGTAGCCCTCCAAAGAAGAACCGTCTATGATTTCCTGATAAGCCGCCATCTGCTCCCGGATAGAGAGCTTCGGGAAAGAGAACACCTTATGCTCCTTGGGAATATCCTGCAAGCCATGATACACTTCCACGAAATGATCGCTTTCTTTGACAACATAGCCGCCCGGGGCAAAATGGCCGTTTTCGTGGATGCAGGCATCCCGGCCATACGCCTCATAATCGAAATACGGTTTTACCTGATCCGGCACATCCAACATTTCCAGATCGTCCACATAAATACGCCCCAGCGTTTCCTCATCGGATACGCCGGGGTAAAAGCCGTAACAGTCCAGATTTTGTGTCAGATTGATGATGTCCCGCACCGAAGAACAGTGATCGCCACTGTCGAGGACGGCCTCCAGTGTTTCCAGCTCCGATGAGGTAAGATCGGAAAGCAGGCAGGCCAGATGATTAAGCTCGTCCAGATTTTCATACTCGCTCAAATGGTCATAGAGCCCCAGCACATCCCCATCGAAAGAGGTAATAAAAATTTCCTGATAGCGGACGCCATCCACGCCGATCCGTTTCAAGAGAGCCTCCACCTCCTGGGCGGTTGTGGGAAATTTCAGTGTTTCACCCACAAGCTGGCCCTCGCTGTACTTTCCGGCGTTGGTAACGTAGGCTTCAAACAGGGTCGCCATTAGCGACGGCCCTGCCCCTTGACGGTCAGGATACCCTCAAGGGTTGTTGCCGTAATTCCCAGCCGCTGGGCCACGGCAATATCATTTTTCATGGATTCGGTCATACTGTGCCCGCAGACAACCAGCACATGAGAACGGCGGAGCAGGTCACGGCTCATGTCGATGCCGCTTTTATGCTCCTCGGGAACAGCATCGTTGAGAAACAGGGGCAAGTACAAAGGCGGACAAATAGGAGAAAAGCCTGCCTCATACACGGTGCGGCAATACTGCGCCGCCAGTTCTGCGTTTTCGCTATCGCCGCCGAGCCATGCAGCGGTGATATAAGCAAGGGGTCGTTTCATCGTTCATACCTCCGATATTTTAATAAGAAAGTTCAACCCAAACCCCACGCCCTTTCCCAGTCTTGGGAAAGGGGGCGGCTCTGGAGGATATACCCCCGCCGCTTGCCGGGGAAATAGCACAGCCGGGGCAGACCGTCAAGGGCGAGCCGCCGAAAACGGCGGTGCGCTGCACCCTTGACGGCCCACTCCCGGCTGTACTAAAAAACAGGCGGCGACGGGGGATATATACCACCAGAGCTTCTGCGCGAGGGCGGGGCCCTCGGGACAAAGTGTCTCGAAGTTGTTACTTGTCAAGTTCCTGCTTTTTCGGGGCTTTTGCCAGCTCCGGCGGCTGTTTTTCTTTCCAGTCATCCAGCAGGGACATAATCTGTTCTTTCATTTTGGCGGGAGTGACCTCCTTGCCAAAATACTTTTCCAGTTCCGCAGTAGAAATAATCACGCCTCGATCCTCCTTTTTCTGTTCTGATAAGATGCCGTCAATGACATCGCCGTTGAGCTTGCCTTCCTTATCCAGCTCCCGGAGCCGTTTAGCTTGGGCCAGCGAGGGCGAAGCCTGCTCCCCGTCAATGGAAACAGCAATAAGCCTCTGATTTTTCGGTTTGATGTAGGACAGTTCCACGGCAGGCATAAAGCCCATCTTTTTATCGTCTACCTTATCCAGAAGCTCCGGCACAAGGGAGTTGAGCCGCAAGTAGCGCATGACCTTTTTATAGTTCATTTCATGCGCCTCGCCTACAATCTCAACCGAGCGTTTCCCGACATCGCCTTCCGCAACACCTTTCAGCCGCCCGCCCTGATGCTTGATGTCCTCAACCTCGAGTTCCAGCAGCGCGGCCAATTCGCTGGGGAGCATCCCGTCACGCTGCTTGTTGCTGTCCTTCATGGCCTGCACCGCTTCGTGGTCGGTCATTTCACGGACAATAAAGGGCATTTCCTCCAGCCCCGCCAGTTCACTGCCGTGGGTACGGCGATGGCCCGCTACAATTTCATAGCCGTTTCCATCTTTCTCCGGGCGGGCAAGACCGGGAACCATTACACCGTTTACGCGGATAGAAGCAACGATTTCCTGCATCTTCGCATCGTCCCGTACCTTAAAGGGGTGCGGACGGAATGTGTGAAACGGATGAACCTCGGAAAGTTTCAGATAAACCAGCTTGCCTTCCTCAACCGGGCGGGGCGGTGTAGTCGGCTCGGGAGCCGTCTGTTCCGCAGCAGCAGTTTCCTTCAGTGCCGTATCCTGTGCGGGCTTAATGGGCTCCTTGGCATCCGGGGCCTTTCCGTCACTTCGGGACACTTTGTCTCGTTTGGACGGCTTGGGCTTGTCAGGGGCCGTCT
>ERZ780117.55-NODE-55-length-54858-cov-17.760834_pt1 | contig 54858 bp, 42 predicted proteins | sample MGYA00510985_ERZ780117 | MGnify/ENA primary metagenome ERZ780117 (study PRJEB29588, sample SAMEA2159553) | human gut metagenome | biome: human gut; feature: human-associated habitat; material: faeces | place: Denmark | collected 2008/2010 ...
ACTCATCCCGCTTGTGGCCGTGCCGATATCACTGATAGGAACGTTCGGCTTCATGCTCATCATGGGCTTCTCGCTCAACATCCTGACGCTGCTCGGACTCGTGCTCGCCATCGGTCTCGTGGTTGACGACGCCATAGTCGTGGTAGAGAACGTCGAGCGCATCATGGAGGAAGAGCACCTAAGCCCCTACGAGGCCACCAAGAAGGCCATGGACGGCCTCACCGGCGCGCTCGTTGCCACGTCGATGGTGCTGGCGGCGGTGTTCGTCCCCGTGAGCTTCCTTTCCGGCATAACAGGCCAGCTGTACCGGCAGTTCAGCGTGACGATAGTCATCTCCGTGCTGCTGTCAACCATCGTGGCGCTCACGCTAAGCCCGGTGATGTGCTCGCTCATACTCAAGCCCGCCGACAAGGACAAGCCCAAGAACCGCCTTTTCCGCGCAATCAACCGCTGGCTCGACTTCGGCAACGGCAAGTACCTCGCCGGGATAGGCAACATAATAAAGAACCCGAGGCGCGTGGGGGTGGGCTTCTGCATGGTGCTCGTCATGATTTTCATACTCTACCGCCTTACGCCAACCAGCTTCCTGCCGGCCGAGGACCAGGGATACTTCACCGTAGAGCTTGAGATGCCCGAGGGAACCACGCTCGAACGGACGCGCGCCGTAACCGAGCGCGCCGTGAAGTACCTCATGCAGGACCCCTCGGTGGAGTACGTGCAGAACGTCACGGGCACCAGTCCGCGCGTAGGCACCAGCCAGAACCGCGCCCAGCTGACCGTCATACTGAAGGAATGGAAGCAGCGCGACGACACCACCATCGGCGACATCATGGCCGGGGTGGGCCGCGAGCTGGCCGGATACCCCGAATGCAAGTTCTACCTCTCCACGCCGCCCGTAATCCCGGGACTCGGCTCTTCGGGAGGATTCGAGATGCAGCTGGAGGCGCACGGCGACGCTACCTACGACGACCTTGTGCGCGCCGCCGACACGCTGATGCATTACGCCTCGAAGCGCAAGGAGCTTTCAGGACTCTCGTCGTCGCTCCAGGCCGAAATACCGCAGCTTTATTTCGACGTTGACCGCGACAAGGTGAAGATGCTCGGCGTGCCGATGTCTGACGTGTTCTCGACCATAAAGGCGTACACCGGTTCGGTATATGTCAACGACTTCAACATGTTCAACCGCATATACCGCGTCTACATACAGGCTGAGGCGCCCTACCGCGAGCACCGCGACAACATAAGCCTTTACTTCGTGCGCGGCGCCGACGGCGACATGATACCCCTCACCGCCCTCGGCACCACCAGCTACACCACCGGGCCGGGCAGCATAAAGCGCTTCAACATGTTCAGCACGGCCGTGATACGCGGCACGGCCGCCCAGGGCTACAGCTCCGGGCAGGCCATGGAGGTGATGGAGGAGCTTGTGCGCACCCACCTGCCCGACAACATCGGGCTTGAGTGGAGCGGGCTGTCGTACCAGGAGAAGCAGGCCGGAGGGCAGACGGGGCTTGTCATGGCGCTGGTGTTCATGTTCGTGTTCCTCTTCCTCGCCGCGCTCTACGAGAGCTGGAGCGTGCCCGTGGCGGTGCTCCTGTCGCTGCCCGTGGCCGCCCTCGGAGCGTACATCGGCATCGCCGTGTGCGGCCTTGAGAACGACACATACTTCCAGATAGGGCTCGTGATGCTCATGGGTCTGGCGGCAAAGAACGCCATACTCATAGTAGAGTTCGCAAAAGACAAGGCCGACAGGGGCGCTAACGTGTTCAGGGCGGCGCTCGACGCGGCGCGCCTGCGCTTCCGCCCGATTCTCATGACGTCGTTCGCCTTCATCCTCGGCATACTGCCCATGGTGCTCGCCTCAGGCCCCGGAGCGGCCAGCCGCAGGGCCATAGGCACGGGCGTGTTCTTCGGCATGCTCGCCGCCGTGGCCGTAGGCATACTTCTCATACCGTTCTTCTTCACCCGTGTGTACAGGGCCAAGGCCGGGAAAAGGGGAGGAAAGACGAAAGAAATACAACACAACGGAACGTTATGACACATTACCTGAAGCATATCCGCACGCTTGCCGGCCTTGCCGCCGCGCTGCTGTTGCTGGCCTCATGCCAGCTCGGGCGACACTACGTGCGCCCTGACGTCGCAATGCCCGCCACGCTCGGCGGGATGGCCGGGGCCGACTCGGCGTCGCTGGCCGACCGTTCGTGGAACGAAATATATACGGACACCGTCTTGCAGGGGCTTATACGCCGTTCGCTCGACTATAACAAGGACATGCTCATGGCGGCCGCCCGCGTGAAGGAGCTGGCTGCAATGAAGCGCATCGACTACGCCAACCTCTTCCCCTCGCTCGGCCTCAGGGTGTACGCCGAGAAGGAACGCGACAACTACGGCGGCGACAACCCCTCGGACGACAACCAGTTCGACCTGAAGGCGAACATCTCGTGGGAGCTTGACCTCTGGGGAAAGCTGCGCTGGGCGCGCGACGCCAGCATCGCCGAGTTCATGGCCTCGGTGGAGAACCAGCGCGCCGTGCGCATGAGCCTCATAGCGCAGGTGGCACAGGCGTACTACGAACTCGTGGCCTTGGACAACGAGCTTGACATCGTGCGCCAGACGCTTACGGCGCGCCGCGAGAGCGAGCACCTGGCCAAGATACGCTACGAGGGCGGACTGACATCGGAAGTTACCTACCGGCAGGCGCAGGTGGAGCTGTCGCGCACCGCAACGCTCGTGCCCGACCTGGAACGGCAAATCACCGCTAAGGAGAACGAGCTGGCATTCCTCACGGGCGACTATCCGCGCCACATCGTGCGTTCAGCCATGCCAAAGGAGCTTACACTGCCCGACAGCCTGCCCGTAGGGCTGCCATCCCAGCTGCTGGAGCGCAGGCCCGACGTGCGCGAGGCCGAGCAGAAGCTCATCGCGGCCAACGCCGCCGTGGGAGTGGCTTACACCAACATGTTCCCCAACATCACGCTTACGGCCAACCTCGGAGCCGAGAGCGAGGAGCTGAAAGACCTGCTCAGCTCGCCCTACCACCTGCTTGGCGCCAGCCTGCTGCAGCCCGTCTTCGCCATGGGCAAGAACATCGCGCGCCACAAGGCCGCCAAGGCCGCCTGCGAACGCGCCACCTATGCCTACGAGAAAGCCGTGCTGACAGCATTCCGCGACGCTTACGACGCCATATCCAACTTCAACAAGGTGAAGGAAATATACGAGACGCGGTACAACCTTGAAAGCTCGTCGAAGACAACCCTCTCGCTCGCACTCGTGCAGTATGTCAACGGAGCCATAGGGTACATGGATTTGCTCGACGCGCAGCGTACATACCTCGACGCCCAAATCAGCCTTAACAACGCCCTCCTGCAGAGCAGGCTGGCCAAGGTCAACCTGTACAAGGCGCTCGGCGGAGGGTGGAAGTAGTTTTTTTAGTTGACAAGGGACGAGAGACAAGTCGACAAGGGACGAGCAGACAAGTTGACGAGGGACATATTTTTTGATAAAAAAACATGGCATCATCAGACAAACAAAAGCTTTCGGCAGGCAGCCAGGCAGGAGGAACAGCCTTGTCGGCTCCTTCATTGTCAGCCTGCCAGCTGATAACCAAAGAGCTGGCCGCCCTCGGCAGCGAGGAGAAGCGGCGCGTGCTCAGCGGCTTCTTCAAGACGGGCAAGGGGCAGTACGGCGAGGGCGACAAGTTTCTCGGCCTGCCCGTGCCGCTTACGCGCGGCGTGGCCAAGAGCCACAAGGCCGCCGGGCTTGACACCGTTGCCGGCCTGCTGGATTCCGAGTGGCACGAGGCGCGACTCTGCGCGCTGCTAATACTCGTAGAGAAGATGAAGCGCGCCGGGGCAACAGAGGCCAAAGAGATATTCGACATGTACCTTTCCAACACTGCGCACATAAACAACTGGGACCTCGTTGACCTCTCCGCGCCGCAGATAGTCGGCGCCTACCTCGTTGACAAGCCGCGCGGCGTGCTCTACAGCCTGGCCGACAGCCCCCTGCTTTGGGACAACCGCATAGCCGTAGTGTCTACCTACGCCTTCATAAAAAACAACGACCTCGACGACACCTTCGCCCTCTCGCTGCGGCTGCTCGGCCACAAGCATGAACTGATGCACAAGGCCGTGGGCTGGATGCTGCGAGAGGCCGGCAAGCGCGACACGGCCCGCCTGCGCGCTTTTGTTGACGGACACTGGCATGAAATGCCGCGAACCATGCTGCGTTACGCCATCGAAAAATATCCCGAAAACGAACGCCGCGAAGTGCTCTCACGCCGGTAGGCTAATGTGGAAATAGAACTAATGGGCCAAATAGGGCTGATAAGGCAAATATCGTAGCTATCAGCCCTATTTGGCCCATTAGTCCTATTTCCACATTAGCCTTATCTTTCTTATTTACCTCTTTACGTATAACATTTTTTCCTTTTCGGTTAACCGGCTTAAGGCCGGTTTGTGTTACTTTTGCAGCGGTGGCCGTGGCTTGCGCATGTAGCAGCCTGCCGGGTTGCCATGTTAACGGTATTCAAGCGAGATGAAACTGCACGACGACGACATTATCACAATCGGCACGGTTGAGGAATACGCCTCGCTGTTCGGCTGCCCTCCCGTGCGCCATCCCCTGTTCAGCGTCTGCCGCCTGTCGGAGGTGAGGGATTACGTTCCCGTGGGTAAGCCGGTGCGGCTCGACCTTTACTCCATGGTGGTGAAGGACGGCACAACCTGCAATGCGAGGTATGGCTGGCGCGATTATGATTTCTCAAGCGGCTCGATGAGCTTCTTTGCCCCGGGGCAGCTCCACAGCTGGGACGAAAGCGCCGGCAACACCGGCCGCTGGGGGTGGATGCTGGCCTTTCATCCCGACTTCATACGCAGGCATCCGCTGGGGAGGAAGATTGAGGGGCTGAAATTCTTTTCCTATGAGGTGAACGAGGCGTTGCACCTGTCGGACGGCGAGCGGCATGTGGTTGAAGGCATAATGGCGAACATCGAGGACGAATACCGCCAGGCCGTCGACGGGCACACGCAGGCCATCATCGTTTCGCAGCTTGACGTGCTGCTCAACTATTCCGGACGCTTCTATGAGCGGCAGTTCCATACGCGCCGCACCGTCGAGCCTGACATCGTTGTGCGAGTGAGGGACGCTTTCAGGAAGCACATAGGCGACCGCCGCAAGGGGTTCGTCTCGGTGGCCGCCATAGCCCGTGAGCTGAACATGTCGCCCCATTACCTCAGCGACATGCTGCGCGTACAGACGGGCATGAACGCCCGGCAGCACATCCACGCCTGCCTGGTGGAGCGTGCCAAGGAGCTGCTGGTGAACACGCGGCTGTCGGCAAGCGAGATAGCCTACAGCCTGGGCTTCGAGTATCCGCAGCACATGAACCGCCTGTTCAAAAGCAAGACGGGCGTGACGCCTTTGGAATACAGGAAGAAGAACATGTAAACTACTACGATATGGCAAACAAATCAAAAGGCGCGGAGATTACGCGCAGGACGTTCTTCAGGCGGCTGGGCCTTGCCGGAGCGGCCGCGGGGCTGGCATCGTGCGGCGGAGGAAGGGCCGGCGCCGACGCGCCCGGAGGGGCCATGACCTGCCGCACCGACCCCAAGACGGGGCGCGGGGTGTCGCTGCTGGGCTACGGCTGCATGAGGTGGCCGCCCCGGACGGAGCCTGCCGAAGACGGAAACCCGGTTGACCAGGAGGCGGTAAACCGGCTCGTTGACTACGCCATCGCCCACGGCGTAAACTATTTCGACACCGCCCCGGTGTACAGCCAGGGCTGGTCGGAGAAAGTTACGGGGGCGGCCTTGAAGCGCCATCCGCGGGAGCGGTATTTCATAGCCACGAAGATGTCGGCCGACGCCGACCTGTCCCGTGAGAACATGACGGCCATGTACCGCCGTTCGCTCGCCGACTTGCAGGTTGACTACATCGACTATTACCTGCTCAACGCCATCGGAGGGGGAGGCATGGAGATGTTCAACAGGCGTTTCATGGACAACGGCATGCTGGATTTCCTGCTCGGGGAGCGCGACAAGGGGCGGATAAGGCACCTCGGGTGGTCGTTCCACGGTGACATAGACGTGTTCGACAAGGTGCTCGGTATGCACCCCGCGGTGCATTGGGACTTCGTGCAGATACAGCTCAACTATGTCGACTGGAGGCACGCCGCCGCTTACAATTCCGACTGGCAGGCCGCCATGGGCGACGATACCAACGCCGAATACCTGTACGGCGAGCTGGCCGAACGCGGCATACCGGTGGTAGTGATGGAGCCTCTGCTCGGCGGAAGGCTGGCCGGAGTGACGCAGGACGTGCTGGCGGATATGAAGCGCAGGCGGCCCGGCGACTCGGCGGCGGCGTGGGCTTTCCGCTTCGCAGGCTCGCTGCCGGGCGTGCTGACGGTGCTCAGCGGCATGACATACAAGGAGCACCTTCAGGACAACCTGCGCACGTTCTCGCCGCTCGAGCCGCTATCCGGCGAGGAGCTTGGCTTCCTCGAGGACGTGGCGCGGCGCATGGCCGACAGCAAGAACATACCCTGCACCGCCTGCGGATACTGCATGCCGTGCCCCTACGGGGTTGACATACCGGCGCTGTTCGTCCACTACAACAAGTGCGTCAACCACGGGCTGGTTGTCAGCGACAGGCTTGACAGCCGCTACGCCGAGGCAAGGCGCGCCTTCCTTATAGGCTACGACCGCAGCGCGCCGCGGCTGCGGCAGGCCGCCCGCTGCATAGGCTGCGGACAATGCGCGCCGAAGTGCCCCCAGGGCATCGACATACCGTCGCAGATGAGGTTCATCGACGACTACGTGGAGCAGTTGAGGCGCGCCGCGCCCGGCCTCTGACGTGTTTCCGGCCTGCCGCCGTTAGCCTCGCGAAAAGCCGCCTTCCACCGCGTGGAAGGCGGCTTTTCGCATTGTAAAACGCGGCCTCTTGCAACGCGCTGTGAATGAGGCTGTTGCGCGGACAGTCGTAGGCGGCTGCCGTGCGGCGATGATTTTTCACGCTGATATCGCTGTATGTCAGCGTTTTTTCGTAATTTTGCACGCGCTAAAAAGTAACTTTCTTAATTCTTAACTCTTAACTCTTAATTTGCATAAGATGGATATTGCTAATCAGATAAGCCGCTCGGCGCAGGCCGCAGTGAAGGCACTCTACGGGCAGGACGTGCCCGAAAAGATGATACAGTTGCAGAAGACGAAGCGCGAGTTTGAGGGACATTTGACGTTAGTGGTGTTCCCCCTGCTGAAGACTTCGCGCAAGAAGCCGGAAGACACGGCCGAGGACATAGGCCGCTGGTTAGTTGAGAACGAGCCGGCCGTGGCGTCATACAACGTGGTAAAGGGCTTCTTGAACATCGTTGTGTCGCCGCAGGCGTGGCTGTCGCTGCTCGCCGACATCAACGCCGACGAGCATTACGGCGAGGTGAAGGCCGCGGACGACGCTCCGCTGGTGATGATTGAATACTCGTCGCCCAACACCAACAAGCCGCTCCACCTCGGCCACGTGCGCAACAACCTGCTTGGCTGGAGCCTGGCGCAGATAATGCAGGCCAACGGCAACCGCGTGGTGAAGACCAACATCGTTAACGACCGCGGCATACACATCTGCAAGTCGATGCTGGCCTGGCTGAAATACGGCAACGGCGAGACGCCCGAAACGAGCGGAAAGAAGGGCGACCACCTCATCGGCGACTACTACGTGGCCTTTGACAAGCACTACCGCGAGGAGGTGAAAGAGCTTACGGCCAAGTTCACAGCCGAGGGAATGACCGGCGAGGAGGCCGAGAAGCGCGCCAAGGAAGAGGCTCCGCTCATCAAGGAAGCCCACGAGATGCTCGTGAAGTGGGAGCAGGGCGACCCGGAAGTGCGCGCCCTGTGGGAGAAGATGAACTCATGGGTGTACGCCGGTTTCGACGAGACTTACAAGGCGCTCGGCGTAGGCTTCGACAAGATATACTACGAGTCGCAGACTTACCTCAAAGGCAAGGCCAAGGTGGAAGAGGGCTTGGAGAAGGGACTTTTCTTCCGCAAGGACGACGGCAGCGTGTGGGCCGACCTCACTGACGAGGGCCTCGACCAGAAACTGCTGCTCCGCTCGGACGGCACGTCGGTCTACATGACGCAGGACATCGGCACCGCCGAGATGCGCTTCAACGACTACCCCATAGACAAGATGATTTACGTCGTTGGCAACGAGCAGAACTACCACTTCCAGGTTCTCTCAATCCTGCTCGACCGCCTCGGCTTCAAGTGGGGCAAGGAGCTGGTGCACTTCTCTTACGGAATGGTGGAGCTGCCCAACGGAAAGATGAAGAGCCGCGAGGGAACGGTGGTTGACGCCGACGACCTCATTGCCGAAATGATTAAGGACGCGCGGCAGACGAGCGAGGAGCTGGGCAAGTTCAGCGACATGACCGAGGAGGAACGCTCGAACGTGGCACGCATCGTGGGCATGGGAGCGCTCAAATACTTCATCCTGAAGGTTGACGCAAGAAAGAACATGTTGTTCAACCCCGAGGAGTCAATCGACTTCAACGGCAACACGGGTCCGTTCATCCAGTACACCTATGCACGCATCCGCAGCATCATGCGCAAGGCCAAGGAGCAGGGCATCGACATTCCCTCGACGCTCGACGGCACGTATCCCGTAAACCAGAAGGAGACCGAACTGATACAGAAAATGGCCGAATACGGCGCCGCCGTGCGCCAGGCCGGCACCGACTACAGCCCCAGCGGCATAGCCAACTACTGCTACGAGCTGACCAAGGAGTTCAACCAGTTCTACCATGACTACAGCATCCTCGGCGCCGACAGCAACGAGGAGAAAGTGCTCCGCCTTGTCCTTGCAGCCAATGTGGCGAAGACACTCCGCAATGGAATGTCATTATTAGGCATCGAAATGCCGGAAAGAATGTAATGAAGCCCCCTCCTAACCTCCCCGAGGGGAGGAGAGGGCGTACGCCGTAATAATTAAAAGTAAAGAGTTAATAGGGCCACTTGCCGGTGCATCAGGCCTATTCGGCTCATTGGGCATATATTCCAATCAACCCATGCAAAAAGGAATTGTCAATCCTCCCGATTATCGTAATGACACGGTGCTTCCTCTTCCGCCGGAAGTTTCGGCCGATGCGTGGGCCGTTGACGCGGCGTGCAGCGGCAATCCGGGCAAGATGGAGTACCGCTGCATCGACCTTGCCACGGGGGCGCAGGTGTTCCATTTCGGCCCCGTCTACGGCACAAACAACATCGGGGAGTTCCTCGCCATCGTCCACGCCCTCGCCCTCATGGAGCAGAAAGGACTGAGCAAGACCATCTACAGCGACAGCTTCACGGCCATAACGTGGGTGAGGAAGGCGCAGTGTAAAACCAAATTAGAGCACAACGCACGGACGGCGCAGCTGCACAGCATCATCCTCCGCGCCGAGACATGGCTCAAGACGCACCCCTTCCGCGTGCCTGTAATACAGTGGGACACGCGCTCGTGGGGCGACATCCCCGCCGACTTCGGGCGGAAATGACCCCCTGACAGTAACTGCCTGACAGTCAACAGCCCCGCAATCCACGGCTTTTCAAGCCGCAAAACACGGCCTTTCGTGCGCCAATCCACGGCTTTCCGGCGCACGAAAGGCCGCCTTTTTCTGTATAACGTCCCGGCGTTGCCATGCCTGCCGCCTTGTTGTGAACCGTCACAACATCATGCGTTCAAGTTTCGTTTTCCATTCCTCCCATCTCGGCATTTCCTGTTTCAGCAGTCCGTAAAACGCCTTTGTATGGTTTTTATGTACCAGATGGCAAAGCTCATGGGTTATGACGTATTCAATGCAGATGCGTGGGGCGCACACAAGCCGTGGGTTAAGGTATATCCGTCCCGACGGAGTGCAGCTGCCCCATCTTGTCTTCATCTCCTTCAGCAGTAGGGCGGAGGGCTGCACGCCGTAACGCTTGAAGCGCGATATGAGCGGAGCGGCATACTCGCGGAACTTCACTTCCGCCCTTTGCCTGTACCATGCGCACAGCAAGGCGCGCGCGTCGGTCTTGTGGCGGCAGGCTATTTCGAGAATGTTGCCTTTATAATGCACTCCTGCGTGCTCGCTTTCCACCACGCGCAACATGTATTGCCGCCCGAGATACAGGTGCGACTCGCCGCTTACGTATCTTCTTTCGGGGGTATGCACGCCTAACGACTTGAAGTAGCGTTGTTGCCTGCATATCCATGCCGCACGGCGGTGTACGTGTAGGCGGATGTCCTCCAACTGTGCGTCAGCCGGGGCTTTCACCTCTACGGAGCAGTCGGGACGGACGGTTATGCCCAGCGTCTTGCGCGGCGCGAACGTCACGGTATATGCCACTACGGCCGTTCCGAAGATTATGCTGTCACTCACTTTATCCATAGCTTCGCTACGTCCACGCATCCGTCGATAATCACGTCCATGTCGTCAAACGGGAACTTGAGGTTGTATTTGCGCTTTACCTCGTCGATAAGGTAGTCCTCTAATTCTATCTTCATGCGCCCGATGATGTCCGACTTCGACTGCCAGTCAACCAGAACGTTCCCGTCTATAACTAACGTTTTGTTGATTATTTCGTCAAAACGCCTTGTCGTTTCCAAGGCCATTTGGCACAAGTCAAGCCCCGTGTCGGCGAAAATCCGCTGGTAAGTCTCGAGCGTTATTCCGTAATACGCTTTGCCGGCGTTGTTGTGCCGGAGTTCGCCGGGCAGGTCTTTGTCCGTGTGCGCCAGCACGTCTTCCTTGTATTTGGACACGCGTTTGAGGTATTCTATTTCGCTGATGCGCCCCTGTTCATACGCCTCTATTGTCTCTTTAAGCAGCTGCGAGAACTTTTTGTAGAACACGGGGTCGGTGTCCATCCTCTCGGTGATGAACTTGTTGGTGCGCGATGCTATCGTGTCGGCCTTCGCCGCCGTGCCTACAATCTTCTCTACCTCCTGCTCGAACGCCTCGGTGTCAAAGATGTTGACAAGTTCGGTGATAGGTTTTGCCGTGCCGCTTTCCACGTGGCGGTTAATCAGTTTCTGTATCTGGCCCTCGTATTGCTTGTAGTCCACGGCGTCTGAGAAGCGCAGCTGGACGGCCTTGCGCAGCTTCACAAACATGTTCAGGTCGTCTTTATACCGTTTGATTTCGTCTTCCGGCGTGGCGTCGTGGAACTCACGCGTTGAAAGGGCTATCTTCAGGCACGACGCGTATGCCGTAAGCCGCTCGTAAAACTCCTGTCTGCGGTCTTCCATCCTCAGCGACCGGGCGTATGCCTCAAGGTCGCGCTTGTTGGCGATGGTCTTGAACAAGTCCCACAGGTCTGAGTATTTTTGCGGCAGCTTGCCTGTTTCGGTGCTAACGTCGAGCATCGTGTCCTGAAACTCAAGGCGTTCCTCGTCGTCGTAGTCGGAGTAAAGCTCAAGGGCGTCGTCAAGCTCTTTCAGCACACCGTAATAGTCGATGATGTACCCGAACTCCTTGTCGTCGCACGTGCGGTTGACCCTCGCCACGGCCTGAAGCAGCGTGTGGCCGTTAAGCCTGCGGTCAAGGTACATCACGACGACCTTCGGTTCGTCAAAGCCTGTCAGCAACTTGTCCACGACAATCATTATTTCGGGCTGCTCCCGGTCTTTGAACCTTGCTATGAGGTTGTCCTGATACTTCTTGGGAGTGCCGTGTTCGTCCATCATCTTTTTCCAATACGCCTTCACGTCTTCCGGCGTGTCGCCGTAAGGAGTTTCCTCTCCTTCGCGTGTATCGGGCGGAGTTATCAGCACTTCTGACGACACAAGGCCGATTTCGTCCAAGTATTTCTTGTACATCACGGCAACGCTTTTCCTCGGCGTTACGAGCATCCCCTTGAAGCCCGTGCCCTGCCAGTTGTTGCGGTAATGCTCAGACACGTCCCACGCGATTGAATACACGCGCTGCTCCGTCTGGTTGACAAGGTCGGTGCGCGAGTATTTCTTTTTCAGGTCGGCGGTCTGCTGTTCGTTCAGGTCTTCGCAAACCTTGGCGAAGAAGTCGTCAACAGCCCCCTCGTGAACCGTCTGCGGCACTATCCGCCCCTCGTAAAGCAGGGGCACAACGGCGCCGTCGCTGACGGCCTGGCGCACCGTGTAGACCGGCCTGATTATGCCGCCGAAAGTCCGCGCCGTGTTCTTTTCCTTCTTCATCAGCGGCGTTCCCGTGAACGCTATCTTGCAGGCGTTGGGCAGCACCTTGTCCATCTTTATCGCCATTTCCTTGTACTGGCTGCGGTGGGCCTCGTCAATGAGGATGAATATGTCAGGGTCGGTCAGCGGATGCTTCATCCGCTTCACGGCGGTTTCAAACTTGTTGATGATTGTAGTGATGACGGCGTCGGTTCCGCTGTCAAGCAGTTCGCCAAGGTTTTTGCCCGTTGTGGCGTTCACCACGTCGCGGCCGCACTTCCTGAACGTTTTTGTTATCTGGCTGTCAAGGTCGGTGCGGTCGGTCACCATCACGATTTTCGGGTTCCGGATAGTCTTCTCCTGAGCTATGGCCTGCGCCAGCATTACCATTGTAAGCGACTTTCCGCTGCCCTGCGTGTGCCACACCACACCGCCGCGGCGCTTTCCGTTGTCAACCGTCTTGACGCGTTCTATTATCTCCTTCACAGCGAAATACTGCTGATAACGCGCCACTTTCTTTATGCCGCCGTCGTAAACCGTGAAGTTGTGTATCATGTCGAGCAGCCTGTCAGGCCGGCACAGGCCGTACAGATACTTGTCTTGCTCCGTAGGTAACAGCTCTTCACGCCCCCTCTCGTCGAAGTATGCGCGGACGTAACGGAAGCGGCCGCCGAACAGGTGGCTTGTCTTTTCCGCGTCGAGCCTGCTGTTCACAAGTCCGTAAAGCCGCTGTCCGTACAGGCTTTCGTCCTCTTTCGAAGTGAACATCTCCGTCCATTTGCACCAGAACTTTGCCGGAGTGCCCGTCGTGGCGTAAGTTCCGTAACTGTTGCCGATGCCCAACAGCAGCGCGCTGTAAACGTAGAGGCCGCGTATTCCGTCGTCTTTCTGGTTGCGCAGGTGCTGCGATACGGCCTGCTCCTGCGCCCCTTTCACGTCGGGCCGCTTGCATTCTATGACAACAAGCGGTATGCCGTTGACAAACAGCACGATGTCAGGGCGGTAAGTGTCGGCGCAGCCCGTGCGCGTGACGGCAAACTCTTCGGTCACATGGTAGGCGTTCCGCTCGGGATGCTCCCAGTCGACGAAGCGCATGGTGTAGCTTTTCTTGTCGCCGTCGATGCTCTGCTCGAAAGCCTTGCCCAAGGTCAGCATGTTGTACACGGCCTCGTTACCGCTGACATATCCGTTTTCCATCGGCACGTTGCGCATGGCGAGCACGCCGTTCTCTATGTTCTGCTCGGAAAACAGTTCCTCCCTGTTCCTGTTCACGCGTATCGAGTTTATGCGCCTCAGCTGGTTGCGCAGCACGTCTTCCAGCAGCACGGCCGACAGCTTGCCGCCGCGCATGGCCAAGGCTTCGTCAGGCGTAAGGTACTCATACCCTATCTTCTGCAACATCTGCAACGCCGGTATCTGGCTTATATGGTCTTCCTTGAATGAAATGCCTCGAATGCTATCCATGTTTGTTTTTGTTTTGAATGTCTATCTTGCTCTAAATCAACACCTTCCGCGAACACGGCCTTTCGCTTTCCAAAAGGCCGCCTTTTGCCGCGTAAAATATGACCTTTTGCAGGGCGAAACACGGCCTTTTGAATAAAGAATAAAACCGTTTTAATAAATCTTTACATTTATACTTAATTGCTTAAATTCTTTTCTTACCTGTCAACAACACTTGCATCAAGCCTTTCTTTTGCTGGCGTAGGGTGTCAAGTTTTTGTTTTGCTAAAGCTATTTCCTTGTCGCAAAAAGAAAGGATTTCCGCTATTGCGTTTTGTTCTTCTATCTTTGGTATTGTGACTTTTACTTGACTGAAAGCAGGGTATTTACAATTTAATGTGTCATTCACTAATCCTTGAGAATGAGTCCAAAACCGATAAACCATAAAAGGTTGCTTAAACAGCATTTCCATGTAAAATGGATTTACGTCATTATGCGGTGAAACAATGGTGTAGGCGGGGCTAACAATTCCTTCAAGTTTTGACAGCGCACATCGTCCTTGCCACATTCTCATTGTATTATAGCCAATGTCACCCGGACAAATTCTCTTGTATTTTGATTTATCTTCATTTGAGGTGTCTTTCTTTTCCGATTCAGTTTGAGAAATAACACCTTTGTCTGCGGTAATGGAAAGCAAGGGCAACGATGGCATTTTTGTCTCGTTTCTTTCATCAAACAGCTTTCCTAATTTTTCTTTTTTCCATTCTCCATTAAATCCATGCAGGCGTTTCTTGCCAGTAAGAAGCTGTTGCATTAAGCCTTTCTTGCGCAATTCAAGCTTTTCAACAAGCAGCATTTGCTTCTCAATGGCTCTGTCCCAGGTGCTTAACACCTCCGCAATCTTTCGCTGTTCATTTAATGGAGGCAAAAGTATTTTATACGGATTTATGTGCTTATTGTTTATTTGTGGTATTGTAGATGTGTCAGCAATTCTAAACAACTGCTCAAAAGTAATACTGTAAAATAAATATTCAGGAAGTACCTTGTTATTTGGTTTTATTGCCATCATGTTGCTATCCATCTGAATATCAACCTTGGCAATGCGGACTTTGTTATTTAATATGGCTGCACCTCTTTTCGGAAAGATTATACTCTCTTTGTGAATTATATTTTTTTCGTCATTCGAATATTCCCTGCTTCTTATCTGGTACTTTTCACAATTGTTCATATCCTCTACTTTTATAAAAGGATATTTCCCATGTGAAGTTAATGTGTATAGAGAAGGGCTTTCACCACTTGTAATTGAAACAATATTACCTAACCGTTCAACTTCCCACTCATTCGGTATTATCCCCAATGGTGAGTTCTTGTAACCTTCAGGTATGTTGTAGATATCTTGCTTCATTTGTCTTTATCTAAAGATTAAACAGGGGCGTTGCTTTCCAAGAAAGCATTTAAGAAACGGCCTATGACATTGACGATGTCCGTAGCGTCTTGTTCTGACAAAGACTCAAGATATGAAAGCTCTTTGTTGTATAAGCTTTTGAAATATCCCCGCCCGTTTGTTAACGAAACATCTATGTTATAAGCAAACTGTTGAATAATCAACCTGATTTCAATAATCCTTGTAGCCGTTGTTACTGCCGTAGGCTTGGTTACAATCATTGCTGAAGAATAGATGTTGTTTACATTGTCAAAATCATATTGTGCCGTGTCCGGGTCCCAACGAAACGCTGAGAATATGGAATAAAACTCTGAAAGCTCCGAGTCTATGCGGTTGAGCAACGGCTGATAGACGTTGTTGAGGACATTTGTCAGGAACTCGTCGTTGAGAGCCGGCTTGTTCAGCTTGTCACGGTATTTCAGTTTCAGGTTCTTTTTCCAGTCGTCGGCTTCCTCGATGTTTTCCCCATGAGCAGCCCTAATGCCTACAATCAATGCCCGTTCAACGCATTTTGACATGTATCCAACGAACGGGGCAAGCTGTTCCAGACCGGCATGTGCCCCGTCTGAGGGCGTCGGGCCTATGGCGACGTCACACCGGTTCAAGGCCGTAAGGTAGTTTTCCTTGTCCTTGCTCCTGACGACAATCATCGGATAACCGTGACGGGTAAGTATGTAATTGACAAGCAGACGCGCAATGCGTCCGTTGCCGTCTTCAAACGGATGGATGCGGATATAACGGTAGTGGAACACCGACGCAAGCTCTATCGGCGACATTACGCCGCGCCGCGCCTCGTCGTTGTACCAGCTGACGAGGTCGTTCATAAGCGCCGGAGTTTCTTCGGGCGAGGCGTATTCAAAGCGTTCGCCGGTAACCGTTATTACTGAATTAGGCCGTGTCTTGTAAACGCCGGCATGGACTACGTAAGACGTTGTTGAGCCGTCGGGCTGCTGACGGTACACTGTGTAGTCCTCGCGCAGAAGCGTATTGTGCAGCTGGCGGATGAACGTTTCAGTCAAGGGCTTGTCTTTTTCGCCGGCTTCCGTCTGCATCATCTTCAGGCATACGTTGTGCGCTTTCATCTCTTCAAGGTCTTTCATGTTAGCCTCGTCAACCACCTTGCCGAACATCAGCAGCATTTCCGTCTGTCCGTATGTCAGCGTGTTACCCTCAATGTGGTTGGAGTTGTAGTTGAACTCCAGCATGAACTTGCGTTCCAAACGGCTTTGGTATTCAGGCTTCAACGGCTGCAAAGACAGCCATTCCTTATATAATTGTCCTATATTGTCCATGTCATTCAGGTTTTTGATTAATACCCCAGCTCCTTCAAGTACCCCTTCATCTTGGCCTGCACCTCCGCCAGTTCAGCCTCAAGGGCGTCAATCTCTTTCTGCACGGCGGGTATGTCGATTTCGGCTTCCTCTTCAAACGTGTCAACGTAGCGCGGTATGTTCAGGTTGTAGTCGTTCTCCCGGATGTCGGCAGGGGTGGCAACAAAGGCGTATTTGTCCTCGGCCACTCCGGCTTCAAGCTGCCCGGAGGTGAACTTGCGGTAGACGGAGACGATGTGCCCGATGTCCTCGGCGCGCAGCTTGTTCTGGTTCTTGCCGCTTTCAAACTCGCGGCTGGCGTCGATGAAGAGCACGTTGTCAGTCTGCTTGCCCTTGCTGAATATGGCTATGGCCGCCGGTATGCCCGTGCCGAAAAACAGGTTGGCAGGCAGGCCGATGACGGCTTCGAGCAGGTTTTCGTCCACCACGTGCCGGCGTATCTTCCCTTCGCTTGCTCCGCGGAACAGCACTCCGTGGGGAATGACCACGCCAACCTTGCCGCTGCCTTCCTGAGCCACCTCTATCATGTGCGAGATGAACGCCCAGTCGCCCTTGCTCTTCGGGGGTATGCCGCGCCAAAAGCGGTTGTACGGGTCGTTGGCCGCTTCTTCCGCGCCCCACTTGTCCAGCGAGAACGGCGGATTGGCGACAACGGTGTCAAACTTCATCAGCCTGTCGTGCTCCTTCAGCTTGGGGTTGCGCAGGGTGTCGCCCCAGCGTATCACGGCGTTGTCGAAGCCGTGCAGAAACATGTTCATCATAGCCAGCGCCCACGTGCTGCCGTTCACTTCCTGCCCGTAAAGCGAGAAGTTGCTGTTGCCCACTTCCTTTCCAGCCTTGATGAGCAGCGAGCCTGAGCCGCAGGTGGGGTCGCAGATGCGCGCCCCGGGCTTGCTCTTTGTCAGCTTGGCCAGCAGCGTTGACACCTCAGCCGGCGTGAAGAACTCGCCCGCCTTCTTGCCCGCCTCGCTTGCAAAGTTGGAAATCAGGTACATGTAGGCGTCGCCTATGATGTCGTTGTTCTCAAGATGCGACTCGGCCAGTTCAAGCTCCTTGAAGTCTACAAGCAGGTTTTTCAGGCGTGCGTTTTTGTCTTTCGGCTCGCCGAGGTTGGCGCTGTTGAAGCTGATGTTGCGGAAGATGCTGCTGCCGTCCTCGCTGCTCATCTTCTCGCGGTTGGCGTCTTCAAGCTCGGCCAGCGCCATGTCGATAAGCTCGCCGATGTTGTCGTCGGCGCGGTGGCTGAACAGATAGTCGAACGAACTCTGCTCGGGCACCACGAAACGCTCGTGCCTCATGGCGCGGGCGGCACGCTCCCTGTCGCCCTCATACTTCTCAAGATGCTCGGCATACTTGGCTTTGTAGACATCGCTGACGTACTTCAGGAAGAGCATAGTCAGGATGTAGTCCTTATACTGGCTCGGGTCAATGAGTCCGCGGAACGTGTCGCAGGCTTTCCATACAACCCTGTTTATCTGTGCCTGGTCGATTTTTGGTGTTTCCATTATTTCATGTTGTTTTGTTCATCAGTAACTGTTGCAATATAAGTTGCTTGCGTTTGATTATCTCTTCTTGCAGCTTTTTCTCCCTTTGCGCCAGCCGCGACATGTTGACAATCAGCGTCTGGGTGTGCCGGTCGGGCACGGGTATCTCCAGTTCGTCCACCACGTTCTTGCGTATAAGCGGCGTGGTGCTGCCTATCTGGAACGTCTTGAAATATCTTTCAGTGGCCGGCAGCCTTAAAAACCAGCAGAGATATTCGGGCGAGAGCGTTTCCTGCATAGTGCGTATAACGAAAAACGATGTCGAGGCTACGGCTTTCGCTTCGCCGTAGAACACCCGGCTGATATAGTTTGCCCCTTTTGAAGCGAACAGGATGTCGCCCGGCCGCAGCAGGCTTTTCTGCGCCTTGGGCGACAGGTGTACGCGCGAGGCGTATCGGGTGACGACGGCCTCGTCGCAGTCCTTCGCCTGCAAGTATGCCACATCGCCGTCAGGGTCGGTCTTTAAGAATATTCCCGAAAAGACCTCAGCCACGTCCTTTAGCTTTACCTTCCGTCCTTTTGCCATCGGTTTTGCGTTTTCTGCAAATGTATGTTTTATTTTTCAAAGCGCCAAATGTTTTTTCGTAAAAATCGTAGTACGCTGCATACTAATACGCTGTTCCGGCCTGTTTTTAGCTTAAAAACATTCCATTTTACCTGTTGGCGGATAGTTGGTAAACAGAAGTAATACCTTGAAAATACGTGCGGCTGATACAAGGTGTCTGGCCGTGTTTGCATAACGTCCTGCCACAGCCGCACGTCCCCGTATATGAAATGCCACGTTTTGCAGCGCGAAACGTGGTATTTCAGGCGGTAAAACACGGCCTTTTGGAAGGCAAAAGACGGCTGTTTCGCGTTTCCTCCATATCTTTGTCTTAAGAAGATAGGATGCGGCTCGGCAGTGTCAAATCAAAAAACTGCGTTTTTCATTTGCCGTTGCGCCCGCCTTTCCGTATCTTTGCAAACAAAAAATACCCAATGACCGAATTTGAAAAGATGCGCAGCCAAGAGCTGTACGACTTCTCCGCCCCGGAGATTTACGCAAGCCTGAAGCATGCCAAGGACGCATGCACGCGGCTCAACACGATGACGATAAACGACGGCGGATACCGCGAGACGATAGAAGACCTCATACCCGGCATTCCGGCGGACAGCGTGGTGTGCCCTCCGTTCCACTGCGACCACGGCAACGGCATACGCATGGGCAAAAACGTGTTCGTGAACTACAACGTGACGATGCTCGACGGCGGCGCAATCACCATAGGCGACAACTGCCTCATAGGACCCAACTGCCAGCTGTACACGCCGCAGCACCCCATGGACCACGTGCTGCGCCGTCGCTCTGTGGAGACGGCATACCCCATAACAATAGGCGAGGACACGTGGCTGGGCGGCGGAGTGATAGTGTGCCCCGGCGTTACGATAGGCAAGCGCTGCGTGATAGGGGCCGGAAGCGTGGTGACGAAAGACATACCCGACGACTGCCTTGCCGTAGGCAACCCGGCCAAAGTGATTAGGAAGCTGAACGGTTGAGGAAGAATGTTTTTACGGCAACGCCAGCTTTCAACAAATCATCCATCATTAATTTTTCATTCTTCATTATTCATTCTTCATTCCCACATGAACCTTCTCTTTGTCTGCCTCGGCAACATCTGCCGCTCGCCGGCCGCCGAGGCCATAATGAAAAAGAAACTCGAAGAACAGGGCGCGCGCCTCGCCGGCGTCAACGTTGACTCAGCAGGCATAGGCCCGTGGCACGAGGGGCAGCTGCCCGACAGCCGGATGCGCCGCCACGGGGCGCGCCGCGGCTACAGCATAGACAGCATAGCGCGGCAGATAAGGCGCGAGGACTTTGCGCGCTTCGACATCATCTTCGGCATGGACGCCGACAACATGAAGGCTCTCTCGCGTCTGGCACGCACCGGCGAAGAGCGCGCCAGGCTGATGTGCGCCGCCGACTTCATGACGCGCCATCCCGGATACGACACCGTGCCCGACCCGTATTACGGCGGTCCCGACGGCTTCGAGCTTGCCCTCGACCTGATAGAAGACGCCTGCGACGGCATCATAGCCATGCTTGAAAGCCGCCGGCTGCCGTCCGAAAGCCGCTGAGGCGCCGCGCCGCAAAGGCATGCGTGCGCCATGCCGGCACACAGGGCAGCCACGTTGTAGCATGCACGGCTACCCCCGTCATGACACGCAATCCATCGCCTTTTTTCCTGTTTTTAACGTTTTTAAGTCACATTTCCGCGAAAAAATTTGGCGGTTTGCGCAAACTTGCCTACCTTTGCACTCGCAATGACCGCCAAAGGTCAGCGTAGGGCTTTTAGCTCAGTTGGTTAGAGCAACAGACTCATAATCTGGAGGTCCCAGGTTCAAGCCCTGGATGGCCCACCGAAAACGAAGTGCTAATTACTTGAAGTTCAGGTAGTTGGCACTTTTTCTTTTGTTTCGGTTGATGGTTCGTCCGCTCAAGATATCAGCGTTTTATATGCTATTTGTGTTGTTTGTTGACTAATTGTTGACTAATTAAAATGCGTGTAACATGCTGACAATCAAGGCAGAAATTAAGAGTGGAGAGCAGAAGGTTGACGGAACGTACAATGTAAAGTTGAGATTTACGTTGGACAGGAAGGTGAAAAGACTGTCTACAAGTCTGTTCGTAAAGCCCGAGGAACTGACAAAGACGGGTGATTTCAGGAAAGGTACTGCGGTTTACAAAGAGATTGGGAAACTTGTAGCGGCTTATCAGGAAAAGTGTAACGTCATGCAAATAGACCTTAACCGTTACTCGTTGGATGACATTTTCGAGAGGTTGAGGTTTGAAGAGCGGAAAGAACAGGATATTGACTTCATCGCCTTCTCACGTAAATGGATTGAAAACACGGCAATCAAGGGCGTCAAGAATTATGCTACGGTGATTAACTCGCTTGTTTCGTTCATGCAAAGGGATTACCTGCCAATATCGGAAATCAACCATGCATTCCTGAAAAAGTATTCCGATTATCTTAACCAACGACGGAATGAAAGAATAGCACGGATGAGAACCACAGGCAAACGCATTCCGTCAAACAGGATGATGTCGCTTTATCTCGGTAGCATAAGGCATCTATACAAGGAAGCGCAGAATGCTTATAACGACTATGATAGCGGCTTTATCCTGATACCCGGTTCACCCTTTGATAATTTCAAAATTCCCAAACAAGAAGCGACAAGGAAACGTGCATTAGACCGGAACATGATAAAAAGCATTTGGAAGCTGCCATATAAAAACAAGGTGAAAGGTTATAAAAGCACCTGCCGTTATGATTTGGCAAAGGATTGTTTCATCATGTCTTTCTGTCTTATGGGCATGAACTCCGTCGACCTGTACAATGCCACTGAATTTAAGGATGGCAGGATAATCTACAACCGCACCAAGACAAAGGACCGCCGATTGGACAGTGCAAGGATGGAAGTCATTGTCCCCAAGCTGATATTGCCACTGATGGAAAAATACAAGGATAAAACAGGCCAGCGACTTTTCAACTTCCACCATTACTACGCCGACCACAAGGCATTCAACAAAGCAATCAATTACGGCCTAAAAGAAATCGGCTCACAACTCGGCATAGACGACTTGGAATATTACGCTGCCCGCCATTCATGGGCGATAATAGCCTTGAACAAAGTCGGCATTGATAAGTACACAGTCCATGCAGCCCTCAACCACGTAGATGAATCGATGAGGGTGACAGACATTTACATAGAGCGCGACTTCGTTAACGAGAACAAGGCCAACGCAAAGGTCGTAAAATATGTGTTCGGAAGGTAGTCTCTATCTTATATGTTTATTGTGTTTATTATAGGAAAGAGCCATGTCCAATCCTTACTTCTTCATTGCAATGGTATGGCTCTTCCTTTACCTCATTTCAGTCTACAGCATTCTCAATCTCGGCCAAATTCTTCAATATTCGTGACACCTGAGTTTCATGTTTTAGCCTTTCTATGCCTTGATCATGATACTTCTTGACAATTTCCTTCAAAGTCATTCCCGCGCTTCTATCCTTTGACATTTCAACGGCAACATCATACGTAACGATACTTACCATCCTGACACCCGTATCACCCGATTTACATGAATTGTCAGTTTTCTTTACAGGCCTTTTCTTTCGTGGCAGGACATTGCATTCGTCGTCAAACCTGAGAAATTCAACATGCAGGAACGGCTTTTCTTCTTTACGCAAGACGGCGACCTTGTCAGTGGTGCAATCATGTCGTGAGCATATAACCTTGAAGAGTACCTCGTTTCCTGTTCTTGAATGAGAAATGGCCGTTATGCTATCCATACCTGTTGTAAGACTGTCCGCAACAGCAAAATCCTTAAGCGTTATGGGGTTGTATGGCTGCCTGTCGTTACCCAAGTGGCAGACAAGAATGAATGTTACCACGAAACCGTTTTGCTTGGCTTTATTTTGCAAGTTCTTTATGCCGTCAAACAGTTTTCTTGCCGTAACAGGTTGGGTCATATTGGTATTTAACCTTGTGACATTATCAAGGATTACCGTCATGTCTTCAGCCTCATTGCCTATGACGGAGCCTACATCCTTGAGCCATGTATTAACGGTAAACTCATTGTTTTTACACCGCTTTACACCGGGAAATTTATGCCCATACCTGCCGTTACGGTCCTTCAGTGCATCCTCCTCCATTTCGAGGTCATATATAAACACTTTTTGTCCCGCTTGACTGCCCGACGTGCATTTTTTACCTTCAATCCAGCTGCTGCAAGCCTTGCCACTGGAAATACCCTCGGCTATGGTAGTCACGACAATCGTCTTGCCTGAGCTTTTCGGACCGCCTATCAGATGTATGCCGCCTTTCTTTATGAAGTTGCCGAACAGCATTTCCGAATGTCCTCCTTCATGTTTGTACACAGCATCGTCAAAGTTCTCCCATTGGGAAGGCGTATATTTTTCCACATCACATCCGGCATCGTTATTCTTAAGTTCTGCGCATTCACTCTCCGTATTTGCCTTGGTCCTATTTTTAGCCTGTATTTCCTCCATCCTGTTATTGTGGGCAAATTTAATTTCTGTAATTTTGTTTTCATGCTCAAACCGTTTAACATCTTTTTCCCCACTCGTGCGGATACGCATTAACACATAGTCAACACCAAAACATAAGAGTATGCCTGATCCTAATACAGCAGCTCCCTTTTTACTACACAACTTGTCTATATCTATTTTGTCAAATATTTTTAACGCTATATTTGCAATAATTTTTTCTGTCATAATTTTAATTTTACAAAATTGCTACAAATATAGTGAAAGAATTTATACGAAACACATTTTTCAGGAAATTAAAAAAATGAGAAAACAAGATTTGTATTAAATCCAGAGTTGCCAATATCCAAGTACAGAAATTTGTACTGGATGAATCAATGCGTTTATTCATTTACCATTATGACCATCGTAAATCCATTTTTACACTAAAAAATAACATATGGTAAAAATGTTACGACGTAACTATTTCGAAATCAGTGTTTTAACATATAACATATATTGCTAAAGGGGTGGTGCATCTTGTCATATCACTCGGTTCTATACCTGTTATGTTATTCCTGTTATGGCAATTTTATAGATGCTTCTTCTTTTGCTATTACCGGGTATTCCTTGACATAAAAAAGTCAGTGAAAGGTACAATAACAGCCTGAACTGATTAGCGAAAAAATAATTTAGCCACCCTCTATGGGGTGGCTTTTTCATTTTCTTTTTGTGGGTGTAAACTTGTCTGTCGTGAGGGTGTAAAGTGTCATTCAGAGGGGTGTAAACCGGGTGTTAAGTGTCAATGTCATTCGTCTTTATTAGTCGACTTAATCCATTGTTACACAGGATTTTAACATCATAAAGCCGTATTTGGAGTATATAGAATTGGCGGTTTACACCCCCTGATTTTGCAATATACGGCATATTGTACGATGAAAGGCGGTCAAACGGAGGGCAATATGTGGTCTTTTACATGGCGGTTTACGGCCTTTTACAACACGGTTAAATTACGGCAGTATTTCGTAACCTTCCTTCCTGTTGCCTGTACTGTCTTTTATCATACGCTCTTGAACATTTATGTATCCTTCAAGTTCTGCCGCCTTTGCTTTCTTTCCCACAAGTCCGAGACCGTCATAGATTTGCTGTAGCGTTTTTCTTCACCTCGGGTTTAGTGTAAAAATTGCCGACCGTAAACGCTTCCCTGCACTTCCGTATTATCGGCTCATGATTGCAGCAATAATCGTAGGCTTGTCCAATTCTCTGCTCGTCGAAGTTAAGCCGCATAAGTTCAGGATAGCCCAACACGTCGAACCATGAATGATGGCGTATGTCGATGAACGGGTTTTGCAGGATGAATGGGTCGTATCGTGAATGTGAATTTCGGAAGTCGGAATATATCTTTAGCCTATCCTTATCGCTTGCAGAGTAGTATTGTTGTTCAAAGTTCTTTACTTCCTGCGGCTTTACGTTCTTCGCTATGGCCGACTGTATGTTTGCCATCAGCTGGCATGAATTGTTGTAATAGTGGCTGCGCTGGTGCCATTTGTTCCACATCGCCATCTGTACGAGAGTGTTTATCCCGAGTGTCTGCCTTCCGTTTACCTGCAACACGTCGACATAATCGTCAATGAACTTCTTGTCGTCTGCCCTGTCACGGACTAATTTTATCAGTCTTTCCTTCATCGAGTCAGGAGCGTTGTTGAAGCCGTTGATGAATTGTTCTGTTTCAAGTTCCATCGCCGTTTGTTGCAACCTGAATTCTTGTTCCGAAAGGCAGTTCGGTTTTGTCTTGTAATATATGACCGCATCGTGTCGGAACGGGTTTATGTCGAGCCTTTGCCTACCGAGTATCTGCGGTATGTCGAGCATTATGTCCAAGGTCTGCCACTCCTTCCCGGCATTTATGAATACGTAGGTCATGGCGTTTGTAGAGTAAAAATCAACTCCCTCGAACGATGCCTTGGTGCAGAACGTGAATGTCTTGTTCAGTGGATTGTACTTGTCTGTGCACAACCCTCCTGCCTTGAACCCCTTTGGTAATCCTGATACCTTTCCGTCGGAGCACAATATCGTAACCTCGTCGGGCTTAAGGTTGTTCTTCACGATTATGTTTATGATTGACCGTACTTCATTAAGGAATATGCAGGCTTCTGTTGAATAAACAACTTGTCCGTTTACCACTTTCCTCGCAAAATACCCGTTAGTCTTAAAGTCACGGATTATATTACTACAGATTTTCTCCGCGCTCTCGTCCTTCTTCATCTGTATCTCCCTGACGTTTGGTTCTTCAAGCACGGCTTGGTCCCATTCGAGCTTTATGTACGGAAGGCCTTTGAACTGCGGAACGAAATCAAGATACCTGTCTTGTATCGGTGTCGCTGAAAGGTAGCAGATGTTTTTTGCCTCGCTGTCAAGACGGATGAGAAAGTTCATGTCTGTCGTCCCCTTGAACGTAGCGTCACCCATGAGACACTGGAACTCGTCAACAACGAAAAGGAATTTATCGACAGCAACGTTCTTTTTCAATACGTCAATCACCTTGTCGCATGAGTCGAGTGTCACGAGTATCTTTGCAGGGTTACATACCATGAAAGGGTTGTTTCCGTGAGTATTGATGTAGCTGTTCAACTCCGACATCAACCTCTTTATGTCATCCGCCCTTTTCCCGTTGTTGGTATAGGGTGAATGGAACAGGAATGTGTCGGGATGTTGTTCGTGTTTGTCCTTCAGCGCCTGCAAGCGTGGGGATATTATTACTACGTCGATACTTGAATTTAAGAACAGCGAAGTTCCTCCACATCCTGTAACGGTCTTGTTTAGTATGAACTTATTGAATTGTTGCAAGTAAGGAAGAAGTGTTTGGTCTTCACTCATGTACCTGCAACCTTTGGGCATATATCTTGGTGTCATATTTACGCTCATTGTTTTCCTCCTGTTCTTTTATTATTCTTCAAAGTAATTTTTGTTTTTCTAATTTTTACTTATCCTTAAGTTATAATCATTATAAGTTACTTTTATTATTCATTTGCTCATGTGGCGCAAGCCTACTTCAAACGAAAGAAGAAAGATGTTGTGGTTTGTATTTTGCCTCGGTGTTTATATTTGTTCCATCCATAAAAAGCTGCATATTGGTTATATCAAAGTTAACAGGATGCAACTGTTTTACCATTGGATTTCATTGTATTTAAGTATCAACCTGTATTTCATTAAAAAAAGCTGCACCTTAGTCACTTCATGGTTAACAGTATGCAACCTTTTATCTCCAAATATCCTGCATATATAAGTATCACCCCTAATTTATGGAAAAAATCCTGCACTTCTTTTTCTTTCGTCAGATGTAGGCCAACGCCGCATGAGTTGGTTATCCTATAATTTTTACCATTACATGACATACCTGCCTTCGGTTTACTTTGAACTTCATCTTCTGCAATGTTTTTGTTATGTTATTTGTAAAACGTAAAATCAACAGTACCGAAGTTGTCTTTCTCTGTTTTATAGGCATTAGTTACATGACCTGATATTTCATCTTCTGTCATGGTATCACTTTCCCAGCCACCAATGAAATACTCCAATGCCAAGTCCTCGTCAACTCCCCACCTGCACAACCAACAGGCCAACTTGAATATACTACAAGCCCTGTTTCCTTCCTGCCAATACTCTGGGTGCTTTTTCTTCAATGCAGAGTTCATTATGCTTATTATGCTCCTGTCAGATATTTTCTTTCCTGTTTGAGCATAATGATTCTGAGGTTGTGCTTGTCTTACTTGCTGTACTTGGATTATCGGTTTTATTGTAGGTACGTAATGGTAAGGCACGGGATTAGGATTCACCCATATGTTCGGGTCGTAGCTAAGGTAGTTTCTTCTTGCCAGGTCTCTACAACTTGTGTCAGGGTTTGAAATATTGAATTTGGCCAATAGCTGTTCATACAAGTCTCTGTGATTGTTCGGATTGGTATTGTCATGTAGAACCAATGCTTTCAGTCTCCCTCCGCTCGGTGTAACGAAAACTGAATACACGCAGGGAGTTATTACCAGCCTGCGCCATAAATGTTGCATTTCGTTATAACCTTCTATATCATCGAAGTCCATAGCCGTCACGTTGGAATATTGCATGATATGAGATTCTTCCACTTCTGAGAATACACCATTGTAAGCCACAGCAGGCAACAGTCTTTCTTTCCATTGTTGCTGTTCGGCATGGGTGTTCAAACTCCTGATGTACTCTACAGCTTGTTTCAATGTGTACTGACCATATTTATAATCATTCATCAAGATGTTCCCTTCCCTGATGATTTTCACTACATCGCCAACTGTTGCATAACCGAGGTTGAACTTTGTGTAGTTGATACGCTGGGTTAATGTTACTTGTTGCATTGTCTTCATCTTGTTCTTAATTTTTAAATTTAATTCTTCCATAATATATCTTTTTTTTTAATTCACAGGTAAGAATTTGGAGGCTTCAGAATTTCCCTTTTTGTCATTTTGCGCAATAAAACGACATTGCTATCATAAAATAGCCTGTAATTTTTCAAGAAAATAATAGGATAAAACGCAGAATAAAGCGAATTTGAGCATTCTCACTGACGGTCAGAGGGTTTGGCTTCGGGTGGCACGGAATGACATAAGGGCGGAAAAACGGATTTGGGCGGATTACAGCAATAGATGCACTTCCAAATCATTACCCAACACCTGATGCACATTTAACACTAACGGTCTCTATTTCTGCGTTCTGCGTAGGTTTACATTCTGCCTTTACAACTCCCATAAACTAATTTTGCACCAAACAAAAAGCAAGGATTATGAGAAGTACTTTCAAGACCGTCTTCTATGTAAACGGAAGCAAGGAAAAGAATGGAATTGTCCCCATCATGGGACGGGTTACAATCAACGGGACTATCGCACAGTTCAGTTGCAAGCAGCGTATCTCCAAGGATTTGTGGGATGCTAAAGGCAACAGGGCGAAAGGCAAGAGCCGCGAGGCGGTGACGGTGAACTATGCGCTTGACAACATCAAGGCGCAGATAACGAAGCACTACCAGCGGCTTTCCGACCGTGAGGCATTTGTCACGGCTGAAATGGTACGCAACGCCTATCAAGGCATCGGCACGGAGTATGAAACATTGTTACGGGCCTTTGACAAGGAGAATGAGGCGTTTGCCAAGCGGGTGGGCAAAGACCGCTCCAAGCGTACGTACCAGAAGTACCTGACCGTCCGCAAATACGTAGCGGAGTTTATTAAGAGGCAGTACAAGCGGACGGACATGGCGATGAACGAATTGACGGAGGATTTCATCCGTGACTACTGCCTGTACCTGCGAAACGAGGTCGGGCTGGCGCAATCGTCCGTGTGGATATACTCCATACCGTTGAAACACATCGTCACCACGGCGCACTACAATGGCAAGATACCGAGAAACCCGTTTGCGATGTACCACGTTGACCCCGACCACAAGGAACGAGGCTTTCTCACGGAAGATGAAATTCAGGCGTTGAGTACAATCAGTCTGGACAATCCCAACTTCGCATTGGCGAGGGATTTGTTCCTGTTCGGTTGCTGGACTGGCATCTCGTTCACGGACATCAAGAACCTGACCACCGACAACATCGTTGAGATGAATGGCGCATCATGGATTGTGTCGAAACGCCAGAAGACAGGCGTACCGTTCCAAATCAAGCTGATGGACATCCCCATGCAGATAATCAGGCGTTACGAGCCGTTCAGAAGAGACAAGCGACTTTTCAACATCGGCTCGCTTGACATGGTGAACAAACGCATCAAGGCTGTGGCGAAGAAATGCGGGATAGAAAAGCCGGTTTCATTCCATTTGAGCCGCCATTCATTCGCTGTTTTGGCATTGAATTACGGTATGCCGATAGAGAGCGTGAGCAAGATTTTGGGGCATACGAATATAACCACCACGCAAATTTACGCGAAGGTGACCAACGCTAAACTTGAAAACGACATATCCGCCTTTGAGAGCAAGATAAGCGGACGTTTCGTCCTATAACGCACAGTCTATGGAACGGACAACAATCACGATGGACGGGTGCGGCAGGATTGCCGTGCCGTCCGATGCCGCCAACGTGTGGATGAACGAAATGGAGTTGGTAAGGCTGTTCGATGTAATCGCCCCGACACTCCGTGCCGCCATCCGAGCCGTGTACAAAAGCGGAGTGCTGAAGCCTTGCGATGTGGAAAGGCGCATCAGGCTTCCCAACGGTTATTGTGCGGAGGCGTATGCCCTGCCAATGGTCGTGGCAATCGCTTTCCGTATCAACACACCCAATGCCGCAAGGGTACGCAACGCCCTGTTGGAAAGGCTGTGCTTGCGAAAAGACAGACAAGTGCTATTTTTATTTTCGTCGCCAAATGTTTTGTGAACGGGTTTGTTGAACGGTTGTTTAGGTCGTATATTACAGAACATCAATGCGTTATCTTCACTTCTCAATAATTCAAAACTTTCAGACTTGCCTGCAAGTCTGCCGGAATACGGCATGGTAATTTGCATGAGTGCTATTTATTATTTTGATGAATTGATGAAAGTATATATAAACATAAAGAATAACAGAGGTTTACATCCTCATCAAACTCTCAACAAAAGGATATGGCTGATGAAAAGAGAAAACGGACACAGCCTTACTCATCGCTTTTCTTTTGACAAGCGGTTTGATGAAAGAATGTTGAGCATGTATCGCTATGACTTTTAGTATGTTAAGTCGCCCATTCATCAATTCATCGGATTTTCATTCATCATCAAGCCTGCTGTGGAAGCAACGGAGGTGAGTATCGCCATCCGCAGGCTGGCCAGACGGACTTCCGTTCTGCCGACCGACAAGGGAAAACCGACACCGCCGCAGGCTTTTGGGAACAAAAGCCATAGCTCATTATGGCGTTTTCTTCACGCACCGCTGACGCTCATGCTAAAAACTCCCCAATGAGCCAGTGGGGTTGCCCCCTGAACGCCCCCGTTTGCTTCCGAAAGAAGCTGCGAGCAGTCCTTTGAGTTGCCCAAAGTTTATGAGTTGTTTTAAAGTCTGAACTCTGTTTTTATGGTAGCAAGTTTGTGTTTCGGGCATACCGAAGCTGTTTGCTATCATCCCATAGCGGGAATTTATATACATCTTATTTTTTGAGCCTGATTTTTTCGTGATAGAAATAATTTACGATGACAGGCTTTCCTTTTTCCGAGCGTCCGTAAGGCAAATCGTTCACCCGATAGGGAAATCCTTGCGTCTGTGCATATTGGGATATGTCCTGCTCCAATGCCTGCCAGTAATCAAGCCTTTTCTTGTTGTAAATCTCATCGTATAATGGGAAGAGTTCGGGATGCTTCTCACGGATATATGCCATTATCTCTCCTTTGAATTGTCCGCGCAGGTTCAGATTTTCAAGCCATATCAAATCGGCATATCCTTTCACTTCCTTGATAATCGTCTTTACATCGGTTATTCCCGGAAATATGGGCGAAACGAAACACACGGTACGGATGCCTGCCTCATAGACTTGGCGCATTGCTTTCAGGCGGCGTTCTATGCTCACGGCGTTGTCCATATCCGCACGAAACTGTTCGTTAAGCGTATTGATTGACCAAGACACTGTTACTTTGGGAAAACGTTTCAACAGGTCGAGGTCGCGAAGGACGAGGTCGGACTTCGTACATACCATAATCTCGGCGTTGCTTCCGCGCAGTTCTTCGAGCAGCCTGCGGGTACGGCGGAATTGTTCCTCATAGGGGTTGTAACCGTCCGTCACGGAACCTATCACGATGCGCTCACCGTCATATTTGTGCGGATTGGCTATCGGTTTCCAGTTCTTCACGTCCAGAAACGCGCCCCACGGTTCTGTATGCCCGGTGAAGCGTTTCATAAACGATGCGTAGCAATACTTGCAGGCGTGAGGGCATCCCACGTAAGGATTGACCGAATATCCTCCGACTGGCAGTGCGGATTTGGTCATAACGCTCTGTACGTCTATTTCCTTGATTGTTTCAGTATTCATTGTATGCGTTTGATAAATTGTTCCGGCAGTTCCTGAATCATCCTTTCTTCACCCATTATAAGCAGCAAATCCTCTTTCATAAATACGGGGATTCCTTGCGCTTTGGCTTGGTCGGCAATGTGAAGCACCCATTCGAGACGGGAATCCACTTTGCCTTTCCGATGTCCCGTTTCCGTGCCTATGACAACCCAATCGATACCCGCGAAGTCTATCTCTCCGATTTCGTCAAAGATAGGTTCAAAGGTGACGTGGTAATGTTTGGCCTTGATATTTCTTTTCAAATCTTCTAACCTTTTTTTCTCGGAACTGCGCGTGACGGTCACGCCCATCCAGACATTTTCGTCATCCGTAGAAAAACAGACCTTATCCGGACGTTTCGTAAGAAAGATATAAGCGTGTTGCGGATTGCTTTTCATTCTTCCGAAAATCTCCGCGTTCCATTCAGGCTTCCAATCGGAGAAGTCGCTCATTCCGGTCATCAGCCATACGTGAGGTTTTGGAGTGTCGATGATGTGTAGCTTGCGCCCCATATATTCGGGTACAGAAAAATCGTCCGTGATATGGAAGCGGCGACAGTTATTACGGGCATAGCAGTAGCTGCACCCTATGGAGCAGCCTATCACTATGTTCATATTCTTTATCAGCGATTTGATGCAAACACTCATAACGTAATGCTCTCCCCATCTCCCGGTATAATCAGTCGGTTCATATCCACTCCGTGGTGGAGGGCTTCGTTTCGCAGGATTTCGCGTGTTGTCTGGCAATGGTCAATAGCATCCATGTGTACGGCTATCAGTTTGATTTGTGTGGGGAGCGTGTCGAGCATCGCCATCACTTCCTGTTCGTCGGGGATGATGCAGCCGTCTGTCTTGGAAAATTCGGGGAACACCGCACCGCCGCTGTTTACAACGATATAATCAGGGCGGTATTTTTCCACGGTTTCAAGGATGCACGGTTCCCATTTGCAGTCGCCCATTATATAAATGGTCGGAAGTCCCTCCGCCATCAGCACATAGCCCGACACGGGTCCCATCATCTGGCCTATCTGACCGAAACCGTGATGACCCGTGGTGCGGTGGATGGTCAGGTTGCCTATTGTCTTGCTCTTTTCAATTGCTTCTACATTTGTAAAACCATCTTGCACGAGGGTTTCCTTGTCTTGCGGCTGGGTGTAGAAAGGGATGTCTTTCGGCAAATGTTGTTTCACGCTCGGTTCATAATGGTCAATGTGGTTGTGTGTGAGCAGTACCATATCCACGCCCTCGGTGATTTCGCTGATGGGCATTACCAGATGCACCCTCGGACTTTTATACACGCCGAGAGCGGATTGCAGGGTTCCTTTGTCGGCAAATACGGGGTCAACAAGGATGGTGTGTCCTGCATAATTGATTTTCAAGGTGGCGCTGCGCACCAACCGGATAATAGCTTTCTCGTTCATAATGTTACGCTTTTATGATTTGTCGGGTGCAAAGTTCGGAAGATTCCCCTGATGCCTCTATGCCTTAAAAAGAGAAATATATGCCATTTTGATAAAAGAATGATGTATATTTGCAGAAAGCAAAGAACAAGAGCGATGAAAACGATAACCAACCCCGAAAGACTGGTCAGCGTCCCGTTCAGCAAGACACGTTGCGGCGTGGACTTCTACATCAACACAGGCGAGAGCAAGGACATCTGTGGTGTCTTGACCGAGCACCGGACGTTCAAGACGGATTTTTTCAGTTTCTATTTCTTTCGCCGCGCCAATGGCTATGTGCTGTTAAACTTCCGCAAAATAGAGTTACGGGACGATATGGTGCTCCTCCTGTCGCCGCACCAGCAACAGGAATGGCACGTGGACGAAGCGGAACTGGACTACACCTTTCTTATCTTTCGCGAAGACTTTATGCGCACGTTCATCGCCGACAAGTTCTTCGTCTATCGCCTGCTATATTATTATCAGACCGACACGCCACCGTACCTGTTTGCCGCGCCGGAAGAACTGGCGGAATATATGCGCCTCTTGGGGAAGATAAAACAGGAGCTGCTGCATCCTGTGGCAGACACTTACAACCTTATCGTATCTGTGCTTTACTATCTGTTGGTGGTTATCAACCGGGCATACGCCAAAACTTACCGTCTGCCGGTCGAAGTGCCGAAGAACAATTATGCCTTCCAATTCAAAGACCTGTTGGAGAAACATATCCGCGACATGCAGCGTGTTCAGGAATATGCCGATATACTCCGCGTGAGCCGTATCACTCTGAACAATTCTGTAATGGCGCAGTTCGGCGTGTCCGCCACCCATCTGCTCAAACAACGCTTGTTGGAGGAATTGAAAAACGAGCTGTTGTTCTCCGACCGCAACGTGAGCCAGTTGGCGGACGAGTTCCACTTTTCCGACCCCAGCCATCTGATGCGCTTCTTCAAGCAACAGACGGGAAAGACATTTACGCAATATATCACGGACTACCAAAATGGAATATACGAATGAAAAGCAAGAAAAAACTTTATAAGACTTGCACTCCTATCCTCTTTTTTTTGTATTTTTGCAGTCGGCGAGAGTTTTTAGGTGGAAATACACCGCATATCACAGAATTAGCAACCGTTGCCAAGTCATTACCTCACTCTTTGAGAAAAGCTTATAAATAGCTTGTTTCTAACAGATTCCTATTTGTGTATCGAATTTTTTATGAAAGGAGAAAATAAAAACCGCCAAGAGGGTAACTCCTGACGGCACGTTGTTCTTTTTACTACGTTTTTACATTTTGTCAATATACCAACCTTAACTTTACATACTCGGGGGTTATCTCCAGTTTGATGTCCTTCATGTGGCTTGCACCCAACTTCCTTGCAGACTTCTTGTAGCTTTCAATAAAATCATCTATGTCGATGAAGGTATTGAAATAACTTCCGAACGGTGCTTTTGGATAAGGCTCCGGCATTCTGAAACCATTTAGTCCTGTGCCTGTTATGGTATCGGCATCGGCGGAGTTTATTTCACCCTCCTCAACCAAGTTCTGCAAGGATGTGCGGTTGAATGTAAACTCGAATTCATTGTCAGACGGATTGCAAGCGGAGAAAACCACCCTGCGCTCACCTGTTACACTGTCAAAGTCGTTCTGGATTTCCTGTTGTACACTCATGATTGTGGCCGGTTCCATCTCGTGAACCTTTGCCACTAAAAAGATTTTCTTCTTCATTTTTATTTGTTTTTGTAATTTGATAATTAAAGTTATGCCGTAGCTTCTTTCCACATATCCGACCTGTCCTTTGTAAGCATCACTACGACTTTCTCACGCGGACATATTCCAAGTCACAGGCCAGTTTTATCGTCATATTCATCATCGACAGTATGCTCCTCCTCATAAAAATACTCCTCTTCTTCATAATAGGAATCATCTGTGTCGTCATCTTCCATATCGTCAATCACCACCCAGTCGTTCTTGTGCCTCATTAAAAGGGACTCATAAAGCGACCAGACGTCATCCTCGGTGAAAGATTCTTGGTTACAGTCCAACGATTCGTTTTCAATGGCAATGAGGTCCTCCCTTATCCGGTCCAGCAACTCCGACTTGTACTTTACTTCTCTTATGTCACCATAGCTCATTATGACTCTTGCTTTATTATCGTTCTGTCTTTTTATTTTCATCATATTATTCTTGGATTTTTATTTTTTTGTCTGTTTGTAATTCATTATTATTTGTCATTTTGCATATCCATAGTTAAGGGGTTTGGCACTCAATTGAACTATTATTCTTGCTTTCGTGATTAAAGAAATCAAGCCTTGTTAACCTGTTCCCATCTTCATGGCCTATAAATTCCTTTTCCACCAATAAACCGTTTTCGAAAAGTTTTGTTGATGTGGCAAAGTGTTTACAGGTTCTTACGCCGTTTCTTACATCTTCATTTTTCATAAATATCTCCTTTCTGCTTTTTTGAGTTGATAATCAGGTCTATCCCGAACTCGTCCTTAAGGAACTTTACCAATGTCTTATAAGCATCAGTCCTTTTCCTTGCTCTCGGTATTACTGTAAGAAGCTCGGACAAGTCAACCTTAATGCAGAGTCCACTTTCAAGTTTCCTGCCGATGTACTTCTCAAGGGCTTCGATATCCTCCTTGAACTTGTCAGGCACTATCACCGTGTTTACTTTGTTTGTGATTACATCTGGAGAAACACAATCCTGACGGTCCCCTGAATACTGCACTTCATCAGAGAATAATTTGTTTAAATATTTTATTATCATAAAACTTGAATTTTTATCCTATCTCACTAATCAGGCTTTTAGACTTCTTTAAGCGCGTTTTATCACTTTCGGACGCTTAATGTTAAATTTCACTGATTAGGCTTTAATGGCTTGAAGAGCGCGTTTTATCGCTTTGGAGACTTTTTGCAATGAGGAAATGATAGTTTTTATGAAGTAGTCTGAAAAATAAAAAACGCACCAAGAATTTAATCTCGGTGCGTCGTCAATATTTGAAATATTGAACTTTCAGTGAGTAAATATTATTTTGTTGATAAAAATGGTTAATAATAAACAGCCGTATCTGCAGCAATGGTATCTACGACAACTGTGTCTACAGCGGACACATAATCTTTTCCTTCCGGTGTACGCTTGTTGTTGGATTTTCTCGGATTTCTTGTCAGGTCGATATAGTTACCTTCCGTGAAATAATATATCAGTGTAATTATACCTTCGTCGTAGCTAAGTCCCACGGCAGTTCCTTTTGGCGACTTCCAATAACCACCTTCTATTTCCTTGTAGCCTCTGCTCCTCAGATTCTTATCAAACTCTGCAGATATTTTTTCCTCTAAGCATTCATATTCAGATATATCATAGGTCATCCACACTCCTCTTAATTTGGCACCATAATTAAACACATAGCCAGCAGGATACCTATAAGTCCAGTAATAGTATGTTTCATACTTGTAAGTTTGTTTTGACAAATAATTGTTAAACATAAGTCCTACTTGGCGTCCTGTGTTCTCATTGTTAACTATTAGTGTTGATTCATCAGAATAATAACTAGCGCTATATGTCAATTCACTGCTGAAATTTCTTAGGGTCATGTTTCCATTGTATCCGTCACACGTCGTGTCTGTAAATGAATTTATGATTTTTTGCGCGTATGCTTTCGGGTCAAGGTAATTGCTTTTTACAACATTAATTTGTGTAAGTGAATATTGAGTGAAGTTCACATTGGTTATATCTTCACCTTTATCATTTATCAATGTTTTAGATTTTTCATTACCTACTAAAAATATCTCTTTACGCAATTGTGTTATTTCATCATATTTAAAATCGAGCAACACATTGTCATTAAAATCGATAATTCCATATTTGTCCTCCTTTTCTGCAAGGTATCTTCCTTCGCCAAAGCAGTAAAGCAAATCATATTTTGCACGAAGGATAATATTGTTATCCTTGTCTTTTATACCGAATACATCTCCCTCGCAAAATACGGAACGGCTGTCTTTGTAAGTACATAAATTTACTTTATAATATGCTGAATCCGTAAGATTGCAAAGGCTGTATGCTTTCTTGCCAGTATTGTCAAGATAGATTATCTCCTCTCCTTTTACTACGGGTAAATAACCGTCGCTGTAAGTTCCTATCGCCTTATAATCTTTTGAAGTGAACGTGAACAGTTCTTTACCGGTGTTGTCTATTGCATAGTACGTGGTCAAGTCCTTTGCCATGTCTGTTATAGAACAAATAGAAACACCGTCATTGAAGAATGATACATTATCATATTTTGCCTTAATTATTATTTTTCCTGTTTTGTCTAAAAAGCCCCATTTGTCATTGTCATCCATGAAAGGAGCTAATCCTTCAACAAACTTTGCACATCGTTCTATTGATTTGTCGAGCACAGCGACTTCTTCGCATTTGTTGTTTATCAATGTTATTTGTTTACCTGGTAATGTAGCAGGTACAATGTCAGAACCGACAAAGTCTGCAGCCATATAATAAGATGTCTTGTTCACCGGTTTTTTAACATCATTCACGTTGTAATAGTCGAATGTGCCTTTGTCGTTCTTTACCAAGAACACATCATTGTAGATTGCAGAAGGCTCGTTCTTGAATTCATCGCGAAAGACAACTTCACCTGTTTGGACATTCAGTATACTCCACATCTCAGAGCCTACTAATTTTACAGGCAAGTAATCATACTCAATCTCATCATCGTTACTCGAACACGAGATAATTAGCATTGAGGCTAATGTCAAAAAGGTTAATCTTAAAAATTTAATCATAATAGTAAGTTTTTAGTTATATTTTTATTAAAAAAATATTGCCATCTGTAATCCGATAAGGTTATTGCATTTTAATTCATCGTATTCTTCTGACAAATCCTTAATAAATGGACTTTTTGCATAAATCTTCCAATACATAGAAATGTCAAAATGAGGACTTGTGATGCCTATTTGTGGCCATACTGCCACATAATTTTTTCCCATATAATTATTATCTTTAATAAAGTCAGAAACATAAGCACCATACTCACCTCCGACTCCTAAAAAAAGCCTGCTTCGTTTTGATATGTCCGTTATATTAAACCTGAAACTTACAGGTATGCACACAGCTCCTCCAGGAATTTTCCATTCACTACTATTATCATTGTAATAACTGTCATATTCTGGCATAACCCTAAACCAGCGATATTTAACGCCAAAAACCAAGTTGAAAAGGTGCTTGTAACTTCCAAATCGTGCAACTACACCGACAGAATAAAACATATCCGAACCTGAAGCTTCGTTCACATTTGTTTCAATATCTGCGTCGATACCTAATTTGAAGTTTTCCTTCCACCATCTCTTATGCGCTGCAACTCTACGCTGATGTCTTAGTTTGCTCCGCTTCTCTTTTGAGATGTCTATATAACTTTTTACATAATTCTGAGTGTATTTGTCTTTTGCGTAAGACAAAACTAAATCATAACTTGGATCTAAAGAATATTCGTTTAACTCCTTGGCCAAAAGTATTGCATAAAGATTTGAAGCCTTATCATAATACGGGCTGTTGGCAGACAAAGAAGTTAGGTACGAGTAAACCTTATTTTTATCTGTGCTTTTAGATACTTCATTATATTTATACCAATCAATGGTTTCGTCAAAACGTTTCTTTGTCAAACCAGACAGAGGCTTGTGTTGATTGGCTAAGAACAAATGTTCATAAGCATTTGCATAGTCTTTGTTTTCAAATGCTTTTTCTCCTTTCAAAATATTCAGGTTATATTTTGCCTCTGCGTCGTTTTTTGAGTTTGGAAATTTCCTTAAATAAGCTTCGATATTTTCTATCGACAAAGCATTTTTACAGTTTTGCCATTCCTCATCAGATTCTATATCTATTATCTTCTGTTCAGCTTCAGCCTTGTAAGCCTGATTTTTCGAATCATTCAGATACTTCTTATACGCATCTTTTGTGTTTGCAACTAACGTTTTACTCCACAACTGGTAATCATCAATGCGGTCTTGCGCTTGTTGTTTGTATTTACTTTCAGGGTATTTTTCAATAAAAGAAGCCAAGGCACTTGTAGTTCCTATCTTGCAGGCCGTATTAAAATCGTCAGTTTCCTTTTTTTCTTGGGCAATTCTTATTTCTTCCAATTTTTTATTGCAAATGTCGAGAAGTTCCTGTGCTTCAGTATTATTAGGATTTCGCCGTAAAACTTTCTGTATTTGGTTTATGGCACTTATATAATCTGGAGTGGCTTCATTCATATAAAACTTTGCCATTCGCAAATCAGGGTCTTCATCATTGTCAATGACCTTTATTTCGCCTGGTCGTGTCGTAGCGTAAGATTTTGTGGCATTAAATGATAGTAAAGAAATCAATGCCAAGCATATTAATTTCATCATAATTCAGCTGTTTTTTGTTTAGGTTCAAGACTTTTTATCAAATCGTTAAATTTCTTACTCACATCGCCCTTTTCGTTAATTATGGCTTTAAATTTGTCAATGGCTTCGTCAAGATATAATATTGACTTGTATGGAGGGTCATTTCTGTGAATATAACATTTTTGGTAGTATGTCAGGCCCTTTAGTTCGTTTATAAAATTAGTTCTGTCACCTTCGTCAACTGTCATGGTTTTAATTTTACGAAACGTCATTTTTGTTGTAAGGTATTGCTCTTTGTCTTTAATGAAATTCATTATTTCTTCATTGTATTTTTCATATTGATGCAACAAAGGCTCATACGTTTTCATACATTCATTAAATTCCGCACTCTTTTGGGGCGACAAGTTGGCAAATGAATGTGCCGCACGTAGTGCCTCGTTTATCAGGTTTTCATCGTATCGTCCTTCAAGCGGATAAAGCAGGCATTGTTTGTACACAATGGCATCAAGTGTTGAGAATTCTTTTACCAGTCCGTCGAATTTTATTTTCAGACTGTTTTTTTCATCTTCAACCTTCATTTTGTTTTCGCGTTCAGACTTAATAAGAGCTTCTTTTTCTACTAATTGTTTGTTAAGTTCGGTTATACTGTCCAAAAGCTGTTGTTCTCTTGTTCTCAAGGACTTTAGTTCAATTGCTTGTTCGCCAATCTTTTCAATGAGGGCGTCAGTGGCATCTGTTTTTATAGTGTCAGAATTATTGTCTTGTGCTTGTGACGTTGCATAAAACAAGGTCATTACAACCACGAGAAAAATCTTTTTTATATTCATAGCCTCATACTTTTGATTAATAAATGCTTTATCAAATTTTATTATGAAACTCTTTCTTTATTAGCATAATAGCTCAAAGCGTTTTTGTCTACCGAATATAAATTTGTTTGTGCGGTTCTTAATTTCTGAGTGTATCCAAATGCAGAAACATATTCTTTTATACGTTTGTTCGCATTGTCATACGCCTTGTAAAAGGTGGCATAATCTGCGTATGTGTCATATCCGTAAACTACGCGGTCACATTCAGCTATGATTTTGCGCTCAACCGCACTTTTTGCTGTAGCTTCCACTGTGTTTAGAGCAGATAAAAGACTCGTGTTGTTGGTTAGTGGCTCGTGCTTGTAGCTACGGACTTTGCTTTTAAGACTTGAAACGGCACTAACCGAAGAACAATTTGACGCCTGTGAAATTATCTTCTTAGCTGCATAGTATTCATTAACTGTCCTTATAATTCCATTCAAGTTGGTTTCTATTTGCGTTCCTGCTTCAACGGCGTTCATTGACAGCAATTCCTGTGCTTCTTCTTTAAACTGTTTCAACTCAGCATCACTCCATGATGGTTGGTTGAAGTGGTCCATGCTGTATTCCAAAAAAATTGGAGCATAAGCATCGCAAACCATCTGCTTGCATTTTTTCACTTCTGAGTCTTTAAGACTTTTGCTTCCATCAGCGAGAGTGACTGAAGCTTCGGTATTTATATTTCCCATTATGGAATTAAACGCAACGTGGGCTTCGTCATATCTTTTGTCTTTTATCGTGCTTTTTACTTGCTCTTGAATTTCTTTCTCAAAATTGGTTTCTGCAATTTGCACATTGCCACTTTCGCTCATTCCGTTTGCGAAATATATTATTGCCGCAACAATGCCTATGGCTACAATGGCGATTAATGTTATTTTTATTGTTGTTTTCATTGCTTTGTCATTTTATTTTTTTTCTAAGGTCACCTAAGCCTTTTTCAGGCGTTTTGTCCTGATTTATTGTGTTGTCTTGTTGAGGTCCTTTAGGTTTTTCTATCTTTTGTTTTGTTGCAATTTTGTTCAGTGCATTTTTTAATTCGTTCAAGTCTATCTTGTCGCTTGTTGAATGCTCTTTCAATGCTTCTACAGCTTTATTGTACTTTTCAGTATCGTCCTTGATTGCATTTAGATAGCTTATTATTTGTAGCCAATAACCGTTACATATTTGTGAATCATTTAAGTAGAACAAAGAGTCTTTTTCTGTTGAGAGGACATTGTGAATTTGCCCTGATGCAATGTAGTCACATAATTTTTTATATTCTTGTGTCTGTAAACTGTCTTTCCTCCAAACGTCATTTCCTTTGAGCCAGTATATATCGTGTTCACGCTTCAGCCTGTCTGCCATTTGCAGGCTGTCAGAATTCAAGTTGTCGTCTTCATTGACAACAACATCGCTATCGGTTTCCTCTATTTTATTATTGTTATTGTTGAAAGACCATGGGGTAATGTCAAAATACAGGAAGAGGAGTGTAACGAGAATTATCAAACTAATTATAATGTAAAGCAGGCGTTTGCTTTTAGAAGTTTTTTTACCGCCTTTTTTATTATTGTCCGTTTTTGGTTTCCCGTCTTCTCCGTATATTGTTTTGAATGAATATTTGTTCAATTCACGGTGTGCATTTTCTACTTCCCTCAAATATTGGTAAAGTGGGTCATTACCCTTTAAGCTAACATTGCCTTTTATTATTTCGCCTTTTACATAAAGCCTTATGCTTACAGTTTTTTCTTCCGGTATGAGATGTATTTCTGCCTGGCCTTTTTGAAGTTCTGACTCTTCCAAGTTCCTTTCATATTTTCCATATCCATAGGCGTCGATTCTGAGCTTGTAAGTCCCCTGTGCTATCGGATGAGGCAATGTAATATATCCGTCCCTGTCCAATTGGCATATTTGATTGTTGCAATAGATGTGTGCCTTGGGTAGCGACCATAATTGCATACCTTCTGCGATAAAATTCAGTTTTATGCGGCGTTGCAGTATTATTCCGGCTGTTTTTGTGTCGTAAACTGTTATATCAACACCGTCATATCTCAGAAGGTTGTTGTCTTTTCCATCTATTCTTACGTTTTCGCTTTTTGGCGTATAACCGTTGGCGTAGTAAGTTATGGTGAGTGTATCACCGTCTTGCAGGAGGCTCTTTGAAACTTTTACGCCTTTCGGCAACATGCTTTCGTTGATATGATAAGTATGCTTTATCGGTGAGGTTATCTCCTTATAACCAGCTGGAAGTTGTGCCGGAACTGATGTAGCTGGCACTATCAGCAAACGTCTGAATGCTGCGTATTCGGCTTGTTCTGTAAACTGGAAAATTTCCGCTAAATCCTGTTCTGTTCTGTAACGGCGGAATGCTTTTTCGTTGCTTGTCGCTTCGTTTTTTGCTGGATATGGGTTCTGTTTGAGGTATTCTGCAAATTCCCCAATTACACGAGCTACATAATTTCTATCTGGTTCATCGTCAGCTAATCGTTTTAAACGTTGCAGAGCCATGATAACTTGTTTACCATCTGAGGCTACGTATTCGCCCGTGAATACCGTTATCATCAAAAGTCCGCCTCTTGAATCATGCTTATTGGGTACAATAACAGAATAATAATTACCAAGGCGATTTTTCCAGTAAACATAAACGTTTGTTTCCCGTGTTAAGAAAAAACGGGCTTCACGTGGGTCAGACATGGCACGCAGCCAGTTGTCTTTTTCTGATGGTCTGGTAGGGTCAAAGATGTCAGGATATGTAAAAACGTGTTTGGTGTCGTTGTCGGCTTGGCCGTAAACGTCTACCTTTATGCTTGCTATTTTATTTGACAATGTATTCATTTTTTTATGTGTGTTTATATTTTCAATAGTGCTTTTATGATTTCAAAACTCCTTTCCACCAAGGGCCTCCTATTGGACGGGTCTTTGTAAGAAGTTTTTTTATTATTTTGTCTGTATCACGGCTGTCGAACTTGCACAGACTTTTGGCAAATACCTCACCAATGGAAAATGACAGTATTTTAAGGTCGCCTACACCGCATTCTTTACATGTATATTGCAAATTGTTCCAAAATGCAGGCAATTCTTCTTCTACATATTTGGCGGCAAATTTCGGTCTTTCTTCCGGTGTGCAATTTATCATGTCACATTTGGTTACAAGCACATATACGCCTACGGTTTTCTTTGAGAATACGCCCTGAGATTTTAAGAAGGAACTCATGCAGTCCAAATAATCTACCATTCTTCGGCCTTCCCATTCTTTATCATGCGCATTGTATTCTACCACGAAAAAGTGTATTTTATTATTGCGTGTATCGCGCAGGTAATCCATCGCAGTGTTTAAAGTTTGTTCCTTTTCTTCTGGTAAGAAAAGGTTGTTCTGTTTAAAGTACACAGAACGGAATAATTCGCCTGCGAGGTCAATAAGGGTTAACCTGTGTGGAAGGTTTTTATTGTCGCGCAGGTTTACAATCATTTCCTGTATGCTTTCTATTGGTGACCCTTGTGGTAAGGTACAAATTCCACGACTATCAAATATGTTTGATAAAAGTGTCATATAGTCATAGCCCAAACAAGGTAATTTTTCGAGTATGCCTTTTTTCGTTGCGCTACTTATTATCGCCCCTAAAGCACATGTTTTACCTGACGATGGCGTACCCCAAAAATACACTTCCGTTGTATCACTTTGTAGCTTTTCCGGCGGTTGGCTTCCTGGTAAATCTGACGGCTCGTTGAATTTTTCTATGGCATCCGCTTTATCGTATCCGAGAATATTGGCTATGTCATTCCAAGTGGCTACACCGTTACTTACTTTTTGTTTTATTTCATTAGCAAAATAAGCATTGCGGTCAAATCGTAATTCATCGATAAACTTGTCGCGGCTGGCATTGGCTTGTACCCGATTACGTGCCTCTTGTGCATGATTGCCATACGGGTGTTGTTCCAGATACCGGCGGTAAGCCTGACTGTCACCAACGATGCAGGCATTATCCCAATCTTTGTCATCGCTTAATGCGTTTATGGCAGTTTTTATCTCGGCCTCGTGCTGGCCGGGATATTTCAATTGGTATTCGTTGTAGTCAAAAATAGTGTTGCGGCGCTTTGTCTCAAGCCACGGAAGGTCAACAAGCAATTCATTACATTCGGCTATATGTTTACCTGCCGGGAAAAGAGTCTTGTATTTGTTAAGCTGCTCTTCATTTAGGTTTGACTGTATATCAAACCATACGTCATCATCAAGTGCGTCCACGGCTTGACGCGCTTCATTGGCATGTAAGCCTTCCGGGAACTTTTCGAGATATTCGCTATATGCACTGACAGTGTTATTCCTTTGCGCAACAGCCCAAGATGCGTTGTCTTCATCCGCCATCTCTGTTCTTATCTCATTCTCTTTTTCTTTAAGAAGACCGGCAGCAATAAGTTCGCTTAATGAGACCTCCCCTTTCCTTATATAGTTTATAAGGTTTCTTAGTGGGATGCTATTGCAACTGTCCAATATTCTCTCTTTCCTGTTCATATCACTTTATTCATAATATTTGTCATCGTCATTTTTACTTGTCGCGGAGGCTAAGCTTTTTTCTGTCATGAAGTACGGCAACAGCATTATTGCAAAACATACTAAAGATACGATTATAGCCAAGGCTGATGGGGTATGGAACTGGCTGTATACTTTTGTCAGTTCTGATAATTGGTTATTAAATTCAGAGTATTCAAATTCATTTGGCTCCTCACCTTTATAGGTGACAGAAGAAAGTTTTTTATAGTTGTCAACCCAGTCGTCAACTTGTTTGTCAATCTTGCTGATATTTGACGGGGCCAAAGGGTTCCAAACGCTTGTGTTTTTGGCGCTTGCCAACCATTTATGACGCTCATTGACTATTTTCTCTGTTGCATCGGGCAGAAGTTTTGAGCGGAGGCTTTTCGCAAGATTTCCTATTTTTTCATCGTCGGTATTTCCTGCTGCCCCACCCAAATATTCATTATATCGTGTAGGTTGTGTTTTTTTCGACATGCTTATTGTAGTGAGGGTGACTTTGTATGTGTCTATGCGCGCTTCCACATATTCTGCATACGCTTTGTCAAGACTTTCGGCGGCTTCGCAAGTATTGCTTATTTTTCCTTGTATCTCTTCGGAGTTGTTGATAACATCCATGAAGTTTGTGAACGGTATTGACGCTAAAGCAAATACAATAAGGATTATTAAGCCGAAAAATGTCTGTCCAATAACGCCAAGCCGTTTCCAACGGGTTGCTTTTGCCTTACACATGAACAACACACAGGTTGCCACTATGGCTATCAACGCCATAGTGAGGATTATAGGCAACAGGAGGTTCCCTTTTTGCCAATAGGTCAATCCAAGAAAAGTGATGTAGCTGAATACCAGCAACACCATAATTGCGAACACACTTGCGAAGTTAAAACTTGAGTTTTGCATGATGTATTTGTTGTTTAATTGTTTTTATGTTGAACGTCAAATGTTTTTATTGACTATTCGCATTTTGGAATAATGGGAAAATACCGATGGACAAAAGACGGCAAATCGCCTCTTGAAAGACCATGTTTCAGGCTCTGAAAGGTGGCTGATTGAAAGCCAATCTACGGCATTTTGCATTCGGATATTTCCCTTGAACATAAATCATTGATTTTCAGGTAATTGTTTCTTTAGTTCCTTAATCTTGTTTTCATATTCTTTTATGAGTCGCCTAATCTCGGCATAATCGTTGTTATTGCCGTCATTCGGAACCGGCTGTACCGGCTCTGTGGGCGTTCGTTCGGCTATGCCTGCAGCAGAATCGTCACCTTTGCCGTCTGGAACCGGTATTAGTTTCCGAACAGGCGGTTTTGAGAAGTCGCCACGCTTTGTGGCTTCAAGAGCCTTGTCAACCAGCACCATTGGCGGAATATTGCCATATACATCGCTTCCTGTGCGGTAAAGCACATTACGGGCTTGCTCGACTGTCAGGTCTTTTTTTATAGACTTCATCAGTGCAATGGTGCCAGCAACTATCGGCGCAGCCATACTTGTGCCGTCGCATGACTGCAACCTGCTTGTCGGGAAAGAGCTGAAAATGTTTTTACCCGGTGCGGATATATCGGAGCAAGGTCCATAATTTGTGAAGTCTGTTGGGCACATATCCTCATCGACAGCTGTTACTGTTATGGATGAGGCATTGCGGTTTTCAGGCGGTATGCTTGAAAGAATGTCGTCATTACCGGCTGCAAACACCAATATGCACTTTTTCCTTGCAGCTATTCTGCTGACCCTGCTCCACAAAGCCATCTCGTTCTTGAACTGCTCTTGCGATATTTGCTTCTGAACAGGGACTGGCAACGCATTAAGTCCTTTGAAAGACGGACCGATGGAGATGTTGACGACATCAGCATCATGATGAATTGCGTACATGACACCGGCCACAAGGGCTGATAGCGGACACCGTTTGTTGTCAAACACTTGTATCGGCATAAGCAGGCAATTTGGCGCAACACCGGATGCTCCTTTGCCGAAATATTCGGCACTGCCGACTGCCAATCCTGCCGTATGCGTACCATGTCCTTCGCCAACGCTCAGCCTGTTGTTTTGCGTAAAGACATTATACGCATCGACAATCCTTCCCTTGAACATAGGATGCGAGGCTTGTATGCCATCGTCGATTACAGCCACTTTAACTTTGTTACTTCCCTTTGTGTATTTCCATCCTTGCTGTAAATGTATTGCTTTCAAATGCCAGCCAGGATTAACCGGATTGTTGCTTATATGTCCGTTAAGTTCGTATATCTGCTCGTCAAAGACAAGAAACTTGTGGTTGGGTATCTTCTTGTTTATAGTCTGTCTTATGGCGTCACGCTCACCTTCGGGCACTTGGATTACCAGCATCTTAACTTCACGGTCAAAGCCTATGATATTGTATTGTTCACCGGGGTAAGCTTTTTTAAAGTCTGCTGCCAAAGCGTCTATATCGTCATTCTCATTTTCCATGAACAGGAACATGCGGTTACCGATAATATCAGGAGTGCCGGGTTGTTCGATAATTGGTGGCTGTTCCCCACCTTCCCCCATAACAGGCGCAACTACACCTCCTCCTTCAGGCAATTTGCCATCATTGCCTGTAATGGGTTTGACAACTCCATTGTCTTCAACAACTTTCCCATCTTCGGTTTTCACGCTGTCTATTACGCCAACACCGTTGATTACCCTATGGCTGTCACAACCGTTGCAGGAACGCAACAGCAAATACAGGAGGAACAGAGCCAAGAGCAATATAAGGAAACGCAACAGCCAAGTAAGACAACTCGATGCAGTCAGCCAAAGCCAAAAACGTTTCCACCACGGCAATTTCTTTTCATAAAGCGCAGTATAAGTCGTGTCATTGGTTATAGGTTCGTTCACAGACCTATCCCAACCTTTAAAAGTGTACCCTTTGTTAGGCTTGACTTTTGGAACGGAATCGTTAGGAATACATGTCCCATCGTCCATTTGAAATGTTCCATTGCCTTCAATTTTGCCATTGTCGCCAGCAACAAACCTTACATTGTGCGTCGTTGGTATATCCTCATGCGGTGGCTCTGGCGCAGGTTTTTCCTCGTCAGCAACGAACATGGCAGTATATGATAAATCGTTGTTTACGGCTTGTCCCTCCGTAATGTCAGGAGTCCATCTGTCAAAATGGAATCCCGGATTGGGCATAGGAACTGGTATATCGGTCGATAACAATGCATTGCCCGGCTGTATTGCAACATCGACATTTCCTTGCAACGTTCCCCCGTCAGATGCAGTAAACCTTACCCTGTATTCATCTTTGCGGACACATACTGCCGTGTAGGTTATGTCGTTATTTACAACTTTTCCATGCGGAGCTTCAGGCAGCCATTTAACAAAGCCATAGTGCTGCTCTGGTTCAATCTGTGGGATATCTTTTGCCCCCTGCAATACATGCCCATGCTTACGCAACATTGATGATTGTCCGACAATACGTCCATGTCCGTTGACTGTATATGTAACCGTATGAACCCTGTGCTCTTTTACATCTTCCTTTATTACGGTTGTAATGTCTCGCCCCTTCCGCATACGCATACCCCAAACAGCGAAGGTTATCTTGCCGTCATAACAATAAGTCAGCTGTTCAGAATATTCACTGTCCAAGAATTTTACAGCGCAATCGAGATAGCTTTTTTCTTGAGTATTAACTGTTTCATTTACGGCTTTTCTTAATACCGACAAAACATCATCGCTAATAATTTTATACCTCTCATAACTTTCCGGGTCATGGGATTTTAAGCTGTATAATGTTTCCGGGGCTTCTGATGGTTGTGGGATATACCAGTCAAGAGTACCTTTTGATGTATTTTCTTCAGGTTGGGCAAATACAATTTCAGGGTCAAATCCATGAATGTGCTTTTTGAACACACGCAAGAACTCGGCATAGCGACTATAAAATGGTGAGTTGTTGATCATCTCAACATTAAAATCGCTTAAGTTTGATTGACATAACCTTGTTTTGCCTTTTACTATAGTCATAACATCTTTAACTATTTATGTTTTCCAAAATCGCCTTAAGTTCAGAATTCGCATTTATGTCATAGTCGGGTAATTCACTCGCTAATATGTAGCCGCACCTTAGCTGTTGTTGCCATCTCCAAACTTTTTTATATTGGGGGAAACGTGCAAGAAACTTCCTGTCTCCGGCAACAAATGATTTTCCAGACAACATTTCTTTCAGTTTGTTCAAATCAGATAACAAATTGATGTTTTCTGTACTACCGTCATTGTCGATCAGACTTGTGTCAATATTCAGTTTAAGTTCTGTATTCTTCTTGAACAACTTTTGTTTGTCGCTGTCCTTGAGGAACTTGAAACCGAACGAGCTTGCAAAATCATTAAACTGTATTGACAGATAGTCAGAGATTATGCCGACAGATACTGATTTATCTATATTGGAAATATAATCATTTACTTTTTCTATAAAAGCCTGCCTTACGTCCATCATTTTATATAATGACCACAATGAAGACATAATGGTTGAAACGGCCGGTAATGTATTTTCATAACTATTGACTACACGTGTCATCAGAACCTTGTCATGCCATAAACCTTCAACACTTGCCACGATATTATCGGCCCTGCTAACCATCATCTGACTTTTTGAAAGTAGCTTGTCAAGGTCAATGCTTCCTAATTCGCTACGGCATTCGTCTTCATCGTTTACGCCAAGATAAGCACATAGCCTGTCAAGATTTTCATCCCTTGACAAAGACGTATCCATTCCTGCTGCCATGAAAATCTGTGCCTCCTCGTCGTTCATCGGCATAGGCTGCTCTTCGCCCAATATTAATGAATTTATAAGTTCATAGATTTCGGGTTCAGATATCATCATCGTATCAAGGAACTTACCGAAAGCGTAAGCATCACGACCTATCATGCGGTCGATTTGCACACAAGCCCTTCCTGCTTGCCGTTTGGCCAAATTCAATTGTTCTTCATTTGTGTCTGGATGGTAATATTGCTCAAGAAATGACGACATGCCATTCCTGATTTGCTTTATGTCATTGTCAAACTTGTCTTCACGGGCATGTGAAACATTAGGTGCAAGCGTGTTAAGGCTGTTTATAATCCGCAATGTCCCGTCTTTGGCGCATGATGCGGCACTTTCCCATGCTTCGTTTGGATCCGAGAAGTGAAGCTGAACAAAGTCATTAGATATAAATGACTTCTTCAAGTCTGAAAAAAATGTCGGATAATTGGCTGGACGTACAGGTTCTCCTGATTCAGGATGACCTGCCCGTGGATCATACCCATTATATATTGTTTTGGAATACTTGAAATCCCTAAGCATATAGATGTTTTGGAATTGTTTTGTAGAAACGCTCCAGTCATTGAACCAATGCTTGTCATCACCTAAGGACTTAAGCACTTCTTTCTCCAATACTACATTAAAACGCCTATTCCAACGGGCATCAAGAGAATAAGTATCTCCGGCCGTTTCGTCTTGGTATTCAAGGTCTTTGTTAAACCATGTACTTATTACGAACAATGGCGGTATTACTGAAGTTTTTATATATTCTTCACGTCTACGAGGGTCTGCACCTATATTTTCAGTCACCCATTTGTCCAATAATCCGCCCATTGAGCTTTCTCCGCTCATACTGTTATTATGGCAAAACAACAAAGAACTTATACGTTTTGCTGCAGAATACTTGTTGAAGAGATAAGCAACTTTTCCTCGTCGCAATACAGTTGAAAGGTTTTTGCCTTCCCCAAGTTTATCCTGTTTTATTTGTTCTGGACGACGGGCACCAGGGAAATCAAGAATGTCCAAATCTTTAAGGAACGGATGTGTATCTGACATTTCCTCGTCAAGACTAAAGCTCAACTCTGCTATCAATGAACTGAAAAAAGACTTTTCCAAATTTATTGACTTGCCGTCTACCTCTGTCTTTACTTCAGCCATAGGTTCATATTCACTGCCAGTGTCTTCGGGGTCGCCATACATTTCATCAAGACGTGCTACGTCTAACAGTGTGCCTTTACGTTTAAGTACAGAATCAAAACAGGTGTAAACAATAGGTTTGTATTCCAACTTTTCATAAGCAGCCATCATGTCTGCCCATAAACGGCCAATTTCACTTTGGCGGTTCCATAGAATTTGTAATAAGCTTGATATTTGACTCTTGCTTAAATCGTAAACATTTTGTACAAGGAAGTTGAATAAATCACTATTAAGCACTTTGTCGCACTTCTTGCTTAAAGTAGACGAATTCAATAAATACTCTTTTATATCAAGAACATCATCCTCACCTATTATCTGTTGTTTATTGACAGGCTTTTCAGGAATAATATTTTTTACAAACTCATTAATTTCGTCTTTTGACAGTACTTCATTTAACGAGTAATCAACTTGATTATAATACGCCTCACAAAGTATCAATACAATATCTGTCACCGAAAGCAATCTTACTTTAAGATAATTAGTCGGTGTAATTATGGCTTTTGTCGTGAAACGGGTTATAACGCCGGTAGCTTCTATGGTTGAGTTAGGACGACTTGGATTGATTTCGCTTATAAAGTCATATTGTTTTTCGCCGTCCGTAACAGCAAAAGGATGATTGGGGCTTGAAAGCATCGCACTTATTAGGTACGATTTACCCATTTGGCTCTCGCCGAAAGCAGCCGAAGAGCAAGGCTCACTGATAGCATATTGTATTTTCTTTAAGCCTCGACGATAGTTTATTAATTTCTTTTTGTATTCCAACTGCTCCGCCTTAGGTACATATTTCAACCATCCTAAAGCTTCATTTACAGTTGTTAATTGTTTATTTATTAATTGAGCATCCATAATCTTAACCTTTAGCTGTTAGCTTTAATATTAATGTTAAACGCTCCAGAGTCAAGCCAATAACAATCCGGGTCATTAAGGCTTTGTATGGTTAACGCAAAATCATTCGCTGCTATATCTCTGTCCCTATCACTGTCACCTTCGACTGATACAATGCTCAAATGCTCCTTATCACCGTCATAATCATCCCTTTCAAATGTAAAGGTAAACGGAGCATTACTCATAAGGTTGTCTTCATATTCACGGGACAAATACTGTTTTTCACTGTCTGTTAGTGTCCTGTCAGAATATTTGTTGATTATTTTTTTCAATATGTTGTCATGGTTTAGTTCAAGTACATAGAAAGGACGTACAGGATAAAGCGTAAAATCAAATTGCTTACTGCCAATGTATGCAGGTAATGAATTTAGTTTAAGTTGTCCTTCCGCTATATCTGGGGTTATAAAACATTTATTATCCCGGACAAAAGAGTCCTTTAATATAAAATATTCAGTTGTCGGCGTTAAATCTTCTCCTAATGCAGACAGGTCAAGAGAAAAATTATTCAAGCCCCCGGCATTTGCGGCTAAATATCCAATCATAGCCCCTACCGGAACTACACTTTTAGAATTAGTCAAATAGCCGAATTCATCAGCAAATGGATACCAACGGCCAATACGATATTTATTGAGAATTATCAACTGGTTCGGATTTCCATTAAAATACCTCAAAAAGATGTCTTTTATAGGCTGTAGAGAAGTTGGACGGCCTGATAGAATAACAATGTCACAATCTTGCGAATACATGATAGTAGCTACATTTTCAAGCAAATCACTCATTGTGTGTTCTATTACTTTTGAAATGACCTTGCTATCGTATAACCAGTTTATATCAGTCAAAGGAAATCCGAAGTGCTGTTTAAAGCATTCCTGAACAGTTATGCTCGGTTTGTTTCTTGAAAAGATTTCGTCAAATGATATCTCACGGTAAGTTTCTTCGTGGCTTAACAAATCTAAGAAATAGCTTATTATAGGTAAGCATACTTGCAAATTGAAGTCTCGTCGCATGATTCTGTCTTTAAACGACAAATGATTATTGTCTTCCCCAAAGAACTGATATAGAAGGCGCCTGATTTCATCGTCGTCCTTACCACGTTTGGACAACTCATTCTCTATTATACCGTTTTTACCTTGTATTAACACATTCTCAATGATGACTTTCATCATATCGTCACCTGCATAATCAAAACTGTCCCAAAACTTAGGTATAGGTTTCAGCCTTGATGGATTATTATCATTGTATTCGTATTTGCATACCATTACATCACTTGTTCCGGCACCAATATCCAATGACCCAATAACGATGGAGTCATGCTTTGTTCCATCTTCGGAGTTTCGTTTATGCCCATATAAATTGAAAAATTCACGGCTGTTATTTAAATATGTTTCCGAGAATTGTCCATACAGGTAGACAAATTGAGAACATGTTGCTTCATCGAATATCCATTGAGGGTGTTCTGTCTTAATTGATAAATTGGGGATAACCTTTATGTCCATAGGTATGGCCGTATTGTCAATATTCCCATAAAATTTGTTTAAGACAAACAAGGCGTCTTGCAAGCTGTTATGTAAAGAGATTTGTTCTTTCTTCGACATTGCTGTTGGACAAGTAAGAATTATTTTACTAAGACGGCGTGGCATACTTTTCTTACCATGAAAATCCCTATACTCAAGACTGTTTATTTGTACTTGTGCTTGAGAAATGATTTCAAGGAAAGCGAATGTCATTAGTGTTTTACGGGAGTAATGTAAGCCAACACCAAATCCGTCTTTGTCTATTGAACCATCGTCACTGAAGTAATTACTAATGCCTTCTATTATTGGTTCTTCATTCTTACTATCTGCAGTCATCCTAATACAACGCCATTCTTCCTGCCTTGGTTTATTATCCCAAAGATAACGTTTAGGGCTTGAATATGTGGACAATATTTCATCTCCGTCTGCTAATCCTATTGCTTGATGGGTTAGAGCTTCTGCCTCTTCACCCAGTCGTACAATGCTTGGCCAGATGAACTGATTGCTATTACGCATCGTGTTCTTTCCAAAAGAGACTTTTTGAAAAGCAATACGCATATCGAATGATGTTCTAGTCATATTCAATGTGCAATCATCATTCACAGGGGTGGTAAAATTTTGTAACTGTAAAGGCTTAACTCTTGTGAAGTCATTATTCTCAAAAAGTATTGCGGCTGTACGTGAATTTCCTATATCAATTATCATCTCAACATCCATTTGTTTTACATTCCTTTCACGTATAAGTCGCACCTCTGGTAATATTTCTGATTTAGATAAATAGTTCACTAACAATAAATATGTGGCAAGAAACGCATATTTATGCTCACCTTCTTTTACCTTGATGTCCTCAAGGTCAGACACTCCATGTACCATCTGCATAAGGTAGTTCCTTATCCACGAATTTCGACCAGAGCAGAAATCCAGCAAACTTAAAGCATTACCTGATATCTTAAAATGCTTGTCTCGTTCAGAGTCACTAACAAATGACGGACATTCTTCATAATTATCTGGCTCTTTATAAACAGCTCTTGTGTCGAATGCCATTAATATTATTGCTTTAGTTTTTCCCTTTTCAGTGACTTTGGGAATAATCTTACACCTAACCCAATTATATGGGCCATTTTTCAAACGGCCAGCTGAATCAAGTTCAAAATAAGGCAATGGTAGCCAATTGTTGTATAAGGATGAGTATTTGCATCTACGCTCATCATTTAGCCGCATAACGAAGATATCCGTTGCATTTTCCAGGTCACCTTCATATATAATTTCAATATTCGGATTAGCTAAAACTTCTTGTTCACTAACGTTCAGATTACCTTCATCATCTAAAAAACGACAAGCCTCTAGGTCCGACATTCTTACAACCTTTTCACTCTCTTGCAACAAATAAGCAAATTCTAAATTAGTCTGCACTTCATCCTCATCAAACCATTCATGAAAAAGTTGTTTTGACGTATTACTAAAATCAAATTCTATTTCTTTAACATAGAATTGAATACCTGAATTAGCTATTAATGAATATTCTTCCATTGTAAAGTTCTTTCATGATTTTATTCGCCGATTTAGTCCTTGTTGGCGATATTACTTTCAAGCAATTTATATGCTTAGGTCTGAAATATTAAGTCCAAAACGTGATGGTTGTTTTAGACATAAAAAAAACGTGGACTAATAACTTCGTCTACGCTCTCTTCGGTATCGGCAAACACCTTGCAGTCATATACGAGTAAAAGCCCACGCCATACGGCGTGAGCATCAACTTTTACTCTAGACTGCTTTCTTAATATAATTTGCCGATTTTTAAGAGAGCCAGAATATAAGCTAACGCTTCAATTATGTCTTTATATGAGATTTTTTATATCATAGGCATGATTTGTTGATAATGCCACAAAGATACGAAAAAGTATTGAATGTTCCAGATAAAAATAGGAAAATACAGATATTTTTATAAAAATGATGCTTATATCCGGGAAAATAATTGAAAAGTCTATCGTAATGATTTTAATCACAAGTAAAAATATTTTTATGTATTTTATTATTAAATAAAACTCAAAGCCTTAATAATGAGGGATTGCGATACGACAAATATCACCCTTATCCGACAGCTTATAAAAATGGTTGGTTCGGATTATCGTTCGGCTTGTAGGAATAGAAAATAACAACAAATCTACAGGTCGAATAACAATCAGGCAAGAGGCACCACTATGAGGAATTTGTGGAAAAGGCGGTGGCAAGAAAAGACCGTCAGTTTAAGGCCTTGGTGACGACCCATACGGAAACTATTTGCCTTGAGTGCATCTTTGTGGAAATATGGTGAACCTAAAGCAAGGGTCGGGACATTGTGTGAAGAGCATGGTGTTTCGGCTTTTTTATTTTTTCTCCATC
>ERZ780117.57-NODE-57-length-53733-cov-4.141995_pt1 | contig 53733 bp, 54 predicted proteins | sample MGYA00510985_ERZ780117 | MGnify/ENA primary metagenome ERZ780117 (study PRJEB29588, sample SAMEA2159553) | human gut metagenome | biome: human gut; feature: human-associated habitat; material: faeces | place: Denmark | collected 2008/2010 ...
AAGGTAAATTTTTCGTATTATTATCTTTTATTTACTTTTTGAACAAATATAATTTAATTATATTATATGAGAAAATAACGGGGAGTAAGAATTATGAAATTTGTTATTAAGAAAGAAGATTTGTATAACGGTATTAAAATAGTAGAAAGAGCTACATCTGTCAAAGCTTTACAGCCTGTTTTAATGAATATTTTAATAGAAACAATTGACAAAGGCACTATAAAGCTTGTAGCAACTGATCTGGATTTAACAGTAATAGCACTTGTTGATGCTCAGGTTGAAGAAGAAGGAAAAATTACTCTTCCTTCAAAAACTCTCAATGAAATTGTTTCAAAACTCGGGGATAAACTTATAACTTTTGAAATGAATGACGGTGATACAACGGTAAATATAACCTGCCAGAATTCAAAATTTGATATAATCGGTATCTCAGCCTCTGAATTTCCGCCTGAATTTTCATCAATTAACGTTAATGAAGAAGAAGGTTTTGAAATTGAAATAAGACCGTTTGTAAAAGCTGTAAAACAGGCAGGTTTTGCTGCTGCAAGTTATGAAACAAGCAATCTTTTATCAGGTATTGTCTGCGATATATCTGAAAATATTATGGAAATAGCATCAACTGACGGAAACCGTCTTGCAAGAGTCCGCGAAACTATTGATAACAAAGACAATCATGCAAAACAGCTTATTATTCCTTCAAAAACATTGAACGAATTTATTAAAATGAGCGGCTTTATAGATGAAGATTCAGTAAAGATTTATACTGAAAAATCAAAAATTATAATAAAATCAGAAAGAACAACCACAATTTCACGACTTTTGGAAGGTCAGTTCCCGAAATACAATCAGCTTATTCCGAAAGAAAGTCCGAAAGAAGCCTTAGTAAATGTTTCGCAGATGACATCGGCATTAGAACGTGTATCAATTATGGTTAACGAAAAAACAAGCATAGTAAAACTTGAATTCAGCCATAATACATTGAAGCTTACTGCTGATACTCCGGATTCAGGTAAATCCGAAGAAAGCTTTGATATTGATTACACAGGAGAAGAACTGACAATTGCTTTTAACTATAAATTTGTTCTTGAAGCATTGAAAAATATAGATTCTGATGTTGTAAAAATCGGATTGAATACACCTTTATCAGCAACAATGTTCAGACCAGATAACGAAGAGGATTATGTCTGCCTGATTATGCCGGTTCAAATAAGATAATTAATAAAAAATAAAATAAACTACAAAAAAACAAACCTTCATTTTTTCAGATGAAGGTTTGTTAATACAAAAACTTAAACAAACTTAATAAAAAGTCAAAAAAATATCTTGTTACCTTTTTTATAAAACAAAATAATGTAGGAAGGTTTAAGTATGAATATTGCTCCCGTAAATCAAAGAATAGTAAGTGCGAATTTTCAAGCTCAAAAAACGAAAACCAAATCTGTTGAAGCAAAAGAAAAAGACCAAAATAAAAATTTGTCAGATAAGAAGTATTCAAGAAAAGATATGCAGAGATTGGCTGTAACAACAGTAATGGCAGGAGCAGTTTTAGGAGTCGGTGTTATTTATTTAACAAAACGACCTGTATTGAAAAATTTGAGAAGGAATAACGAAACTCTTTCAAATCTAAATAAGAAGCTTAAAAAAGAGTCTCAACGTGTAAAAGATTCTCTATCAGATATTTTTGAGGGAGATCTTGCTCCAAAAGATATACGCGATAGAATATTTAATGAATTGAAAGAAAAAATAGAAAAAGGCGATTACGGTTACGATATTCAAACTCCTCCCGTTACAGGCAAAACAGCAGGAAATGTTATTGAAAATGCAATTCCTTTACCATCTTCTGTCGGAACAGCCAACAGAATAAATATGAAAGAGCTTGATATACCGCAAATTGATATTGACGGCAGATTTGATTTTGAACTTCCAATGTCTGATGAGGTAAAAATTACTCACATGAAATCTGCAGATTTTAAACCTGTAAAATCTCAGCATACAAATATCTCAGAAAGTTATGCTGATTCTGTTCAATGGAATAATGACAAAGTTGCACGGGATCTTTTACAAAACTTTTTTGACGGACACGGTCAGACTCTTGACGGGGTAAAACTTCATTTTGAACCTTCAGAAAACGGCAGATATAAAGTTAGAATTGATGGAAAATCTACATATACTCCTGATAAAGCTGTTTATATCGGTGAGTCGACAAAACGCAATGATGCAAGAGCTGCAGGAAATTACGGTGAAGGTTTGAAAATGGCAACGTTAAAACTTTTGAAAGACGGTGGATCTGATAATGTAAGAATTGGTTCAGATAACTGGAAAGTTACATATACTCTTACAGATGGTAATTTGTCAGACAAACGTGTTCTTGCATACTCTCTTGACAAAACAGATAAATATAACGGAAATTATATGGAGTTTGAAACGTCTGACAGAGAACTGTTGACATCATTGAGAAATACAATAAACCGTTTCTATAACTCAGGCAACACGCATTTTAAATGTCCGGATTTTGAAAATGAATTAATCGGGATTAAAAATCTTCCGAAAGGAGAAAAAGGCGGTATTTATATTGCAGGGCAGAGATTTGAGTTTGACGGAAAATATGATGGTCTCGAGGATATTGTAATATTTATAAAAGAAAAACCTCCGTCAGATGTGCTTGATATTTCACGTGATAGAACTTCTCTGAACAAATCAAATTTTGAAAAAATAGCTACATGGCTTGCGAAAGATAAACGTTTTTCAAGTAATGATAGAGTTAACTTTTTAAAATCTCTTGAAAATTACTGGCAAGTTGTATTTTCATTTGACGAAAAAACAATGGATACATTTGTTGAATATTTTTTAATGTATATAAACTGGCCTTGCGGTGAAAGAAAAATAAATATAAAATTTCCGGAAAAATATGTAGCATATTCTGCTGCAACGCCCGATGTTGTTCATGGTTTAAGGAGTAAGGGATATAAGGTTTGTAAAAGTGGTTTTTCCAGTATCGGCATGCCGACAATTCGTGATATTATCGGTGATGCAAGAGCACATGAAGTTGTTATCCCAAATGACGTTGAGAAAAAGAAAATCTTAATTCTTAAAGAAGCTATTAATAAACTTGCTCCTTCATTAAAAGATAAACATTTTACGGCCGATGAACTTAATACAAAGATTTATATGTTTGACAGAACATCTGCAAAAGATAGCAAAATGTATTCAGACTGTAACGCCGAAGCAATTGTAGATAAATGTGTTTCAAAAGGTTTCTGGATTGACAAAACTTATTTGAATCAAGCAAGCTTTAGTGATGCTCTGGAAACAGCTTTGCATGAGCTTTCGCATAAAGCCGGCGGAGATGAAAGTGCTAATTTTTCGTATATGCTGACCGATGTTAATAAAGATGCAATCGGCCAGCTTATAAATGATGTAAAATCAAGAAACGAAATGCAGGCGCTTAATAATTTATGGGAAAGGTTGTCATAGTAAATCTTTTTATTTTTTATAAAATTCTAAATAAAAAAAAGCGTTTTTATGCAAACTCTTAAGCAGAGCCGGATAAAGCTGCACGCTTTTGTATTGAAAAATAAACTTCTTTGAGTCTTTTTTTGCTTATGTGAGTGTAAAGCTGTGTTGTGGAAACATTGCTGTGTCCTAAAAGTTCCTGCACAACTCTTAAATCCGCACCATTTTCAAGCAGGTGGGTAGCAAAAGTATGCCTGAGCGTATGCGGAGAGATTGATTTATGAAGGCGTTTGCCCAGATTATGTATAAATGTATAAACCTCCTGACGTGTAACATGTCTGCCATGTTCGTTAATCAAAAGGTATTTTGACTGAATGTTATATTTTTGTATATTGTAATCACGTTCGGGTAAAAAATCTTTAATTGCTTTAATTGCTTTTTTACCCATAGGAACAATCCTGTCTTTTGAACCTTTTCCCGTACATTCAAGATATTTACCGTTTAGATCGTAATCATTAATTTTAAGATTAACAAGTTCTGAAACACGCAGGCCGCATCCGTAAAGAAGTTCAACTATAACTCTTTGAAGTTTATTCAAATTCTGGTTTAAGAGATTGTTGATTTCTTCAACAGTCATAACTTTCGGAAGTTTTTGAGGAATTTTAGGCTGTTCAAGCGTCAGCGCAGGATTATTTTTTGTAACATTATTTATACATGCCCATTTGAAAAAACCGCGCAGGGATGCAATTTTCCGCATTATACTTGCAGGTGAAAAGTGTTTTTCATGCAGGTTTCTTATATATGAGTTTATCTGGTTTCTTTGAATTTTATCAATACCTGTATCTCCGCAAAAGTCAAAAAATCCGCTTAAATCACGTCTGTAGGCTTCCAGCGTATTTTCTGCAAGACCTTTTTCTATTTCCAGAAATTCCAGATATTCAGAAAGTTCCTGAGTATTATTCATATCCTGATTTTACTACATATTTTGTTTAATGACATTCAGCGTTTATATGATATAATTAAAATGAACAAATATTTAACTTTTGTCGTTGTATAAACGTAGAAGGAGACGAAAATGAAAAAACTATTATCAATAATCGCTGTGTTTGCAATGTTTTTGACAACAGGTTTGCAGGCATTTGCAGATGATGCACAGGAGGCTTTAAAATTTTTTAACAGCTATGTAACCGCTGCAAATTCATATAACCCCGTAATTACTACTATGTATTCTCCGAATGCTAAAATTATCAGACAGGTTGTAAAACCTGACGGCGGGCTTGTTAATGTCGACACAAATACGGCAACTTATATCAAGCAGATGAAGATAGGTCAGGCAGGTGCTAAAATGAGAGGGTATAAAAATACTTATTCAAACATCTCTGTAGCATCGCTTGGCAATGGTGCATATAAGGTTAGTTCACTAAGACAGCCGAAAGGTGAAACATATAAGCTAAAAACTTATATGATAGTTAAAAAGATTAACGGAAAATGGCAGATAACAGAAGAGTTAATGCAGACTAAGGAACAAATTTTCCTTAAATATGCAAACAAAAAGTAAAAGAGGATTATGCTCGATAAATTTAGATTTTTAACGGCGGGAGAAAGCCACGGTAAATGCTTAACCGCAATAATAGAGGGTATACCTGCGGGGTTTGAAATAAACCCCGATTTTATAAACAATGAATTAAAACGGCGTCAGGGAGGTTACGGGCGCGGAGGAAGAATGAAGATAGAATCAGATACGGTAGAAATTACTTCCGGCGTGCGTTTCGGGAAAACTTTAGGCTCTCCCGTTACTCTGGTAATTCAAAATAAAGATTTTGAAAACTGGCAGAAGATTATGAGTATAAATCCTGATGATTTTACTTCTGAAAAGTCATTCACTAAATACCGTCCGGGACATGCGGATTTTGCGGGAAGCGTGAAATATAATCAGACCGATTTGAGAAATATTCTGGAACGTTCAAGTGCAAGAAAAACAGCAATAGAAGTAGCTGTCGGTGCAGTTGCAAAACAAATTTTAAAAGAGTTCGGCATTACCTGTTCTTCCAGAATTATACAAATAGGTCAGGGCAGGATTGACGAAGAATTCCGCGCGGAAATTGATAAAGCAAAAGAAGCAGGAGACACTTTAGGCGGAAAATTTGAAATTATATATGAAAATATGCCTGTCGGGCTCGGTTCTTACGTTCACTGGGACAGAATGCTTGACGGTAAAATTGCACAGGCAGTTATGAGTATACCTGCAATTAAATCTGTTTCTATCGGAAATCACCATGCTTATAAAATGTTCGGCAGTGAATTTCATGATCAAATGTATCTGGAAGACGGCAAAATTGTCAGAAAAACAAATAATGCAGGCGGTATAGAAGGCGGAATGACAAACGGAGAACCTATTGTTGTTACAGCGGTTATGAAGCCTATTCCAACACTCAGAAAACCTTTGAATACTGTTGATATGAAGAATATGACTGAATGTGAAGCTCATTTTGAACGCTCTGATACCTGTGCTGTTGAGGCCTGTTCGGTTGTTGCTGAAAACAGGATTGCCTGTGTGCTCGCGGATGAATTTCTTTTAAAATTCGGAGGCGACAGTTTAACAGAAATTAAAAATAGACTGTAGTTTATCTTTACAATGAAAATACTGCCGTGATAGTATTAGCTTATGCTGGAACTATTTGTTACAGGTGCGGATCAAAATTCCGATAAAATTTTCGTTACTGCGGGACTTACGGCAACTATGCAGAGTTTAGGATATTCAACCGCGGTATATAAGCCTGTGGAAACAGGAGTTATAGAAAAGAACGGATTTATTCAGTCGCCTGACCTTGCTTATGTAAAGTTTGCCGATCCGTATATAAAGACTTATTTTACATATCTTTTTAAAGAACGATCAAATCCACTTATTGCAGGAGCAAAAGAAGGTATTGTAATTGAAAAAAACAATATTCTTAATGATTATCAAAAATTGGAAGATATGTATGAATTGCTTGTAGTCGACGGGGTCTCCGGTTTAGCTTCGCCTTTAAGCAAAAATTTTCTGGAAGAAGATCTTATAAAGATGCTTGATATACCTCTTTTACTGGTCGTATCTGCTTTAAATTCGGATATTAATAATATTCTGCTGACAGTTAATCATGCAAAAGAAAAAGGAATAACTCTGCGCGGCATAATATTAACAAATTACCCTGAAAATACTGAAAATTCAGATATTAAACTTTTGCCAAGATTAATTGAAGAATATACTGATGTAAAAATACTTGGCATATTACCGCATTTTAATAAAGCCGATTTGAATCCAAATGATCTTATTTCGGAAATATTAAGCGGAGTTGATTTAGAAGCGGTGTTAAATATAAGAATTGCAAAACTGCAATTGTAAAGATTTCAGATTTATATCTTTAAAAATCAATCATTTTTCGATATAATATCTAAATATATATTTTGTGTGTCAAGGTCGTTAACTTATTGAATTTATTTTTTTACTAATAATTTTCTGTAATACGGAAAGGATGTTTATTATGATTGAAAAGGTTAGTTTTGAATCAGCTTTGCCGTCCTTGAGAAGAGCAAATAATAATATAATGCACAGTAATCATAAGCCCGAGTCCGCTTATTTTTCTGATTCATATATGCTTGCTGCACTTGCAGGGCTTGCTGTGATAGGCATGGGATGTTTATTCGGAAAAAATAAAAATGTAGGAAAAACTATTGAACAGACAGCAAATTACGGCAAAAAAATTATAAAGAAAAGTGCTGCGGATGTGAAAACCGGCACAGTAAAACCTGTTTTTACCGCGCCGTCATCTTTTCCTGAAAAGCAGAGTGCTGTTAAATTACAGAAAAACGAAGGTATTGATTTAAAATATCTTAATGCAAAAGAAAGAAATCTTGTAAATACTGCGTTGGAAGAATATAATACAACACCTCAAATGCAGGCGGATTATAATAATAAAATATCTTTTCAACCGTTAAAACAAGATGAAAAAACAGCATTTGAGCGATTAAAAGAAAATAATAAAGCGCAAAATCAGGATATAAATACACTCGGAACAAATCTTTCGCAAGCTGTTTACCGCAGGTTAAAATCGCTTTTCCCGCCGTTAAATGACAAACAAAAAGCTATGATAATTCCTATTAATTCAGGATTTCCGAGAAGATTTACTGCATAAAAAAATATTACAATTTGTAACATTATATACTTTTTATATAATGAAAAAGTCAATTTTTGCTTAACAAACTTTTTTATAAATATATAAAGAGGTATAATTATTTTATGGATAAGAGAGAATTTACCGTTATTGAAAATGAAACAACTGCGGACGAAAAGATTGAACAAAAATCTGTTCGTTACAGCACCAATCCTATTGTTAAAAAGCTTGCCGAGTTTCATCTGCAAAATGCAGGTAAATTCAAAGTGAAAGATTTGTTCAAAAAATAATGTACCAGATAAAAAATCAAATATATCAAGATATGACAAAAACACAGAAATCTGCTCTGTGTAATTTTTTGCGTGCTCTGGTTAAAAAATCCCCTGAAATGAGTGTTGCCGATATTTTTGATAAATTTATAGAGGATGAAAAATACTATTTTGAGATAAATAATCCTCATTTTGAATTTTTACAGTCTTATTTGGATGATGAAAATTTTACACAGGAGACAATGCTTTATCTCAAAGAGTGCCGTAAATATTACGATTACAAAAAAAAGCAGGAGCCTTTAATTCAGGCTCAAAAAGAGTATGAAAAGAAAAAACGTGCTTTCCTGCGAGAAGTTAAAATGTCAAAAGAAGCCCCTAGTAAAAAGCAGCTTTATTATTATGATCGTTTGTGCAAAAAATATAATATAGAAAAAAAAGAATTAACATCAAAGCTCGAAGCTCGTGATGAAATAGAAAGAATATTGAATGAACATGATTGTCGCGGGATTTACGAATAATAGAAAAAATGGCAGAAAATATGAGTATTCAAGAAATCTTAAAAATATTGACCGATAGCGGAATAGAGCCGAATGAAGCAAATGTTGAAGTTAAAATTTTATTAGAACATTTTGCAAATTATGGTGTTAAAGATATTGTTATGGGAAATAAATTAACCGCTGAAAAGCTTGATTTAGTTAAAGAAAAAGCACAGCTTAGAGCTGCTTCAAGACGCCCGATTCAGCATATTACAGGTTTTGCAGATTTTATGGGAGAGAAATTTATTGTAAATCCGTCCGTTTTAATCCCGCGTGATGAAACAGAAATTCTTGTAAGAAATGCAATAGATATTATTAATAAAAATAATTTTAAAATGGCGCTTGATTTAGGTACAGGCTCCGGATGCATTGCCTGCATGATTGCAAAATATACTGATTGCCGGATTATCGGGCTTGATATTTCAACAGATGCATTAAATACAGCTCTTGATAACGCTTCAAGGCTCAACCTTTTTAATAAAGCAATTTTTAGAAAATCAGATATTTTTTCAAACGTAAAACCGGGTGAAACCTTTGATATAATTGTGTCAAATCCGCCTTATATTCCGCCCTGTGAAAAAGAAAATATCCAGCAAGAAGTTAAATTTGATCCTCAAGAAGCACTTTTTACAAATGATGAAAAAGGACTGGAATTTTATGAAAAAATAACAAGAAAAGCGCCTGCAATTTTAAATAAAGGCGGATATTTGATGTTTGAACTCGGTATAGGACAATCTGAGGATGTAAAATCATTAATGCTTCAAAGCGGGTTTGAAAATATTGAGATAATAAAAGATCTTGCTGGTATTGACAGAGTAATAAGCGGGGTTTTAAAGCAGCCGAAAAGTTAAGATACATCTGTACCTCTATATAATTACCACCCACCAACCTTCCATAGATCGGCAAGGCTTTATCTCCCTTTCTGATTATCTACGCATGCAGTGTAAAAAAATGCCGGAAACAGTGAGGATTTCCGGCACATTACTTTAAATTTCTTAAAGTAAAGAGGTGATGATTATATGTGAATTTAGTTTACATAGTCATAAGGTTTGCTTCCCGTTGCTTTGTACAAGCTGATTGCATCTGTCATGCATTCTATCTTTTGTTGTGCAACGAGTTTTTCTATTGTCAGAAGGTTTTCCTGATACTGGATTAAGTCAAGTTTGGAAATTGTTCCTTCATCAAATTTGTTTTCGCTGTATTTGTAATCTGCTTTTTCAAGATTGAATTGTTTTTCTGTCTGAAGCATCTTATCTTTATCAAGTTTTGCCGCAACAAGAGCATCGTTGACTTCCTGAATTGCAGTCAGATTTGTTTTGTAATAATTTTGCAGAATTTTTTCATAAGTGGCTTTTTTCAATCTCAAATTTGCTATCAAAGAACCGCCCTGAAATAATGGTGTCATAAGTCCGCCTGCAAGTCCCAGAAGCATATTTTTTGTAGTAAACAGGCTTCCAAGATCACCTGCATTAAATACTGCACCGCCCAGTATATTTATGGAAGGCAGAAATTCTTTTTTAGCGACTTTAACATCAATTCCTGCTTTTTCAACCATTAATTCCGCTTTCAGATAATCCGGCCTGTTTGTAATGATTTCCGAGGGAATTTGTGAGGGTACGGCGAGTTTGTAATTGATATCATCAAGCGATTTTCTTTCAAGCGAATTTGCATTCTCAGGGCTTTCGCCGATCAGTACGCTTAACTGATGTAACATTTGCTCTCTGTGTTTCTTCAATTCTATTAAATCGGTCTGGCCTTGAACAAGTGATTTGTTTGCTCTGACAGTATCAGCAGTTGATGTAAGTCCTTCTTTATTGCTTGCGAGCATCAAATCATATATTTCCTGTCTTATTTTTACAATTTGCTCCTGTAAATCAATCATTTTATCAAGATTAATTATATTGAAATAAGTTGAGCCTACTGCTGATGCAACAGAAATGTATGCAGCGCGCTCATCCTGTTTTGAACCTTCGTAAAGTTTCTTAACGGCTTTTGTTTTGTTATGATTTTTCAGGAAAATATCGGCTTCATATTGTACAATAATCGGCAACCCGAAATTGATATCAGTGCTTGTACTTCCGGGCATTTTGAACCATCCGGGACCAAATCCTGCTGTAGCAGAGGGAAGCTCATTTGCAAACTGTGCTTTAACATTCTGGTAATATTCTTCAACATTCAATGTTGCCATTTTTAAATCGTAATTATTTGTAACAGCTTTTTGAATATATGATGTCAGAATATCATCGTTAAAATTATCCCACCAGTTCATATTAATATATTCAAATTTATAGTCATCAGAAGTTTTTTTGTTTTTTGAAACCATGCTTTTAAATTGTTTCGGGGCAGCGGTAGAAGCTTTTGAATTTTCTTCAACCGCGAATACAGGCATGGTGTTCATGCTTATAATACTTGCCAGTAATGCTATTGATATAACCTTTTTCACTTTTTTCATCCTCTTCATAGATTTTTGTGGTACTTATTGTCCTTTTTGTCAGAGGCTTTGCCTCCGTTTTTATCCTCTTTATTAATTTTTGTCTTGGATTTTTGGGTTTTCACCGGAGTAACGTCCGGCTTAAACTCACGGGCCGGGCTCGTTTCACTCGCGCGGTGCCCTACCAAAAATCCGCACTTGCATTTTTAATAATCATATGTTAGCATAATATTGTTGTAAATGCAACATATTTTTTTTGCAACATAATATATAAATAATAAAACAAATTATAATTAAGAATATAAGATATGAAAGATTGTAAACTACATTATACAGACAGCATACATTACGAACTCGAACAGACTTCAAGGTTAATGAAAAAAGTAACAAACCAGTTGTTTGAAAAGTTGGAAATAGGTTTATCTCTTGATGAATATGCTGCATTGGATACTGTTTCCGTTAATGCCGGGATTTGTCAGAGGGATCTTGCAAAGCTTATATTAAAAGACAGAGCAAATACAGGCAGAATTTTAGATTCGCTGGAACAAAAAGGATTTATAACACGATTTATTGACACAAAGAACAACAGGTTAGTAAAAAAAATGGGCATAACCGAAAGGGGTTTGAGAGAACTTGACACAATTAATAAAAAAGTGAAACAATATCTTGAGAGTGTTACAAAAACGATTTCTGATGAAGATATTGAAAGAGTTCAGGAAACATTAAAATCTTTCAGGTTAGAGTTGGAAAAAGTAGTAGAGATAAATATATAATTAAATAAGAGGTAGAAAATGGAAGAACAAAATACAAATGTAGAAGAACAAAGTGTTCAAACGGACGAAGAAGTTAAAAAACCGCACAAGCCTTTTAAGAGATATATTGCAGGGGCTGCAATTGCTGTATTACTTGTCGGTGTAGCTTATTTTGTACATGATCTTTTAATGTACCAATCAACAGACGATGCTTACGTTGAAACAACAACAGTTCAGGTTGCTCCCAGAGTCAGCGGCCAGATTATTGAATCTTATGTAACTGATAACCAGACGGTTAAAGAAGGTGATCTTGTCGCAAAAATAGATCCTGCGGATTATGAAGTTGCTCTGGCTCAAGCTGAGGCAAGGTATGAAAGAATTTTGCTTGATCAAAAGAATGCTCAGGCTAATTTTAAAGCAATGCAGACAAATATTGATGTTGCAAAAAAAGATTTAGACAGATACACAAATCTTTATGAAAAAGGTGCTGTATCCAAACAGACTCTTGACGCAGCTCAGGCAAAATATGACTCTGCTCAGGCAAATTTAACAAAGGCAGAAGAATCATTGTTATCTCAGGGAGGCAATAAAGTTGCCGATGCAGATTTGAAAGAAGCAAAAGCTTTGAGAGATAAGGCTAAGCTCAATTTGAGCTATACAAATATTTATGCGCCTCAAAACGGTACTGTTTCTTCAAGACGTGTTGAAAAAGGTATGTATGTAAATGTCGGTGCTCCTTTGTTTGTGATTGTTCCGGAAGATGTATGGGTTGTTGCAAACTTCAAAGAAAACCAGCTTCGCCACATGAAACCGGGTCAGCCTGTTGATATTAAAATTGACACTTACCCTGATCATGTATTTAAAGGAAAAGTTGACAGTATTCAAAGAGCTTCCGGTGCAAAATCAAGTTTGTTCCCGCCTGAAAATGCTGTCGGATCATTTGTTAAAATCGTTCAGAGAATTCCTGTAAAAATAGTGTTTACGGAAAAGTATGACACTGAAAAATATAACGTAGTTCCGGGCATGTCAGTTGTTCCGAAAGTAAGAGTAAAATAAGTGAAATGTTAAGAGTGAAGCGTGAAGTGAAAATCGCTTCACTTTTTCACCCGTCACTCTTAAAAAGGATTTACAATGTCAGAAAATAATACAAACACCGCAGTACAACAAGAAGAATGGACTCCGAAAACTAATCCCTGGCTTATAATTATGCCTGTAATGCTTGCAACGTTTATGTATGCACTTGATGAAACAGTTGCAAACGTTGCACTGCCGCATATAGCAGGTTCATATTCTGTCAGCAATCAAGAATCTATTTGGGTTTTAACAAGCTATTTGATGGCAAGCAGTATTGTTATTCCCATGATTGATTATTTTTGTAAGCTGCTCGGCAGAAAAAATTTATTTATGGTTGGAGTATTTGTATTTACTCTTGCATCTTTTTTGTGCGGGGTGTCAACGTCAATCGGCATGATTGTAATAGCCCGTGCTATGCAGGGTATCGGCGGCGGATGTTTAATGCCTATGGCGCAGGCAATTACCATGGAATGTTTTAAGGGTGAAGCAAGAAACAAGGCTATGGCTGTATTTGGTCTTGTAGTTGTAGTAGCCCCTATATTAGGGCCTGTTATGGGCGGGTATATCACGGAAAACTGGTCCTGGCCGTATATTTTCTTTATAAATGTACCGTTTGGTTTTTTCTGTATAGCACTTGCCAAAAAATTTCTTGAAGACCCTCCGTATGCTAGAAGACAAAAAAATATTCATCTTGATAAATTAGGGTTTTTATGGCTGTGTGTTTGGCTGATACCTTTACAGATAGTTTTTGATAAGGGGAATGATGCCGATTGGTTTAATGCACCGTGGATCTGCTGGCTTTCGGCTATTGCCGCTCTTGGATGTATATGTTTCTTTTATATGCAGGTTAAGGGGAAAAATCCTCTTATAAAACTTGATGTTTTAAAAGACGCAAATTTTTTCTGCGGAACTGCAATGTTAATTCTTTTAAACGGAGTATTGCTTGCATCTCTTGCTATATTGCCGCAGTTATTACAGAATATGATGGGATATGATGCGTTTACAAGCGGACTTGCCATTATGCCCAGAGGAGTGGGGGCGTTTACAGCGCTTGCAATTTTTGGCGGGGTCGGCGGACGATTAAGCTATAAAACATACGGTATTATCGGGCTTTTTTGTATGGGATTAGGCGGATGGATTCTGGGTTCTTTGAATCTGGAAATCAGTATGATGAATATTGTTGTACCAAATATTGTGTTTGGACTCGGGCTTGTATTTACTATGATGCCTATTACAACATTATCCTGTATAACATTAAGAAATGATCAAATGACCAATGCATCAGGATTTCAGAATTTGTTGAAAACAATCGGCGGTGCAATCGGAACCTCTCTTGTTGCAACTATGATTTCAAGATTGTCGCAGGTTCATCAGAATGGACTTGTAAAATCTATGCATAGTACAAATACTATTTTTGCTGATAGATTAAGTTCTTATGCTTCATCTTTTATTCATCAGGCAGGTGATATGATGAATGCAACTTATATGGCGGGTAAAATGCTTTATAATCAGCTTATTCAACAGTCAACACTCTGTGCATATATGACAACTTTTAAAGTTTTTGCAATAGCCTGTTTTATTTTGATTCCTTTTATGTTTTTATTAAAGAGTGAGAGAAAAGCTAAAACAAATTAAGTGAAGAGTGAATAGAATTTTGCTTCAACCTTCACGTTTCACTCTTCACTCTGAAAAGGAAAATCAATGCCTGAAACAAATCAAACAGCCGAGGAATGGAAACCGTCCGTAAATCCGTGGATTATGGTTATACCTGTTATGCTTGCCGTGTTCATCTATGTTCTTGACGGAACAATCGGCAACGTAGCATTACCTTATATGGCCGGAAGTTTTTCTGCCACAAGAGATGAATCTATGTGGATTTTGACAAGTTACCTTATTGCAGCGGGTATTGTAATTCCTGCAGTTGATTTTTTCAGCAAGGTTTTCGGCCGTAAAAACTTTTTTATAATAAGCATAATGATGTTTACTATAGCATCAATGCTATGCGGGCTGGCTAAAAATATTGAATTCATGATTTTTGCCCGTGTTCTGCAAGGGTTTGGCGGTGGCGGAATTCTGCCTATATCTCAGGCGGTTATGATTGAAAGTTTCCCGAAAGAACAGCGCGGGCTTGCGATGTCTGTGTTCGGTATGGGAGTTATTCTTGCACCTATTATAGGACCGGTTCTCGGCGGATGGATTACCGATAACTGGACATGGCCGTGGATATTTTTTATAAACGTTCCGTTCGGGTGTATTGCAGCTTTGTTATGCCACAAATTAATCGAGGATCCTCCGTATGCAAAAAGGCAAAAGAATGTTAAAATAGACGGGAAAGGCTTTTTCTATCTGACGGTCTGGCTTGTTACACTGCAGACTGTTCTCGATAAGGGAAACAACGCTGACTGGTTTGGTGCCGTATGGATAAGATGGACATTTGGAGTTTCGGTTGTTGCTTGTATTTTGTTTTTCCATTCACAGCTTACCAACAAACATTCGCTTGTTGATTTATCGGTTTTTAAAGACAAGAATTTTTCTGCCGGAACAATTATTCAGATTGTAATTCAGGCTGTTTTATATGCATCTCTGGTTATTTTGCCGCAATTTTTGCAGAGCATGATGGGATATACAGCATTTTTAAGCGGTGCAACCATGATGCCGAGAGGTTTCGGGAGTATGCTTGCAATGCTTATGACTGCTACTCTTTCTAACAGAATTGATAACAGGTTTATTGTAATGGCAGGGCTTGCATTAATAGGCGGGTCAACACTTGTATTCGGAACATTAAATCTGCAGATTTCTAATATGAATATTGCTGTACCGAACTTTTTTATGGGTATGGGCATGGGTTTAGCTATGGTTCCGATTATGAATTTGTCTGTTGATACGCTGAAAAACGAACAGATGACTAATGCAACAGGTATTCAAAATTTATTGAAAAATATAGGAAGTGCAGTCGGTACATCTTTAGTTGCTACAATGCTTACAAGGTTTGCTCAGGTGCATCAGTATATGCTGGTTGGCAAAACAAGTGAACTTAATCCTGCCTTTATTGAACGGGTTCAGTCAACTGCCGGAGCGCTTGCAGGTTATACCGAACACACTGTTGCTCAATATATGGCGCAGTATTCAATTTACGGACAGCTTGTTAAACAGTCAACACTCTGGGCATTTATAGATTCTTTCAGAATATTCGGTGTGCTTTGTCTGGCTGTTATTCCTCTGCTTCTTTTAATGTCAAAACAGAAAAAAGAGTAGCATTAAATTTGTTTAATTTTATGATATAATTTTTTTAAGGAGATATGTATTATGAGAGAAAAAGCTGTAGATTATTATCTAAATCATGGCTATTCATGTGCGGAGAGTGTTTTAAAAGCTGCATCTGACGATGGTTTATGCCCGAAGGAGCTGTTATCATGTGCGACAGCTTTTTCAGGCGGAATGGCATCTGGCTGTGTATGCGGGGCTGTGGCTGCTGCGCAGATTGTAAACGGTTATAATTTCGGCCGTGAAAATTCTAAAGGTAATGAGGTTCTAGCCAGAGAAAATGCCAAAAAAATTGTTGAAGAATTTAAAAAACGCAATAAAGTTACATGCTGCAGAGTATTGTCAAAGGGCTTTGAAGGTGCTGAGAGAAAAGTTCACTGTTCAAAATTTGTATCTGATGCATGTGAAATTCTTGAAGAACTTTTAAAGGCTAAAGTAAATGCTTAATATATTTGCAATATTTTTAGGCGGCGGATTAGGTGCGGTTGCAAGATATTTAATAAGTTTTAATATGGCAAAATATCTTGAAATTAATCTGCCTGTTTCTACTTTTCTTGTTAATATTATAGGAAGTTTTATAATAGGTTTTTTGTATTTTTTGTTTATTGAAAAAACGGATTTAAGTCCTGCCGTTAAACTTTTTTTAACTGTTGGTTTTTGCGGTGGGCTTACAACATTCAGTACATTTTCTCTTGAGCTTTTTGAAATGATTGGTAATCATCAGTTTTTTCATGCTTTTTCATATATAATTTTAAGTGTTACAATATGTTTAATGATGACAGCTATAGGAGCGTATTTTGCAAAACTTGTTTAACTTTGACAAACTGAATTTTATAACGGCCGGTATGCCATTAAGAACAGGTAAGGGAACTTATCCGCAGGCTTTTGATATTTTGACGGAAATGAATTTAGATGGCATGGAGCTTGAATTTGTCCACGGTGTCAGAATGAATGACAACCATAGAAAATTTGTAAAAGAAAAGTCAAAAGATTTTGTAATCACTGCTCATGGCCCGTTTTACATTAATCTTAACTCAAAGGAAGTAGAAAAAATTGATGCAAGTATACAACGAATTATAGATACCGCATCTGTTGCTTCGCAGGCAGGTGCTTTCAGTATAACTTTCCATGCCGCATTTTATATGGGCGGCGATAAAGAAACGGTTTATAATCAGGTAAAAAAACAAACCGGAAGGATTATTGATGTTCTGGAGCGTGAAAAAATAAATGTCTGGATTCGTCCTGAAACAACCGGAAAAGCTACACAATGGGGCGATTTAGATGAAATTATAAATCTTTCAAAGGAATTTGATCAAGTGCTTCCATGTGTTGACTTTTCGCATCTCCATGCAAGAACTGCAGGTGAATATAATACGTATGATGAGTTTTCAAAAGTTGTTGAAAAAATAGGAAATGAATTAGGACAATATGCTCTTGAGAATTTTCACGGGCATCTTGCAGGAATTGAATACACTTCTAAAGGCGAAAAACAGCATCTCAACCTTCAAGAATCCGATATGAATTATAAAGACCTGATAAAAGTTTTGAAAGAATTTGGTGTAAAAGGTGCATTGGTGTGCGAAAGTCCGAATATTGAAGACGACTGCAAACTTTTAAAAGAGTTTTATAATTCGTTATAGCAATTGTCGGGCTAAAGCCCGACCTATTAAATTATAAAAAATAAACTCGTCCGGATGTATGATTTAATTAAAGTTTTTTTAAGAGATGCCGTATAATTGTAATAAATGAGGCATCCTTTATGTTTAACAATGTGAATAATCCTTTCGGCAACAGAGCGATATCTTCTTCCACATCATCTGACAGTCATGGCAGACGGCAAAAAGAAGATCCGAAAGAAGAATTAAAAAAATATATTGATGAAGATGAATCCGATGAAGTTTTAATCGGCGGCCAGCCTATTTTGACGGAAGAGGAAGTCCTTGCAATGACTAATCAGTACATTGCAAAACTTAAAAACGAGCATGAAGGTAATGAAAAAGTCCAAAAAAAACTTGACAAATACCTTGAAAATTTTGACGTTAAAAAGTTTATGAAGAAAAATCCTAATATGACAAGTCCTGATTTTTATATGGTCATGTTTAATGAAACCGAGGGACTTGTAAAATAGCTGTAAAAACTTATACCAGAGAATAAACATCATCTTCAAGTAATGATTTTTGGAATTCTTCGCATTCATTGATTAAATCCGTTAGAATTGCATATTTAGGCGAATGAAGCACCTGAGAAACATCTGTTTCAGGGTTATAGTCTATTACAAAATAATCTTTGCTGCGTTCTTTTATTTTTATCAAACCGACATCTTCAAATATTGAGAAAAGAAGTTCAAATACTTTGTAAGATTTGCCGAGAAAACTTGCAAAACGTCTTAAATCAACTTTGCCTCCGTTATTGTGGCAGGCAAATTTTAACATTCCGCATACTGTTTTTAAAAATTCTTCTTCATCTGTTGATTTAACGTCATAATTCATAAAGTGGACTGCAAGCGGATTAGTTTGATTTAAAATCCTGTCAAAAGTTTCTCTGTCTGCAGGATAATCAAAAAACATCAACGAATCACACGGGCGGAGTGTATCACGGTTAATTATTCTTGCAAAGAGTGCTGAAAACGGTTTTAATTTATCAGAAACAGTTTTACTTTCGGCAAAGATCAGAATATTTTGTTTTGAATTTTTTACATAGTCATTTACCTGCGGTAAAATATCTGTTTTTTTGCGGTGGTCGTAGAGTTTTTGGCGCAATATATTTTCTTCTTCTTTTAAATATTCGGAATGAATATCATCAATTATAAGTTGAACTGATGTGTTTCCGTTAAATTCATTAATCTGGGGATGAAAAGCAATATCAAGCGTGTCGCCCTGTACAAGAGATATATCACCGTCTTTCCAGCGTATACAGGTCAATTCTGCTGACCCTGCCGTACATATCAATCGAAGATGGTTTTTATTCTCGCCCATCAGGCGTTTTTCTTTTATTTTAAGATTTTTAACCGCAAAAATTGGGCTCGGGTTTGATGCTCCAAATGGTTCCAGTTGAGAAATCTGCTCTACAAGTTCAATATCAATATCATCAGGCGTAAGTTCAAGATCTATATTTATAAAAGGTTTCAGGTCTTTGCCCTGCGACATTTCTTTAACGGTTTTACATAAAGCTGATTTAACGGCTTCGAATGACGATTTTTCTTCACTGAATGAAAGACCTGCCGCCATAGCGTGCCCGCCGAAACCGTCAAAAAGTTCTGCATTTGCTGAGATTGCATCATAAAGGTTTATTCCTTCAATGCTTCTGGCAGAGCATCTGAACTGTTTTGTTTCGTCTGAATACGTCATTAAAAACGCCGGTTTGTAATATTTTTCAACAAGCATAGATGCAACAATGCCGATAATTCCTATATGCCATTCTTTATTAAAAAGTACAATTGCAGAATTTTTATTGCCTTCTTTTTTTACCATTTCATCGGCTTCCGCGAAAATATTCTGGCAAAGTTCCTGACGAACTCTGTTAAATTCGTTCAGCGATTGAATTGCCATTTCAATTTCCTGTTTGTTATCGGAAATAAGAACCTTCAATGCTGCTTCAACCGTATCTAATCTTCCTGATGCATTAATTCTCGGTGCAATACCGAATGCGATTTGTTCTGAGGTTATTTGTCCTTTATATCCTGCACTTTCCAGCAGGCGCGACAGTCCGTAATGTTTGTTGTTAGAAATTAATTCAAGACCTTTTGCTACAAGGTATCTGTTTTCGCCTATGAGAGGAACAACATCGGCAACCGTTCCTACTGCCACATAAGGCAAAATTTCAGGTATAAATTCAAGTTTGTTATATTTTTCTAATAACGCCTGAGCTGTTTTAAAAGCAACTCCGACACCTGCAAGAGATGTCAGGCTTTCTATCTGTTTTGCGCTTAAATTTTCATCAAGTGCATCAGGAGCTTTTGGATTAATAATTCCGTAAGCTTTCGGCAGAATTTCGGGAGCTTCGTGGTGGTCTGTTATTATTACATCTATTTTGAAGCTGTTTAGGAAATTTACCGCATCAATATCTGATATTCCGCAATCGCATGAGATTATGACTTTTGGTTTTACCTGTGTCATAATTTTTACGAGTGCTTTTGTATCAAAACCATGCCCTTCTTTTTCCCTGTCAGGTATAAAGTAATTTACATCAGCTCCGAGGTATTTAAAAGTTCTGTACAGAAGAGAGGTTGAAGTAACGCCGTCTGCGTCAAAATCTCCGTGGATAACAATTTTTTCTCCGTTATCTATTGCAAAAGAGAGTCTTTCTACGCATCTTTCCATATCGGTGAATACTTTCGGGTGCGTTAATTTCATTTCAAGCGGATGCAGGAATTCATAAATTTCTTCATCAGTTTTTATCCCTCTTGAATTTAGAAGTCTTTTTATAAGAGATTTTTCCTGCCCTTCGTATTTATTAAATATCCACTCTTTCATCAATTATCTCCCTGATAATAGTATAGCATAAAAATTAAAGGGGGTTTACATCAGTCCATCCCCTTTAATTGCAGATTATTTTTTATTTTTAAATTTATTTTTGTCCGTTAAATGCCTGCAGACCAAGATATTTTGCGGCAGATCCGAGTTTTTGTTCAATTCTTAAAAGCTGGTTATATTTTGCCATTCTGTCAGAACGAGAAGCGGAACCTGTTTTAATTTGCCCGCTGTTTACGGCAACTGACAGATCTGCAATGAACGTATCTTCTGTTTCTCCCGAGCGGTGGGAGATTATTGTTGTATAGCCTGCTGCATGTGCCATTGAGATTGCATCAAGAGTTTCGGATAATGTTCCGATTTGATTAACTTTAATCAGAATTGAATTTGCAACATTTCTTTTTATTCCATCTGCTAATCTTCTGGTATTTGTTACAAACAAATCATCTCCGACAAGCTGGCAATTGCCTCCAATACGTTCGGTAAGCATTTCCCATCCTTCCCAATCCTGTTCTGCCATGCCGTCTTCTATTGAAATTATCGGATATTTTTTTACCCAATCTTCCAAAAAGTCTGTCATTTCGCTGTTATTGAAAATTTTTCCTTCGCCTTTAAGTTCGTATTTTCCGTTGTCATAGAATTCTGAAGATGCAACATCAAGACAGATTTTAATTTGATCTGTGCTGTAGCCTGCTTTATCTATAGCTTCAAGAATGACTTCAATCCCTTCGGAATTTGAGCTTAAATTCGGTGCAAATCCGCCTTCATCGCCGACAGATGTTGCCATCCCTTTATTTTTAAGAACACTTTTCAGTGTATGGAAAACGTTGCAGCCCATTTCAATCGCGTGTGAAAAACTTTCAGCTCCGACAGGTGCAATCATAAATTCCTGAAAATCAATGTTATTATCGGCATGCGCACCTCCGTTTATAATATTCATCATCGGTACTGGCAGGGTTAATGCGTTAATCCCGCCTAAATATCTGTATAAGGCCATGCCGTAAGCTTTTGAAGCAGCTTTTGCAACCGCAAGTGAAACACCTAATATCGCATTGGCTCCGAGTTTTGATTTATTTTCGGTTCCGTCCATGTCAATCATGAAGGTATCAATTTCTTTTTGATGAGAAGCTTTTTCGCCGATAAGCTCCGGTGCAATAATATTATTTACATTATCAACGGCTTTTTGGACACTTTTGCCCATATATTTTGACTTGTCGCCGTCTCTGAGTTCTAATGCTTCAAAAATTCCTGTGGAAGCACCCGAAGGTACAGCTGCTCTGCCTCTTACACCGTTTGTTAATTTAACATCAACTTCAACTGTTGGATTGCCTCTTGAATCTAATATTTGTCTTGCATAAACATCTTCAATATACGTTGACATATTTTATCTCCTTTTTTACAAACGCAGGTGCAGTTTACGGCTGTTTGCGTTTTTGTTTATTAACCCTGTTAGAATTTTGTCATAAAACTTTTATCTTTGCAAGTAGCGAAACGGTTTATCTATAGATAGAAAAAAATATTTAATCAAGGTTAGACAATTCTTTGTGCAGTCTGCTTTTGACTTTATAAATAATATACTTCATGCTTCCGAAATATCCGAAAAACATTATAGCAGAAGCGCTTATCCACGCAATCGGTCCTGCATAGAATATTCCGACATAACCGAATTTTATTGCCAGATAAACTGCTGCAAATACCCTCATTACAAGTTCGGCAATACATGCCAAAAGCGGAAACAAAGTTTCTCCCATGCCCTGCAGGGCGTTTCTGTAAATAAAAATCTGGCCAAGAAAAAAGTAAAATATTGTGCTGATTAATAAATAATTATGCGCAATATCAATAATTTTTTTAGAGCTTGTTCCGATAAATGCCCCTATAATATCTGTTCCCCAGATGCGCATTACAAATGCCATAACAATACTTAATATGATATTTATCACAGAAGTTTGTATAACGCCTAATCTTATTCTTTTAAATTTCACAGCTCCGAAATTTTGTGCAACGTATGCCGCGAGTGCTACACCGAATGACATCATAGGCAGGGTTGCAATCTGCTCAATTCTCAATGCCGCTGTAAATGCTGCAATGACATTTGAACCGAATGAGTTGCAAACACTTTGTATTATTAAAACACTTATCCCGATAATCGAAAATTGAACAGCCATGGGTACGCCTACACGCAAATGTTCATAAGCGGAATTAAAAAAGTTTTTGTCAAATTTAATAAACCATTCTTTCCTGTGAATTCTTAAAATTGGCATTTTGTATTTTACAAACAAAAGGCATAATATAACAGAAATTCCCTGTGATAATAAAACAGCAATGGCAGATCCGGGAACCCCCATGTGAAATACCTGTATAAAAATTAAAGCGAGTACAATATTAGCAAGCGATGCTATAATTAAGAAATATAAAGGAGTTTTGCTGTCTCCAAGCGCCCTTATGATACTTGAAATCATATTGTACATAGTTGTGATTATCAAACCTATAATGATTATTTCAGCATACCAGAAAGCATTATGATAAATGTTATCTGGAATATTCATCCAGTGTAAAATCGGATTAATGAATAAAGAACAGACAATCGAAAATGCAATAGTTACGACTGTACTTAAAATTGTTGATACAACGACGGAATTTCTGACACCTTCAATATCTTTTGCTCCGTATCTCTGTCCTGTTATGACGGCAAATCCGTTGGTTAAACCTACAATAATAAAAGTTATAAGAAAAAATACCGGTGCAACCGCACCTACTGAGGCAAAAGATTCAACCCCGAGGGTTCTTCCGACAATAACAAGATCCGCAATGTTGTATAATTGCTGGAAGATATTGCCTATAAGCAGTGGAACGGAAAATAACAGTATATGTTTTAATGGGTCTCCCTTCGTCATGTCGGTAATCATAAAATTTGTCTACCTTTAACGTTAGTTCTTCTTGTTTTATTATAAGCGAAAATTATTTTATTATTCAATAAAAAATAAAAAAAGCTTGAAATTTAAAATTTTTTATGAGAATATAGAACTCGGCAATTGCTGTAATAAATATATGGCAAGGTAGCTCAGCTGGTGAGAGCGCACGGCTCATACCCGTGAGGTCGAGAGTTCGAATCTCTCCCTTGCTAATAAAAAAGAGATAGGTTAAATCTATCTCTTTTTTATTGGTTCATGTACTTTAACGGGTGTATTTTAACGGGACATTTTACTTGAATGTTGTATTTTAAAGTCCGATTTGCTTGGAAGTAAAATTTCAAAATGTCATCCTGAACTTGTTTTAGGATCTTATAATAGTGTGGCATTGAGCCAATTCATACAGGTCGGAAGCTGCTTGATTATAAAAAATCAAATTGGACGAAATCGGGCTTTATTATGACACAAAATTACAAAGAATATTTTTAAATTAGGCTAGACACTTCCAAAATCAAAGAAATTTCTTTGTACTATTAATATCCAATTTACGTACTTATTTTTATTCCCTCCACGCCTTTAGCATTCCTTGTTCCGGTTTAGAATAAAAAATTTTTTCAAAAACAGTCTTTGCGGTGTTTCGATTTCCTGATAATTTATCGGAAAAATGATCTATTCCGAACAAATCTTTGTAATCCGCTTTACCGACAATACTAACTTCTGATACAGGTATATCATCAATATATATAAACTCCAGATCAGTTTTTTTTTGCTTAAATAGCGGACTTAATCTTGCTTCATATCCTTTGGTTACGGGTTCCAATTCTTTTGGCATCATATCAACATATTTTTTTAATGCAGTTTTCTTACCATATTTTTGAACTAGTTGATTAATAAGTAATTTTCTGTCTTCAGGCATCGCTGTAAAATTTATCCATTTTTGAAGTTCCATTTCTGCATTTTTTCCCAATCCGTCATTTTCAGTTTGTTTTTGTGTTCTTATTCTTAGTTTTGTTGAGTCCAAATTTTTGGTTGGTATTTTTAACATTACAATCTGTTCGGAGCTTCCTGTACAAAAAATTTTATCACACAAATCATTTCTCAAACTTTTACTCCAATATTTCCCAAAGCTGTCCAATTCTAACATATAGACACCATCAGGCAATCTGCCTCCCATGGGTTTAAGAACTCCGGATTCAAGCATTTTTTGATAATTTTCCGGAGACGTCATATGGTATAAGTATCTTGGAATTTTATGTTTCCCGATTTGTGTTGACAGCTGGACGGTATCGGTTTGCAAAGGTGCGGCTAATCTTAACTCATTAATATTAACCTTTACAGGTTTTGTCGCAAGCAAACTTTTGCTCGTTCTTGTCCAGGCAACAATTTCTTTACCTATAGTTGTTCCGATTTTTCCTATACCCATAAAAAATCCTCTTTATTTCCCCTGATATTTATATAAACTCTTTTTGTTCTCAAAAATTGCTCAATTGTTACAAAATATTTTTGTACAATTGAGATTTATAGCAATATTTGCTATAATATAAATATATATTGTTATAAATGAGGTATTTTATGAACATATCTTTAACACCAACATTAGAAAAATTTGTACAGGATAAAGTTGCATCGGGCTTATATAATTCTGTCAGCGAAGTCATTAGAGAGGCATTAAGAATGATGGCTTCTAAAGATAAAGTATCTCAAGAAAGAATTGCGCAGTTGAATAAAGAGATTGAAGAAGGCTGGAATGATACTGTAATTTTGGATGGACATTCTGCTATGGAAAAATTGATAAAAAAATATGAATGATTTGGAACTTGAAATTACAAGTAAAGCATATAATGACATTGAAATAATTTCGGATTATATTGCTAAAGATAATAAAACTGCTGCAACAAAATTTGTGAGATTATTTAACAATGCATTTAAAACTTTATGTAAACATCCTTATCTCGGGAAATCAAGAGATGATTTTACATATTTAGATGTTAAATTTTATGTTGTAAAAAAGAATTACTTAGTTATCTATAGAATAATTGATAATAAAACCTTAAGAATATTAAGAGTTCTAACGACTTATCAGGATATTTGTTCAATATTTTAATAGTCAAATTGATTGTTAAAAATAGTCATATAAACTGTTATTTCATAAATAAATAATTTTCCATTTTGAATATTTAGTAGTTTATAATACTTTGCACAAACTCAGGATCATAGTGATTTACAAAGATACTTTCGCCTTTGTCCAGACTTCTCAACGTATTCATATCATCATCAGAGAGTTCAAAATCAAATATTTCAAAATTTTCTTTCATTCGTTCTTTGTGTGTAGATTTTGGAATAACAATGACATTTTCCTGTGTTAAAAATCTCAGTGCAACCTGTGCAACAGATTTATTATATTTTTCTCCGATAGATTTCAAAATTTCGTTGTTAAAGAAATTATTTTCGCCTCTTGCCATAGGACTCCACGACATAAGCTGTGTATCAAATTTATCCATATATTTACGCAAAGTTTTTTCCTGCTGGAATACATGGGTTTCCATCTGGTTAACCATCGGCTTAATTTCAACAAAATTACACAAATCAACAAATCTGTCAGGGAAAAAGTTGCTGACGCCAATTGCTCTTGTCTTGCCGTCTTTATAGGCTTTTTCCATAGCTCTATAGGTTCCGTAATAATCGCCGAACGGCTGGTGGATTAAAAGCAAATCCACATAATCTGTCTGTAATTTTTGCAAAGATTCTTCAATGGATTTTGCGGCATTTTCTTCGCCTGAGTTTGTTATCCAGACTTTTGTAACAAGAAAAAATTCGTCTCGTTTAATTCCTGATTTCTTGATAGCAGTACCGACACCTTCTTCATTGTAATAAGCCTGTGCCGTATCAATCATTCTGTAACCGACATCAATAGCATCAGTTACACATCTTTCGCATTCTTTCGGGTCAACAAGAAATACCCCGTAGCCTAAAATTGGCATTTCAACACCATTATTTAATTTTATTGTCTGCATATTTATTCTCCTTTTAAAATTTTATCTACCATTTTAACACCCGCATCATAAGCTTTTTGTAAATCTTTCGGGAACTGTTCTTCTTTTTGTTTTAATTTTTTATTTTTATCAAATGTTTCGATAACATATTTGTCATAATCGCTGAATTGATATGTATCATAAGCAAAAATTCGCTCAGGTTTTGTAAATACGGTTTCTATCATAAACTCTGTTCTGTTGAACATATCAGGATACATTTGATTAGCAAGTTCTTCTGTAACATTCATGGTATAAATCATGGCTGTTTTAAGCTTTTTAGGTGCGATTGAGGGATAACCCTGCTTGTATTCAAAAAACGGAAACGTAAGGCGCTCAATAAAACACCTCATCATACCAGTTACATCGCTGCAATAAATGGGACTTGCCAGAACAATCCCGTCTGCTTGTGAGATTTTATCTAATAATGGCGTTAATTCATCTGGATAAGCACATCTGCCAAAGTTTTTTCCGTCTTTTAATTTGCACGAAAAACAGCTTCTGCATCCTTTAAAATCAATGTCATAAAGATGAATAATTTCTATCTCTGCGCCATTATCTTTTGCTCCTTTAGCAAAACTTTCGCACATTTGAGCCGTATTCCATTGCTTTCTCGGTGAACCGTTTATAATATATATTTTTTTATTTGACATCAATAATTTCTCCTTTATAATCTATCGCATTAACTGTTCCGAGTTTGTGAATATCCTCATCCGTCCTATTACCATAGATTGTGATTTTGATTAATTCTTTTTCGATGTTGTTAAATTCTTCATCTGTGAGGATAATATCTGCTGCGCCAAGATTTTCTATAACTCTTTCATCTTTTCTCATACCTGGAATAGGCACAACGTGAGGATATTTATGAAGCATCCACGCTAAAGAAATCTGCGCAGGTGTAATCCCCTTTTTATCTGCGACTTCATTTAACAAATCCAATAGCGGCTGGTTTTTCTCAACATTTTCGGGAGCAAATCTTGTAATTACACGTCTTACATCATCGCCTTTGTATTGAGTATTTTTATTATATTTGCCGCTTAAAAAGCCTGATGCCATAGGTGAAAATGCTACAAAACCAATGTTTAACTCTTTGCATAAGGGGATAACATCACGCTCAAACATTCTCTCCATCATTGAATATTCGCTTTGAATGGCAGTTAAAGGGGTAACTGCATGGGCTTTTTTAATTTGTTCGGGAGTAGACTGGGACTGTCCCCACGCACGGATTTTGCCTTCTTTAATAAATTCTCCCATCCAGCCTGCAACTTCTTCTACATTAGAATCTAAAGGCACTCTGTGTTCATAATAGATGTCAATGTAATCTGTCTGCAATCTTTTTAAAGAGTCATTCAGAGCATTTGTAACCCCTTTTTTGCTTAATTTACCTTCGGGAATTTCCTGCCCCGGCTGAAATACAGGAACAAATTTTGTTGTAAGTATAATTTTATCTCTGAAAGGCTTAACCGCTTTGCCGACAAGGGTTTCGTTTGTATAAGGCCCATAAGCTTCTGCCGTATCAAAAAGTGTGCAGCCAAGGTCAAATGCTTTATGCATAAGTCTTATGGATTCTTCCTCGGTAGGTATCGCCCCGTAACCGTGAGAAAATCCCATACAGCCGATGCCGACTGCTGATACTTCAATATCTCTTAGTTTTCTGTATTTCATAAGTAATTCTCCTTTATTTCAAGTAAGGCTCAAATATAGCAGTGAGTTGAACATCGCAAAATCTGTCTGTCCAGTCTAACGGTTCAAATTTTCCGTCGGACATACACCAGCAAAGCATCATGCCGTAAAGTTCGCTGATTATAATGTGGGTTAATAACTCAATAGGAGTATCTTCTTTAAATTCCTTTGCGTTTTTCAGGATACTTTCAAGCATTTCGTAATCATAGAACCATTTTTTGCTGTCCATTGTTTCCGGTACATTATTAGGGTCAATTACATTTCTTATCCATTCGCGGCATACTTGAATCCCGCAAAATTCAACCTGTTCCATAAAACGTTGAAAATAATGCCTGAGTTTGTCGAATAATTCAGCGTTTTCCATTTGCTCAAGTTCTTCAGCAATTTCTCCGAAAGGTGTTCTGCTGATTTCCATAACAATATCTTCTTTGCGTTTGAAATAAACATAGAAGGTACCTTTTGCAACTCCGGCTTTTTTTGTAATATCTTCGACATTTATTGCATCAAAGCCTTTTTCTTTAATAAGTTCCAACCCTGCGGATATAAGTTTTCGTTTAGTTTCAATGGCTGATTTTTGTCTTTTATTCATAAAATACTCCTGATAATAAAATATTATAACAAATAAATGACTAAAAGTCAATGACTAATAGTCATATTTAACAAGAATAAAAAGCTTAAAAATCACGCGTTCAATAAGACTTGCAATTAATCAAGATAAGTATTTAATTGAAATTTTTTTCAAAATCTGAGCGGAATTTTTGAGCGATTTACGGTTTTCTTTTCGTAGCCGAAGTTTGAAAGCATCCGGCAGGTGCTTGTATAAAATATGCTTTCGTCCAGAGTCGGACCAATATTTATACAATTTACCGTCTTTTTTAAAAATTTATATTCGATATAAGGAACAAAAAGCCCGTTTTTCTCACAAATTTTTGTTTGTTTTGCAAAATTTGTACCGAAATTGTTGATAAAGATAATTCTATATTCTTTTTCGTCTTTAAAATGCGGATTTTTAAAGAACAAACTTATAACACTCAAAATATCAATGAGTTCAAAAACCGTATCAACTAATTTGTCTTGATTTTTGGAATGTTTAAGGGCTTTTTCATACTGTTTATTCCATTTTTCGAAAATGAGTTTCAGAACGGTAATCTGTTTTTTCTTATCGTAAATTATATTTCCATAGACAGAATTGAAACCGATTTTTACCATATCGGCTATCAAATCTTTTTTACAAAATCCGATATTGTAGCCTGTATAATTCTGGCCTTTAGCGTAATTATTCCACAGGGTCAGGTTATCGCCTTCGGTTGAAAAAGATATTGTGTAGTATTCATATTTGTATCCGAAATCATTAGAACCGTTAATTATATTTGTATATTTTGTGTAAAAATGCTCTTTAATTTTTGAAAAAAGCCGTTGGTTAAGTTCAGGCATTTCATCAACAAGATTAAAAATAAGTTTGTAGGAGTATGTTACTTCTTCTTTGTCATTGAGATAAAGTGCGTTAGAAAATCTTATTGTGCCTGATTCTAAAATGCTTAAAAGTTTTTCGGGCTTAGTGTAATGATATAAAATACTGTTTGAGCCATCATCCAGAATTTTCCGCACTCTCGGTATTTTTTCAAGTAAACTGTCATAATCAATCATGCCGTAACTCCTGTATATAATTATACCATATTTTTACACGTTTATGCCAATACTTTATATTTTTATAGTAAAATATCAGTGTAAAATGTTACAAGAGAAAGAGGTTATTATGTTGACAAAAAATTCTAATGTAACTGTTAAATTTACAGGAATTGATTTTAGCGGTTATTCATCAAAAGTTTCTGAATTCGTAAGTGAATTTTCATCAAGAGCAAACAAAGAAGGCCAGTTTTTAAACTGGGTAAATTTACCTGAAAATCAGGCTAAAAGAGTTGATGAGATTTATGAACTTGCAGAAAGTCTTAAAAAACAAACAGGTGCTAAAAAACTCAGCGTAATGGGTATCGGCGGCTCAAAACACACAGTTGAACACATGTTGTCAATCAACGGTTTGAATGTCTGCCATGACGTTGTCGAATTTTATTCAGATGTTGATTCTGCAAGTTTGGAAAGATTTTTATACAGATTGGGAAATGATGTAACTTCATCAAACTACCTTATTGCATCAAAATCAGGTTCGACTTTTGAAACAAAAGACGGATTTTTAAGAGTTATGGATATGTTGATTGATGCTTACAAAGCTCAAGGCAAATCTCAAGAGGAAGCTGAAAAATGTGCTAACAAACATTTTATTGCAGTAACTGATAAAAATTCGGAGAAAAGTGAACTAAGAAGAACATCAAACGAAAACGGATGGCTCGGCGATTTATATATCCATGATGATGTAGGCGGACGTTTCTCGGCATTTGACGACCATGCTTTATTCACTCTTGCATACGCAGGTATGAAAAAAGAAGATATGGTAAAAATGTTAAATGCTGCTCAGGAAGTTTCAACAGAATCATTAACAGCAGATTTAGACGTAAATGATGCATTGAAAGAAGGTATTTTCTGGGCAGATGCTAAAATGAACGGTATTTTAACAACAGTTCATCAGTATATGGGTTCAATCTTTGAAAATACGGTTTACTGGCATGCTCAAATGCAGAACGAATCCGTTAAAGATACACTTAAACAGGTTGCAAAAGTTCCTGATGCAATGCATCACTCTGCAGAAGCTCACTTTAATCCTGCAAACAAATTTGCATTTGCTTTGACTGTACCTCAGGACAACGGTGTTTGCAGAGAAAATGCAGAAAGTTATGTTGAAGCTTTGACAAAATCTTACACATCAACGGGAGCATTTTTCTTAGAAACTGCAAAAACTTCTGGCATGGGCTTAACTCCTGAAGCAGCAGGCGCAATAACTCAATTAAGAGCATTTGCAACAGTTTATCAGGAAATTGTTGAAAAAATCAGCGAAAATAAATCGTTCCCTGAAGTTCTTGACAGCGTATTACAGCCGCACGTAGAATTCTACAAAAAGAATCTTAAAGGCGGAGTTGTAGTTCCGGGAAGAGTTTCTAAAGAAGCGTAATTAAAACAAAATAAAAAAATAAAAAAAGCGAGAGCATATAAATGTTCCCGCTTTTTTATTGATGTGTTATCATTCTTTATATGGCAACAAATTTTGATTTTCTGAAAAAAGTTGATAAGAATTTATACGGAATAATTTCAGAAGCCGAAAAACTTTACAGAGATGAGTATTTTGAACAATGCATGACCCAGACCAGAAGATTTGGAGAACATGTCTGTAAAAAGGTATTAGGTACAAATCGTACTACAGAAAATACGTTCGATGATATGCTTGCAACATTAAATGACTGCTCGACAGGTACGGAAAACGAAAAAGAGTTTATAAATGATTTATATTTTTTGAAAAAGCACGGCAACAGTGCTGTTCATTCATCTTCCGTAAAAAAAGACGGCATGACAGCTTTAGAATGTCTTAAAAGAGCTTTTGAAATTGCAATAAGCTATTCTGTATTTCATCGCGGGGCAAGTTCAGGCATTTTGAGGCTTCATTATGACACAGAACTTCTCGTAACAGGGCAAAGGAGCGGGAAAACTCTGTCAGAAAAATATACTGAAGAAAAGGCTAAAACTGCTGTATCATACAAGCCAAAAACTTCCGCAAAGTCACGGAAAACAACATCAAAAAAATCAAAAAAACAATCTTCGGTTATGGTCTGCAAACACCCGAAAACGGGGATTTCACTTTATTGGATTTTAACAGGTGCGTCTTTTGCGGTTTCTATGATAATAATGTTTGTTTTATACATATCTCTTCACTGGAAATAATTTTATTGTATAATCGGAAAGTAAGGAGTTGAGATGTATTATTATACCGATTTGCATATTCATTCAAAATATTCAAGGGCTACAAGCAGAAGCTTAAATCTTGAGGAGCTTGCAATATGGGCAAAGAAAAAAGGCTTAAGTCTTATCGGAACGGGTGATTTTACACATCCTGCATGGTTTGCGGAAATTAAGGAAAAACTTGTTCCATCCGATGACGGAACATTTAAGCTGAAACCTGAAATAGAACGTGAAATCGGTGCCAATGTAAAATTTATTTTGACTGTTGAAATTTCAACGATTTATAAAAAATGGGACAAGACCAGAAAAGTTCATCATGTTGTTTTTTCGCCTGATCTGCAGTCTGCTGAAAATTTCAGAAACAAACTCGATGCAATCGGCAACATTAAATCAGACGGACGCCCGATATTAGGGCTGGATTCTCGAGATTTACTGGAAACTGTTCTTGAATCAGGCGAAAATTCATTTATAATTCCCGCACATATCTGGACTCCGTGGTTTTCCGTACTCGGCTCAAAATCAGGATTTGACTCTATAGAAGACTGCTACGGAGATTTATCCGAACACATATTTGCTGTTGAAACAGGGCTTTCATCTGATCCTGAAATGAACTGGCATGTTTCAAAACTCGATAAATTCAGGCTGGTTTCAAATTCCGATGCGCATTCGGCATCAAAACTTGCAAGAGAAGCAACCGTTTTTAATATTGATCCTGATTACTATTCTATTATGAATGCATTAAAAACAGGCGAAGGGTATACGGGCACGGTTGAATTCTTCCCTGAAGAAGGTAAATATCATGAAGACGGACACAGAAAATGCAATGTTTGTATGACACCTGAAGAAACAAAAAAACACAACGGGATTTGTCCTGTCTGCGGCAAACCTATGACAATAGGGGTTTTGTACCGCGTGAATGAACTTTCGGACAGAAAAGAAATTATAACCCCTCCTGAAACTGCAGGAAAAGTATTCAGTCTTGTACCTTTGCAGGAAATGATTGCAGAAATTAAAGGGGTCGGGGCTTCCAGTAAATCAGTGGCTTATGAATACGAAAGGCTGATACATACTTTCGGCTCTGAACTTGCAATACTGCAGGATATTCCTGTTGATGAAATATCTAAATCCTCAACGCTATTAGGAGAAGCAGTTTCACGCTTAAGGCAGGGAAAAGTTATAAAACATGCAGGTTTTGACGGTGAATACGGCGTAATAAGGTTGTTTGAAGAAAATGAGCTTGTAAAAAAAAATTCCGTAAACCTAAAGCTTGCAATTGATTTTCCAAAAACAGCACCTGTGAAGCAGCCGCAGACTGCAGCTCCTGTTCAAACAGGCGGACAAAAAGAACAAATAGTTTTGGGGCAACCACGCAAATCAGGTCTTGATGAGTACCAGCAGAGTGCAGTAGAAAATGAAAGCAATCAGCTTTTAATCGTTGCTGGCCCGGGTTCGGGTAAAACAACAGTATTAACAAGACGCATTGCATACCTTATCAATAAAAAAAATATTAAGCCGGAAAACTGCCTTGCAATAACCTTTACCCGCAGAGCCTCGGAGGAAATGCGTCAAAGACTCGGTAAACTTTTGACATCGGGAGCAGATAAGCTGAATATTTGTACTTTCCACTCGCTCTGTTTTTCAATTTTGAAAGAAAATTACGAAACCGCAGGGTTGAACAAAGATTTTAGCGTAATGTCCGAACAGGAAAAAGCCTTATGCAAGGATGAAAAACTTCTTGAAAATGCTTTAAATTTTGAAGATTTAATTACCCTGACGGTAAAATTGTTTGAAGAAAATAAAGATTTGCTCAAAAATTATCGTGAACGCTTTAAATATGTATCTGTTGATGAATATCAGGATATTGACGAAAATCAGTATAAATTAATTCGTCTTCTTGTACCGCAAAACGGTAATATATTTGTTATTGGAGATCCCAATCAGGCGATTTACGGTTTTAGAGGGGGGAATGCAAAATTCTTTAACGATTTTAAAGAAGATTACCCTGATACACAAATGATTAATCTTAAAAACAATTATCGTTCTACAAACAGTATTGTGGATGCGTCCAATCAGATGATTAACTGTTTTAACATCGTATCTGCCTTTGACAAGCCGCATGAAAAAATTACAATACATAAAGCTCCGACCGACAAAGCAGAAGCCGAATTTATCGCAAGTACAATTGAAAATCTTATAGGCGGGCACAGCTTTTTCTCTATCGATTCTCAACGGAGTGCAGGCGATGATACGGATTATTCATTCTCGGATTTTGCAGTTCTTTACCGTACATCTTCCCAGCTTCCGCCGATTATAGAAGCCTTAAAAAGAACAGGTATGCCGTTTGTTAAACTTTCAAACGATCTTTTATGCGAACAAAAACCTGTTATGGAACTTTTGAACAGCCTGAATGAAGATTTGGCGGTTTCCGAACAGATAAAAAACAGCAATTTTGAAATTGATGATTACATAATAAAATATTTGCTTAATATTGCAGAAAATTCAAAGGATAAAAATGAATTTATTCATCAAGTTTCGCTTCTTACAGAGGCAGATGCACTTGATAAACGCGCAGATAGGATTGCTCTTATGACTCTCCATGCATCAAAGGGTCTGGAATTCAAATGCGTGTTTATAGCAGGGCTTGAAGACGGTATACTTCCACTTTACCGCGCTAAAGAAGAAAAAGAAATCGAAGAAGAACGCAGACTTTTATATGTGGGTATGACAAGAGCGAAAGAATGGCTCTTTTTATCACACGCACAAAAAAGATTCTGGCTCGGAACAACTAAAAATCTGCCTGTTTCGCCGTTTTTAACAAAAATTCAAGATGATTTGCTAAAAATGAGTAAATTTGAAAAAGAATACAAAGAAAAAGATAATACAGAACAGTTAAGTCTTTTTTGAAGTTGTTAAAAAATCCGCTGATACATACCGTATCAGCGGAATATTTTTTATTTATTTTTTGTCTTTATTTTAAATTTTTTGTCATACGATGTTCACAAAATTCTTTGGACATTTCATTAATTTTTTTTGCTAAACTGTCTTCTGAATGATAAAATTCGTTAATAACTTTCCTTGATAAGCCGAGAAAACTTTTTACTTTTTCCACTAATGTCGGGTGGGGATTTTTCATTTCCAGACTTAATTTGAATAAAGGTTCACCCCAAGTATGGTTGTAATCGTTGCTTGGAGCTGATTTATATTTCAATCTCCCAATAACATCTTTTTCTCCTGATGCTAAATCCTGTATTGCTTTAGAGTTAAAAAAAGCATCTTTTAAGTTTTTAGTCCATTTTCCTTTTGTAATAATTCTGCCTGTAAAAGCAGGTTTGCTGATATTGACAGTTGTATTTGACGGGGTAACTTGGTTAATTTTCATAAATTCTGATCTCCTTGTAATAATAGTTGTCTGTAACTTTTTTTATTAAAGTACTAAAAATAAATAAATTAAATAAAATGTTAATTATTATTGCGCATTTTAACACAATTAAGGTAATTCTAAAAATTTGCGCAGTAAAATTTCAAAAATTTTGGACTAAACATGTCAAACTCGCGATACTTTTCCGCAAAATCCCTGATACATAACATTCCCATATTAAAATATCCAAAAATAAAAAGGATAATAACAAAAGTCATTATCCCTTTTATTTTTGGAACTTCACATACGGTTTAACACTCCAAACTCGCCAAATCGCTTAATTGACTATGTTTCAGGCATGTTGAAATTACGCATTTTTCAAAATCTATGAACAAAAATTTACCCACCAAAAAACTGCAAGATTTTATTAAATAGCCTCTTTTAATATTAATTGAGAATTTTGTTCAACAACCTCTGTAGCGAATAAATTTTCAATAACTTTTCTAACATAAGATATAAAATCTTTGCTTATGAGCCTAGTTTTTTGGGCAATTCTGCAAAATCTGCCCAAGTTGTGCAGTTACACTCTTTTGCTTTTTGCACCAATGTTTTAATTTCTGCATTACTTATATTTTCGAATTCTTTACCTAATGCTGGAATTTCGGGAACATATTCCATTTTTACATATGTGTATGGATATGCTTCTGCATTTGGAACTTTTGAAACTTCATCTTGGACACATTTGATATAACGAGTTTCCTTTTTCAGTAACTTAAATTTGGACAATGCAGGAAATACAGTTTCTCCGCCATGTTCCATATTCACAGAAATTTGACTACCTTTTGGTACGACAATTTCGTACAACATACCGTCAGGTAATCCCAAATATGGAGCAGTTTGTGGCTTGAAATGTGCAGCATACGCAAAACCACCAGACGGAATTATTTCATCTCCGACTTTGGCTTTGCTTATTATTTCAAAATCGGCACCGCCACCATCACAATTTCTGCTCCTAGCTCTAAATACTGTACTTTGATGCGGTTGTGGTTGAAGTTTCAGAAAATCACGATTTATTTTTAGAGATCTAATATTACTTTCTGTAAAAAATTCTAATCCTACTGCTTTCATTTTAATTATATCTTCTGGTCTTCCTGCAAAATCTCTTTCTATTTGCTTGTAGAATGACTCTATAGTAGTATTGTTTAGACTATTTCCACCGTGAAAACGATGATGCCCTATAACTGCTGTTGTTTCAGTATCTACATATGGAGGAGTTGTCTTTATTCCGTCAACCCATTTATCTATCTTGGGAGAAAAGGTATCGGCTTTCAAATTTGCAGAATATTTTAATCCGCTAACATTTACTCTGCTAATTGGTTTTGTTTCCAAAATGCTTGATTTCCCTAGCATTTTAGCATAACTGGCAGTCCGTTCTGCCAAATTCAATGCAATTTTGCTTAATCCCATACAAATATCCTTATTTTCCCCTATGTTTATATAAAGTAAATTATTTAATTAAAATTGCTATTTTTGTAAAGTTTATTAACCGGCAGTAATTCGTGCTTTAAAAAAGAGAGTGCGGAAGTTGGGTTCGCTGAATTCAAGTCTGCCATAATTTCTTCAAAGGATAAATGTATCGAAAGCATTAAAAAAGAGCCCGTAGGCTCTGATTTTAATCGTTCTAGTTGTTTTAAATGGTGGAGGTTAGGAGATTCGAACTCCTGACCCCCTGCGTGCAAAGCAGGTGCTCTACCAGCTGAGCTAAACCCCCACAAGGTTTTTTATTTAATTGTTACAATATCTATTGTACATGCTGATTTTTTTTTGTAAAGTCCCCTTTTTATTTTTTTAATAAAAAAGAGCTGTTGTAAATTCAACAGCCCTTTTTAAATTATTACTTTTCTTTATTTTATACTGCACAAACCATTTCAATATCGCTTGATGATACCACATTTGAAAAATTGTAGTTTTCTACAAGATCTCTTTGTTCAAAGTATACGCACTCATCAATTACAAGTTCATCACACTGTTTTAATGTCAATAATGAAAGATTTTTTGCTGTTTTTGAATCTGTTATCAATTTATGTACTTTCATGTTTTTAGGAAGTGATGAAACTTTTGTATTTTTAATGTTAAATACATTTGCTCTGATATCTGTATTTAATTTTTCAATATTGCTTTTTTCGATGCTTAAGGAATCTGTCCAAATGTGTTCAGGCAATTTGCCAATTTTAGCACCTGACATGTTTACACAATTTGCATCAATAGGTGTTTCAATTTTTTTAATTTCTGCGCCTGAAAGGTTCAAAGTATTTGAAACCCAGCCGATAGACAATTTTCCGATAACACATTTTGATAAATTCAAGCTTCCTTCAATGTGTCCCAGTTCAAGATTTTTAATTTCGCATCCTGATAAATCCAGGTCTCCGCCCTGATAATTGTTAATTAATTCCTGATAATCTCTTTTCATAATAAAAACCTCCAAATTTTTATATTCATATAATATACATATAAAAGTTAAAAATTATATCCTCCGGTTAAATGTTTTTTTTAGAAATTCAAATAATTTTCCACAAAATTACATGCATAATCAAGCCGTTTTTTATCATGCAAAAACCATACTCCTATAAGACATTCAAATGCTGTTGCAAGACGGTATTCTGCCTGTATCCGGCGTCTGCCTGCGGGGATGGGAAGATTTCTTGCACGGCGGACAATATCTTTTTCTTCATCAGTTAAAATATTTTCAAGATGATGAAGAAGTTCTGTCTGAAAAGAAGCTTTAACATTTGCGGTTGTAATTTTATGAAGTTTTGTGGAATTATTTGTCAGCTTAACTGTTTTTTCCCGAATAAAGATTTCCCATACAGCATCGCCTATATAAGCATAGTTCCTTAAATTCATTTCTTCCATAAAAAGAGTTTACTACAAATATTGTAATTGAGAAAAAATCGTGCAATAATTTTTATAAAAGAGAGGACTTATGAAACAAAAATTTTTAATATTAGGGATTTGCATAATTTTAACAGGATTATCTTCATCCGCATCAGATTCCGCTTTGCCTGAGACTAAAATTTTTGCTGAAAATCAGGATCAAACCTGCGAATGTAGTAAAAGTACAAAATGTCTGGATTTAATGACATCGATGTATAACAGGCGTGCAACACTTTATAATGTTTTAAATTTATCAAATGACCAGCAGAAATGTAAGGATGTTATTGACAAAAAACGTTATGAAGCGCTCGGAAAACTTTTTGCTCAATATGAACAGGAAAAATTTGTTCTTTCAAACATGTGTGTTCATAACGCAAGCAAAGAGGCGGTAAAAAAACAGGAACGTGTTGTAAAAGATATTGCAAAATGTATGAAAAAAACAGGTGAAAAATACGATAAAGAATTCAAATCTGTTTTGAATTCCGAACAGAGAGCAAAACTTAATACTATAAGAAAAATGGAGAGAAAGGAAATTAAATACTGTCTTAAGAAAAAGGCATTTTATGAACGTGATCCAAAGCTCCGTCCCTTTGGAGAAAAGATGTATTACGGCGAACAGAATAATGTCCTCTGTCCCGTACATAAAAAATGGCATTTGTTCGGGTACAAACATAAAATAGAAGAAACTGCAGAGTAAATAAATTAAACAAATGATGATTTTTAAATAAAAATCATTACAATAATTTATATGAAGAAATTGCTTGTTTTAATTTTAATTTCGGCATTAATGTCTCCATCCTGTTATGCATGGGGCTGGTGGGGTAAGAAAAACACGTCAACACCTGTTTCTACAGAAAATGTAGAAGTTGATTCTCAAGGCAGTGGTTATGTCGGAACTCTTCCTGATATTTCGAAAAGTTTTAAAACAACTGAATCAAAAATATCTAAACCTGTCTTTGAAGAAACTAAAAATTTCAATTCATCCGATGAAATTAAACCTATTCCGACGGAAAATCCTGCTTTTGTAAATATAATGCTTAAGCAGGATAAAAGATCGCCTTACTTAAACGATATATACGGTGATATTCTGCCCCAGCTTGAAAATATTCTTCTTTGCATAGATGAAAATAAAAGCGTTCAAATTTTTAACGCAAAAATATTTTTCTTTAACAAAACCGTAGAATATTTGCAGAATAAATATGCCGGCAAACCGGAAAGCAATTATACATCTTTTGCAAAACTCATGGAGCTTAATACACACACAAAATCTGTTGCAAATTTAAGACGGGAAGCTGAACAGTACAGACCTTATCTTGCCTATACCGGCTCAGGGTATTTGTACAATGAAAATGTAATAAATCAGCAGCTGGAATATTTGAAAACGGAAATTGAGGATACTATAGTAATATTAAGGGAAGAAAAATAAATAAAAATGAGGCGGATATTAAATCCGCCTGAAAAATCATGCGTTCACATAATAAAAAAGGAGCTGTAATTATACGGGGTTGATATTTGGTCTGCCTGCGACACCAATTAAAATATCGATAACTTTAGGCATCTGGCATTTAAAAGAATAATTGCCGTTTTTTAAAGAGCATTTTGAGCAGTCGCAGTTAATTGAATAACATTCAATAGCTTGTTCTGTCCAGCTTTGTGTTATAGATGCAGAAATTTCTCCGTTATTCTGCGGATAAAATTCGTCCTCAACCATAGATACCTTACCTGTTACTTAACCCATTTATATTTTAACCTTTTATTATTAATATTTAATCCTCTGTTTGAATGAACTGTATAATAAAAAAAATCGTTGAAACTTTTCAACGATTATGTATTGTTAATAAATTTTTAAAGCTATTCCCAAATCTCGGCAGCCGATCTTAACTGCGGGGTTGCGTTTTAGCGGGCAAAGCCCTCATTGTGAAACTTCACAAGTTTTGCAAGATGCCATTCTCTTGCACTGATTTCATCTATGCGATTTTTTATGTCTTCAAGTTCCGCAAGCAGGGTTTGCAAATCTTTTCTTTGCGGTTCCTGCTTTGCGAAACGTTCTTCATCTTCCAGCCAGAAAAGCGGAAAACAATTATTTTCAAAAAGTTCTTTGTCGTTCATAACACTTCACCCTTAAGTTTTCAAAGATACACATTTAATCAACAGTTATGCATTTTCTTTTTTTTGATATCCTGTTATAAAAGAATGAATCATATCAACAAGATCAAAATGTCCGTATTTAAAAGGATAAGGTTTTTTTGCATATTCGCTGTCGGTAATGTTTTGTAATTCTCTAACCTGTTTGTAATCCAGTGAATTAAAGTCGAAACTTGTCATTTCGCCGTAATCAAGCATTAAATCTTCCATATCCGTAAATTTTTGTTCATCCATGAGTACACACTCCTTATTAAATCTGTCAACAAAATTTATATCGGTTTTGTCAGACAGAAACTTTAATATTTTGATGATATTTGTTACATATTTTTACAATCTCATCTTTTTGGAGGTTTGACTTTTGAGTGAAAATCATTAACATGTATGGGAGAAGTTAGTAATTGAGGTAGTATTATGGCTAATAACAATCTGCTTTCCGGCGTTTATGCCGGATTAACAAATACATATTCATATCTTGCATCGCAGTACCCTGATGGTTTAACACTAGAAAATTTGACCGAGGCAAGAACAAAGACAACAAATTTAGGCGCCTTGAACCAGACGTTTGCATCCTATCTGCAAAACAATTTTGCCTCTATTGATAAGGACGGAGACGGAATAATTACGGCAGATGAAATGAATAATCTTTCAAACAGAATATCTGCTCAAGGTTTGACAAAAGCTGAATTAACACAGCTTTATGCATCGGGCGCAAGCGGAATTTCAGAAAGTACAATGTCTAAAATATTAGAACATTTTGACGAAATGGACACAAATCATGACGGAAGAATTACAAGTGCTGAAATTTCTGCTTATGATGTCAATTGTGCACGTATAGAAGTTGAAGATGAATTTAATAATAAACGTGCAGCTGATATGTCGGTATTTTACGGAGACAGTTCGGCATCCTCTGACACATACAGTTTATTGAGTTATAAATACAAATCAAATAAAGATTAAATCCCTATATATATTTAAACTAAACTTAGTAACGATACATATTGGAAAGGAAATGGCTCTTTTATATTAAAGAGTCATTTATTTTATGAATTTGAATTATCAAAATTCATAAAATATTCAAAAATTTTTTCGTTATATCTGTTATCAACGGCGCTGAAAGGCAGAACAACTCCCCCGAATTGTTTTTCCACATTTTTTATGACATTAAGTGTCTTTGATTTTGGCACATAATCCATTTTTGTAACTACTGTAAATATAGGCAGATTATATGTTTCAACCCATTCTCTCATCTGAAAATCATTTTTTTGAATATCATGTCTGCCATCTATCAACTGAACAAGCGAGGTTATTTGTTCTCGTTTAAGCAAATATTCTTCCAAGTATTTCTGCCATCTGTTCTGTGCTTCTTTTGAAACTTTTGCATAACCATAACCCGGTAAATCTGCAATCATAAATTTGTCAGAAAACTGAAAAAAATTTATTAATCGTGTTTTTCCGGGAGTGTTAGAAGTTTTGGCTAATTTTTTGTGGTTTGCAAGTCCGTTTATAAAAGACGATTTACCGACATTAGAACGTCCGAGAAGCGGAAATTCAGGCAGTGTATAATCAGGACACTGACTCAACTTTTCAGCACTTATTAAAAATTTTGCCTGCATAAATTTTGTTGCCATAAACTAATATTAACATAAAAACTTCCTGGTTTCATGCTATCTGATAACACCCTCTCCCGTAGTAGAGGGAAAATTATTCAGCTGAATTCTTTCGCCTGACGGCTCAGAATAACGATTTTTACAGCAGTTCTTTCAAATAATTCGGAAGAGCAAAACGTGCATTGTGATAGTCTCTGTTATAGATTTTGCAGGTTTTCAAAATATCTTCGTATCTGTCGTCTGCAAAGTATGACAAGGGTTTGACTTCCTCAGAACAGAATGCCCAAGCCCAGTATCCGCCTGGGTAAGTCGGAATATTTGATGTGTATGTTGAACATATCGGAAATACTTTTTTCAATAAGTTATACATTTTTTTGATTTCTTCTTTATTTACAAACGGGCTTTCTGATTGTGCTGCAACAATACCGCCTTTTTTCAGTGAATTTTTCACGTTTGTGTAAAATTCTTCCGTAAACAAACCTTCTCCGGGGCCCATAGGATCTGTTGAATCAATTAAAACTATGTCGTATTCGTTCTTTTTATCTTTAATAAATTCAATAGCATCTTCAACTTTTATTTCAACACGCGGATCGGAAAGTCCGCAGGAAATTGTCGGTAAAAATTCTTTGCATGCATCAATTACCATTCCGTCAATTTCGCACAGGACAACTTTTTTGACAGATTTATGTTTGAGGACTTCTCTAACGGTTCCGCCGTCTCCGCCGCCGATTACAAGAACACTTTCGGGGTTTTTATGGTGCATCATAGGAATATGTGCAATCATTTCATGGTAATGGTATTCGTCTCCTTCTGTTGTCATCATTAAATCATCAAGTGTTAAAACACGCCCGAGCGTGCTTTCGGTTTCAAAAACTTCTACTTTCTGAAAGTCTGATTGTTTTGAAAATAAAATTTTACCTGCTTTTATTGCAATCCCGAAGCCTGCGGGGGTAATTTCGTGATAATATCCGTTTTCTATACCATTTCTAACCATTTTTTACTGTCTCCTTTTTTATTAGAATTATACAAGAAAAAAGCTGTATTATTATGAATTATAATTGATCAGTAAAATTATTAATTTCCTGAAAGGCAAAAAATTCTTTCATAGTAATACCAAGTCCGCTGCAAATTTTCATAATAGTATAAATTCGAGGCTCTTTCATGCTTCTTTCCATTTCACTCAGCCCGCCTTTTGATATACCGCTGCGATAAGCAAGCTGTTCCTGATTAAGATTATGTTCTTTTCTCAGTGAAATGATTCTATTACAAATTATCCTATTAAAGTTTTCATCAGTCATTTTTATTAATATAACTTCATACTTATGAACTTTTTAATGATAATAAATTATTTTTGTGTAATAGTTCATAAATATGAACTAACCAATCTATTAATTATTAATAACTGTAATGCTTAACTTTTTCAAACTAAAAATGCTGATTTGCAAAATACTTACTTTCTGGATAATACCGGCTAAGAACAGAAAGCTGGTTAGAGAATTTTTATTCTGGTTTTCTCTGGAGGATTACATCAGGTTTAAAAATTTAAATTATTATACTGTTTCTTTAGGGAATAGCTGTCTTTCGAGAGTTTTACTGGTATCAGCAGGGGTGAAGCCAAGACGGTTTTACGGAGAAAAGTCATGTCCCTTTGATTTGTATTTTTCAACAGATATAAATAGGACAATACAGCTTATTAAAAATGATTTTTCCGATTTTTTTGAGCATATAGATCCTGCAGCCTTCCCGCATGACAATAAATTAACAGTCAAACAGTTTAAGAAACGATATCAAAGAAGAATACAAAACTTTCTTGAGATTCAAAAATCAGATAAAATGGTTTATTATGTTTATGCAAACTATGGTGAAATCCCGCAAAAAAATGACATAACAAAATTATACGAAGTTTTAAAAAGCAAACGCGGTACAAAACCGTTTGAGTTAATAATTCTGTCAAACAGGCGCATTGATGCTCCAAATGTTATCCAGATACCTTATGACATACAAATTGATGACAGCAGAGCTATTGAATTTATTATTAACAGGTACAAAGATTACAATAATAAATATACTCTATTTTCAGATTATATTAAAGGAAAATTTCAAGAAATTATTCACCCATAATATGCAAATGAAGGTGGAAAACTTCCTGTCCTGCTTCTTTGCCGGTATTAATAAGTGTTTTATATGATTTTAAACCGATTTTTTTAGTTGTTTCTTTGACAGCCATCAACAATTCGCCCATAAGTTTTTTATCTTCAAGTTCGTTTAATGATGCAACATGAATTTTTGGAACTACAAGCAGGTGCACGGGAGCTTTAGGGTTAATATCTTTGAATACGGCTACATATTCATTTTCGTACACAAATTCGGTATTAAAATCACCGTTAACAATTTTACAAAAAATACAATCTTCCGGCATAAAATTACTTATCCTCCTAACTTTTTACACTCTTATCTTCTATTATTATATCTTAAAAAAATGTAAATTAACTTGCCAATTAAATTTATGTAAAGTAAAATAGTAATTACTTGGAACCTTTGGGGAGGATTTATAACATTTATGCCGGAATTAGCAAGACAACAATATGACAGGCAGCAATACAGGATTAATCAATACCACGCAACAGACTATTCAGATAGCGTAAAAGTTGTACGCAGACCTGTATATACAAGACCTAAAGTCAATACAAAAAAAGTTCAGAGAAATTATTTAATTCATAAAATAGTTTCTGTAGCGGTTGTATCTATTCTCGGGTTTACAATTTTGCCTTACGGATTTAACAATGTTACAAAATTTATGTTTAATCCGACTCCTTACAAGGAAGTTAAAGCAGATTATTATAATCTTTTGTTTCCGACATCTGCATATTTGTCTAACCACTGGTTTCTGGGAGAAAGATCACTGGAAGGCGCAAAGGTAAAAAAGGCTGAAATGGCTGCGCTTGTTGAAGGAACAGAACTCACCGGATTGGAAAACAGTTTGAAAAATCTTGCATCTTTATATCCGTCAATTCATCCTTCAATATATGTCTGGGATTATGAGACCGGCAATTATGCAAATATTAACGCTGATGAAATTTTTCCGACAGCAAGTATAATAAAACTTCCTGTTCTTGTTCAGCTTTTCCGCTCAATTGAAAAAAATCAGCTTACGATATATGATGAAATGCCTTTGACTGAGTATTACAGAACAGAAGGTTCTGGCAGTCTTCAATTTAAGGCGGCAAATTCCAAATATTCAATAGACACTCTTGCAAGAATGATGATTACTGAATCCGATAATTCCGCAACAAACATGATTATGGCAAAACTCGGTTCAATGACTGATATTAATTCAGGTATTAGGGAATGGGGGCTGAAACATACTTATGTTCAAACATGGCTTCCTGATTTAGGCGGAACTAACCATTCAACTGCCAGAGATATGGCACAGATTCTTTATAATATTGATAATCCTAAATTTTTGAGTACAAGTTCCCGAGAAAAAATCTTTGATTATATGGGACATGTTCATAACAACAGGCTTATTGCGGCAGGTATACCTTCTAATGCAACATTCCTTCACAAAACAGGCGATATAGGGAAAATGCTCGGAGATGCAGGAATAGTTTTTGCACCGAACGGTAAAAAATATATTGTTGTAATTTTTGCAAACCGTCCGCATAACTCTCCGCTCGGCAAAGAGTTTATTGTAAAAGCGTCTGAAACAATTTATAACAATATGGTGTATTAATATGCTGAAAAGTCTTCTTGAAAGCCGTAGGTGTTTTAAGCTAGTGTGCGGAGCAGGTAATGAAGACGCTTTAGAGGTTGAAAAACTTGTTGCATTATATTCCGCTGCAGGATGTAAGTTTTTTGATTTATCTGCAAAGCCGGAAATTGTCGATGCTGCTAAACGCGGGCTTCGGGGAAGAGAAGGTTATTTGTGCGTAAGTGTCGGAATTAAGGGCGATCCGCATGTCAGAAAAGCCCGTATAGACTTGAATAAGTGTTCCGGATGCCGCAAATGCGAAGAAATTTGTCCGCAGAAAACAATTAAACATAGTAAAGTCCTCGCGGCGCGCTGTATTGGCTGTGGAAAGTGTTATTCCGTATGCGGGCACGATGCAGTTTCTTTTACGTCTGAAGTACGTGATTTGAAAGATGTTCTTCCGCCCTTGATAGAAAAAGGTATTGACTGTATTGAACTTCATACTATGAATGAAGATGATAAAGAAACTTTTGAAAAATGGGAATATATAAATGAAATTTATAACGGAATGCTTAGTATTTGCACAGCACGTGCGCACCTGTCGGATGAAAAAATGCTTGAACGCATAAAACTTATGATTGCAAACCGTGCGGATTATTCAACAATTATTCAGGCAGACGGATTTCCGATGAGCGGAGGGAAAGACGATTGCAAAACAACCCTGCAGGCTGTTGCAACGGCTGAAATTGTGCAGAATGGAAAACTTCCCGTTTATATAATGCTGTCGGGCGGAACAAATTCGAAAACAGCTGAACTGGCGAAATTATGCGCAATAAATTATCACGGCATTGCAATAGGTACTTTTGCAAGAAAGATTGTCTCCCGTTATATTGAACGCGATGATTTTTTAAGAAATGAATACGCTTTTAATGAAGCTTTAAAAATTGCAAAGGCGCTTGTAGAAACAGTTTAAAAAAATAAAAAAATTATTCCTGCCATTTTTTAGGGTCAAATTTTAAATCTTTGACGCTTAATTTAAGCGATTTTAAATAAGGTTCTAATTTAACAAGTATTTGTGTTTTTCGTAATGTCAATTCCTGTGCTACGATTGCATTTTTACATGCGATTACCATAACTCCGCCCCCGAGCATTGAATATGGTTTTGATTTTTTCGCAAATTTTTCACCTGCCGCTTTGCCCCAAAATTTGTAGAGATTGTTGCGGGTAATGGCTTTTTTGATTTCTTTTTTGCCGAGTAGTTCTTCGATTAGAGATTCGGTTTTTACAAAATCTGTGTAGAGAACTTTTTTCAAAATTCCTCCACCGCTTGCGCGGTTCTTCTTCCCTTTATAAGGGAGGCAAAGTTTCATTTTATATTTTTTTTGTGATAGTATTAAGAAATGGATTATTCTAAGTTAAATGATATCATAAAATCGTCCAAAAATATATTAATAATTTCACACGTTAACCCTGACGGAGACACATTAGGCTCAATGTGCGGATTGTGTTCGGCAATACTTGATATTTACAAAAAAAGATGCGATATGCTCGCAATTTCTAAAATTCCTGATGTTTATTCGTTTCTTCCGCATATTTCAGATGTCAAAAATGTTGATGATGTTGACAAATCACGAGAATACGATCTTGTTATAAATGTGGATGTGGCATCTATCGAAAGAACTTGCGATGCGCAGATTCTTTTTGAGAAGGCAAAGTTTACCGTAAATATTGATCACCATAAGACCAATAATGCTTACGGGGATTTGAATTTTATAAATCCTGATGCAAGCTCGACAGGAGAGGTTTTATTTGACTGTTTTAGAAATATGGCCTGGAAGATTAATTATGATACGGCTGTTTGTTTATACACGGCAATTTTGACCGATACTGGATCTTTCAGGTTTGATAATACAAAACCTTCTACTTTTGAGACCGCGTCAAAACTTGTAGAACTCGGAGTTCAGCCTTCTGATATTTATAAAAGAGTTTATGAATCGGATTCAAAGACACTTGTAATGTTTCAGGCATATTGTATAAGTAAAGCAAAATTTCTTGATGATGATAAAATAGCTTATACGGTTGTTTATAAAAAAGATATGGAAAAATTCTCTGCCGGTGATGATTGTATGGAGGGTTTGACCGAAAAATTACGGGCAATTGTTACAACACGTATTGCATTTGTTGCAAAGGAGATGAAATCCGGCGGTACAAAAATTTCAATGCGGAGCAAGTTTGCCGATGTCGCAGAAATTTGCGCTGTATTCGGCGGCGGCGGGCATAAATTCGCCGCAGGCTGTACCATAAAGGCGCCTGTTGAACAAGCCGTAAAAAGAATGCTTGATGAAATTAAAAAAAGAGAAATATAAGGAGGCTCTGTTTTTTTGTAATGGGAAAAGACAGACAGAAAGATTTTAATTTAAAATTTAAAGGCTTTATAAGAGGTGTAAAAAGATTAATTATATCTGTTATAAAAAACGATTTCTACGGTATGGCTGCAGAAATGGGGTTTATGATGGTTATAGGCATTTTCCCTTTTATGCTTTTTCTCACTGCCGTTTTCGGCTGGATGGGAAACAAGGCTATGATGGAGCCTATATTGAGATTTCTTGCAACGTTTATGCCCCAGCAGGCAATGGATTTGATTAAGACGGTTCTGTCAGAGGCTATGATTTTTTCTCACGGGCGTATAATGGCTATAATAGGTTTTTGCGTAACTCTTGTATTATCTACAAATGCAGTTGCCGTTGTATTAAAGGGAATGAACAGAGCCTATAAGGTTACGGAGACAAGAAGTTTTATATATACACGCGCTTTATCATTGTTAATGGTGTTTGTTGACACTATGGTAATGTTTTTGAGCATAAACCTTATAGTATTCGGCAAGGCGATTATCAATTTGATGGTAACTCATTTTCACATGTCGGCGACAGTTGCTATTACGCTTTTAACTCTGCGCTGGCCTGTTGCTTTTGCGGCTTTGTATTTAATGGCGTTTTTGAGCTATTATATTCTGCCTGATCTGCGCGGGAATGACAGATTTAAAAGAAAGAGTGCGATCCCCGGAACCTGGTTTTTCGTAACCTTCTGGTTAATCGGTTCGTGGGGTTTTTCGATTTACGTTAATAATTTGAAAACTTATAACATGGTTTACGGAACAATCGGGGCGTTTGCTGTTTTAATGGTATGGCTTTATTACACATCTGTCTTGGTTCTTATCGGTGCTGAGATAAATTCTCAGGTTTATAATCAGCTTGAGAGAAAGGCTCAGGAAATCAGAGATGATTTTGCAAAGCTTTCGGTTATAGAAAAAATTGTTAATAAAGTAGTTAAAAAAAATGAGGACAAACCTGAATAATTTTTCCACGGTATTGTTTTATTCCTTAAAAACGGTTAAGTCAAGCAATTGTATGATGCCATATAACTCTTGAATATATATAATTTAAAAAAAGAGGAATACAGTAATGCTTTTAACAGACCATGTACAGGCGATTATAAAATCTGCAAAATCAATAGTTGTAGCGCGTAATTATCCGGAGCTTAACCCCGAACATTTGATGCTGGCTCTAATGCTTGATCAAAATGATCTGCCAAAGATTCTTTTTGAACGTGTAGGTATTGATAACCCTGAAATTGTTGACAGGCTGAATAATTATGTTTCCAAACGCGCTTATTTTGCACGCGGGAAATTTTCTGACGTAAGGTTGTCAACTGATACCATTGTTTTAATGAAAACTGCGCAGGAAGAGGCTGAAAAACATAACGATGAGCAGGTCAGCATAGAGCATTTAATGCTTGCGTTATTCAGGATTGATAACAAAACTTTAAATCATCTGTGGGAACAGTCAGGAATAAACAGGCTCGATCTTTATGAAAAAATGACAGAAGAGGTTAACAATATAGTTAACGTTGAAGAAACTGTCCCTGAAGGAAGTGAGATAGCAGCTGGAAATAATACTGAAAATTCATCTGCAACATCTTCAAGAACTGTTAAAGCAGAAGAGAAGAAAAATGAAGCTCTTGCTAAATACACGGCAGATTTAACCGAACTTGCAAGAAATAATAAACTTGATCCTGTGATAGGCAGGGATGATGAAATCCGCCGTACAATCCAGATATTAAACAGACGCTCAAAAAATAATCCCGTTATAATAGGCGAGCCGGGTGTAGGTAAAACCGCAATTATAGAAGGACTTGCGCAGAGAATTGTATCAGGTGATGTTCCGGAAAGCCTCCGCAATGATAAAATTTTATCTCTTGATTTAGGCGCTCTTCTTGCCGGAGCCTCTTACAGAGGCGAATTTGAAGAACGTTTGAAAGCGGTTCTTAAAGCTATTGAAGAAAAATCTGATGATTTGATGCTCTTTATTGATGAAATTCATACTATTATGGGTGCAGGATCATCTGAAGGCACTGCAGATGCCGGCAACCTTTTGAAACCGATGCTTGCAAGAGGGGGAATAAGAGTTATAGGTGCGACAACAATTGATGAATACCGTCAGTATATTGAAAAAGATAAAGCTATGGAACGTCGTTTTCAGCCTGTTGTCGCGGAAGAACCATCTGAAGAAACAACAATAAGCATTTTAAGAGGGCTAAAAGATAAATATGAAGGATATCATGGCATCAAAATTCTTGATAATGCAATTGTTGCGGCTGTAAAACTTTCCAAACGCTATATTGCAGACAGACATCTTCCCGATAAAGCTATAGATTTACTTGATGAAGCCGCGTCGGCTTTAAGGATTGAAATAGATACAATGCCGGAGGAAATTGATGTCTTTATAAGAGAAAAGATGCAGTTAGAAATGAATAAAAAAGCTTTGGAAAAAGACGATACCTCTGAATCTGCAAAAAAACTCGAAAAAATTACAAAAAAAATATCTGATCTGGAATCCAAAATAGAAAAATTAAAAGAACAATGGCTTAAAGAAAAAAAAGTTATAGATTCTTATGCCGCAGTGAAACGTAATCTTGAAAAATTAAAAGCTCAAATAGAATTAAACAAGAAAAATCCGACAATGGCTGCATCTCTTGAAGCAAAGTACAGCCAGATGCTTGATATGGAAAATAAACTGCGTTCTATTCAGGAGCAGGCCGGTAAAAAACGTTTGCTAAAAGAAGAAGTTGACGAGGATGATATTGCATCAATTGTGGCAAAATGGACAGGAATTCCCGTAACCCGTTTGATGGAAGATGAGTCAAAAAAATTAATCAGCATGGAACAGGTTATGCATGAACGCATAATGGGTCAGGATGAGGCGGTAACGAAAATTGCAAATGCTATACGTCTTTCGCGTTCAGGACTGCGAGATCCGAAACGCCCGATAGGTACATTCCTTTTTCTCGGCCCGACAGGTGTCGGTAAAACCGAACTCGGGAAAACGCTTGCGTATATTCTTTTTAACAATGAAGATGCACTTGTCCGTATAGATATGTCGGAATTTATGGAAAAGGCTGCGATTTCAAGACTGGTAGGTGCTACAGCCGGTTATGTCGGTTACGAAGAAGGCGGTCAGCTTACAGAAGCCGTCAGACGTAAACCCTATTCTGTTGTTTTGTTTGATGAAGTTGAAAAAGCACACCCTGATATATTTAACCTTATGCTTCAAATGTTTGATGACGGACGTTTGACAGACGGACAGGGAAGACTTGTCGATTTTAAAAATACTGTTATTATTATGACGAGCAATCTTGGAAGCGATATTATTCTTGATGAAAATTTCTCTGAAGAAGAGAAGAAAGAACGGCTTAATCAGGCTTTAAAACAAAAATTTAAACCTGAATTTTTAAACCGTATTGATGAAATAATTATGTTTAAAGCTCTTACGTTAAAAGAACTTTCCGGAATTGTTGATATTCAGACAAATTCGCTTAAAAAACGCCTGCTTGATCAAGATATTGAGCTTGATATTACACAAAAAGCAAAAGATTTTCTTGCAAATGAAGGTTATGAACCGCTTTACGGAGCAAGACCTCTTAAGCGTGTAATAAGACAGTTTGTTGAAATTCCTATGTCTATGAAAATTCTTGAAGGTGAATTTGTTAAAGGAGACAGGATTTCGGTCGAATGCAAAGATAATAATTTAACATTTACAAAATTATAATATTGAAAAATAATTTAATATAGTTTATAATAAATATGTATAATAATCAAAGGAGTGGAAGCATGGAAAAAATATTAAGAGATGAGAACTTCGGGGGGGGGGGCACTCTAAGCACTCCTGCCAATAGTTTCGGGGATTTAAGCTGGAGTAAAAAACTGGGTTTTACGCTTGCAGAGATGATGGTTGTCATGTTAATCATGAGCATCATTCTTGCCGCTATGGCCCCAGTAATGACAACACGCAATAAGTCGGATTATTCATCTCCGTGGCGATATTCTCCACGGAATAATTCAGATGCCTATTTTGGAGCAGGGGACAATCAGGTAGCCTTGTTAGGCCAATCTGATGCAGATGATGCGGAGCGAGATACCAAATTTTTAATAAGAACAGCTGCAAACAGCGGTTTCAGTCATATCTTATTCAAGACCGGAGAATCAATAGTAGGCCGTTTGTATTTTGATGAGAGTAATTTGTTTATAAGTAATACAAATCCTTCATCTAATACAGGTTCAAATAATACAACTATAGGTGTTGATGCATTTATGAACAATACCTCGGGCCAGGATAATACCGTAATGGGTTATAATGCATTAACCTCAAATACCACAGGCGGCGGTAATGTAGCAATTGGCAGCAATAGTTTGCGAAATAACAGAACCGGTAATGACAATATTGCTATAGGTACCAATTCAAATTATGGTAATTTTACATCACCGGCAGCAAAGACAATCGCAATAGGGAATCAGACTTCAGCTTACGGTAATGGATCAATAGCTATAGGCAGTTCCTTAATTAGTTCTGAGGGAGATGGCACTTCATATACTGGTGCATATTCATCAGGTTCGCGTTCAATCGCAATCGGCAATGGTTCCAGCACCCAAGAATCAGATTCTATAGCCATAGGAACTGGGGCAGAATCAGGTGGAGTTTTATTAGGAGTTGATACAGGAATAAGTTCAATAGCTATAGGAAATGAGACTTCTGCTTTAGGTAACAATTCAGTTTCCATAGGTAGTAGTTCCTCCGGTCTAGGGTGGAATTCTGTTGCTATTGGTAATGGTACTGTATCAGGGACAGGCTCTGTGGGAGATACAGTAGCAATTGGATTTGAGGCAATATCAGAGGAAGAAGACAGTATTGCAATTGGTAATAATGCTGTTGTAGGAGACTATGGAACTAGCGGTATTGCAATCGGTACTTCAGCAAGTGTTCTTGGTAGCCATGGAATAGCAATAGGTGATGGTGCTAAGTCTGTTTCATCGCAATATGGAGGCGGTTATAATATAGCAATTGGCAGCGAAGCCATGGGTAATGCATCAGCAGGTCAGTATTCGATAGCTATTGGAGCTAAGGCACTTAATAAGATGAATGGCACCGCTGGTGCTGCTCCTAATATAGGTATTGGTTATCAGGCATTAATGAATTTAGGTACCGGTGCGGACAATTTAGCAGTTGGTTTTATGGCACTTTCTGATTTGGTTAGTGGTACAAGTAATACAGCGATTGGTTCTCGGGCTTGCCGTTATGTTACTGGTACCAATAAAACTTGTATAGGTGCGAATTCCGGACCATCTTCAAGTGATGTGAATGCAAGTAATTCAGATGATGTCGTCTATATAGGAAACGCCAATTCAACAGTTTATATCAAAGGGAATATAGTAGTTGACGGTCATGTATTATTAGGCCTTAATAAGTCTAGTTATGTTTACTTGCGTACAGCACGTAAAGGAAGTAATGCAGTTAAAAATCAAAGTTCTAAGTCAGTTATGGCTCTTGCCCGTAGTGAAGATTGGCATGGTGATGATGATAACTTTGCCAAAACATACCCTAATGGTTTATCATCGGATGGTAATGCGTTTTTTGGAGACTATTTGGACGAAATGAAGACTGTCTCTGACTATCGTTTGAAATACGTCGGCCAAGAAAACACAGCAGGCTTAGACAAAATTCGTCAGCTAAAAGTGTTTAACTACACCTTTAAAAAAGACGAAAAGAAAACCCCTCATGTCGGTGTAATTGCTCAGGACT
>ERZ780117.65-NODE-65-length-50861-cov-7.296540_pt1 | contig 50861 bp, 37 predicted proteins | sample MGYA00510985_ERZ780117 | MGnify/ENA primary metagenome ERZ780117 (study PRJEB29588, sample SAMEA2159553) | human gut metagenome | biome: human gut; feature: human-associated habitat; material: faeces | place: Denmark | collected 2008/2010 ...
TTACCGTCACCAAGCTGGCTTTCGACGAAGGTATCTTCATCAACCCCGTTATTCCGCCTGCCTGCGCTCCGCAGGACACGCTGGTACGTGTAGCCCTGATGGCCACGCACACCAAGGAGCAGATTGACTATGCAGTCGAGAAGCTGACCAAGTGCTTCAAGCAGCTGGACATCATCAAATAAAGAGAAAGGCTGTAGTTTGACAAATAACGACAAGCGGCGGGCAGTTCCGGTTTTCAAGACTGCCCGCCGCTTCTTTTTTTATAAATGAGAATAAAGGTATCTGAAACTCTCCTCCTTCTGGAAGGAGGAGTACCCGATAGGGGGAGGTGGTAGGTGAACACATAACGCGTTGATTGATAACCTTTCGTGAAAACCTACCACCCTGCCCTTTGGGCACCCCTCCTTCCAGAAGGAGGGGAGTTAAAATAGCCTCACTTCATTTTAATACATACTCACTGTTCAATTACAGATTTGCCTCGGCCACTACCTGTCCGTCGAACAGGTTGATGACGCGGTCGGCAAAGCCGGCATCGTGCTGCGAGTGCGTCACCATGACGATGGTAGTACCCTCCTTGTTCAGTTCCTTCAGCAGATCCATCACTTCCTTACCGTTCTTCGAGTCGAGGTTACCGGTCGGCTCGTCGGCCAGAATCAGTTTCGGGTTGGCCACTACGGCACGGGCAATGGCCACACGCTGCTGCTGACCGCCGGAGAGCTGCTGCGGGAAGTGCTTGGCGCGGTGGCTGATGGCCATGCGCTCCATTGCCTGCTCGATGCGCTGCTTGCGTTCGCTGGCAGGTACGCCCATGTAGAGCAGCGGCAGTTCGATGTTCTCATACACGTTCAGCTCGTCAATTAGGTTGAAGCTCTGGAACACGAAGCCGATGACACCCTTGCGCAGGCTGGTGCGCTGGGCTTCGGTGTACTTCGACACTTCCGTACCGTTCAGGTAATATTCTCCCGCCGTGGGGTTGTCCAGCAGGCCCAGGATGTTGAGCAGGGTGGACTTGCCGCAACCTGACGGTCCCATGATGGCTACAAATTCGCCCTCGTTTACTTCGATGTTCACATTGTTCAAGGCCAATGTCTGTACTTCTTCCGTACGGAATACTTTCTGCAAGTTTACTGTCTTGATCATAATCTTACTGTTTTTGTGTCTTTCCCGATTGATGGGAAAAGACGGGTTAAATATACTGGTTAATTTATAATTATCAGTTCTTCAATGTTCTCTTTTTTATTCCCTCTTCATCACCTCCGCCGGATTGACCTGCGACGCCCGGCGTATCTGCCACAGCACGGTGAGCAGGGCGATGACGGCCACCGTCAGGCCCGCCACGAGGAAAATCCACAGCGAGAGCGGGGCATGATGGGGGAAGTCCTCCATGTAGCGGTGGATGGCGATGTAGGCAACGACGGCCCCCGTCACGAAGGCGGCTCCCAGCAGGACGAGGTACTTGCGCAGCAGCAGGCGGCAGATGTCGGCCACCTGTGCGCCGTGCACCTTGCGCAGGGCTATCTCACGGTAGCGCTGGCGGATGTCGTAGAGCGACAGGCCGAACAGCCCCAGACAGGAGATGCCGATGGCTATCAGGGCAAAAGTAATGACGATGCGCGTCACCTTCCGGTCTTCCTCGTGCAGGCGGGCTATCTCGTCCGTGATGAACGAATACTCAAAGTCGCCCCTACCCACAGCTTCCTGGTAGAGGTCGCTGAGGAAGGCGATGGCTTCCTTCCGCTTGCCGGGGGCGATGGAGAGGAACGTGAAGTCACGCCAGCTGTCCTGATAAATGAAGACAACCGGCTGGTTCCCGCCCGACAAGTGGCCGGTGCGGAAGTCGTCCACCACGCCTATGATGTCATAGGAGGGAATCTCATTCCAGTCGTCACCCGAACGGTACCAGAAGCGTTGGTTCGGCGTGACCTTCTCCGTCCGCCAGTCCCGGATGTGCAGGGCCTGGAGGAAAGCCCGGTTGGCTATCAGCTTGCAGGCATATTTGTCCTCCTCCCCGTTCCATCTCCGGCCTTCCAGCAGCCGGAAACCGAAGAAGTCCATATATTCACGCGAGGCCCAGAGATGGCAGGCCTCTACCTCCTGTCCATCGTCCGTACGGAAGCGGGTATCCGGTTGCAGATTGTAGGGCGGAATGCCATAAGTCATTCCCGTAAACAAGGGTGACTCTCCGATGCGTTTTTCCAGCAGGGCAAAGGCAGCATTCTTCTTCTTCAGCTCTTGTTCTCCGATTTCCCAGTTACTTATGGCCGCTGGGTTCTCTTTCCAAAACTGGCACTGAATGATGTCCTCCGTGCGGTAGCCCACGTCCGTATGCAGCAAGAACTGCAAGTGGCGGCTCAGGTAGATGGCGGCCACCGTCAGGCAAAAGGCGATGACGTATTGCAGGAAGAGGAACACCGTGCGCGAGCGGGTTGCCTTACCACCTACCCCCACCTGACTGAGCGAACGCATAGGGGCGGCATGCGCATAGCGCCAGTAAGGCGGTAGCATGGTGAAAAGCGGCAGCAGGAACAACACAGCCGCGGACAGCAGCAGGTCGAAACGCAGGTCGCCTTGTACGGGAATGTCGAACCACGCGTCCACCAACCGCCGCGTCACCTCCACCAGTAGCCAGGCCAGGAAGACGACCGCCGCATTCAGGCAGACATTCTCCGCATAGAGCTGGAGGAAGATTTGCCCTTTGCCGGCTCCCAGTACCTTCTTCATGCCCAGTTCGCGTCCTCGCTTCAGCATCACCACCGAATAGAGGTTCATGTAGTTGAGCAGGCCTACCAGCAGAATCAGCCCCGCCACCAGTCCGAGCAGTCGGAGCACGTCCGAACGGCCCTGTGTTACCGAGTCGGCATAAGCAGATACCTCCCTGCTCAGGTAAAAGTCCTTGAGCGGGACGAGCTTGTAATAGACGGCCTGTTGTCCATAGCATATCAGTTGCATGGGGGTACGGTTGGCTTGGTTTACCTCGTCCCCGTCCTCCGGGCGGTGCAGGCGTACCACTTCGTAGGCCACTCGGCTCCAGTCCTTCATCAGGTACACGGACAAGACGACATCAAACTGGAAAGAGGACTTCGTGGACGGCTCCTTCAGGATGCCTGCCACACGGACGGGTTTGCCCGACGACGTGACCAGCTCCTTGCCCACCGCATGCTCGGTCCCGAATATCCGCAGGGCGGCCTGTGGTGTCAGCAGGGCTTCGTCAGGCTTCAGTTGCAGGCTGCCTTCCTTGCAGCCGTAAGGTATCAGGTCGAAGAACAGGCTGTCCACCACCATGGTGTTTACTGCATAGCGATAGTCGTCCTTCGTCACAAAGTCATCGTCAAACATCATAAACCGGCTGAACGCCTCCACTGCCGGATGATCCAGCGGATTGCGGTAGTTGGGGTCGTTGTTCCGGTCCCCGCTCTCGCCCAGCGACCCTCTCGGTTCTCCTTCCTTGAAAACGGCTGTCAGGAAGGTCCGTTCGACCTCGGGCACAAAATGATTGACGGTGCGCTCCTGGTGGATGTAGCGCACCAGCACAAAGACACAACCCAGGCTCAGGGCCAGTCCCAGCACATTGATGGCGGTGTAGGTCCTGAAGCGCAGGATGGTACGGATGGATAGGAGTAATGCTTTCATATATTCATTATTTATTTTATTCATTCTTCATTGCTTCCACCGGCTTTACCCGGCTCAGCATCCAGCCTTGCAGGCAGACGATGAGGGCCGACACGCCCCATACGACAACCAGCGGCCACACAAAGATGCCGGCCGAAAGCGGGGCACGGTAGGCAAACTGCTCCAGCCAGCGCTGCATCAGCCACCAGGCGATGGGCATGGCCAGCACGTAGGCCACTGCGGCGTAGAGGCAGAAGGGCTTGTTGAGCAGCCAGATGATCTGTCCGCGCGTGGCGCCGTGCACCTTGCGGATGCTGATTTCGCGTATCCGCTGGCGGGTGGCATACCAGGCGATGCCGAACAGGCCGAAACCCGTCAGCAGCAGGCCGATGAGGGCGTAGAACGTCAGGATGCGCGACAGCGAAAGCACCTTCCCGTTACGCTTCATGAAGTCCTGGTGCATGTCCGTGTATTGGAAGGGTTGGCCGGGATGAAGTTCGTCCCACACGGCTTCAATCTGTTGCAATGTCTCCGCACGGTTCTCGGGGCGCAGGCGGATTTGTACATAAAATCCTTTTTGTAAATCATTTGTTGAAAGCAGTTTGATAATAAGCGGCGTTACAGATTCTTCCAACGAGTTTACAGGAAAGTCACGTACCACGCCAGCTATCACCGCTAAGCTGTCAGACGCCTCCGCATCAAATTCACGCAACGAATGACCGATAAACTCTGTACCCGCAGGTATCAGCAAACGGACAAAACTTTCGTTTACCAGTATCGGGCGGGCTTGCCGATCCAGCAGACGGTCCGGCCGGTCACCACTCAACTGTTCGATACGTATGGTACCAAGCAAGGTCGAATCGCCTTCCAATGTCAGCAGGTTTGTGCGTACTTCTTCGCCACCGGCGGTCTGAATACTCAGCTGGCGTATCCAGGCATTCAATATGGATGATTTCGAAAGGGTCATAGACTCAATATTCCTGACCCGTTTTTCCAACTCGGCTTTGAAGGGTGCCAGTGGGGCGCCAAACGCATCCCCTATCTCGATACAGTTCTCGTAGCGCGAGGCCTGCCGTTCGGTCAGAGACATCTGGTTGCGCGCCACGAGGGTGGCCAGCAGCAGGCCGATGGAGATGGCAAACTGAACCGTCACCAGCACGGCCACGAAGCGCTGCTTGCGCCGTCCGCCGTAGAGTGTGCGGTACTGGCTGAACGACAGGCGCGACAGGCGGCGGCTGATGTACCAGGCCGGTATGACGGACATCACCAGGATGAACACCAACAGCCAGGGAAGCATCTGGCTGCTGAAGAAGAAGCCCATCGTGAGCCGCGAGCCCAGCAGGCCGTTGAACACCGCCAGGCAGTCGTTCACCAGCAGGATGGAGAGGAGGAACGCCAGCACCACCGTCAGGAAGGCGTCGCCGAAAAGTTGCAGGCGGATGTTGCGCAGCGTGCTGCCCATCAGCTTCTCCACGTGGATCATGCGGAGCTGTTGCAGCAGGCGCGAGAGGCTCATGTTGGTGTAGTTGCAGCAGGCGATGACCAGTATCAGCACCGCTGCCAGCAGGCTGATGTAGAGCGTCTGCACGGGTGTCTGGCTGATGTAGTCGAGAACTTGCTGCGAAGCGTCGTCGGGCGTGGTGAAGCAGACGGCTTCCAGCGGGTCGAGGTAATACTTCGTCTGGTCGGGCAGCATGGTGGGCACCTTGTCGGCGTTTATCTTGTCGGCCAGGCGGGCAGCGTTTGTTCCTTTCGAAAGCTTCAGCAGCGTCGGGCCGCCCCAGTAGTTGGCGGCCGAAGCCGTCAGCATGTCGAAGTGCAGGAGCGACTGCTCACGTTCCTTGAGCACCGCCGCCACTTCGTACGTCTGCCTGTCCCCGCCTTCCATTTGTACCTCGATGTGCTGCCCCACGGCCTCCCTGCTTCCGAAGAGCTTGCGGGCACAGGCTGCGCTCAAAGCCACTTTGTTCGGCTGGCGGAGTGCCTGCTCCAGGCTTCCTTCCGCCGTACGGTAGTCGAAGAAACGGGTCAGCGTCGTGTCGGTCGAGAGAACGATGAAGTTGCTTTCCACCTTCTGCCCGTCCACCTTGCAGCCGAGCAGGTGCAGCGTGCCCATGCGCAGGTAGTCTTCCACTTCGGCATAGCTGTTCTTCAGCCGCTGGGGGATTTCGGCAGCGGCGTAGGCCACGCGCTTTCCTTCAGTCATCGGGTCGTCCTGCCGCAGGAAGACGATGCGGTCGCGGTCGGGATTGCGCCCCTCCAGCCCGTGTTCATGTACGAAATACGTCATCAGCAGATTGGTACATGCCAACCCCAAGGCCAGACTGGCCACGGAGACGAGGAAGAACACCTTGTTCCGCCACCAGCTCCTGAGAATCATTTTCAGTGTTACGTTCAGTATCATAGTCGTTATTGTAATATGTTGTTATTCAGTCGTTAATCAGTTTATTTTAGTTTATCCGAAATAAACTGTCAGTTTAATGGCTTTAAACTGTCAGTTTAAACGGACTAAACTATCAGTTTAAACGGAGTAAACTGCCGGTTTAAACGGGTTGTACTGGTGCCACGAAGCGTGTTGTTGTCAGGCATGCAGTTATTCTCTTTTCACCACTTCCGCCGGGTTCTCGTTCGCCGCCCGCCACACGCTTCGTCCGATGCTTGCCATGACCACGACGGCCATCAGCAGAAATACGGAGAGGAAGGGCAGCACGCCCATTTCCACCTGACGGGTGTAGGTCTCCATCCAGCGCTTCACGACGGCATAGACAACCGGGAAGGCCAGCAGGGCCTCCACGCCCAAAATGGCCAGATATTCGCGGCAGAACATGGAGAGCACATCCTTTGCCGTAGCGCCGTTCACCTTGCGGACGGCTATCTCCTTGCGGCGCTGTTCGCAGGTGAGGGTGATGAGGGAGTAGATGCCGAAGACGGCCACCAGCCCGCACACCAGGGATGCGAACGTCAGCAGACGGGAAAGCATCCGCTCCGAATGCAGGAACTCGTTGTACGACTCTTCTTCGTTGTAGAGTTGCATTGCTTTTCCGGGCGCCTCTGTGCGGCACAGGCCTTCAATGAGGGTGCGGCACTCGTCCCATGTTCCTTCCTTATATTTGAAGAGAATGCCGGCAAAACGTTCCAAGATACCCACTTCTTCGCCGAAGATGAAACCGGTGGCAGGCATCGGCTCCGTAGGCGGAACGTATTGGAAATCTTTCACGACTCCCATAATCGTTTTGTCGGCTACCATGCTGGTCGTGCGAATGTGTTTCCCGATGGCTTCTTCCGGCGTATAGCCCATGCGGCGTACCAGCGACTCGTTGAGCACGATGTCCTGATAGGATTGCAGCGTGCACTCACCGGCCAGCGGGGTAAGTCCGTAGAAGCGGAAGAAGTCGTCTCCACCCAGATAGAGGTTGACGGGCAGCGGCGCGTCCGGCTGATGTTCCGCCCCCTCCCAGCTGAGTATCTGTCCGATGGTTTGCGGACCTTTGGAGACCAGGGGATAATAGGCCGTAGGAAGCACTTCCGTAATCAGCGGCAGGCTTTTCAGCTTCGTTTCGAAGGGATAAGTGTCGGCCGCTGTCTCAAGGGCAAAATAGGCTCGGTTCTCCAATTCCATGCCCAGATCGTGCTGACGGAGGTAATCCAGCTGACGGTTCATCAGCAGCGTGCCCGTGACGAACAGCATACACACGAACAGCTGGAACACCAGGCTGCCCCTGCGCAAGGCAGAGCGCAGGCGATGGTGACCTACCGCTCCGGCCGAACGGCTGAGGGCTTGTTGCTGCATGCGGTAGATGAATCCCAGGGCCACCACCAGCAGCACCAGCATCATCAGGCCCAGGAAAGCCATTGCCTCGCCATAGAGTACCGTGCGGGTGACGTCTATCTCTGCCAGCCGGATGAAGGTGGTAAACAACAGTTCCATCAGAATCATGCCCACGAACAGGGCTGAAAGCATCAGCATCAGGAATTCCATTCCCAGCATCCGCACCAGCGAACGGAGCGACGCGCCATGCACCAGACGGAGCGCCATCTCGCGTTGGCGTACCTGCATGCGGTTGACAAACATGGTAAGGTAATTGATCAGGGCACATACGATGACCAGCACCCCCACCAGCGAGAAATAGACAATGTAGCGGAAGGTGATGCCTCCCTTGCGGCTGTCGCGGAAGTCTTTGGTGTAGCGCAATTCTGTCAGCGGGGTCAGAGACAGGCGCTCAATTCCGGTGTGGCGCGTCTCGGTCGGGTGAATCAGTTCATGCGGCAGGGAGGCAGTCATCTTGTCCTGCAACCCGGCGACATCCGTTCCTTTCTTCAGCTTCAGCACGATGGTCCACAGGTGATACCACCAGTTGTTTCTCCCGCTGCTCATTTCCTGCATCAGCGAGAAGGGATAGTTCGTATGGCGGCAGTTCACCCTGACGACCGCTCCTATCTTTTTCTTTCCGTCCGACTTCATGTCCACCTCTTTGCCCAGCGGACTTTCCTTGCCAAACCATTGCCGGGCAGCTTCTTCGGTGATGGCTACCTCGTCGGAATGTCTCTGCATGAAGTTGAAGCTGCCGTCCACCAGCTGCGCATCGAGCAGCTGTATCCAAGCACTGTCTGCCGACGACACGTTGACTTTCCGTTCCACTCCGTCCACCTCAACCCTTTCGCTTGTAATCCTGAAATAGGCGGCAGACTCCACTTCGGGATAATGCTCCGTCAGGTAGGCGGCCATCGGTACCGGAAGCCTCTCGGTCATCTTTCCGGCCTTGTAGCCGTCGTTCACCCTGGCCACATAGAGGCGGTCGGCATCGCGGCGGAAACTGTCGTAAGTCATCTCGTAGTGTATCCAGAAGGCCGACAGCGCAAAACAGACGAATCCGGCCGCCAATCCCAAAACACTGACGGCGGTCTGCATGCGGTATTTCAGCAGGTTGCGCCAGGCTATTTTCAAATAGTGCAGTATCATATTCTTTTTTTATTTAGTAGGCATCATTCTCTTTTCACCACTTCCGCCGGGTTCTCGTTCGCCGCCCGCCACACGCGCCAGCCGATGCAGAGGGCTACCAGCAGCGCCATGCCGAGGAAGATGACAGCATAGAGCCACCAGCTCAGGGGCGTCTGCTCTACATAACTTTCCAGCCAGCGTTTCATCAGCACGTAGCCCACGGGGAAAGCTACCACGGCAGCTGCGGCGAGCAGCAACAGGTATTCGCGGGCAAAGAGGCCGAGGATGTCCCCCACCCGTGCCCCGTTCACCTTGCGGATGGCCACCTCCTTGCGGCGGCGTTCGCAGCTCAGGGTAATCATGGAGAAGATGCCGAAAGCAGATACCAGGATGCAGACGGTGGAAACGAAGGCCAGCAGGCGCATCAGTAGGTGTTCGGCCTTGAGATAGGCATTATACTCGTCCATGACGTTTACCAGCCGGTAATGCACTTCGGGATAGTCCTTGGCAAAGAGGCTGTCCACGCGATGACGAAGTTCGGGCCAGGCTCCTTCGTGGTACTTCAACAGAATATCGTCATGGGCAATCCATTCAGTTTGACATACATAAAGCGTCGGTTGTATAGGAATGGTAGGAGCAGTGATATGTAAATCACGTACTACACCGATTACTGTGGCTTGCCGTTTGTCGCGATAAGTAACGGTCATTCCTACCGGATTGGCTATTCCCATCACCCGCACAGCCGATTCGTTCAGCATAATCTCTCCCCTGCCGCTATTAGGTCGGATAAATTTGCCTGCCGCTAAGCGGATGCCATAGAAAGAGGCCAGTGTATCGTCCATACAGGCCATGCGCATGTTTTTGATTTCAAGGCCTTCCGGTTTTCCTTCCCAGTCGATGGAAGTGGCGGCCACAGCTCCTTCGGGCAAAAGGCCTGTATAGTCCGTAAGTACCCGACTGACAAAAGGCATCTGGCGGACACGGTCCACAATCTCATCTTTCGCATTGTCGGGATAGAGGAAGGTAAAGGCGGCGATGTTGCGGCGTTCCCAGCCCAGGTCGGTGTGTTGCAGATAGTTCAACTGTTTCATCAGCGCCACCGTACAGAAGATGGCCAGCAGACTGATGAAGAGCTGCAGGCCCACCATCGCCTTGAGACGGCGGCCCAATCGGCTGCGATCAGGGCGTAGGGAAGAATAGCGGAAAACGAAAGGCAGCAACAATACCAGAGAAAGCGCCAGCACCATCAGGAAATAGAGCAACGACTCGCTATACACGTTGCCTTCCACGCCCGAAAGCCGCTGGAAGGACGGCTGCAACAGCTCGACCAGCACAAAGCCCAGGAAGCCCGACAGCAGGACAAGCAGGGAATATTCGGTGGTGAGCATCGCGAAGAGCCCCCTGCCGGAAGAACCGCACGTGCGCCGCAAGGCCAGCTCGCGACGGCGGATGTCCATGCGCGAGAGGAACAGGGCCAGGTGGTTGAACAGCGAACAGAGGATGACCAGCCCACCTGCCGCGGCAAACAGTACGAGGTAGGAGAAGCTGACAAGCCGCTCTTCGTTGAACGGAGCCTGACGGACTTCGGAAAGAGGCATCAGGCGCAGGCGGCCGGTAATCTTGCGGTAGCGATCGTCCGTCTGCTCGGCATAAGCACGGAACTTCTCTTCCAGTGCCTGGGGTGATACACCCGGGGCAAGGCGTACCACCACCTCGAAGCCTCCGTTGTACCACACGTCCTGCCATTTACGGAAGTAATCCCCTTCGCAGATAAAGCCGAACGAGAAGTTGCTGTGCGGCAGGTCGCTGACAATGGCGCAGACAGTAGCTTCCTGGTCGTTATACACAACCGTGCGCCCCAGCACATCCGTCGTGCCGAACAAGCGCCGCGCCGTCCGTTCCGTCAGGGCTACCTGTCCGTTCGTATAAAGGAAATCGGGGGTACCTGCCAAGATACGGATGCCGAAGAGATCCATGAAACAGGAGTCCAACTGCATGCTGGGGAGTTCCAGAGCAGGTTGTCCCTCCAAGCCCAACTCCCAATTCGGATAACGGGTGAAGGCACAGGCCGCCTCCACTTCGGGGAACTCCTGCTTCAACAGAGTGGAGGTCGGATAAGACACATTGGGTGAGAACCCTCCGGACTCGATGGCCGACTCGGTGTAAACCAAATACATGCGGTCGGCCGCTTCGTAACGGCTGTCGAACGATGCTTCGTAGCGCATCCACAGGTTGGCAAAAGCGAAGCAGGCAAAGCCAACGGCTATCCCCACCACATTGACGGCGGTCTGCATGCGGTACTTCAGCAGGTTGCGCCAGGCGATTTTCAGGTAGTGTAGTATCATATTTGTTTATCTTTCTTATTATTCACTCTTTATCACTTCAGCCGGATTCTCGTTCGCCGTCTTCCAGATGCGGTGACCGATGCTGGCAGCTACACAGACGGCAATGCCGGCAAAGATAAGCAGAAATGGCAGTACACCGATTTCCACCTGACGGTTATAATTCTCTATCCAGCGCTTCATCGCCCACCAGGCGGCGGGGAAAGCGATCAGTAAGGAAACGACCAACAGCAGGGCATATTCGCGGAAGAACAGAGCGAGGATGTCCCTCACCGTGGCACCGTTCACCTTGCGGATGGCAATCTCCTTGCGGCGACGCTCGCAGGCCAGCGTCACCAGCGAGTAGATGCCGAAGATGGAGATGAAGATGCACACCACCGACGAGAACCCGAGCAGCGACGACAGGGCGTCTTCCGACTTCAGATAGTTGTTGTAACATTCTTCCTCGCTATAAAGGAAGAGCTTGCGGTCGGGCAGTTCGGCTCGCTGCATCTCCTCGATGCGACGGCGGCATTCATCCCACGTACCCGGACGGTACTTGAAGAGGACGAAACAACGCGCATGCATCCACTCCATCCGGTCGGTGTTGACAAATACCGTGTTGGGCAGTTCGGCGGTGGGCGACTTGTAAGCACAGTCCTTCAGCACGCCGATGACTGTCATAGGCTCCACTTTGCGGTTGACGAAGAACAATTGTTTGCCCACTGCCTCTTCGGGACTCCAACCCATGCGACGGGCCGTACTCTCCATGATGTTCACCTGCCGGTACTCCGACTTGGCCGATACCCATTCACCGGCCAGCAGCTGCATGTCGTAGAAGCGGAAGAACTCTTCACCGGCCAGCACTTCGTCGAAAGTCAAAGGTTGTTCCAGCCGGCCTTCCATGCCCGTGTATCCATCTATCTGGTACGACGAATAAGCCCCCTCGCCCAACAGCGGCCAATAGGCCGGGCGTACCACTTCCGTCACCATAGGCAGAGCCTTGATTTTCTCGGCCCACACGTTCATGTCTACACCCATCCATATGCTCATGGCCGCCCGTCCGCGATAGTCCAGCCCTGTATCCACACTACGCAAATGGTGCAGCTGCATCTGCATGGCCACCGTGCAGAAGATGAAGGCCAGGCAGACCGTCAGCTGCAGAACGACACTCCCCTTGCGCCAGACCGTACCCGAGAGGGCGTTACCCGTGTGGATGTTGCCGTGCAACGACCGTTTCTGGAACAGCCACACCGACAGGACGACAACGGCCATCATGGCTGCCGAGACGCACGTAATGTAGAGCAACGCCGAACGATAGACCGAGAAATCGGCGTCCTGAATGAGAGAATAGCGCAGGAAAGCCGGCATCAGCAATTCCACCAGCATCATGCCCACCACCAGCGAGGCCAGCACGGTGAGCAGAAAATCGGTGCAGAGCAGGGCCACCAGCGAACGCAGGCCTGCTCCGCAGATCTGCCGCAAAGCCATTTCCCTGCGACGCGTACGGAAGCGGTCGGCGTAGATGGTCAGGTAATTGAGGAAGGCACAGACGATGATGAGTACCCCCACGGCGGCAAACCAGGTGATGTAACGGAACTGCACCGTCTGATTGTTTTTGAGGATAAAGCCCTCCGTGGCACGAAGACCCGTCAGCGGTTCCAGATAGAAACGGGTGAGTCCTGTAGTTGCCCGGTACTTGCTTTTGGTCAGCTCTTCGGGGAAGTGGGCATTCATCTTCTCCAGCAGACGGGAGACATCCGTACCCGGCTTCACCTTGACTAGCGTCCGGTAGGTGTAGTCGTCCCAGCCTGTCCGGCCGCTTCCGCTGCCCAGGAAGGCGTAGGGGAAATTGGTGTGTGCTCCCCAGTCGCTCACTACGGAACCGATGGTGTATTCCTTGTTCCAGTTGGGGTTGGTCACGGTCTGGCCGATGACATCCGTCGTGCCGAACAGCAGGCGTGCGGTCTTCTCCGTAATGGCGATACGGTTGCCTGCCGCACCGGCGGAGCGGAGGAAACTCTCGTCACCGTCCAGCGTCCGGATATCCAGCATACGCAGGGCGGTTGTGTCGGGCATGAGCATGGGAAGCTCCAGCATCCGGTTGTCTTTTACGACAAAGAATGTCCCCATCTCGAACAGGCAGTAGTCCTCAATCTCCGAATAGTGTTCTTTCAGGTAACGGCCCAACGCTTGGGGTGTGTAGCTTGCGGAGGAGCCTCCGAAACTGTCATCGTTCACCCCGACCAGATACAGACGGTCGGCATCACGGTGAAAACTGTCATAAGTCATCTCGTAGTGCACCCAGAAGGCCGAAAGGGCAAAACAGGCCAGGCCCACGGCCAGTCCCAGGATGCTGACGACGCTCTGTGTGCGGTACTTCAGCAGATTGCGCCAGGCGATTTTCAGGTAGTGTAGTATCATATCTTTGTTTTTTAATTATCATTCTCTCTTTATCACTTCCGCCGGATTGAGTCTCATGACTTGCCAAATCTTCATACCTAAGGTAACGACTACCAGATTGCCTACCGAAACGAACATCAGCAAGGGCCATTCCCAACGATAAATGCAGTCCAGGGTATAACGGCCCAGCACCGTTTTCATGGAGAGGAAAAGCAGCGGATAGACCAGGAGGAAAGTGAAGGCAAACAGCAGGATGTAAACCTTGCCGAACATCCAGGCAATGTTTCTCGGAGTGGCTCCGTTGATTTTACGGATGGCCACTTCCTTCAGGCGGGCTACCGTGTCCATGGAGATGGCGGAGAAAATACTGAGTACCACTAACAGCAGGCTGACAACTGCCAGTACCGACATGGCCACACGCATGGTCTTGATGATATTCAGACCTTCGTCGGACTCATCCAACATCATCAGGTCAATCGGCAGGGTGGACGGTACAAATTCGCGGCACAGGTCGTCCAGCCGCTTCAGGAAGGCAGGCAGGTCGGTCGCTTCGGTTACCTTTATATAATAGAGTTGTGCATCGGTACTGGGCATAAAAACAGAACCCGTGTATTTGGGGTCTTCCATCTCGTTGAACAATGCCTTGTAAATGCCTGCTATCCGATAATCCTTGTTATCCAGGCGGACAGTTCCCGCATTGCCGTCGGCATCCAGCAGCCGCTTGAAGGCTTCGCTTACATAAACCTCGCCTGAAGCATCATCGGGGACTACCTTCCCTTGCATCGGTATATGGAAGAAACGGAAGTAACGGGGACTGCCGCTGGACATGACGATACGGGCTATGCTCTTGTCCTTACGTTCGTATTCGGTGTAAACGTGGAAATTGATTGGGTTGGAAATGCAATAACTGATGATGTCTTCCACTTCGGGCATCTTGCGTACCTCTGTCAGAATGGGTTGTATGTTGTTTTCCAGGTATTGGGTCTTCAGGGGAAGCACCACAATCCGTTCCTGCTCCCCGTCGGACAAGGGATTATACATCTTGTCGAACAGCAATTCGTTCGACGCGAGCCAGGTCAGTGCGACACCCCCCGCAAAGAACATGGAGATGACCAGCTGCAGACCGATCATCGCATTGCGGAACGTGTGTCTTTTGCGGCTCTGCTGGAGGAAGGCATACAAGGACACCTGACGCAGCTTGCGCAGCGGGAAGCTGACAATGAGCAGACAGACCGCCACGACGACCAGATAAACCTTCAGTTGGGTCAGATAGACATCCTGCAAACGGATATCCGGCACTTCGTCCATGGGCAGAAGGCTGTATGCCAGGCCGAATGTCCATTCCGTCAGCAGGAATGAGAGAAGCAGGGCGGCCGTCATCATCAGGATGACTTCCGACGCAAGCAGGCCATACAGGCCTTTGGTATCGGAACCCAGGCACTTGCGCAAGGCCAGTTCGCGCTGGCGGTTGAAGAACATCTGGATGGTGAACTTCAGGAAGTTGATCAAGCCCGACACCAGGATGAGGGAGACAACCAGCAGAAACAACAGCTTGGCAAGCAGGGTCTGTCCGTGCTGGCTACTTTCCGACTCGACCTGAAACTTTATCGGTTTGCCTTGCGAATCGGGCCAGGCAATCTTTTCCAATAAGGACCGGAAGCTGTTCAGGTCCATCTTTTCGGGCCGGTAGCAACTGGCGTACAGGATATGGTTGTCTGACGGTTTCGTTACAGGAAAGTAGCAGTCGGGAACCGTATTCGGATCTTTCCCCGTGGCCACACCTGCCACCTTGAACAATTGGCCCGACTGGTCGTTGACGACGCGCAAGGTCATGCCTGTCGGATCGGTGTTACCAAAAGCTTTCCGGGCAAAGGCTTCGGACAGCACGACGTCCGTAGGTCCGAATTCATTCGTTGCCCCCGTTACCGAAATGCCGTTGTAGGTATAGTAATAGGCGTCGGCATTGCGATAACGGACCAAGAAAGGACGCTCCTGCCCTTCCGGGTCGAAGAATACCACTTCCCGGGTACTCAATCCTTTGGAATAGGCTGTCACAGCTTCTACACCCGCATGCCGGAGTTCTTCCTCCATACGGGTAATCTGGTTGATGGAAAACGCCCAGTTGTTTGCCAACGAAAGATTCAACCGGCGGTCGTAGTGGGGACGGTGGTCGGTGGGGGCTACCGTCTCCACAAACTGATAGGTATAGCTGAAGCATACAATGCCGGCAGCCAGGCAGAGAGCCGATATCAGGCTCTGCATCTTGTACTTCATCAGGCTGCGGGCAGCCACTTTCAGGTAATGTAGTATCATTCTTTGTATCATTATTTATTCTGTGTTTATCATTCTCTCTTTATCACCTCCGCCGGATTCTGTCGCGCTGTACGCAGGATGCGGAAGATAACCGTCAGCGCCGTAACAGCTGCCACCAGAACAAAGACGCCGGCCCAATAGAAGAAACCGCAGTCGAAGAACACGATGTACATCCGCTTCCATTGCTGCAGCAGGAACCCGACCAGCGGGAAGGCCAGCAGGGCACTGACGGCCAGCAGCACGATGTACAGGCGGGCGAAGAGCAGCATGATCTGCGGCACTCCCGCTCCGTTCACCTTGCGGATGGCTACCTCCTTCTGCCGGCGTTCGGTGTCGAGCGTGATACTCGAATAGACGCCCAGCAGCGTGATGAGGATGCTGACCACGGCAAAGAACAGCACGATGTTCTTCATCGTGTATTCCAGCGGCTGACGGTCGTGGATGTCGTCGAGCAGTGTGCCTACCCGCACAGGCACGCTTTCGGGCAAAGCCTCACGGAGCAGCTGCTCCACCCGGGCCTTGACTTCCTGTACCTGGCCACTGGGGCACTTCAGATAGCAGTGCCCGATGTAGTCGGACGGATTGTAAGGGAGGAAGACGTAACCGATGCTCTTCGAATAGGTGTCGGTCTGGAAAGGCGCACAGATGCCACATACGGTATAGTCGCGTTGCGAGTCGTAAAGAGGCATCCCCAGTATGTCTTTCTCCATCCGTTGCTGCCAGGTACGGTCGGCCACGATGTCGGCTTCTGTCTTCGGAGCGCGTCCCTGCTCCAGCGGGATATTCATGAAGGAGAAGAAATTGGCGGGGACACGCATCACCTCAACTTCTATCCATGAGTTGTCGTTGCCTTTCTCGGTCATCATCAGGTTGCCCGATGAACCTCCCAGGTAACTGACGTCTGCCAGCAGGGCATCTTCTACAGCAGCCAGGCTCTTGAAGCGGCCGACCAGGCTCTGCTTTTCCGCATTGTTCAGGCAGGAGTAATCCAGCGGGATGCTGAGGATGGAAGCCTTCTCCTGCATGGAGAGGGTGTGCAGCAGGGTGCCGCTTGTTTTTTCGGACTGCAGGTAGAGGGCCGCGGACAGGGCGACAAACAGCCAGCAGAGAAAGAACTGTACCCCCAGCATGAAGTTGCGCCCCCGATGGCTCTGCCGCCTGCGCCGGCCTCCGCCAAGTCCGTCCTGCACCGATATGCGGCGGATGCGCAGTGTGGCCACCAGGCAGATACCTGCGCAAAGCAGTACCAGCAACCCGATGTATTGGGCGGCATGGCGCATGAGCAGCGACTTGCTGAACGTCATCGACATGAATTCGACGGAATAGTCCAACCGCCCGTCGGTCACTTCGATGCCCCACAGCATCAGCAACGAGGCTGCCAGTACCACCAGCAAAGACTGTACGAAGAGCAGGGTGAAGAGCTGTCCGCCGCTGCATCCGTTCACCTTCATCACGCTGAACTCTTTCGTGCGGTTGAAGTAGGAACCGATCAGGAAATGGAAGAAGTTGAGCAGACCCACCAGCAGGATGAGCAGTCCCATGGTGCCCGTAATCCAGCTGGTGATGGACAGCTGCCTGTGCTCGTAGGGAAGGCGTCCGATGGGAAATACTTGCGCCTCATAGTCCCTGTCGTACAGCCGCCAGCTGTAGTCGCGCTGCATGAACTGCTCTTCCAACTGACGGATGTCGGCATCGGGTGCCAGCAGGGCAAATGTGTTGCCTCCCGTCATCTCGTGGCGCCTGTTGCTTTGCAGCAGGCCTTCACTGTCGTTCAGCACCAGCATGTCCATCGTTTCCATGAAGTGGAGGGAATTGTTGAGCGGCGTGTCGTCCATGACGGCCTGCACGGTATAGGTGATGCCTCCGTTGTGGGGAGTGGTCGATGGCGAGGTGGGCAACCGGCGGGTCATGACACATGTCTTTCCAATGGCTTCGGCCTCGCTGCCGAAGATGCGGACGGCTGTCGAACGGCTCATCACCAGCGCATTGGGCGTATGGCTGGCCGTCTGCCAGCTTCCAGCCACGATGCGGGGCGTAAAGATGCGGGCATAGAGACTGTCCGCCTCCATCCGCTTCAACTCGTAGGGCAAGGTCTTGCCGGGCCTTACCTCGATGTCGAAGGGCATTTGGCGGGGATAGGAGACGAACGAAAGGGCTTCTACCCCCTTTGCCCAGCCGCGCATGTCCTCGCAGAGCGGTGCGGGTGTGCCGGAGAAATAATGGTCCTGTTCGCTATCGTACAAACTAACCAGTACAATCCGCTTGTAGTTGTCGAAACAATGGTTGGTAGACTGTATGAAACGGCTGCAATACAGGCAGACGCAGAAGCTGAACAGACCCACAGCCAGCCCGATGATGGAAATGATATTCTGCGTTCTGTATTTCAGCAGGTTTCTGATAGCAAGTGTAACGTAATGTAGTATCATATTTCTATTCCTTTATTCTTCTTTTTATTGCTCTTTCCCCCAAAAGTTTCAATGGTTGTTCCGCGAATGAAACTAGTAGTTTCAACGGATGCCAAAATCTTGAAACTACTAGTTCCAAATTTGTTTCCGACTTTGAAACTAGTGGTTTCATTCAAAGAAACCAGTAGTTTCATTCAATGAAACCACCGGTTTCATAGGGTGAAACCAAAAACGGGATGGAATGTACCGTTTACAGTACGAGCTCCTCGGCATCGCCAAAGTTGTCGTATCCGGTTGTAATCACCCAGTCGCCGGGTTGGAGGCCGTCGGTCACTTCGTACTGCTGCGGGTTCTGTCGGCCGATGGTGAGAGGCACGCGCACGGCACGCGTCTTGTCCTTGTTCAGCTTGTAGATCCATTGCCCGCCCGTAGCCTGGTAGAAATTGCCGCGGGGAATGACGAGGGCGTCTTCGGGCTGTCCCAGCTCGATCTGTACGCGGAAGCTCTTGCCCACGCGGACGTTGTCGGGCATGTCGGCGGTGAAGACGAGATCGACGTCGAACATGCGGTCCTTCACCTCGGGCACCACCTTGGTGATCTTCAGCGGATAGCGCTTGCCCTGATAGAGGATGGTGGCGGGCAGGCCGGTGGTGATGCGGTCGATGTAGTATTCGCTGAGCGAGGTATGGACCTTGAACTGGTCGAGCACCTTGATTTCGCCGATGCTCTCGCCGGACTGTACCTGCTGGCCGGGTGTCACGCTGACGAAGCTGAGCTGCCCGCTGATGGGGGCGCACACCACCAGGTCGTTCAAACGCTGGCGCGAACGTTCGTACTTCTTCTGTTCACGGTCGCGGTCGTTCAGCAGCAGGTCGCGGCGGATGATGGAGACGGCCGAGTCGTGGCGCAGGCTCTGGCGTTGCAGGCGGGCTGTCTTCTCCTTGTAGCGGTACTCGTCTTCGGACACCTGGAGCTGGGCCTTGCTCTTGATGCCCATGCGGAACTCTTCCTTCTCCAGTTCGAAGCTCTTGCGCAGCTTCTCCAGTTCGTAGTCGGTCTGCAGGGCCTGCTGTTGCAGGGTGAGGCTCTGCTGTTCCATTTCGATTTCCTTTTCGCGGTAGGTGATGAGCTGCTTCTCCCACTCGTCACGCTGGTCTTCGATGGTGCGCAGCAGGTCGAGGTTCTCCAGCACGAGGATGGTGTCTCCCTGCTTCATCATGTTGCCCTCCTCGCCTACGATGCGGCTCACGCTGCCCGCCTCGCGGGCGTTGACCTTGATGGTGAGGATGGGCTGCACGAGTCCTTCGACGTCGACATACTCCATGAACTTGTCGTTTTTCACTTCGGCCATCTGAAGGCTCTCGGAGTCGATACGCAGCTTGCGCGGGCCGGCCGAAAGGATGATGACGTAGATAAGGAAGGCGGCAAATACCACTCCGCCTGCCAGATAGTAACGGTAACGGATGTACCAGGGTTTCTTTTCGAGTTTGATATCCATTTTATTGATTGATAATTTGAAAATTGATAATTGAAAATGGGATACTATTCTGTGGTTTGATTTACTTGATGAGCCTTTCCAGGTCCTCCTCCAGCGGTTGGTCCTGCCTGAAGTCGTAGAGCGTGAGGCTGCGCAGGGTGTAGTACAGGCTCCAGTAGTCGTAGAGGGCCGTCACGTAGTTGCGGCGGGCGGAATCCTTTTCGGTAATGGAAGCGTTGAGGTCGAGGATGGTGGACTGTCCCAGCAGGTAGAGGCGGCGGGCTACGTCGGCACGGCGCTGGGCGGTGGTGTCTGTACGGGCGGCGATGTGTACACGCTGTGCCTGCAGGTTGAACTGCTTCACCAGTTTGCGGATGTTCAGGTCGAAGTCCGTCTTGTCCTGCTCCACCTGTGTCTGCACCAGGTCGCGGTTGCTCTTGGCTACCCGCACCTGTCCCTTGCCACGCCCCCAGTCGAGGATGGGCAGCGAGACACTGAGGCTGACGTACTGCTGGTCCATGGGGTTGCGCCAGGCATTCTTCCAGCGGTCGGCCGTCTGCGTCAGACCGAAGCGCAGGTAGATATCGGCCTTCAGACCGGCATTGGCGCGGGCCTGTGCCACGGCACTCTCGCTCTCCAGCCGGCGGCGCTGCATGTTCTCGATGTCGGGGCTGTTCTGGGCGGCCAGCAGCAGGGCTTCGTTGAGGTCTATCTGGAGGTCGGGCACGAAGTCCTCGATGCGCACCTTCAGGTCTACATCCTGCTGGATGCCCAGGTACGAACGAAGCTCCTGCATGGCGTTGTCCACCTCGATGCGGGCATTCATGCGGTTGGTCTCTTCGGTGAGCTTGTTTATTTCGAGCTGCAACATCTCGTTCTCGCTGATGGTACCGATGTCGTAGCGGCCGCGCGCATATATATATAAGGTGTCGGCGTTGGCATAATTGGTACAGGCTATCTCGTAGTTGCTCTGAGCCGTGGCCAGGGCGAAGAACTTCTGTGTGGCGGCAGCGGCCACCAGCTCCAACGTCTCCGCATACCGTTTGCGGGCCTCGCGGTAGCGCACGGGCTCGATACGGCGGTTCCACTTCAACGAGTTGTAGCCGAAAAGCGACTGGGTGTAACCGATATTGACGGGCGACGTCTGGTACGAGTGGCTGTTGTCACTGAAGAGGTCGATGCGCTGGGCCGATGTTTCCACAAAGAAGGTACCGCCCGTCCAGGGCACGTTCTGCGTCAGGCTCAGGGTGAGGTTGGTGGAAAGGAGATTCTGCTCCACAAACTTCACGCTTCCGTCGCCCAGCGTCACCTTGTTGATGGCACGGTCCAGGTAAGGAGTGGAGGTAAGCGTCAGGTTGGGCAGGTAGTTGGCACGGTAGTAACGGTAGTTCCAATACGAAGAACGGAAGCTGTGGCGGGCGCTCTGGGCGTCGGGCGACTGCTCCTGGGCATGGCGGATGGTCTGCTGCAGGGTCAGCTCCAAGGCTTCCTGAGCCGGAGCGGCTGCCTCCATGCCGCAAGCGGCCGCCATCAGTAAAAGGATACGTCTGAACATATTTCTTCTGTTTTTTATTAAAATTATATCAAATACCGTGCCAAAGCGTTAAATCGTTGTGATACAGGGACTATCACGTACAAGCATTGGAAAACGTGCGTGCACAACCGCACGAAAATAGTGCGGAAGCGCACGCACAGCACACGGATATTATCACTATCTTTGCGGCAGACACCGACTGATTATGGAGAAACTTGGAAAAATACTGATTGTAGACGACAACGAGGACGTGCTTTTCGCCCTCAACCTGCTGCTCGAACCCTATGCCGAGAAGATAAAGGTCAGCACCGGCCCCGAACGGCTGGAATACTTCATGACCACCTTCCAGCCCGACATCGTCCTGCTGGACATGAACTTCAGCCGCGACGTGGTGAGCGGGCAGGAAGGCTTCGACTGCCTGAAACAGATTCTGCACATCGACCCGCAGGCGGTGGTCATCTTCATGACCGCCTACTCGGACACCGACAAGGCCGTGCGGGCCATCAAGGCGGGGGCTACGGACTTCATCCCCAAGCCGTGGGAGAAGGAGAAACTGCTGGCCACCCTGTCTTCGGGCATGAAGCTGCGCCGCTCGCAACGCGAAGTAAACCTGCTGAAGGAGCAGGTGGAAGCCCTGAGCGACGGCAACGCCGACGAACGCATCATCGGCGAGTCGGATGCCATGCGGGCCATCTTCGACACGGTGGAGAAGTTGCGCGACACGGATGCCAACATCCTGATTCTGGGCGAAAACGGCACAGGCAAGGACGTCATCGCCCGCCTGCTCTACCGCCATTCTCCCCGCTCGGGAAAGCCCTTCGTCACCATCGACCTGGGGAGCATCCCCGAACAGCTGTTTGAAAGTGAACTCTTCGGTTACGAGAAAGGTGCCTTCACCGACGCCCGCAAGGCTAAGGCGGGACGCATGGAGGTGGCCACGGGCGGCACGCTCTTTCTGGACGAGATAGGCAACCTGTCCCTGCCCATGCAGGCCAAGCTGCTTACCGCCATCGAGAAGCGGCAGATCAGCCGGCTGGGCAGTACGCAGAGCACGCCCATCGACGTGCGCCTTATCTGTGCCACCAATGCCGACATCCGCCGCATGGTGGAGGAAGAACGTTTCCGTCAGGACCTGCTCTACCGCATCAATACCATTGAGCTGCACATCCCGCCCTTGCGCGAACGCGGCAACGACATCCTGCTGCTGGCCGACCACTTCCTCCAGCGCTATGCCCGCAAGTACCAGAAGGAGATGCGCGGCCTGACGCGCGAAGCCAAGAGCAAGCTGCTGAAATATGCCTGGCCGGGCAACGTGCGCGAACTGCAACACACCATGGAACGTGCCGTCATCCTGGGCGACGGTTCCCTTCTCCGCCCCGAGAACTTCGTCTTCCAGGCAACGGCTCCCGCTTCGCGTCCGCACAAGGAAGAAAAGGAGGTACTCAACCTGGAGCAACTGGAGCGGCAGGCCGTGGAGCGCGCCATGCGCCTGAGTGAGGGAAACATGACGAAGGCGGCCGAATACTTGGGAATCACGCGGTTTGCCCTGTATCGGAAAATTGAAAAGTTAGGCCTATGAGACGCTATTCGTTCATCGTCACCCTGCACATCCTCGCCATCGCCCTGTTGGGGATAGGCGTCTATCTGCTGGTCATCAGGGAGTTGTGGTTCAGTGCCCTGATGGCATTCCTCGTACTGGTGGCTGTGGGCATCAACCTCTACCGCATGCAGATGGTACAGATACGCATGATGCGCCACCTGGCCGAGAGCCTGCGCTTCGACGACATGATGCTCTCCTTCCGCTCGCCCTACCGCAACCGCTCGATGGAGCAGATGGTGGACGAGCTGTCCGAAGCCATGCGCAACTTCCGCACGCACGTGCTGGAACACAACGAGATGGCTGCCTGGCAGAAGCTGATACGTGTGCTGACGCACGAAATCATGAACTCGCTGACGCCTATCATTTCCCTGTCCGAAACGCTGTGCGAACGTGAAGTGGACGAACGTAGCTATAGCCTGATGCATCAGGGAATGCAAACCATTCACCGCCGCAGCAAGGGCCTGCTGGAGTTTGTGGAAAACTACCGCAAGCTGACCCGCCTGCCTGCTCCCGTACGACGTCCCGTCTCGCTCACCGAACTGCTGCTGGACCTGCGCAAGCTCTTCCCCGAAGACTACATCCACATCGAACTTCCGACGGAAGACCGCACCTTGCAGATAGACCGCACACAGATTGAGCAGGTGCTCATCAACCTGATAAAGAACGCGCGCGAGGCCTGTGCCAAGTGCGAGCAGCCCAACATCGAGGTACGTGTGTTGCCCGCCCAGTCGTGGCAATGCCTGCTGACGGTGACTGACAACGGCGACGGCATCCTGCCCGACGTGGTGGACAAGGTATTCGTACCTTTCTTTACCACCAAGCCCGGCGGGCAGGGCATCGGCCTGAGCCTGTGCAAACAAATCATGAACCGACACGGCGGAAACATCACGGTGAAGTCTGCTCCCGGCCAGGGAAGCTGCTTCACGCTTCTGTTCGGATAGGCCGTGGCAATCCGTCCGTAAAACACTGATTAAACGAGATGAAGATACTTTGGATAGACCTGAACAGTTCGTATGCCCACTCTTCGCTGGCCCTGCCCGCCCTGCATGCCCAGGTGGCCGATGACGACCGTCTGCAATGGGAAGTGGTGTCGGCCACCATCAACGAGAACGTGGGCATGGTGGTGGATGAAATCTGCCGCCACGCTCCCGACATCCTGGCCGGAACGGCCTGGCTCTTCAACCACGAAGTGCTGATGCACATCGCCGCCCGCGTGAAGGCCCTGCTCCCCCAATGCTGCATTGCGTTGGGTGGCCCCGAGTTCTTGGGCGACAACGAAACCTACCTGCGGAACCATCCGTTTGTGAGTTGTGTGTTCCGGGGCGAAGGCGAAGAAGTGGTGCCCCAATGGTTGGCCTGCTGGGACCGGCCGGAAGCATGGGACGACATCGCAGGCCTGTGCTATCTCGATGCCAAGGGCCGTTACCACGACCACGGTACGGCCCGCGTACTCCGCTTTGCCGAACTGGTTCCGCCCGAAGAAAGCTGCTTCTTCAACTGGAGCAAGCCTTTTGTCCAACTGGAGACCACGCGCGGATGCTTCAACACCTGCGCCTTCTGCGTAAGCGGAGGTGAGAAACCGGTACGTACCCTCGGCCTCGACGCCATCCGTCGGAGGCTGGACATCATCCGCCAACACGGCATCCGCAACGTACGGGTATTGGACCGCACGTTCAATTATAATAACCGACGGGCTCTGGAACTGCTCGAACTGTTTCGTGAGTATCATCCGCACATCCGCTTCCATCTGGAAATCCATCCGGCCCTGCTCACAGAGGAGCTCCGCCAAGAGCTGGCGCGTCTGCCCCAAGGACTTCTGCACCTGGAGGCCGGTATCCAGAGCCTGCATGAAGAGGTATTGGAAACAAGCATGCGGAAAGGGAAACTGAGTGATGCGCTGGACGGGCTGAAGTACCTTTGCTCCCTGCCCAACATGGAGACGCACGCCGACCTCATAGCAGGGCTACCGCTCTACCACTTGGAACAGATCTTCGAAGACATACGGACGCTGGCCGGCTACAAGGCAGGCGAAATCCAACTGGAGTCGCTCAAGCTCCTGCCGGGCACCTACATGCGACGCCATGCGGCCGAGCTGGGCATCCGCTACTCCACCTACCCACCCTACGAGGTGTTGCGGACAAACGAAATATCGACCGCCGAACTACAGACGGCCCGACACTTGTCGCGCCTGCTCGACGCCTTCTATAACACCCCCGCCTGGCAGAACGTGACCCGACGCCTGATACTGGAGCAGGAAGGATTCCTGCACCACTTCCTGGAGTACCTGACCGAGGCCAACCTGACAGACCAGCCGATGAGTTTGGAAAAACGAGGATTGGTATTATACGAATACATCTGCCGACACGCCCCCGAATATGCCACCGGCATGAGCATTGCCTGGATAGAGGCAGGCATGTCACTGAAGAAGCAACCGGCCGAACGGGTACGCACCAAGCGGCAGACACCGCCCGAGGCCTGGCAGGTGATTCGGGGTGCTTACCACGAGAAGCTCCGCCTGTGTTTTCTTCCCACGGAAGAAGACGGCAGGCGTGGCTATTGGTTCGGATTCGAGTCGGAGATTCAGAAAGCGGCACCCGTGTTTAAGGCACGTACCTGAGGGGCACAGGCAGCCTCCAGGTCGAGCAGAAAGCGTTTGGCTTCGAGTCCTCCCGCATAGCCTGTGAGGCGTCCGCCGTGGCCCACGACCCGATGACAGGGAATGAAAAGGGAGAGTGCATTCTGCCCGTTGGCCGCAGCCACGGCACGCACGGCGCGAGGCATGCCCATCCGCTCCGCCTGAGCGGCGTAGGTACAGATTTCACCATAGGGAATCGTCAGAAGCTCTCTCCATACCGCCAGCTGGAAGTCTGTACCAACTGGCAGCAACGGTACATCGAACTCCTGTCTGCAGCCCGCAAAGTATTCGTCAAGCTGGCGGGCAGCCATAGCAAGGACCTCGTCCGTCCCCGGCCGATATTCCGCCTGAAGCAGGCGGGCCACACGTTCCTCCACCCTTGCCCGGCAACGGCTCTCCAGCCAATCGCACAGGCAAAGTCTGCCTTCCAGGGCACCCAGAAGCAGGACACCGCAGGGGGACACGTATTGCTGAACAGTTATCAAATTCTTCATCGGCAACTGGAAAATAACTTTTCCCCAACTGGGGAAAAACAAGAAAAGGATGCATCCCACACAAGATACATCCTTTCTTCTTGAGCCTCTTGTCGGATTCGAACCAACGACCCCGAGATTACAAATCACGTGCTCTGGCCAACTGAGCTAAAGAGGCGGGTGGGTAAGCTTACTATATCGCGCCGCTACAACCAACTACCTTTGCTGCGATCAAGCCCTGGAGGATTCGAAGGGAGCTGGCCGTATAGGACTTACCCGTTTTTGCGGTTGCAAAGGTAGGCATTTTTTCCATACCTGCAATACTTTCACGAAACTTTTTCAATCTACCCCCCAACTTTAACGGAGATACAACGGGTTACATACAATATTATTGTTACCTTTGCGCCATATTGGAACAACAATGGGAGAAAAAAGATATAACATGCAACAATACGCGATGATATTCGGCACGTATATGGGTGTCTTCTGGATACTGAAGTTCACGCTGGTGCCGCTGGGGATGACCTCCCCTTTCCTGCTCCTGCTATTCATCTGCCTCACCCTGTGTGTCCCCTTCATGGGATATTATTACACCAAAATCTATCGGGACAAGGTGTGCGGAGGCACCATCGGCTTTCTGCATGCCTGGGTGTTCGACATCTTCATGTATGTATGCGCAGCCCTGCTCACGGCAGTGGCCCACTACGTCTACTTCCGCTTCATCGACCAAGGATTCATGCTTGACACCCTCCGCCAGATGCTGGACACACTGACGGCGGAAAACATGCCGGGCATGGAGGAATACATCAAACAGATGAAGGCCAACATCGACACGATGGGCACACTGACCCCGACGGACATCACCCTGAGCATGGTGAGCAGCAACATTTATTACTGCGCCCTGCTGAGCATCCCCACCGCCCTGATTGCCATGCGGAGAAAGAAGAAATCCGACTTCGGCACGGGCAACAACAACCCTGAATAAACGAAAAACGAACATATTAACCGAGATTTGAGAAATGGACATTTCAGTAGTCATACCTTTATATAATGAGGAAGAGTCGCTGCCCGAACTCTTCAGCTGGATAGAGCGTGTCATGGAGGCCAACGGCTTCTCCCATGAAGTTATCTTCGTCAACGACGGAAGTACAGACCGCTCGTGGCAGGTCATCGAGGAGCTGAAGCAGCAACACCCCGACGTGGTGAAGGGCATCAAGTTCCGCCGCAACTACGGCAAGTCGCCCGCCTTGTATTGCGGCTTCCAGAAAGCTGAAGGCGACGTGGTGATCACCATGGACGCCGACCTGCAGGACAGCCCCGACGAGATACCCGAACTGTACCGCATGATTACGGTCGAGGGTTACGACCTCGTGTCGGGCTGGAAGAAGAAACGCTACGACCCCCTGTCGAAGACCCTCCCCACGAAACTCTTCAACGCCACGGCACGACGCGTGTCGGGCATCAAGAACCTGCACGACTTCAACTGCGGCCTCAAGGCCTACCGCCGCGACGTGGTGAAGAACATCGAAGTCTATGGAGAGATGCACCGCTACATCCCCTACCTGGCCAAGAACGCGGGCTTCAAGAAAATCGGCGAAAAGGTGGTACACCACCAGGCGCGCAAGTTCGGCAAGACCAAGTTCGGCGGGCTGAACCGTTTCTTCAACGGCTATCTGGACCTGATATCCCTGTGGTTCCTCTCCACCTTCGGCATCAAGCCCATGCACTTCTTCGGCTTTCTGGGGTCGCTGATGTTCATCTTCGGCTTCATCGCCGTCATCATCGTGGGAATCAGCAAGCTGTACTACATGTACAACGGCATGCCCTACCGGCTGGTGACCGAGTCGCCTTACTTCTACCTGTCGTTGACGGCCATGATTATCGGTACGCAGCTCTTCGTGGCAGGCTTCCTGGGCGAACTGATCTCGCGCAACGCACCCGAACGCAACAAGTATCAAATCGAGAAAACCATCTGACCTGATATGAGAAAACTATTCCACCTGACCCTGACGGCTGCCCTGCTCTACGCCCTGACCTGCTTTCTGAACGCCTGTTCGGAAGAGGCCGACTGCTCGATGACGAACAACCGCGGCATGATTGTGTGCAACCTCTACCACATCGACCCGTCTACAAACGTGGTGCAGAACGACACGCTCGACTCGCTCACCGTGACGGCTGCAGGTACCGACTCGGTCATCATCAACCGCATGGGTGAAGTGAAGAACTTCTCCCTGCCCCTGCGCTATACGGAGGACTCCACGCAATTCGTCTTCCACTATACCGGCCACATGACCGACACCGTCATCGTGCGCCACACGAACAAGCCCTATTTTGTGTCCATGGATTGCGGCTACCAGATGCAACAAAGCATCTTGAGCGTACGCTACACCCGCCGCAACCTCGACTCCATCCATATCGAAAACCCTGAAGCAAGCATCAATGGTACGGAAAATCTCAAGTTATACTATTAGCCTGCTCCTGTGCCTGCTCATCGCCCTGCCAGTGCACGCCCAGACGGCCAACCCGAACGACAAGCGCCCCGTGGCCCACAAGCAGGAGAAGAAGAAGGAGGACATCCCCTTCTATCCGCTCTTCAACGGCATCGACGTGGGCATCGACCTGTGGGGCCCCGGCGCCTACCTCCTGGGAAGCGACAACCTGAGCCTGGAAGTGTCTGCCAGCGCCAACCTGAAGAACCGCTACTTCCCCACCCTGGAGCTGGGTTACGGACGGGCGGACAAAGGAAGCGAAGACGGCATCCACTACCGTACGGGGGCGCCCTACCTGCGCATCGGCATGGACTATAACACCTTCTACAAGAAGAAGTTCCTGCACAAGCTGCTGGTGGGCCTGCGCTATGGAGTGAGCAGCTTCCAGTATGACGTGGAGAATCTCGACGTGCCCGACGCCGTCTGGGGAGAGAGTGTAGGAAACCCCAACCTGGAGGACGGTATCTGGGGAGGTAGCCTGCCCTACAAGCACAAGGGCATGAAGGCCACCATGCACTGGGTGGAGGCCAACGTGGGCATCCGTGCCCAGGTGTGGCGCGACCTCTACATGGGCTGGTCCCTGCGCTACAAGATACGCCTCTCGGCCAAGACGGGTGAGTATGGCGACCCCGACTACGTGCCCGGCTTCGGCACCTACGGCTCGAGCACTGTGGGCGTGTTCTACACCATTACGTATACATTACCTTTCTTTAACGACAAAAAATGACTAAGATTGAAATCTGGCTTCTGGCCGTGGGACTTGCCATGGACTGCTTCGCCATCTCCATCGCAAGCGGCATCCTGCTGAAGCGCACCCTCTGGCGCCCCATGCTGACGATGGCCTTCTTCTTCGGACTGTTCCAGGCGCTGATGCCTCTCATAGGATGGGCCTGCGTAAGCACATTCAGCCACCTCATCGAGGACGTGGACCACTGGATAGCCTTCGGCATCCTGGCCTTTCTGGGCGGGCGCATGGTGCGCGAATCGTTCAAGGAAGAAGAGTGCCGCCACGACTTCGACCCCACCCGCCTGCGGGTCATCCTCATGCTGGCCGTGGCCACAAGCATCGACGCCCTGGCCGTGGGCGTTTCGTTCGCCTTCCTGGGCATGAAGAGCGTGGCGGCCATCCTGCCCTCCGTGGGCATCATCGGCTTCGTGTCGTTCGCCCTGTCGCTGGCGGGACTCCTGTTCGGCATCCGCTTCGGGTGCGGCATCGCCCGACGCCTGAAGGCTGAGCTTTGGGGCGGCATCATCCTCATCCTCATCGGCCTGAAGATACTCATCGAACATTTGATACAACACTATGGATAAGAAGAAGACAACAAGAAATTTCCTCTGGGTGGCCCTGCTCGTGCTGGGCACCATCTGGATACTGGCACGCCACAACCAGGCGGCCCCCTACCAGAAAGACAACGGCCTGATATTCGGCACCATCTACAACATCACCTACCAGCATCCCTCCAACCTGAAGGAAGACATCGAGGCCGAGCTGCATCGTTTCGACGGCTCCCTGTCGCCCTTCAACGACACGGCCGTCATCACCCGCATCAATCGGGGCGAGGACATCGCGACCGACACCCTGTTCTGCAATGTCTTCCGCCGGAGCATGGAGATTTCACGCGAGACGGAAGGCGCGTTCGACATCACTGTCGCTCCGCTGGTCAATGCCTGGGGCTTCGGCTTCAAGCAAGGTGAATTTCCTGACTCGGCCACGGTGGACAGCCTGCGCCAGCTGGTGGGCTATCAGAAAGTGGAGCTCACGGCCGACAGACACGTGCGCAAGGCAGACCCGCGCATGCTGCTCTCGTGCAGTGCCGTGGCCAAGGGATATGCGGTGGACGTCATTGCCCAGCTGCTCCGCCGGCGGGGTGTGAAGAACTTCATGGTGGACATCGGCGGCGAAGTGGTGGTAAGCGGACAGAACCCGCAGGAGGCCTTGTGGCGTATCGGCATCAACAAGCCTGTGGACGACTCGCTCTCGCAGAACCAGGACTTGCAGACCGTATTGACACTGACGGATGTAGGTATCGCCACCTCTGGCAACTACCGCAACTACTACTACCACGAAGGCAAGAAATATGCCCATACCATCAATCCGCACACGGGCTACCCCGCCCTGCACAACCTGCTCTCGGCCACGGTCATCGCCCGCGATTGCATGAGTGCCGACGCCTATGCCACCGCCTTCATGGTGATGGGGCTGGAAAAGGCCAGAGACTTCGTGGAGGCACGCCCCGACCTGGACGCCTACTTCATCTACACCGACTCCACAGGCCGCTACCAGACGTACATGACACGGGGCATGGAGCGGTATGTAACGAAGAAATAGGTACCTTCCCCCCTTCACATAAAAAGAAGAGCGATGCTTTTTGTCCGACAGAACTTTGAATGGTCGAACAGAAACCATCGCTTTTTTCGTGGACGTCCTACAACAGACGGCTCGACTTCGAGCCCTCATCCGTCACTTGTAGAACACGAAGTACACCGCCAGCACCAGGCAGACGAAGGCGGCAAAGTGGTTCCAGTGCAACGCCTCGCCCTTGAAGAAGACGGTGGTGAAGAGGGTGAAAATCATCAGTGTGATGACCTCCTGAATGACCTTGAGCTGCATCAGCGAGAAGGGACCTCCGTTCTCGACGAAGCCGATGCGGTTGGCGGGCACCTGGAAGGAATACTCGGCCAGGGCAATGGCCCACGAGAAGAGGATGACGGCGTAGAGCGGCCAGTTGGAAATGACCTTCATCTCCTGCAACTTCAGGTGGCCGTACCAGGCGAACGTCATGAAGATGTTCGACACGATGAGCAGAAGGATGGTGTAGAATGCTTTCATATCTATCAATATTAACTATATAATTTCAAATCTTGGGCGGGAGAAGCTCCTCCTGCACGTTCGTCATGCTGGCCCAAAGGCTATAGCGCGCCTCGGGGTTCATCTCCTCGAGGCGGCGGAGGACGTCGCGCATGTCCGAGCGGTGGGAGTCGTGCTCATAAGGGCAGTTCTTCACCTGCTTGCGGTAGGCGTGGGCGGCGGCCAGAGCCTCGAGGTCGGCCTCGTGCACCAGGCAGAGGGGGCGGACGATGGTCATGTCGAACTTCTTCATCACCAGCCGTGGAGGCATGGTGGAGAAGGCCCCCTGGAAAGTCTGGTTCATGAGGAGTGTCACGAGGATGTCGTCCATGTGGTGGCCCAGGGCAATCTTGTTGCAACCCAGTTCGTGGGCGGCGGTGAAGAGCTCCTTGCGGCGGTTCCACGAGCAGAGGAAGCAGGGCGACTTGCGCGTGTCGGTCGAGGCGTCGAACTCCGCCTCGCGCAGGACGAAGGGCACTCCCCGCTCCTCGCAAAAAGAGCGCAGGTAACCGGCATCGATACTATAAGGAATGTTGCGCATGGCCACGTGGACGGCGGTCAGCGTGAAGCGCGGACGGTAGATGCGGGCACGTCGGGCCAGCAGCTCCGTCAAGGCCAGCGAGTCCTTGCCGCCCGAAAGGCCTACGAGGAGGCGGTCACCGTCCTCAATGAGGCCGTAGTCCACGACACCTTTCATCAGGCGTCGCTCGATGCGCAGCATCAGTTGTTGTTCTTCCGTCCGTTTTACCATCACATTTCCGTTTTGCGGGCGCAAAAGTAGTGCAAAAGAATGAATTGGAGAAGAAAACCGACGGCAAAGAGACATTATTTGGGAGAAATTCGTATCTTTGGACGCAAATGACCAAAGACCTTTCACGTATGAAGATGATAAAGAAACAGATATGCCTGCTGGGCCTGGCCCTGATGGCAGGTACCTCCACCATCCAGGCACAGACGCTGGCCCAAGCCCGAACGTGGTACAACGAGGGCGAATATGCCAAGGCCAAACCTGTGATGGAACGCTACTACAAGTCGCAACCCGCCAACGGCAACTACAGCCTCTGGTATGGCGTGTGCTGCCTGGAGACGGGCGAAGCCGAAAAGGCCGTAAAGCCCCTCGAGACGGCCGTCAAGAAGCGCGTCACGAGCGGCCAGCTCCACCTGGCGCGTGCCTACGACCGCGTCTATCGCTTCGAAGATGCCGAAGAGGTGTGCAACGACTACCTCTCCGACCTGAAGCGCCTGCGCCGCCCTACGGAAGTGGCCGAGCAGCTCGCCACCCAGATACGCAGCCACCTGCGCATGCTCAAGGGAGTGGAGCGTGTGTGCGTCATAGACAGCTTTGTGGTAGACCGCCGCAACTTCCTGGAAGCCTACAAGACGGGGCCCGAAAGCGGCACCCTGAGCCTCTATGCCGACTACTTCAAGGGGAACGGACGAACGGGCGGCACCGTCTACGAGACGGAGCTGGGCAACAAGCTCTATTATAGCGAACTTCAGGAAGACAGCACCCTGAACATCATGAGCCGCTCCAAGCTCTCGGACGGATGGAGCAAGGGCACTCCCCTGCCCGGCAGCATCAACGAAGGCGTCAATGCCAACTATCCCTTTGTGATGGCCGACGGCGTAACCCTCTACTATGCGGCCGACGGCCCCGAGTCAATGGGCGGTACCGACATCTTCGTCACCCGCTACAACACCAATACGGACACCTACCTCGTGCCCGAGAACGTAGGCATGCCCTTCAACTCTCCCTACAACGACTACATGTATGCCGTCGACGAATACAACAACCTGGGCTGGTTTGCCTCCGACCGTTACCAGCCGGCCGACAAGGTTTGTGTCTACGTCTTCATCCCCAATGCCTCGAAGCAGGTGTACGACTACGACACCACCGACAAGGACCGCCTCGTGCGCCTGGCTTCCCTCAAGGACATCAGCCTGACGTGGGCCGACACAACACTGGTTGCCGATGCACGCCGCCGTCTGGCCTCCGCCATTGCAGGCAAGCCCCAGGTGAAGAAGCAGAAGCGCGACTTCGAGTTCCTCATCAACGACGAGACCACCTACTACCAGCTTTCCGACTTCCGTTCGCCCCAGGCCAAGACCCTGTTCGGCAAGTACCGCCAGCTGGAGCAAAGCTTCGCCCAACAGAGCGAAAAGCTGGAGAAGGGACGCCGCAAGTATGCCGAAGCCTCGGCAGAAGAAAAGAAGCAGCTGGCCCCCGCCATCCTCGACCTGGAGCAGCGCATACTGACCCTCCGCAAGCAGGTGAACGAAGCCGCCAAGGCCGTCCGACGGGCCGAAGCCGGAGTTCAATAAAAACCCATAAATCCTTCATAATATGGATATTGCCATCATCGCCGTGCTGCTCATAGCAGCCATCATCCTGTTTCTGGTAGAGCTCTTCGTCATCCCCGGCATCAGCATCGCGGGCATCCTGGCAGGCGGCTGCTACCTCTTTGCCAACTACTACGCCTTCACCCGTCTGGGCATGGCGGGCGGCTTCGTCACGCTGGGCATCTCGGCCGCGGCGTGTGTGGGTTCGCTCGTGTGGTTCATGCGCTCCAAGACGCTGGACCGCATCTCGCTCAAGACCGACATCACCGGTACGGTGGACCGCTCGGCCGAACAGAGCGTGCAGGTGGGCGACACGGGCATCGCCCTGACGCGCCTGGCCCTCGTGGGACGCGCCGACATCGCCGGCCGCCTGGTGGAAGTGACCTCGGCCGACGGCTTTCTGGACGAGAAGACCCCCGTGGTGGTGGTGCGCATTGCCGACGGCACTGTCTTCGTCGCCCGAAAAGCGTAATTGTGATTTGTGATTTGTGATATTTGTGATACTGAAAAAAAGACCATAAACTTAAAACCTGAAAACAATGGACACAAGCTCTTTGTATCTGACCGCCTTCCTCGTGGTGGGAGGCATCATCTTTCTGATACTCTTTTTCCACTACGTGCCCTTCTTCCTGTGGCTCTCGGCCAAGGTGTCGGGCGTCAACATCTCGCTGGTGCAGCTCTTCCTGATGCGCATCCGTAACGTGCCGCCCTACGTCATCGTGCCGGGGCTCATCGAAGCCCACAAGGCAGGCCTGGGCAACATCACGCGCGACGGCCTCGAAGCCCACTACCTGGCGGGCGGACACGTCGAGAAGGTGGTGCACGCCCTCGTGTCGGCCGCCAAGGCAAACATCGACCTGCCCTTCCAGATGGCCACTGCCATCGACCTGGCGGGACGCGACGTCTTCGAAGCCGTACAGATGTCGGTCAACCCCAAGGTCATCGACACCCCGCCCGTGACGGCCGTAGCCAAGGACGGCATCCAGCTCATCGCCAAGGCGCGCGTCACGGTCCGTGCCAACATCCGCCAGCTGGTGGGCGGTGCGGGCGAAGACACGGTGCTGGCCCGCGTGGGCGAAGGCATCGTCTCGTCCATCGGCTCGAGCGAAAGCCACAAGTCCGTGCTCGAGAACCCCGACTCCATCTCGAAGCTCGTGCTCCGCAAGGGCCTCGACGCAGGCACGGCCTTCGAAATCCTCTCCATCGACATCGCCGACATCGACATCGGCAAGAACATCGGCGCCGCCCTCCAGATGGACCAGGCCAATGCCGACAAGAACATCGCCCAGGCCAAGGCCGAAGAGCGACGCGCCATGGCCGTGGCCAGCGAGCAGGAGATGAAGGCCAAGGCACAGGAGGCACGCGCCAAGGTCATCGAAGCCGAAGCCGAAGTGCCCAAAGCCATGGCCGAAGCCTTCCGCAACGGCAACCTGGGCATCATGGACTACTACCGCATGAAGAACATCCAGGCCGATACAGACATGCGCGAAACCATCGCCCGCCCCGCTACGGGCGGAAGCAATGCGCCGCTGAATAAATAAGCTACGAGCTACGAGTTACGAGTTACGAGTGAGACAGGTTATGAGTGGCGGGCTACCCATCCCTTCCAACGAAAGGAAACGGCCCCCCTTGTCACTCATAGCTTGTAGCTCGTAACTTGTAGCTCGTAGCTCCTAACTCATAACCCATCAACCCATTCCGAATATGAAAAAATACTTCCCCTCTTCCGAACTGATCATCAACGAAGACGGCTCCGTCTTCCACCTGCATGTGAAACCCGAATGGCTGGCCGACAAGGTCATCCTCGTGGGCGACCCCGGCCGTGTGGCCCTCGTGGCCTCCCACTTCGAGAACCGCGAGTGCGAGGTGCAGAGCCGTGAGTTCCACACCGTTACAGGTACCTACCAGGGCAAGCGCATCACTGTGGTGTCGACAGGCATCGGGTGCGACAACATCGACATCGTGATGAACGAGCTCGACGCCCTGGCCAACATCGACTTCCAGACGCGCGAAGTGAAGCCCCAGCTCCGCCAGCTCCAGGTGGTGCGCATCGGCACCTGCGGCGGCCTCCAGCCCTACACGCCCGTGGGCACCTTCATCTGCTCGGCCAAGTCCATCGGCTTCGACGGCCTGCTCAACTTCTACGCAGGGCGCAACGCCGTATGCGACCTCGCCATGGAGCGCGCCTTCCTGAACCACATGGGATGGACGGGCAACCTCTGCGCCCCCGCCCCCTACGTCATTGATGCTGATGCCGAACTCGTCGAACGCATCGCCCGCGAGGACATGGTGCGTGGCGTCACCATCGCTACAGGCGGCTTCTTCGGCCCGCAGGGACGCGAGCTGCGCATCCCCCTGGCCGACCCCCGACAGAACGAGAAGATCGAGCAATTCGAGTACCACGGCCTGCGCATCACCAACTTCGAAATGGAAAGCTCGGCCCTCGCCGGCCTGTCACGACTGATGGGACACCAGGCGACGACCGTCTGCATGGTCATCGCCAACCGCCTGGCCAAGGAGGCCAACACGGGCTACAAGAGCACCATCGACACGCTCATACGGACGGTGCTCGACCGCATCTGACGCCCGTCAAGCCTGCCCCTACAGACACAACGGACGGACACACGGATCACCCCCCGAAAAAGAAGAGGGGGAAATCTCGGTGTCCGTCCGCATGGTATGCGCCAGGACCTAATTGTAGAGGCACACGTAGGCGTTGAGATAGGTGGCGAAGGCCAGCCAGAGCAGGTAGGGCACGAAGCACCAGAAAGCCACACGGCTCGCCCTGCGCGACTTAAGCATGAAGACCGCCACCGCCACGAGCAGGGCCACGATGACCACCATCCCCGCCCAAGGCGAACGCGCGTAGAAGAAGCAGACGCTCCACAGGAAGTTGAGCACGCATTGCACGCCCCACCACCCCAGCAACGCCCTGCGGCGCCCGGCTGGCACATGCCACACCGCCCCGAAGGCGATGCCTATGAGCACGTACAACGCGCTCCACGCCACAGGAAAGACCACGCCCGGCGGCGTGAGCGGCGACTTGGCCAACGACGGATACCACTCTGCCAGAGCCTCGCGCTGGAGCATCGAAGCCACCCAGCCCAAAGCCAGACACACCACGACGGCCAGCGCATAGGGCGCCACCCGTCCCCAGAAAGTTCGTGTTTTCATCTCTTTATTTTCATTTCGTGGTTGAAACTCTTCCGCAAAGATAAAAATTTAGCGTACCTTTGCTTCCAAAAAAAGTAGAAAAATGAACCAGGATACCATCTGCGCCATCGCCACCGCCCCAGGCGGAGCCATCGGCATCATCCGCGTGTCGGGCCCCGACGCCATCGCCATCACCGCCCGCCTCTTCACACCCGCCTCGGGCAAGCCCCTGGCGGAACGGGCCGCCTACACCCTGACCTTCGGCCAAATCCTCTCGCCCGCGGGCGAAGTGGTGGACGAAGTGCTGGTCAGCCTCTTCCGCGCACCCCATTCGTACACGGGCGAGGACTCGGTGGAGATATCCTGCCACGGCTCGGCCTACATCCTCCAGCAGGTGATGCAGCTGCTCGTCGGCCAGGGGTGCCGCGCCGCAGGGCCGGGCGAATACACCCAGCGCGCCTTCCTCAACGGCAAGATGGACCTGAGCCAGGCCGAAGCCGTGGCCGACCTCATCGCCTCGACCTCGGCCGCCACCCACCGCATGGCCATGAACCAGATGCGCGGAGGCTTCAGCCGCGAGCTGGCCCAGCTGCGCGACCAGCTCCTGCATCTCACCTCGCTCATGGAGCTGGAGCTGGACTTCAGCGACCACGAAGACCTGGAGTTTGCCGACCGCTCGGAGCTCGAGGCCATCGCCGCCCGTGTGGAGCAGGTCATTGCCCGCCTGGCGGACACGTTCAGCGTGGGCAACGCCCTGAAGAACGGCGTCCCCGTGGCCATCGTGGGCGAGACGAACGCGGGCAAGTCCACCCTGCTCAACGCCTTGGTGGGCGAGGAACGCGCCATCGTGAGCGACATCCACGGCACCACGCGCGACGTCATCGAGGACACCCTGAACCTGGGCGGCATCACCTTCCGCTTCATCGACACGGCCGGCATCCGCCAGACCACCGACACCATCGAGAGCCTGGGCATCGAGCGGAGCTTCCAGAAGCTGGAGCAGGCGGACATCGTCCTGTGGGTCATCGACGCCACCCGCGCCTGCGAGCAATACCGCCAGCTGCGCGCCGACATCCTGCCCCGCTGCGAGGGCAAGCACCTCGTGCTGGTGCTCAACAAGGCCGACCTCCTGCCTACCGGCAGCTGTGCCCCCGCCTTCGAGGGGCTGCCGGAAGATGCCCTCGTCATGCCCCTCTCGGCCAAGAGGCGGGACGGGCTGGCCGACCTCCAGAAGCGGCTGGTGGCCTTCGCCTCCCTGCCCGACCTGTCGCAGACGGACGTGGTGGTGAGCAACGTGCGCCACTACGAGGCGCTGACCCGCGCCCTGACGGCCATCCGCCGCGTGCAGGAAGGGCTGGCTTCGGGCCTCTCGGGCGACTTCGTGAGCCAGGACCTGCGCGAATGCCTCCACCACCTGGGCGAGATTGTGGGCGGCACCATCGAGACGGACGAGGTGCTGGGAAACATCTTCAAGCACTTCTGCATCGGTAAATAAAGTACTCTAAACAACTCAAAACATCTTCAAATAACTTGTAATAAGTCCCTCATTTTGAGGGACTTTTATTTTTTAACACTTCCGAGTAGCTTTTTGTTGTTTCAAATTATTGCGACTATTTTTGTACCGTATTTGAACCGCGATGGAATTTAAAAGCGGTGCGATTACGACTAAATGACATTGAAGTCACTTCCTTGGGACACCCTGGGAAAATGCCCAAATGACATTGAGAGCACAAGCTGGGACACCCTGGGACGTGGTGGGACACCTTGGGACACTTTTGGGTGACTTCGTTGGCGAAATTATCACGAATATCAGAAACGGCAATGGAGATACAGAAACGATGTAAGTACTGCGGAAAGCTCTTTATTGCACATACATTGGCTACTCAGTATTGCTCACGTCAGTGTAATGGCAAAGACTACAAAAGAAAGATGCGAGAGAAGGAAATTTCAGACTATCTTGAGTCAAATCCTCAGGATGTGCCTGCTGAAGTTTCCTCCCAGAAATCTGTTCTCGAACAAAAGAGATTCCTTACTCCGAGAGAGGCAGCCGCTTATCTGGGCATCGGGAAATCTTCGGTGTACAGAGAACTTGCCAGTGGGCTTATAAAAGCCGTTCAGATGAAAGGAAAGACTCTTATCAGACGGAAAGATATTGACGGTTTGTTCGATCGGCCAAAAGAATATCAGGCACGAACAGGCAAGATTCATGAGAAACGGGAATATTACACAGTCAGCCAGATTGTAAATAAATTCCATACTACCCGTCGTGCTGTATGGAATCGTTGTGAGAAGTATGGCATTAAAAAAGTGTATCAAGGGAGAAACACCTTCTATGACAAAGTTCTTGTGGATATACACTTTGCAGAACTGATTGCTGAAGTGGATATGAATGACTATTACACAATAGATCAAATCATGGAAAAGTTCAGTATGAGCCATGCTGCTGTGCTTTCTTTCGTTCAAAGAAATGATATTCCTCGTATCACACAAGGACGTAAGGTTTACTACTCACGTGCGCATATTGATACATTCAAAGGTGAAAGAGAGAATGTTGATCCGCTTTATTACACCTATAAGGATATACACGAAAAATATAAATTAAGTAAGGACCAGATCAATTATTATGTCCACAATTATAATATTCCAAACCATAAGCAAGGCCGATTGACAATCGTTGAACGAAATAGCTTTGACAGGATTGTAGAAGAAAGAATGAGTACAAGCTTTCTTGATAAAGAAGTTGAGAAAAGAAAAAAACAGAAGAAGACCGATAAGGTTCCTGACGGCTATATCTCAATCAAACAGATTGCTGAACAATATGGTATTACAGAGAAAGCTGCCCAGGCGAAAACCCGTGAAGGGAAACTGGAAAAGCTATTCATCAAACATCGAAACTACTTTAATGCAAATGCCGTAGAACAGTTGTTCAACCGTGATCCGGAAAAGTTCGATGTTCCTGAAGACTATATAACCGCACAGAAGATTGCTGAACGGTTCAAGGTAACAGTTCATCATGTACATGGTAGAACAAGGCAAGCAAAAGTTCCGAGAATAACTATCAAGCACATAAACTTCTACGAGTTAAAAGCTGTGGAAGAGTTATTCGGACATCGTATCCCTGTTTCAGAATCTGTTGAAGGAGATTCTATCGAATGGATTACAGGAGAACAGATTGAAGAGCTTTATGGTCTGTCTTCTGCAGCCAGAAGAACTTTGGTTTCCCGTCACAAGATACCAAGTAAAAAGGTTCATGAAACTACATTCTATTCAAAAGCAGATGTTGAATATGCGAGAAATCCAGGACTCAAAGATCAGAAGGACTATTATACAGTTGAACAAATCAAAGAGAAGTTCGGATTAAGCCGAGAAGAAGTTTACAGTCTGGCCCGATACAAAAATATACAGAAGAAACGTGATGGAAGGTTTACTCTGTTCTTAAAGGAAGATGTCATCCGGGCTATCCATGAGCGTAAACAGTAAGCTTATTCTAACTTACTCTATAATTACTCTCTATTACCTGTAGTAAGCAGAGAATCATCTTTGATATTTGCCATTAAATAGAAACAAATTATAAATTCCCACAGATATGCAGAATTGTAAGAAAGTAACATTAAGACTCCGCCATTGTAAGCATGGCAAAATGTCATACTATCTCGATTACTATCCACCTTATCGGGACAAAAAAACGATGAAAACCATACGTCATGAATATTTGGGTATATACATTTACGAGAGCCCCAAGAATTCACATGAACTTGCTTTCAATAAAACTATGGAAGAAAAAGCAGAAATCATTCGATGCCGAAGATTTGAGGAAATCATAAATGAACGGTATAATCTTTATGACAAGCAACGCCTGAATGAAAGTTTCATAGATTATTATGAGAAAGAAGCCAGGAAGCATAATCAGAAGTGGATATATGTATGCAAACATTTCAAGAACTACGTCAACGGGAAATGTTCCTTTGGAGAAGTTGATGTGGAATTATGTCAAGGATTTGCAGAATATCTCTTAGAACATGCTCAAAGTATGCGGACTGGCGAACGACTTTCCAATAACTCGGTTGCCGGATATTGGTCAACATTCAGAGGATTCCTCCGGATTGCATACAGGTCCAGATTGATCAATGAGAATATAAATGACTACCTCGATCGCATAGAATACGAAGACACATTAAAAGAAAGTCTGACTCTACAGGAGATTTACAAACTTTACAACACAGATTGTAAAATAGATGTATTGAAACGGGCATGTTTGTTTTCTTGCTTTACTGGCCTACGTTTCAGCGATGTGAATGCATTGACCTGGGAGATGGTGAAAGAATATGCTGACGGAAGTAAGTATCTTGATTTTCTGGCTGTAAAAACAACGAAACAGAATATTGTCCCCATTAATGATGACGCATTGCATCTGATGGGTAGAAAAGGAACTGGAAAGGTATTTAAAGGATTGTTTTACTATATGACTCAAAAAGTAATGCACGAATGGTTGAAGGCTGCTAAAATTAAAAAGCACATCACCTTCCATAGCTTAAGACATATTGTTTCTTATTATTCATTGAAAATAAAGAACTTACAAAGATTATCAGCTTTATAGGTAATGATTTGGAAACAAGCTAACTTCTCCATTCTGCAATGTTCTGCACCAATCAAAAGAACGCTTTTCGTCTGACAAAGGTAACATTTATATTTGAAAAACTAATAACATTTACATTTCAATATCACCAAACCTTAGATTAAGGTTTGGTGATATTTCTATTTCATATATGAGTTTTGATTTGTGGGTAATTTAGTAGGTTCTGTAGTATTAATAGAAACTCTAATGTCCCATTTATTATTGCTCATTCCATAATGAATGCCTTTGTTGTTCTTACATATATCAAGTATTAGGCTTTGAATATCATCAGGTTCCCAATTATAAGATTCATTTGCAATACTCTTAACAATTTCTGATAGGAATGTTTTGCCCACCTAATTTTTGAATTGTATCAATTATTAAAGATTTCATATCTACTTATATTGATTGTTGTTATTTCATTCTTATATCCCATGCACCACGACTATAAATGCCGATATCAGTTTTGGGCACATCGATACCATTTAACTTAAACTGCTGAACAAGTTGGTCAGCACAACGATTATTGCCGAACAAGTTATTCGGAGTAATACCCATCATGTTAATGTTAACCGTAAATTGTTGCCCTCTACTTATGTGAAGACCATTAACTCTGTTTATATCGTGGCGAGCTGTAAGTTCGAAAGTCGGCATTATCGTATTCCTTTTTTTATTATTGGTATAGCTGTTTCAGGGTCATTGAGAATCCAGTTGATACTCAATAATGCGGCAGGATACTTCATATTATACTTTTGCATAATTCCTTTTATGGAGAATTCTTCTACAGCATAATCCTGTTCGTTACCACTTGCGAGCCATTCATCAAGACATGACTTTAATTTATCATTGATGCTTATGAGGTCTGAACTTGCCGTTTCTGCTCCCGGCAAAGAATACCCTCGATCAATAAGTTTGTTTTTTATCTGTTCTTTGTTCATACTGTTTGATTGAATTTGTTAAATACATCTGTTGCAAAAGCACGTGCATCAGCCTCTACGGGCTGCATCCAATACCGTTGGAAACCGACCTCTTCTACGGTTTGATAACCATAATTCTCTGGAAAAAGTCCCCACATATTCTCGTGAAGATTCTCTCTCCAATTAGTACAATCACCATCACTTGGATGTACTTGTCGCTGATCAACATTGTAATGCTGATAGGCATGTCTTCCTTCATGAATAATAGTATCGAGTGATTCTTTGTACCCCGTATAGTTATCATTAAGATAGTCCGTGTTGATAGTTATGGTATTATCGTTTGGATTATAATAACCCAAATGCCCTTCTCCCAAACTTTCTCCTTTAACATCACACGTAGGACGATGCTCTATCTCGGCGGCCGCATTTTCCACTTTTTGCAAAACTTCAAGCCTCTCTGCTGGTGTAAGACACTTCCAATCTTCAAAACGAGTTCCTTCAATATCCGTCATTCTTTCAGAAATTTGAGTTACCTGTTCTATATCATTGGGAGCTTCCAGATATTTATTGTCAATACCCTCTTTCAAGTTGCCTAATCTGTCTCCTATTTCAGGATTAAAGTCAATGGCTTTAGGAGGATGATAGTCACACAACTCATCAATGCGGTTCACAATCATTTCAGGATCTTGTGTTTCTAAGGCCTCATTAAGATAGTCACTTTGAAGGTCTGATAAACCTTCGGAATCGAAGCCTCTTATACCTTCGGTATTTTCTATGTTGCTACCAATGTCTTCCAGTCCGTTCATATTAATATTACTTTACTTTATTTGCTTTGACCCAATATGTATCAGTTGACAAGGAACTTGAAACGATACATTGTCCCGTTAATAATTTGGGGATAAGCTTGCGCTGTGTGTCGGAGAGGCTCATTGCTTCGGCAAGGGCTTTGGAATCATCCTCTGCAACAAGTCTATGTACAATCTTGAGATTGGTATTCTTGATGGCATCAGGTATAAGACGTGTAGGTACTTGGTCAACAAGCACCATTCCTTCTCCATAAGCACGAATCTCCGATAACATGTTACTGAACATCATGGCAGTCTTATATTGTGGAAGTTCCATATTGTCACATTTGGACATTACACGGTGAGCTTCTTCAATAATAGTTAAGTGTTTACACTCATTGTTATTGAAATCTATTTGTCCAATTTCCCCTTTAGCGGAAATATATTCATAAAGGAATTGAAGAATAAGTGACATAAAGAATCCCTTATCAACATCATCACCAACATAAGATAAATTGATGACAACAGGACGTTCAAAAAGTTCTTTCCAGGACGTAGATTTCATTGTGTTTAACATTTGACCTTTCCATCCTCTCTTAAGACTATCAATACGTGTATTCAGACAAGCCTTCATGTTCTGCTCAACACGCGGTTCATAACCGCGTCCTCCGATAACTTTTTCTACAGCCATACTCATGCTATTAAGTGTAGGCGGCATAGTCTTTCCAAATACAGGTTCTTGCGTAAGCCAATCGGTAGATTTGTTTTGATAAATTGAGTAAATCAAATCTTCCATCAACACAGGCAAAATGTCATACATCGGAAAAGCTGCTGCGAATGTAGACTTTAACCTATCAATATGTGATAACACATTAGGTTCTTGATCTTTATTCAGCCAAACAATATCGAAAGGATTAAGTTTAAGTTTATTTGGCTCAAACTTTCCTCTATATTTGTTACATCCTGGGATATAGACATCAATAGGGGTGGATGGATTGGCTTTGTTGTGCTCAATAGCCCAATCAACATACTCTGTTTTAGCAGGCTCAATAACCAAGAATGGTAATCTACCAATGTTATTCAGAATAGCTTCAACTGTATTAGTTTTACCACTTCCATTGATACCGGAGATTAATGTGTGGCGTGAAAGAGCGGAAGCAGGAATCTGATATTTCAACGTTGTTTCGGTACCGCCATAAAGGAGATGCCCGAAAGGAATTCCTATTTCTTTTTGTTCGTTTAGGCAAAATTCAGGTGAGCTATCTACTACGCTTATTCCTGGTACCGTGTGCATAGGGAAATTGATGAAGTATGATAATTCTTTTGTGGTTAATACGGTACGAAGGTCATTGAAATGTTCGCCGAGCGGATGTTGGAAATATCCGTTTGGCGTACCTATTTTAATGATTGGTGCATCCATACTTCCAAGAGTCTGAGGTAAAATTTCATCTACCACATCTTGAATATGATGAATTCGTATAGGTTCGAATATAGATTCTTGTCCACTTACAATTGATTTCAACTGCATTGAAGCACTTTGAAGATCATGTTTACTATCCGATAAAAGGTAAACACCTACGCTCCAACAACCGATAGCCTTACCAGTTTCAAATCGTTTGGAATGATAGAATAAATGTTCTGAAGCAGCTTCAATTTGCTTGTTTACGACGTTCTGACTTACTGATTTGCCTTGCTGTTCTGTATAAGAGTCACTTTCCGTATGAGTATCGGTCTTAGAATGATTCTTTGTTTCGGAATGGCTCTTTGTTTTTGTAGGAGTGAAATCACCTACTAGATTAGATCCTGCAATGGTATTTGCACCTTCTAAAATAGCTCCAGCAGTTGATATTGCAGTTGTTATAGCCCCAGCAGGAGGGAATATATATGAAGCAAGCATTAATCCAGCAGCCACCGTTCCCCATGCACTTTTTCCTGACTTACTTGATCCATCTGTAATCGAAGTCCCCTCTGTTACAGAATAGGCATCAGAAACAGTCTTACCTATGCTGCTTGACATATTTTCTGAAAAGTTGAAAGATTTCAATGATTCTGCCTTTCCATTGAAATCACGGCACTGATATAAAATACCATCTACATCATTATCGGGTATGGGGTCAGCTATTACCATATAGGCAAAATCCTTATTTCGCATTCCTGCCATTAGAGTGTCTATTGTTGCAGGATAAACTGTTTTATACTGACTTTCCATTGAGGGGATTCCAGTTATTGCATCTACACAATCGAAAGATTTCAATTGCGTCTTGATGTTTTCAAGATTACCTCTTTCACGGGAACATTTTAGCCCTGGCCAAACCCCAGAGATGAAATTGCTTAAGCTATCGGCAAACTTTGGAGTTATGGTTTCTTTTTCTAATGGCCTAACTCCGAGATACAAATTATATATTCCGTTATTGTTATTGACTATAAAAATCAGCTGAACCTTATGAGGTATAAAACACGAAGTAAGAATTTTCTGTATAGATGTGAAACAATTTTCAGCACTATCTTCCAAAGGTTTACCTACCTGCGTAATTTTAATCCAATATGGATCAGAAGGAGAGTCTATTCTATGATTCTTAGGAATTTCCAGATAAAACGGAACGGTACGATCCGAAATACAATTCAGGTATTTCCGTTCAGAAGTGAATGATAGCGATTGGGCAATGCCGTTTGCTGCCATCATTTTTGCCATTGGCTCAAATTTTGCAATTTGAGTTTCTGATAATTGAATTGATTTATATGATGTCATATTACTCTATTGGGATGATTACTTTTTGAAGATTCATGTCTATTAGAGCAGTAAAATAATCTTTAAGTGCTTTTGTCACCTGTGTTTTGAAAGTTGTGTTAGACCGAAGATTTGAACAAATAGAATTTTCAACCTGAGAGGTAATTTCAATCTTCTTCTCCAAAATATCTTTAGCCTTGTCTTTACGCTTACTTTCATCACTAGTGAAGATTGCTTTTATTATATAATAAGGTATGGCAAATACTCCCCATAGAAATACAGCCAAAGCCTTCCATAGGATTTCAGCTATGATATCTCCCATACTTGTACTGATACTGTTAATAACCGCAGTCATATCTCTTAAACTATCAGCTATAGCTTGCTGATTGCCTATCGAAACATTTCCCGTAAGAGTGATTTCTTGTCCTGGAGCATATCGGCTGATAATTTTATTCATTTCCTTACGGATTTTTTCACTCTCATCTTTTATAAAAGTTTGGATGGTAGAATTGACTACTCCATTGAGCCTATTCCGTTGGAATGATTTTAATTCTTCTTCAACTTTCTCTTTAAGTTCATCACGTTCTGTTGTTTTACCATATTTGATCCAATTATTACAAGAGGATTCTACAACATTCCATGCCGCTTTCGAGATATTTGATGAAAGTTCCTTTACCAAGGGATTGAACAGTTTCTCATCTGTCAAGAACCCAGGAATTGATTCCTTAAGTTTACCTACTAAAACATAAGTCACCGCATCTGCTGTACCAAGAAGTGCGATTCCGCGAGAGATAGTCAATGATGGGTTATCCTTATCGTACCTTACTTTATCTGTTGGAAGATTTAAGGCTTCAACAATCATAGAATGAATAAAATTCATTCTTGAAGCACCACCGGTAAGAAATACTCCATTTATGATCTTTCCGTTGATTTTGTTATAGCGAAACGTCAACAAAGCATCACGAAGTTTTGTGATATAATGCTCTTTTTCTTCAATCAAATTATTGAGTTCTTGAAGATTTTGTATTTTCAATTTTACATGTACATCTCCATACTTATCATAAGCTTTTTCACTTGGCAGAATTATTTGGTCAAGATCAAACGAGTCTGATGTTGTAGATGTTTCGCTGCGACTGTATGCTTCCTCTTTGAATTTTCTTGCCTTGAATTTCAAAGTTCCAGCATATTCAGGATAGGTACAAATGAATTCTTTCATTTCATCTGATTTAAGAATCATCTTCTCATAGATTATATTATCTATAATAGATGCGCCCAAATCATCACCGTAATCAATAGGTCTGTCATTATCAGATAGGTATGTGAAATCGACCGTACTGGAACCAAGGTCAAATACAATGGCTCCTTTTGCTATTTCGTTGGCAAAATTCACATGAGGACTACGTGCATAAAAAATGGCAGCTCGTGATTCAGAAGTAAGACCACCTAGAGGTATTCCTGCTTTAAGAGCCATGTTTCTATATAATTCTTTAGATTCTTCATCCTGCCATCCTGATGGACGTGCAATATAAACTATATGGTTTGTATCAGTAAGACGATCTTCGGCTTCACGAATACGAGCATAGATAGCCCGCATATAATCTATCATCAGCAGTTCTGCTTCTCCGTTAAGTGATTGCGGCTTTTGTTTGAAACAAACTCTTATACCTTCGTTATCCGTCATATGTTCAAAGGCTTCATCACCTATAAATATTTCGCCTTTTACTCGACAGATAGCTGAAGGTATTACCTTTTTTCGTGCCTTTCGATCCATATCCAAATCTAAGACATTATTTTCTCTTTGCCCCGCATCTTTATCCCACTCCAACTCACTAATAGCGGCAGAAGTTTCTCCATGTCCGAAATCAATGCCTACAACATACTTGTGTTTATATTTGTTCGGTATAATAAGATTGCTCATATTTGAGTGAATATTTGATTTATATTTTTATGTTTCATATAGCGACAAACATAGTAGCTGTAACATTGAAATTATTCATTTACAATCTTACCATCTTTCATTGTTAAGCCATAGTTCTCCAACGATTCAATAAGCATTTCTGTTGCATTAACTACTTTGGCAGGTGTATTGTCTTTGTTGCTTTCAACTGCCTTATAGACGTTTGCTATCTGAGTAAATAAAGCCGAACACTCTTGAAGAAGAGATGGTTTCTCTTTTTGAGAATATAGATTCTCAATACGTTTAACCTGCACTCGGTATGTCAGCATAAGACCATCAATACTTTCACATACTTTCTTAACTATATCAGTAAAAACATTAATATTGATTATAGGTGTAGTAGTGTCATAGTTTTCTTTGTTAAGTGTGGCTTTTGATGACTTGGTAGCGCAATAGATGGCTATGGCAGTTCCTGCAATAGCACCACAAACGGCCCACCATGAACCCAATAAACTTCCAGCAATAGCACCAGCGCCAGCACCTAGAACAGGAGCATATTCATTACCTTTTTTTGTATTAAGATTTGTCGATGTAGATTGAACTTTATTTGCTGTTTTTACAGATGATATTACCTCAGCCGATATATTTTGTTGTGCTTGAAGGAGTTGCAATGCTGATTGAAGAATATAGTCTTCGGATTGATTAAGATTCTGCCGATATATGCCATCACTCTCAAACAAGCTATTCAAGAAATCTGCAACAATTTCTTGTACTTTTTGAGCATCATGGGGAAGAGACAAGCCTTTAAGCTTTTCAGAAAGGGCTTCTTTATGTAAGTCAAAAACATTTGTAAGTGTTATTGTATCCATTTTTTTATTTATTAATCTTGTTCTTACAGCTTCACAAGTCTTGCTATAATATATCTCCGGCCAAGAGAGATTTCATCTATTGCAAAATTAGTAAAAATACTGAAAATAAAAGAATTAATTCACTTTTTCTTCGTCACAACACATAAAATTTAGATGATTATGTTTTACAAAAAAAAGATATCTAAACTATAATATACTATATTACTGGTGATTCTACCTACTTCTTCTCTCTTGGCAAGAAATATCCCCTTTTACTAAACAATCCTCATCCTACAGACTTTTCAGAATTTGTGCATTGGCTTTGTCCACTACGGAGTTGTCCAATGAGGCCAGATAAATTTGTGTGGTCGCCTCGGAATCATGCCCCATTCCTTCACTGATAACCGAAATCGGAATGTTCTTGCCTTTGACTGCGCTTGCCCATGAATGACGGGCACAGTACATATTAAGGGGAACGGATATATCGGCCAGTCTGGCTATTTCTTTCAGGTTCCGGTTTATTCCGGACATGACATTCCTGTAATGCTTGTGCGTATCCTTAAAAGGATATTTCAATACTGGCAAAAGATAAGGACTGAGACTGTCTTCCGGGTATTTGCCGACAATCTCCTGCATACATTTTTCCCACCTGATAACCAGCTGCTGCCCGGTCTTTCGTCTGCGATACGATAAAAATCCGTTCTGAAGATCTTTCTTTTTCAGGTGAGCCATATCTATGAACGACATGCCACGGGCATAGAAACTGAACAGGAACATGTTCCTTGCAAATTCCAGATTAGGCTGTAAGGACAGATCCAGATTCTTCATACGTTTGATGGCTGATAAGGGAACGGCACGCTTGACGGTCTTGTCCACTCCCGTATAGACATGCCTGAAGGGATTGCGCTGTTCCATCAGTTCCTTTTCCAAGGCACGATTATATACTGCCCGAAGGATACGCATGTAGAATGAACTGGTATTCCGTACGGCCCCTTTCCCATGAAGGTAGGCTTCATAAAGCTGCATCAAATCCGAATCAATTTCGGACAGCAGAACATCCCTGTCCCCTCTGAACTGCATGAAACTTTTCAGAGTGCAGGAATAATTTTCAGCTGTGCGTATCTTGCCCATCTGTTTGAGACGGGCTATGATGCCTTGCATGAAGTTGAAAAGCGACTGTCCCTCTGTATTGCTTTGAAAAGAAGTGACAATATCATCTGCTGTATATGTCCCTTTCCGATTTTCCAGTTGGTGAATAATCATGTCCAGCCGCTTCAGGTCCCACTCCATGCGTTCCTGCAAGGAAAGGAGCAGATTGCTTCGTTCCGAACTACCGACAATGATACAGCTTCCAGCTTCGTTCCATTCATCCGTAAATATCCGGTAATCCGTCTTTAACTGACGGATCACACGGCTCTGGGTAATCTGATAATAGATGGTACCTTTCTTTCCCTCTATGGTGGAAGGTCTGAATTTTACTTTAACACTGGCCATATCAATCTGATTCAGATTCTACCTGTAATTTAAGTTTCTCCTGCATCAGTCTGTCGGAAACAGCTTTCAGCTCGTTTTCGTACCCGTCGGCCTGTTTTCTGACCCATTCGATAGCCTTTTCGTCACGATGGATGTCAAAAACCTTGTTCAGCCAGAGAATATCTTCCGGAGTACACCCGCCCCAGGAACGGATGGCGCGGAACTTCAGGACGTCGTCTGCATATTGCCGGTTGGACTGCCAAAGTCTGATATTTCCCCATAAGGACAGGCTGCATACCACACCCATTCCGACCAAAAGAGAAAATACTTTGCTTGACCTGATGTCAAAACTATGCCGGTGAATATGCCTTACGCATGTCGGGATCACTTCTTCTGCCTGTCCGTCAGTAGGTGTTCCGGTTTTCTGTTCCAGCTTCCCGTTTATCATCTCAATCTTGTTCTTGATTTCTTCAAACAAAACATATACATTGTCTTTTTCCATACTTTACCATCTTATTTTACGTTGTTTTTTCTTTTTCTTCTTTCTCAAATAATCGTCCGGATAACCTTCTGGTTGTTCCGTTTGCGGGTTCGGTGTGAACAGACCTAAAGAACCGCTGTACAATTCACTGCCATGCGATTCCTGTTGCCATGTTGGTTCACTCTGAACAGCTACCTGTCTTTGGGTTTCCGAATGTGACGGTGTCTTTAACGCGGCATCTATCTTGGAATAGCTGAACTGTCTGTCAATCTTGGAACCGCTGAAGGAATAGCCGTTCATGATAAATACGATACCCTGTATTTCATCCGAATTTCCCTTGTATTTGAACCGTACATCCACTCCCTTTTCGTTTAATTCGGCAATTAGCTCCTTCCAGTTTCCGGCTTTTCTGACTTCCGTTTTAAGCAGATTGTAAAGTTCATATTTTGTCTTGTCCGGTTCCCTCAAGCGTTCAGTCTTGACATGATCCTTGCCTTTGGCCATGTGAAGACCATATTTCAAGGTCAGTTCCTTGCAGATGCGTGCACTCCGTAACCGCTCGTTTTTGTCGGATATGG
>ERZ780117.74-NODE-74-length-49601-cov-16.686352_pt1 | contig 49601 bp, 35 predicted proteins | sample MGYA00510985_ERZ780117 | MGnify/ENA primary metagenome ERZ780117 (study PRJEB29588, sample SAMEA2159553) | human gut metagenome | biome: human gut; feature: human-associated habitat; material: faeces | place: Denmark | collected 2008/2010 ...
TAAAATAATGTAGTTTATTTAAACAAAAACTGTCAACCTATTTCAGGAAAAGACAGAATGTTGCCTTGCGCTTTGCAAAAGGCCGCCTTTTACACTGTGAAAGGTGGCCTTTTAGCGTGTAATTGACGGCCTTTTGCAAGCCAAAAGACGGCCTTTTGCAAAGCACCCGGCATTTTGCGTGCCGGCGGAATGCTGTTTTTACCTTTTTATTGGTATATTTGCAATCGTTTTATACCATGTCCGTCAATTTTCTAACTGACCTTTGCAAATGAAAAATCATACCTTTTATCGCCCGTGCTGGCTTTCGCCGTTATGCTGTCGGCAGTGTTCCTGTCGTGTACCGGCAGTGGTGGGGGCGCTTCGGTGAACGGTGCCGCCGCGGCAAGGAGCGCCGCCTCGCTGGCTGACAGCATAGCGCTCTGCCTGGAAAAGGGCGGCGAGTGTTACGGCAAAGGCGACTATACAAACGCCTTGGAATATTATGTCAAGGGACTGAAATACAGCGAGACGGGCCACAACAGCGACAGCGTGGCGCGCTTCTACAAGAACATAGGCAACATATACTGCCTGTTCGAGGACTACGAGCGCGGCAACCTTTACTATCGTGACGGGCTGAGGTACAGCCGTTCGTCGGGCGACAAGGAGACGGAGGCCAAGCTTCTTGTCAACCTTGCCGGCATACACATGTTCATGGGGAAGGGTGACGAGGCGCGCGGTTTCCTTGACGAGCTTAGGCGCGTTGACTATGACGGCGGTCCGGCGATACGCTTCATGGCCGACTACAATCTCGGGATGTTGCAGATACACGACGGACGGTATGCCGAAGCGATAGCCAACTACCGCCGCCTGGCGGCTTACGCCGTGCGCGGAAGGCTGCCAGGCGAGTATCTGTGCTCGGCTTACCAGCAGATGTACAAGGCATTCATGGGGCAGGGGCGCAACGACTCGGCGCTGCACTACATGCGCAAGTGCGAGCAGATAGCCGACTCGTGCGGCATAAGGCACATGTTCAAGGACTTGCAGAAAGACATGTCGGCATTGTATGAAAGGGTGGGCGACACGGCATCTTCTCTCGCCTGCAAGGCCGCTTACCTGTCGTTGAAAGATTCGGTGTACAACATGCGGCAGTTCGATGCGGCCAAGCACGCACAGTTCCTGTACGAGATGGACAAGGTGGAGAAGGAAATAGCCACGCTGCAGACGCAGAAGGAGAGGTTCAGGCGCACGGCAGGCGTGCTGCTGCTCGTCGTTGCCGTTGTCACGGTGTTTCTCGTCGTGATATACAGGCAGAAGCGCAAGCTCGACGTGAGCTACGCCAGCCTCTATTCGGTAAACCGTAAGTATGTGGACAATTCGGAAAAGATGAAGCGGCGCCTGGCCGACTGCGCCGAGGCGCTCAAGGCCAAGGACGGCGAGATAACGCGGCTGCGCGGCGAGCTTGTAGACAGGGACGGCGACAAGGCCGCAGCCTCGTCGAAATACCAGTCGAGCAGTCTTAACGACAACCAGCGGCAGGCCATAGTCGAGGCGATAACCGACGCGATGGAAAACCGCATGGAGTTCTGCAGCTACGACTTCTCCCTTGACAAGCTGGCAGAGCTTGTCGGCTCAAACAGCAAGTATGTGTCGCAGGTCATCAACGATACGTTCAACAAGAACTTCAGCATCTTCGTAAACGAATACCGCATAAACCTGGCCTGCATGAGGCTGGCCGATTTCGCCGCATACGGCAACTATACGATACGCGCCATAGCCGAGAGCGTGGGCTTCACGTCGTATTCCACGTTCAACAGCGTGTTCAGAAAGTTTACCGGCATCACTCCCTCAATCTATCAGAAGATGGCGAGAAGGGAAGAAAATATGCTCGTAGACGGTTGATTTGGCAGTAAAACGGGTTGAATACTTCCAAATTCATGAATGTAGAACTATTGAATTTGCAATTAATAACGAAAGCTTTTATATTTGCCGACGGTTTCAAATGTTTAACCCGTAAAACGATTTAATTATGAAAAGCTTTGTACTTGGTTTGAGTATGATATGTATTCCGGCACTCGGTTTTGCTGCCGGAACGGACGTAAAGACAGGCGGATACGTGCCACACTTCGACCTGAAGATACATGAGCCGAAGCTGGAAGTTGTTGAGATGATGCACAACGGCAAGATGAAGGCCAAGGCGCCGGTGGCTGACAGCCGGGAAGACGCGCCAAAGGCGTCGCCGTTCAGCTTCGACAACGGCATCAGGCGGTTGCCCGTAGGACTTGCAGCTGCGCAGCAATATAAGGAGCGCCTTGACAGCATCGTAGGCTGGATGGGCAACGGACAGTATAAGTACACACGCCAATACTTCACTTACGACGCCGACGGCAACCCCGTAAAGCGCACCAACTCATATTGGAACGAAAGCACGCAGCAGTGGGACGACGAGGAGTTTACGGAGTATGTGTGCGACGAGGACGGATATGTGCTCTCGATGATGGCTTACAGCAAGGTGTCGGGACAGCGTTATGACTATGAGTACAACGACAAGAAATGGGGCATATCGCAGACTTATTACACCTACGACGGCAGCGTGTGGACTCCCGTGCAGCGCGGAGAATACAAGTATGACGACCGCGCCAACATCACCGAGGAAGTCATTTCGGCATGGGATGCGGCGTCGGAAAGCTGGACGCCGGTGATAAAGAGCATCGCCGAATATGACGAGTACAACAGGATGGTGATGCTGGAGCCTTACGAATGGAACGGTTCAGAGTGGTATGGTTCTGGCGAGAAGAAGAGGTATGTATGGACGGAAGACGGAACAAACCAGACTCTTGTGGCATCAAGCTTGTGGATGGCTGACACCAAGAGCTGGTTTGAGTATTGCCGTTACGAAAAGGATTTCAACGAGCACGGCAGCCTGACGCGCGAGGAAAAGAAGTTCTACAACAAGGACAAGGGCGACTGGAGCGGAGCCTACGCATGGGACGGAGCCGTATGCACGAATTATAAGGTTGACCTTCAGTACGATGAAAAGAACCGTGAGATTTACGAATGTGCATATAGCGGATATACAGCCGACGGCTATACGAAGACCGCAGACATTACGTTTACATGGACAGACAACGAGGACGGCTCGTCGTCAGTGCTTATAGTCTCGAAGCTTGGTTATGACACCGGCGACGTTTACGTTAATGGCGAGACAACGGAAGAGTATGACGCGGCAGGCAACAAGCTGCGTGAGTATATCAAGCACGTAAACGATGCGGTAAACCGTGACCTGCAAGAGTATCAGGAATACGTATGGACTTATGACGAACGTGGCAACCAGCTTTCGGAAACTTCATACGTGCCGGGTGCAAACGGATTGGTTGCTTACATCAAGGTTGAGATGATATATAATGACAAGAACTTCAAAACGGAGCAATTCGGATGGAACGGACAGGGTACAGGCCGTGACGACTGGAAGCAGAGCAATCATTTTACATACGGCTATGACCAGGATACCATCCTCGTTTCGCAGATGTGCTACAAGTATAAGGACGGCGACTGGATGGTTCCGAGCTGGGGCAACGAGGACGTTTACGACTACAACACGCCTATAGAAGACATCCTGCTTTGGCCGGGCGGCAACTTCTATCACAAGATGACGGAGCAGTATTCATACTCGGGCAACGGCTCGGGATGGGACTATACCAACCAGATATATTACTATTCGGCAATGGTTCCTTCGTCAATTGGCTCGATAAATGCCAGTGGCGGCGACGTACAGCTGCATTGGCAGGGCGACGTGCTCACTGTTGTTGCCGACGGCGAAGTGACGGTTAGCATCTACGGAATAGGCGGAACAAAGGTTCTCTCGTCTACGGAGAAGAGCATCGACCTGTCCTCTCTGCCGGGTGGAATATACATTGTAGAGGCTGGCGGGCAGAAAGCCAAGATTATGAAGAGGTGATGGCAGATGTCAATACATTGCTGACGCCGGGAGCTGAAACATGCTTCCGGCGTTTGTTTTGCCGTGGGTGGCAAGCCTGTTGCCGCCATACAGCCGCGCCTGCTGCTTCGCGTTGTGATGCGCCACCTTGCTTTCCGCCGTATGAAACACCGTGTTTCAGCGTGTAAAAGACCGTGTTTTGCAACGTAAAAGGCCGCCTTTCGCATTGCGAAAGGCGGCCTTTTGGTAACGCGTTGACGGTCAGTGCGTTAGCGGTTGTCAATATTCGTACAGGCGGACGTGCAGTATCTTGTTGTCGCCTGACGATATGCTGACGTGGCGGCCTTGGTGTGTCTGGTCGCCGTTGAGGCGGCGCAGGTACTTCATTGTGCCGTCTTCGCTGATGGCCACTTCGTCTACTGTGCCGATGCCGATGCGCTTTCCTGTGAACTTCTTGCCGTTTCCTGCGGTGTCGTCTTTACCTTGGCCTGACAGGGCAAAGCCGTCTTCGCCGAGCGCGTGGCTCTCTTCCTGCGCCTTTTCCGTTTCGGTCTGGAATTTTACCACTATTCCGTTGCCGGCCACAATGTAGTCGTTCTTGCCCAGCTTGATGATGATGCCTCCGCCTTCAGGCCATGTCTCGGCCTTTGCGCGTGCGTCCCAGGGCAGGGTGAAGTAGTGGTTGCAGGTCATTACAAGGCCTCCGTCGGTGATGTTACGCTCGTTGTCGGCCTTGTCAAAGAGCATTCCCCATGTTTTTTTAGCAGACAAGGCACGAGTTGACGAGTTGACAAGGGATTTTGCCTCGTTGCTTGTCTGCTTGTCTCTTGTTTGCTTTCCGATAAGCAGTGGTGCAAGCTGGTGAAGCACGGCGTAGCTTCCCTTTACCGAAGCCTTGTCGGCCGGTGCCGCAACGTCGATGGCGAAGGGGCAGAAGCCTACCGCATGGTGTTCGCCGAAGGTGTACATGGCGCGCACTCCGCTGTTCTCGCAACAGCGTGACTCGGGTATGAAGAGCGGATTTCCGGGCAGGTCGTACTGTGCCGCCCAGCTTTTGAAGCCGGTGTCGTATATGTCTGGTGAGAGCATCGCTATGCCCGGGGCTGCACACCGCCACATGTCGATGAGGTGGGCGAGCGGCCCTGCCGACGGATATTCGCCCGGTTTGCGCCCGCGGCTGTTGAGCGCGGCGTTGACATATAGCGGTAAGCTGTGTATGCCTTGTGCGCTTTGGGCGAGTTGCTCCACATATTTTGCGTAGTGGTAGGCCATGAACATCTCTTCGGTGTATATGTCGTCTCCGAACATTTCGGCCCATGTGCCGCCGCGCTTGAGCTTCTGCGCGAGTGCCTTGCGGCTGTCGGCTGAATATGTTTCGCTGCCGGTGAGCTTCTTCAGGGTGTAGGGATGCAGCGTCTTGGCGTGGCTTTCAAGGTATGAAAGCAGCTCTTGCGGCACGTCTGATGTGTACAGCTTTGTTGCTGCAGGCGAATAGTCGCGCGCGTTTTCAAGCATTCCTATCTCGTTTTCAACCTGAATCATGATGACGGTTGACTGCTCCTTGTCCTTTTCTGCGATGTATTGCAGCAGCTTGGTGAAGGCGTGGCGGTCGGCGTCAAGCACGTTCTTGGAGAACGCGCTGGCTATTTCCATGGGTTTGCCGGTGGCCGTCACGGCGCGCGGAAAGCGCTTAGTGTCTTCCTTGAACCATAAAGGTGCGTAGCAGCTCATCGAGTTTTTCCATGCGCCGAACCATAGGAAAACCACTTTCAGCTGGTTCTCGCGTGCCTTGTCGATGGTGCGTCCGATGAGCGAAAGGTCAAATTCGCCTTCGCGAGGCTCAATCAAGTCCCACTGTGCGGGCACGAGGACGGTGTTCAGTCCGAGGCTTTTCATCTCGGGCATTACGCGGTCGATGTCTTCAAAACACGTCGCGGCGGAGTTGCTCAGTTCGCCGCCGAGTATTAGCATCGGCTGTCCGTTGACGCTTATGTGTGTTCCGTTGGCGCCTTTTTCGAGCACGCTCTGTGCCGTGGCTGCAGCCGGAACGAATAGCGTCAGGGCGGCAAAAAGGGTTTTCAATAAGTTCTTTTGCATGGTTTTATTCTATTATTTGTCGTGAGAAAGAACTGAAATAACCGAGGCAGATGTTGCGCCATTCTTTCGCGTTGTCCACCTGTTCCTTCATCAGGCGGCTGACGTGGGCGAACCGCTCGTCGTCAACATACGGCCGCATAGTCTGCCATACGGCTGCGAACCGCTCCGCCTCGCTTACGCCTCGGTCGTAGTGCGCGCATAGGTTCTGCCACAGTGTCTTGCCGTTCTTCATCTTGTAGTTCCAGCTTACGTGGTGGAACCACAGCAGGTATTCCTCCGGACAGCTTTCAAGGCTGTTGTATATGCTGTCGTAAGGGTGGCGGTACTGGCTTACGGCGTCGGTTCCCGAACTTGTGCGGTCGAAGCCGATGCCTGCCGTGTCGGCCTTGTGGTAGTACACGGGACACCACTCTATTGGGAACTTCGGGTAGGAGCCTTGCGGCTCGGGACCGTAATGGTGGTCGGCCTTGAATATGTGGTGCAGGCCGAGGGGCATCATGTAGTCAACGCAGGCTTCGCGGCTGGCTTCCATGACTTCGGTCATGGGATTGACAAAGGCTGCCTCGTGCGTGAATGTCTGTTCAAGCCATTCGCGCGCTATGCTGTCCGATGATAGTTCGGAGTTCCACGCCAGGCGGCCGAAAGCGTACCAGTTGGCCTGCGAGAAGTGGTGGCCGCACCAGTTGGCGTCGTCGCCCGTGTTGGCAACTCCCGCTATTCCGCGCAGCTGTTTGGGGTTGACAAATTTGAAAAACTCCTTCCACATTGGGGCGAGATATACCAAGTGGCGGCTTTGTCCGAGGTATTCCTGCGTGATTTGCAGCTCAGCCCAAAGCGGCGTTTGCTTCATCTGGTCGAATATCGGGGCGTAAGGCTCGCGCGGCTGGAAGTCAAGCGGCCCGTTCTTCGACTGCAGTATGACATTCTTTGCGAACTTTCCGTCAAGGCCGTTGAACTCTGTCACGGCCTGCTTCACGCGGTCTTCACCCTCGTGGTTGCCGTAGACGAAGCTGCGCCACATCACTATTCCCTTGTGCGGTGCAAGCGCTTCGGCCAGCATGTTGGCTCCGTCGGCGTGGGTACGGTTGTAGTCGCCGGGGCCGGGTTGGCCTTCCGAGTTGGCTTTTACAAGGAAACCGCCGAAGTCGGGGATTTCCCTGTATATCTCTTTTGCCTTCTTCTTCCACCATGCCCTTACCTCGTTGTCGAGCGGGTCGGCGGTTTTCAGGCCGTCAAGCACCATTGGCGACGCGAAGTTTACTGCCAGGTAAGTCTTTATCCCGTAAGGGCGCAGCAGGTCGGCGATGACCTTCACCTTCTTAATATACTCAATCGTGAGGATGCTTGGCGATGCGTTGACGTTGTTCAGCACGCTTCCGTTGATGCCGATTGATGCGTTTGCCCGGGCGTATGTGGTGAGCCGTTCTTTCAGGTCGATGCTCATCGTGCCCTTGTCGCCGTTTATTTCCTCCCATTTCCAGATGCTTTTTCCTGCGTAGCCGCGCTCAACGCTGCCGTCAGGGTTGTCCCAATGGTTGAGTATGCGGTACTCGAAGTCAGGCTCGCTGTGCTCTTCTGCAATCACGCCGCTTGTCTGCTGCATCCTTAACAGCTCGTATGCGCCGTACATCAGGCCGGCACTGCGGCGCGCCTTGATTATTATCTCACCGTTTTTTGCGGCTTTTTCAATGGCAAATCCGTCGTTGTCGGGCATCTTGCCGTCTTTTTTCAGCGTCACGTCCCCTCCGTGCCAGTAAGCCGTAAGTTCGTTGACCGCGTTTTTTGCTACGGCGGAATTGTCGTTGGTCTTTATTCTCTCGGTATGCGTCATGCGCTGCATATCCAGCCAAAGGAGTGAACCGTCTTCGGCGTTTGAGGCAAGGCAGAATGTGGCTGCCGCCAATGCGGACATAATCCTCAACTGTATCATAATCTCACTGTTTGTTTATTTGTTTGTCATTGTTGTCTTTGCTTGCGTCTTTCCCTTTCTTGTCGGGCTTTACAGAGTTCGCATTCTTCTCGGCATATTCAGTCGGGGACATCCCGAAGTGCTTTTTGAATATGGTGGAAAAGTGTGTCTGGTTGTTGAATCCTACGTTATACGCCACTTGGGTGATGTTGATTTTCCCCTCGCAAATCAGCCTTGCGGCCTGCTCCAGGCGCAGGTTGCGTATGAATTCGCCTGCCGATATGCCCGTTATTTCCTTCATCTTGCGGTGCAGCTGGGCGCGGCTTATGCCTACGTCGTTGGTGAGTTCCTCGACGTTGAAGTCGGGGTTGGCAAGGTTCTTGTTGACGGATTTCATGATTCTTTCCATCAGCATGTCGTTGTTTCCCTTCACTTTGATTTGCTCCACCTTACCTTCCTGGTTCTGCGCTCCTGAGAATTTGCTCCTCAGATGGCGCACGCGGCCTACCAGGTGGTCAATCATGACGCGCAATTCTGCCATGTCGAACGGCTTGGGAAGATATGCGTCGGCGCCTTTCTTGAAGCCTTCAAGCCTGTCGGCGGCATCTGTCTTTGATGTGAGCAGTATCACAGGTATGTCGGAAATGAGGCTGTTGGCCCTGATGCTCTTCAACAGTGAGATGCCGTCCATGACCGGCATCATGATGTCGGAGATAACCAGGTCGTACTGGTTTGACAGCAAAGCCTGCAGGGCTTCCTTGCCGTTCGGCACGCCGGTGAACCTGTACCATTCGCCAAGTTCGCCGCATACGTAGTTCAATATTTCCGTGTCGTCATCTACCAGAAGTATCCTGTAGCTCTTGCTTGCGTGGTGCTTTTGCGTGTCGGCCTGCGGCTCTTGCTGTGCAGGAGTCTCGTTGACAATCTCTTCAGGCTTCAGGTGCTTGTTGCCTGTGGGCAGTGTTATTGTCATCAGTGCGCCTTGTCTGCCGTCGGTGCGGTTTGACGCTTTGATTGTGCCTCCGTGCATTTTGATAAGCGTGCGGCAGAGGTTTAGCCCTATGCCGGTGCCTGCCGACTTTGTGCCTGCCGTGTTCTTGCCTTGGTAGAAGCGGTCGAAAAGCTTTTCCGTGTTCTCTCCGTTGAAGCCGATGCCAGTGTCGGCTACTTCTATTTTCACGTTTTCGCCGTCGTTTTTCAGCGTTATGCTGATTTCGCCTCCGTCCGGAGTGAACTTGAAAGAGTTTGACAGCAGGTTCTGTATCACCTTCTCAAAGTTTGTGCGGTCAATCCATGCGTAAACATCCCCGTCGTTTCTTACGGTCAGGTTTATGCCGTGTTGCCGTGCGCTGCTCTGGAACATGGCCGTTACTCCCTTGGCAAGCGCGGTGAGGTCGGTGTGCTGGCAGTGCAGGTGCATTTGTTTTTTGTCGATGCGCCTTTCGTCGAGTATCTGGTTGACGAGCAGCAACAGCCTTTGCGCATTGTGGTCGATGGTCTCGATGTCGGCACGGCTTTCCTTGTCGGTAATCCTCTGTTTCAGCTTGTTGAGCGGCCCGATGATTAGCGTTAGCGGCGAGCGTATGTCGTGTGTGGCGTTGATTAGAATGCGCATCTTGGCTTCTTCAAGCTCTTCGCGCTTGTTCTTCTCATACTGCCACATGGCGTATGCCACGATGCTTATTATCGCGGCGATGTAGAACAGCCATGCCGTTGTGGACGAATACCACGGGTCTCTTACCGTGATTGTTATCTTCTTGGTTTCTTTGGAGTATTTTCCGTTACACTCGGCTCTTACGTAAACCTCGTATTTTCCGGGCTTCAGCTCGTTGAACTGGATAGAGTTCGAGCCGTCCCTCACGGTCTGCCACTCCTTGCTGTCGTTTATTCTGTACTGGAACTTTATCTCGTTAGTGTGCTTGAAGTTGAGCAGCGAGAATTCCAGCTGCATCATGTTGCTGGTGTACGGCACTTCAAATTTGTCCTTGAAGCTGAACGTCGGCTTTCCGTTTACAATGAAGTTGGTGAGATACACCTTGTCCATCTCGATTGTGCTGTTCTTCACATTCTCGGGATAGAACACCGTTATGCCGTCGTTCGCGCCGAAGGCTATGCGGTCGTCGGCAGCCTTTACCGCCGCGCCGAGCACGTATTCATGGTTTGACAGGCCGTTGCCGCTGATGTGGCTGATGAAGCTTTGCTCGGTCTTGTCGTACATCAGTATGCCCCGCGAGGTGCTGAGCCAGATGTCGCCGGCCTTGTCTGTCACGATGCCGTACACCGACCTGTCGCGCAGCTTCTCCGAACCGGGGAAGAGGCTTATCTTTCCTGTCTTCCTTGAATACGTGTACAGGCCGTTGTTAGTGCCTATCAGCACGTTGCCGCCGCGCGTCTCGCAGAACGAGAGACTCTGCATTCCGGGCAGCAGTTCGGCTTGTCCCAACACTTTGAAGTTGAAGTTCCGCGTGTCCATGCACGACATTCCGTTTGACGTTCCAATCCAAAGCAGGCCGCGGCTGTCTATGAACAGGGCTTTTATCCAGTTGTTGCAGATGGTGCCGAGGTGTCTGCGGTCGGTCATGCTGAATTTTGTCTGGCGGCCAGTCCGCGTGTCGTATATGCACAGGCTCTTGCCGTAGTCGCAGATGTAAAGGCGGCCTTTGCCGTCGTCGGTTATGCAGTTGATGTCAAATCCGCCGTATTCGTTCTTCTGCTCATACGTCCCGTTGTACGGGTTATACGAGTATAGGGCGTTTTCCGTGCACAGCCAGTAGCTGCCGTTCTTGGCTTTGTAGATAGTGCTTGCGCCGTAGGGCGAGCTGGGATGGGCCGTGATGCGGCCTTGCTTGTTGAAGATGTACACGCCGGCTTTCTGCACAATGGCGAGTATGTCGCCGTTGTTGCCTGCCGAGATTGACGACAGTCCGCTGCCGAGAAAATACCTTTGAGAGGTGAAGTCCCATTTGCTGAAGGCGTCTTTCTCGTTGTTCAGCATATACACGCCGCGCTTGTAGCAGCTTATCCAGATGTTTTTGTCCTTGTCTTCCAGTATGTCGTTGATGTTCGACGTTGACAGGTCGAACGCCCTGTCCTTTGTTTCCACCTGCTGCAGCTTCTTGCTGCCGCGCGGTATCATCATCAGTCCTTTGCCCGATGTGCCTATGTAAATGTTGCCGTCGTGGTCGGCTATGGCTTTCCTTATCGACACGTTGCGGTTGAGCAGGCTCATGTCGTAGTCGGCCGTGGTGAATTTGCCGGTGCCGTAGTCGTACCTCATTATGCCGTACAGGCACACTACGATGAACCCCTTGTCGTCAGTGTCGATGAAGCTGACGGCCGAACCGCATGACAGTTTGTATTCCTTAATCTCTTTCTGTTTGTCGTTGTGGCTGGCTCTTGCCACCTGTTGCAGGTGGTTTGACAGCCAGATGTCGCCGCGCCTGTCGATGAACAGCCTGCTTGAGAACTTGTACTTGCTGTTCCAGCCAAGCCGCTCGTCGGGCGTTATGACGTCGGTGCCGGCCTTGATTACAAACAGTCCGTAGCCGGCCGTGCCTATTATGATGTCGCCGTTGTGAGCCTGCTGTATGTCCTGCACCCTCGGCTTCAGCCCGCTGGGAAAGCTGTAGTGCCTGAAGCTGTTGCTCTCGGCGTCGTAAGTCATCAGTCCCAGCTCGCAGCCTATCCACAGGCGGCCTTGCTTGTCAGGCAGAACTTTGGTTATGTCGTTGCTTGCAAGCGATGTGGAGTCCCTGTCGTCAAGGTTGTCTTTCAAGTAGTTGGTAAAGCGGTAGCCGTCAAACTTGTTCAGACCGTTCTCCGTTCCTACCCAGATGTAGCCGTACTTGTCCTGGCTTATGCAGCTGATGAGGCTGCTTGAAAGCTCGTCGGCGGTGTACAGGCGGCCGCTGTCGGCCATAGCCGTGACGGCGGTCAGCAGGCAGGCGGCCAGCGTCGTTATTACGCTTTTAATCCGAATTTTCTTTCGGGGGGGGTAATTTGTAACATTTCGCATGAATATTGTTTTAATCCGTCTGTGCCGGCAGTGTTTTCATTGCTTGTCTGTAACCGTTTGGGCGGTGTTTGCTTACGGTTCAATATGTGGCCTTTCGGCCTGCAAAAGACCGTCTTTTACGTGGTAAAAGGCCATGTTTTGCAAGCCGGAAGGCCATGTGTTGTTTGTTCGTTGTTGCGTACTTGTGCAAGCGTTGTGTTCTGTCAGCAGGTTATTATCAAGTGCGAAGTTAATAAATTGCTTGTAAAACAGCAAGTATTTTCATCCAAAAAGTTATTTACCCGGCTTTGTACGCTCTTTTTCTGATGCTTCCATGAAGAGGTATGACGGCTTGTAACCGCCCATGTCTACTACTATTTTCTCGAACACAATGCCCGGGTCGTTGGGCGTGACGGTAAGCTCGTGTATGCCGTCATGTCCGCCGTTGAAGGGCAGTGTGACCGTGCTTTCCACCACGCGGCGCGCCACGGTGGGGTAGTACACGGTGTATGTGTTGCCGTTTTCTTCGTTCAGGTTGTGGTTGAAGTTTACAGTCTGCGGCTCGCCTCCGTCCAATGCGACGCTGTATGTAAGTCCGCCCTTGTCGAGGTAGTCGAGCGTCGACTTTACCACAATGTGTACTTTCACGCTGCTTGCGCCGTTGCCGGCCTGCTGTGGGGCGGTGAAGCGGTAAGTCAGCGACGCTCCGTCAACGGGCTTTGTGTATGGTTGCAGCGATATTCCGCTAAGCGTGCGTCCCATATATGGTATGACCGTCCACTCCGCCTCGCCGGCGTCGGCCTTGCTGAAATAGTGCTCCGCCTCCATTGCCACATATCCGTCGGCCGCCTTGTGGGTGAAGCCGCCGTGCGTGTCGCCGTCGATGCGGAACACTTCGGGCATCATGTCGCGCTCAAAGTCGTCGTTCCAGCCGGTGTAGCCGATGTGCTTCTGTGTCATCATGCCGTTCCATTTGCCTCCGGCAATGTCGTGGTTGTACTGTGCGCAGAGCATGGAGTCGCGCCTGAAAGCCTCGGCCACGCGGTCGGCCCAGAGGTTTGCCGCCGGGTCGCCCAGCTTGTACAGCTTGTTGTTAATTGCCTGCGCGTAGTACATCTGGTAGAGGTTCGACATGGCCTGGACGGGGAACAGTATCACCTCGCGGTATGTGTCGCGGTATTCCTCGGGCAGGGTTATGAACTGGCGCAGGGCTTCCGCCTCAAGCCGCATGTACTCGTCGGCCACCTGCCTCCACTCGCCCGTTTCAAGGTTATACGTGTTTTTGTCCAACAGTTCGGCCGTAACTCGCCCGTTGTATTTAAGGTACAGGTTCAGTATCCGTGCCGCTTCTTCGGCCTGTGCGTCGCCGAACTGCTGACGGCAGAAGTCAACCGTGTGCGCCATGACGTTGTGGGCGGGATGCTTCTTAGGCTCCCACGCCATGTCCATGAACAGCGATATGGCATACTCCATTGGCTTGAGGTCGCCCACGTTGAGTATCCACAGGCGGTCAATGCCGTGGTCGTAGGCCAGGGTAAGCTGCTCGCACATGTTCTGCGGCGGCGTGTTGCACAGCCATTTTGAGTTTCTCGGACCGCCGACGTAGTCAACATGGTAGTAAAGTCCCCATCCGCCTTTGCGCTTGCGCTCTTTTGCAGTGGGCACGCGCCTTACGTTGCCCCAGTTGTCGTCGCACAGAAGCAGCGTCACGTCGTCGGGCACTTTCAGCCCGTTCTCGTAGTATCCGAGCACTTCCTTGTACAATGCCCACACCTGTGGACGCTCCTTGGCCGGACGGCCGGTCACGTCGCTGATGATGCTACGCTGGTTGTCTATGATTTTCTGCATCAGCTTCATCATGCGCTGGTACTGTGGCACGAACTCGTGGTCTTTGCCTTCCTCGCCTCCCATGGGCGCGTCGCCGTCGCCGCGCATGCCTATGGTGATGATGTCTTCAGTATTCTTGGCGCGCTCCATGCCCTTGCGGAAGAAGCTGTCGATGGTTTCCTGGTTCTTGGCATAGTCCCAAACGCCGTACTTGTCGCGGTTGCGCGCCCATTCCTGGTGGTTGCGAGCCATAGGCTCGTGGTGAGATGTGCCCATGATTACGCCCATCTCGTCGGCCGTCTTGCTGTTCAGCGGGTCGTCGGCATAGAAAGCCCAGCCCCACATCGCCGGCCAAAGGAAGTTGCCCTTGAGGCGGAGTATCAGTTCGAAAACCTTGGCGTAGAAGTCGTGGCCGCCGTAATCGGTGCCGAAAGTGTTTTTCACCCATGTCGTGAGGCACGGCGCCTCGTCGTTCAGGAATATGCCGCGGTAACGCACGGCAGGCTCTCCGTCGGTGTACACACCTTTATTTATATATATGCTCTCGTGCCTTTCGATGGGTGTGTCGGCCCAGTAGTACCACGGAGAAACGCCAATCTGGCGCGACAGCTCGTATATTCCGTATATGGTTCCGCGCCTGTCGCTGCCGGCGATGACGACCTTCCCGCCAATGGTCGTTATTATATATTTCTCACGTTTGCCTTTCAGGGCGGCCTTGTCGATGGCGTTCGACTTCACCATTTTGTCTATTTCGGCGGAATGTCCGATGGTGCCTACAATTATTTCGGCATCGGTCATTGTGGTGGTGGTTGTTTCCGCTCCGCACACCTTGTTGATGTCGGAGGCGAGGTTGTTCGCCGCAATTGACACTCCCTTGCAGTCGTTGGCATCCACGTATATTGATATTTTGCCTTTGCCGTTCAGCTTCAGGTCGCCCGACTTGAAGCTTACGAAACGTTTTGCGGCGTCCGACGATGTCGGCGCAAGCAATAAAATCAAAGTGGAAATAATAGTTACAATGTGTTTCATGATGGTTGATTTTTTTGCAAAAATAAGTATATATGAATGATTTTAACGAGTGATTTTGTTGAAATAAATCATAATGAAACAAATTGAAACGTAATAGCTACAAAAACTATTGCGCTTTATGTGAAAAAAGGAGTACTTTTGCAACATAGCTCGGGTTGGTCGTCGTGGTGTGCATTGACGCTTTCTCCGCAGGGCTTTATCATGAAAACTGGCCTGAAAGGTAAGTGCCCGCTTTTCGGTAATGGGCGGGTGATGCCGGCCGGAACGCATGCCGTCCGCGTATAAACGGCGGGATGCGTTGGATGGCGGATGTTTTTTACACTTAATAAGATATGCAAAACGAAATGAAAACACAGCCCGAAAGCCATGAGGCGAAAGGGTTTTACAAGCTGTCATGGGTACAGAGGATAGGCTTCGGGTCGGGTGACTTGGCCCAAAACCTGATTTATCAGACAATATCCATGTACCTGTTGCTGTTCTACACAAATGTCTTCGGCCTTAACCCCACGTCGGCGGCGTTCATGTTCCTGCTTGTCCGCATTGTGGATGTCCTGTGGGACCCCGTTGTCGGTACGTTTGTCGACAAGCATAACCCGAAGCTCGGCAAGTACAGGTCGTACCTCGTGCTCGCCGGAATACCGTTATGCGGCTTTGCGATATTGTGCTTCTGGAATGGCTTTTCTGGCTCGTTGGCCTACGCATACATTACTTATGTGGGCATGTCGATGCTGTACACATTGATAAATGTGCCTTACGGGGCGTTGAATGCGTCATTGACGCGTGATACAAATGAAATCACCGTGCTCACGTCTGTACGTATGTTCATGGCTAATGCAGGCGGACTTGCCGTAGCTTACGGCATCCCCATGATTGTGGCGGCTCTGTCTCCGGACGGCAAGATGAACTCAAAGGACTCCGGGGATGCGTGGTTTACCACGATGGTTATTTACGCTTTGGTAGGTCTTGTGCTGCTTGTCTTCTGTTTTTCACAGACAAAGGAGCGTGTGGTGATGGACAAGTCGGAGGCCGCCAACGTAAAGGTGAGCGACCTTTGGGTGGAGTTCAGCCGCAACAGGCCGCTCAGGATACTCGCTTTCTTCTTCATTACGGCCTTCGCGATGACGTCTGTAGGCAACGCCGCAGGTTCGTATTACATGATTTACAACGTTCATGCCGATGCCGGACAGGTGGCCAACTTCATGGCGTTAGGCTCTATCCCGGCCTTCATTTTCATGCCCATGGTGCCTGCAATAAAGCGTAAGGTGGGCAAGCGTGGGATGTTCTACATCTTCCTTTCGGTAGCTATTGTGGGAATGGCTTTGCTGTATGTGATATCTGTCATACCGGCTTTGCGTTCGCAGATGTGGCTCGTTTATGTGGCGCAGTTTGTCAAGTCGACCGGCGTGATAGTGGCAACCGGGTATATGTGGGCGCTTGTTCCTGAAGTTATTTCATACGGAGAGTACACCCATGGCAGGCGTATTTCAGGCATAGTGAATGCCCTTACAGGCATATTCTTTAAGGCCGGAATGGCTCTCGGAGGCGTTGTGCCCGGATTGGTGTTGGGTCTTGTCGGTTTCGACCAGAACAACACAGTGTCCCAGTCGCCGTTGGCCGAGCAGGGAATACTCTGGCTTGTGGCCGTTATTCCTGCGTTGTTGCTCATCCTTGCGATGTTCATCATATCGAAATATGAGTTGAGCGACGAGGTGATAGATAAGATTAACATGGAAATTGAGCAACGTACTAAAAATTGAAACGTACATGAATAAGAGTTTTTTGCTGGTTACAGTATGCGCAGCTGCATGCTTGGTACCGTCTGATGTTGTTGCAGCTGACACCCTGAAGGATGTGCTCGGCAAGTATTTCACAGTTGGTGCGGCGGTGAATGTCGACGTTGTGTGGGGCAGGAATACCGCCGAAGCCAAGATTGTAACCGACAATTTCAACTCCATTGTGGCTGAAAACTGCATGAAAGGTGAGGAAATACATCCTGAGGAGGACACGTATTTCTGGGATGATGCAGACCGCACGGTCAAGTTTGCAGAGGACAATGGACTCGAGATGATAGGGCACTGCCTTGTTTGGCATTCGCAACCGCCGAAGTGGATGTTCACCGACGAGAAGGGCGATACTGTTTCGCGTGAGGTTCTTATAAGGCGTATGCGCGACCATATTACTACCGTCATGACAAGATACAAGGGGCGGATTAAAGGCTGGGACGTGGTAAACGAGGCTGTGAACGATGACGGCACAATGCGTGAAACACCTTATTATAAGATAATAGGGCCTGATTATATTGAGCTTGCATTCAAGTTCGCGCATGCCGCCGACCCTGATGCGGAGCTTTATATCAACGACTATGCCATGGCGAAGCCCGGCAAACGTGCCACAACGTGCAGGATTGTCAGGGATTTGAAGGCGAAGGGATGCCGTGTCGATGCTATCGGAATGCAGTCACACAACGGGTACGATTATCCCGACTTGAAGGAGTATGAGGCTTCCATCGACTCCTTTGCGGCATGCGGCGTAAAGGTGATGATGACCGAACTTGACCTCAACATGCTGCCCAACCCCGAGAGCTTCAGCGGCGCGGAGATAAGCCAGAACTTCAAGTATGACGAGAAATACAATCCGTACAAGAACGGGCTGACACCCGAGGCGGAACGGCTTTTCGAACAGCGTTACCTCGAAATGTTCAAGATTTATTACAGGCACCGCCACCAGATATCACGTATCACCCTTTGGGGCGTGACCGACGCTACTTCGTGGCTTAATGATTTCCCGGTTCTCGGGCGTACTAATTATCCGTTGCTGTTCGGCCGCGACAACAAGGCCAAGCCCGTTGTAGCCAAGATTATAGAACTGTTCAAGCAGTGACGGCAACTTATTAATGGGGCATGGGGCGGCTTTACGCGGAAGGCGTGGCCGCTGCCAGCCCCGTTTTCCCATATCGAATAAACCTAAACACCTATCTATTATGAACAAAGCAAGGTATCTTTTCCCGAGTGATTACATGGCAGACCCCTCTGCCAACGTGTTTAACGGCAGGTTGTATATCTATCCTTCGCACGACTGGGATTCGGGCGAAGCCTTCGACGACGATGGCGGACACTTCCAGATGAAGGATTATCATGTGCTTTCACTTGACGACGTTGAGAACGGCGAAGTTGTCGACCATGGCGAGGTTCTTGCCGTGAAGGACATTCCTTGGGCGAGCCGTCAGCTTTGGGACAACGACGTTGTGGAGAAAGACGGCAAGTATTATATGGTATTTTGCGCCAAGGACAAGAACGGGGTATTCCATCTCGGAGTGGCCGTTGCCGACCGTCCCGAAGGGCCTTTCACGCCGCAGCCCGACCCGATACGCGGCTCATATTCGATAGACCCGTGCGTGTTCAAGGACGACGACGGCTCTATATATACATATTTCGGAGGCATCTGGGGCGGCCAGCTGCAGCGTTACAAGGACAACCAGGCGCTCGGCGTAGAGCATCTGCCTGAAGGCGATGAGCCGGCTTTGCCCGGACGTGTGGTGAAAATGGCCGATGACATGCTCCAGTTTGCCGAAGAACCGCGCGCCGTGCTCGTTGTTGACGACAACGGGGAACCGCTTAAGGCAAGTGACCCTCACAGGTTTTTCGAGGCGTCATGGATGCACAAGATGAACGGCAAGTATTATTTCTCTTACTCTACCGGCGACACTCACTTCCTGTGCTACGCCGTAGGCGACAATCCTTACGGCCCCTTCACATACAAGGGAGTAATACTTGAGCCTGTGGTGGGATGGACAACACACCATTCAATCGTTGAGTACAAGGGCAAATGGTACCTGTTCCACCATGATTGCGTGCCGTCAGAGGGCAAGACATGGCTGCGCAGCGTGAAGGTGAAAGAGCTTGACATCGACGCCGACGGCAACATAAAGACGATGAAGAGCGAATAAGAAAACCCTTGAATAATACTATCTTAAACATTTTACGGCCACGACGGGCAATCCGGTCGTGGCCGTTTCTGCAATATGCAGCCTTTTGCAACGCGGAAGGCCGCATATTGCATGATGAAAGACGGCCTTTCGCACTGCGAAAGGCCGTCTTTTTCAACGCAGCCGTTAAGCTTGCCGCAAGTCGTTGAGTATCAGGCTTGAGGCAGTTCGCGCTTTCCCCGTGTGTTAATTATGGCTAAAAACCTTACGTCTGTTTGTTTTATAACGCACAAACCGTTATCTTTGCAAGGATTTACGGCGTTGTTCCGACGCCCGTTACGGGGTTGACTGGATTTGACAGCGGGTTGGAATGGTACGTAAGCACGCGGAGCGTGGTCTGTTTGCTCCTAAATCTCAGCGGTCATAAATTTATCTGGCGAAAACAAATACGCTCTCGCTGCCTAATCGAAGCATAGTAGATTACTGGCTTAATCCCGTCACAAGGTGACAGGACGTGACATCGCCCGGAAGCTGTTGTCCCGAAGCATTCCGAACCGGCGGTGCGGTTAAATCGGGAATAGTCACGCCCGGCCCCGCGTGCGTGGTGAAATTTCAGGGGATAAGGTCGCCGTTGGTGGTCCGGGTCTTGCGGCGGCACGAAAACTGAAGGCCGGAATAAGCGTGTAGAAAGCGTATGGTTTCCCTGTTTGGACGAGGGTTCGATTCCCTCCAGCTCCACTGAAAGCACTGCTTCTGCGGTGCTTTTTTGTTGCATGCAACAAAAACTAATCATTTATATACGTTTCGTCCCTGTGTTGTAAAATATAATCAGTATTTTTGCAGAAAATAATCGGCGCTCGGAAATTCGGGGGCAAGTCCTCTTTCTGCCCGTTTGCGTTGTTTTTGCATTTTAATGCTTTCATGCGCTTAATCTTAAACGAAACATACATTATGAAATTAAGTATTACATCAAAGTTGATTGTCGGAGCACTGCTTGCTGCAGGTTGCCCGTCAGGCGTTTTGGCTGGTAGTGGAGATACTGAAGGGTCGTCGGTCATGTTCGATTATTTCGAATACCGTGGCGATGACGACTATTACAAGGAAAATCCTCTGCCCGACGCGTCGTCTTTTTACAATCCGATACTTCCCGGATGGTATTCTGACCCGAGCATTTGCCGTGCCGGTGACGATTATTACATGGTTACTTCAACCTTCTCTTTCTTCCCCGGCGTGCCCTTGTTCCACAGCAAGGACTTGCTTAACTGGAAGCTTGTGAATTACATCCTCGACCGTCCGTCGCAGCTTCCGCTTGACGGCCAGCACGTTTCCGGTGGAATTTTCGCCCCTGCCATATCATACAACCCCCACAACAAGACGTTTTACATGATTACCACCAACGTGGGGTGGGGCAACTTCTTCGTGAAGACGAAAGACCCGCTCGGCCAGTGGTCGGAGCCGATACGCCTGCCCGACGTGGGCGGAATAGACCCCTCGTTCTTCTTCGACGATGACGGCAGGGCGTACATCGTGAACAACGACGAGCCTGAAGTGCCTGCCGAATATGACGGACACAGGGCTATCAAGGTGCGCGAGTTTGACGTGAAGACCGACAAGACGGTAGGCCCGACCAAGGTGCTCGTCAACAAGGGCGTACATCCCGAGGACAAGCCAATATGGATTGAAGGCCCGCACATGTATAAGATAAAGGGAAAGTATTATCTGATGGATGCCGAGGGCGGTACGAGCGACATGCACTCTGAAGTCATATTCAGGAGCGACAGTCCCTTTGGCCCGTTCGTTCCGGCAAAGCAGAACCCCATACTTACGCAGCGCCATTTGCCTGCCGACCGTCCCAATCCCGTGACCTGTGCCGGTCATGCCGACCTTGTGGAGACGCCCGAAGGCGACTGGTACGCAGTGTTCCTTGCATGCCGTCCCTATGAAGGCAAGTTCGAGAACCTTGGACGTGAGACGTTCCTCATGCCTGTAAGGTGGAACAGCGACGGCTTCCCGTATATGACGGAAGGCGACGAGACCGTGCCCCTCATCTCGAAAGTGAAAGGTGCTAAGCGCGGAGACAATGTTACCTTCGGCAATTTCTCTTACCGCGATGATTTCAGCGAGAGCAAGCTGCCGCTCGACTGGTTCTCGCTGCGTGGCCCGGTTGACCATCTGGCTTCGCTCGGCGACAATCCGGGTTACCTTACAATGCAGTGCGCCGGTGTCAAGTCGTCGGAGAAGAAAGTCCCCGCATTCCTCGCCCGTCGCATCAGCCACCACAAGTTCGAGTGTGAGACGCGCCTCAAGTTCAATCCGGTAAATGCAGGCGAAAAGGGCGGACTTGTGCTCTTCAAGGACGAAACGCACCAGTATATGCTTTGTGTGGCAATGACTGCAGGAGGCAAGCAGGTGCAGGTTATACGCGTAGGCAAGGACGGCAACGAGGAGAGCATCGCCTCCAAGCCATTGGAAAAGGCTGATGACGATGTTCGCCTGAAGGTTGTTTCGCGCGGCCTTTACTTCGATTTCTATTACGCCAAGGCTGGTGGAGAGTGGCTTCCGCTCTTGGCTGATGTTGACGCCGGTTATCTTTCTACCAAGAACACTGGCGGATTTACCGGTACGGTAATAGCCCTTTACGCCTCGTCAAAGTGACGGTCATGGCCCTGATGGGCCGTGCGTAGCCGCCAGACGGCGTTCAGCGAAAATGTTTTTTAGCGTATGCTGATGTGTTTTTTGCCGCCGGTTGCCTGTCAAGGTGACCGGCGGCAGTGTTTTGTCAGCCGTCAATGTTGCCGCGACAGACATCCGTCGCAGTGCCATTGACGGCTGTCCTATGCTTGTCGGGGTGTTAATTTCTTTGTCTGCGTGCAATATTTAAGTTGTTTTATGGTTTATTGTATTAGGACAAATATTTCAGACCGACGTGAACGTATATATATATAGTATTATTGTGGTGTTCGTGATAAGCGTGGCGTGCGGCTTCGTCTTTATCCCGGCGATACTCAATTTCTGCAAGGCCAAGAACCTTTATGACATGCCTAATGCCCGGAAGGTGCATAAGGATGCCGTTCCGCGGCTTGGCGGAGTCGCTTTCATGCCGAGCATGTCCATAGCGTTCGCCGTGGCGTTGCTTGTCATTAATTCAACGCAAGAGTTGATTTCAATAAACGTCTGGAGCCTTTTTTTCCTCATAAGCATACTCATTATTTATGCGACTGGCATTGTTGACGATGTGCTCGGGCTTCCGGCGCATGTCAAGTTTATTGTCCAGGTGGTTGCCGCCTGCATGCTTCCGCTTGCCAATCTGTACCTGAACGATTTTTACGGCTTCATGGGGATACACGGGATTCCTTACAGCATAGGCTTCCCCTTGACGGTGCTTGTCATAGTGTTCATAGACAACGCTATCAACCTTATCGACGGGATTGACGGTCTTGCGGCAAGCCTTTCAATCTTGGCATTCTGCGGTTTCATCTACATGTTCGCCTTGCAGGGCATCTGGTCTTATGCCATCATGATATCGGGGCTTGTGGGTGTGCTGGTGTCTTTTCTTTATTTCAATGTTTTCGGCGATGTTTCCAAGAACAGGAAAATCTTTATGGGCGATGCCGGCAGCCTTACCCTGGGGTTCATATTGGGAGTGCTCTGCGTGAAATACTCGATGTACAACGAGCATGTTATGTTTCGCCACGCCTTCGATTTCATAATGCCTTACACGCTGCTCATCGTCCCCGTGTTGGATGCCGTAAGGGTATCGCTCGTCAGGATGTTCCATGGCGTGTCGCCGTTCAAGGCTGACAAGCGTCACATCCATCACAAGTTCATCCGCGCCGGGCTGTCCCAGCATCAGGCGTTGCTGTGCATCGTGGCCGTGGCCGTGGCATACATCGTGCTCAACTGTCTGCTGTTGAAGGTTGTTGACAATACTTTGGTGGTCGTGGCCGATGTGGTCTTGTATGTTATTTTGAACCTTGTGCTCAACGTTTTCATACGTAGAAAGGAGTTGGCCGCAGCCAGGCTGTAAAGCGGTAACCCTGCTTCCTTGTTTCGGGAAAACTTAGAATGTGGCATAGGGAGTGGAGAGTCGCGGCAGCATTCATGGGCGTCTGCCGGCAGGGCAAATCATAATTGTCAATTATTCATTTTCAATTGTCAATCCGAAAGGTCGTCTTTTGCATCGTAAAAGACGGCCTTTTGGCTTGTAAAAGGTGGCTTTTTGCAGCGCGTTTTGCCGTCTTTTGCAAAACGCCTTGTGCAAGGCGTTTTCCGGCTTGCGTGCTTCCGCCTGTCGTAAGGCCGCCGCTTTATGTGTTTCAATACTGTTTCCAACGTTTGGCGAAGGTGTTTCCTTCGGCGCAGGAAAGCAAAAAAAGACGTTTTTGTTTTGCCGTTAACATTACATGACGTATCTTTGCAAATGATAAGCTGCACTCGGAAATGTGCAAGCAAGCTTGCATTACGATATTAAAAAGTTATTATGAAGAAACTCATTTTTATTTTCATACTGTCGTTCTCACTCGTGGCAGTATGCGGTTTTGCCCAGAAAAAGTTTTCGGTTTACGCCGTAGGATTTTACAATCAGGAAAATCTTTTTGACACTTGCCACGATGAGGGCAAGAACGACTATGAGTTCCTGCCATCCGGTTCGTATCGCTGGACCGGGTTGAAATACTCGCACAAGCTGCGCAACATGGCGCGTGTGCTTGCCGAGATGGGCACCGACAAGCTGCCGCAAGTAGGCTGCGCGGTAATCGGTTTGTCTGAGGTGGAGAACTCGAAGGTGCTTGACGACCTTACCGCACAAGAGCCTTTGCGCGCGCGCGGATATAAATATGTACACGTGGAAGGCCCCGACAGGCGCGGTGTTGACTGCGCAATGCTGTACAACCCGGCACTGTTCAAGGTCGGAACGGTCAACCTCCTGCCTTATGTGCCTGACTCGTCGATGAAAGACTACTATGCTACCCGCGGTTTCCTTACCGTTACTGGCGAGATGGGCGGCGACCAGGTATGCTTCATCGTTTGCCACTGGCCGAGCCGTGCGGCAGGCCCTTCTTACAGAAACCACGCCGCTGCGCAGGTGAAAGCCATCAAGGACTCGCTGCTGAGGGTAAATCCCGACATGAAGGTGATGGTGATGGGCGACATGAACGACGACCCGACGAACAAGAGTATGAAAGACATCCTCCGCGCATTGCCCGACAAAGACGATGTGGGCGAGGGCGACATGTACAACCCTTGGTACAACCTGCTTGCCAAAGAGGGGCAGGGCACGCTGTCATATCAAGGTTCGTGGAACCTGTTTGACCAGATTGTGCTTACTCCGAACATGATTGACAAGAATGGCAAGAGGGACTATTCAACGCTTAAATTCTGGACCAACCAGATATTCCGCCGCGACTATATCATCAACAAGGAAGGCCGTTACAAGGGTATTCCCAAGCGTACACATGCCGGCGGAGCATGGCTTGACGGCTACAGCGACCACCTGCCGGTTATCGTCTACCTTGTAAAGGAGCAGCAATGAATGGCGTAGAGAGCCATCCGCTGCAACCGTTCCTTCCGCCAGACGCACGCCTGCTGATGCTCGGCAGCTTTCCGCCGTCGCGCCGCCGCTGGTGCATGGACTTCTTTTACCCGAATTTCATCAACGACATGTGGCGCATTTTCGGGCTTGTGTTTTTCGGGGACAAGGAACGTTTTGTAGACGTAGAGCGGTCGGTTTTCCGCCGCGAAGACATCATGCGCTTTCTTGAAGAGAAAGGCGTGGCCCTGTATGACACGGCCTGTGCCGTGCGGCGGACGAAGAACACGGCGTCAGACAAAGACCTTGAAATAGTCACTCCGACTGATATTGACGCCCTGCTGCGCCGCATCCCGTCGTGTGTCGCCGTTGCAACCACGGGTCAGAAGGCAACCGACGTGTTCACGTCGCACTTCGGCATGCGGCAGCCGAAGGTCGGAACGTCGGAGCCTTTCGCCTTCGAAGGCCGCCAGATGCGGCTTTACAGGATGCCGAGCAGCTCGCGGGCATACCCCATGAAGGTGGAAAACAAGGCCGCATACTATGAAAAAATGTTTGAGGAAATAGGCTTGAAAGACTGATTTTATGACAATAATAGGCATAGCCGGAGGTACAGGTTCCGGCAAGACAACCGTAGTAAGGAAGATTGTGGAGGCGTTGCCTCCGCATTATGTCGTTGTTGTACCTCTCGATTCGTATTACAATGACACGTCGCACATGACCGAGGAGGAACGCCGTGCCATAAACTTCGACCATCCCGACGCCTTTGACTGGAAGCTGCTTGTAAAGCACATGAACGAACTGCGCAACGGCAGGGCTGTTGAGCAGCCCACTTATTCATACCTGCTTTGCAACCGGTTGAAGGAAACCGTACATGTAGAACCGCGCCCGGTAATCATCATTGAGGGAATTATGACGCTGCTGAACAAGAAGCTCCGCGACATGATGGACCTCAAGATATTCGTCGATACGGACTCTGACGAGCGCCTGATACGCAACATACAGCGCGACGTATTGGAACGTGGACGCACGGTGGAGATGGTTATCGACCGTTACCTTGGTGTGCTGAAGCCGATGCACGAGCAGTTTATCGAGCCGACAAAGAAATACGCCGACCTGATAATACCGCAGGGAGGAGAGAACCATACGGGCATAGACATACTCTGCAAGTATATCGAGAGCATAGTAAAATGAAAGATTTTCAATTAAGAATTAAGAGTTAAGAATTAAGAAAACATGTCTTGAAGGCAGCCTGCAAAAGGTATTTTTCTTAATTCTTAACTCTTAATTCTCAATTCGTTTTTCGTTTCCCGGTATATTTTCACTGCGTTGACGCACTCAGTAACGCCGTAGAACAGCAGGCACCAGCCGATTATGAGCAACGGCAGTTCGGCCGACTCCATCGGCTTTACGATAACGAAGATGCCGGTGATTAGGATTACCGACGGACAGACCCAGAACCATGCAGGCACGCGGAAGACGCGCCTTGCCCCGGCAAGTGCGATGAACTGGTTGACGGCTCCAAGGATGATGAGCACGCCGAGCACGTACATCAGCGACTTTACGAACGTGCCGGGGATGACGGCAAGTATCAGTCCGAGCAGTATGCTGCCTATGCCCACGAGGGGGAACGGCGGCCTCGGCGAGGCGATAAGCCGCCCTTCGGCGTCGTAAATCTCCGCACCGACGGCGTTTTTGCGGGCGTTAAGGTATGTGGCGCATGATATTACACCCGACACGAGGAACATGACGCCTATGGCAATGGTTATCCAGCGCACCGTGCTGTCGGGATTGTTGATTAGCAATATGCCTGTGATGATTGCGCAGATTGCGCGGAAAACCGAGCTTCTCAATGTCTTCATGGTTAACTTGTATATGTTTGTTAGCCCCAAAGTTAAGGAAAATATCATATAGAAACAAGACTTTTCGTCACTTTTACGTAAAAATATGACAACACTTTACCTTGTCCGACACGGCGAGACCGTGGACAACGCAAACCGCATAATGCAGGGACAGACGCAGGGAGAGCTTACCGCCAATGGCAGGGAACAGGCGCGGGAGGTTGCCTTGAAGATGGCCTCCGTGCATATCGACGCTTTTGTTTCAAGCGACCTGAAGCGTTCTTATGATACGTGCAGCATCATCGCAGAGCCTCACGGTGCAACTGTAACGGCCACTCCTTTGCTGCGCGAGAGAGACTGGGGCGGCTTTACCGGCAGGTACATTCCCGACTTGAAGGACGAGCCTTGGCCTGAAGACATCGAGTCGCTGGAGGCTTTGAGGGCGCGCGCCGCCAAGTTTCTTGACTACATCCGGGCGGAGTTCCCCTCGCAGGTTGTGCTTGCCGTGGGGCATGGCATCATCAACAAGGCAGTGCAGTCGGTATTCTACGACAAGCCGATGCAGGAAATCAAGCCGATGGCTAACGCCGAGGTGCGTGTGCTTGAGCTGGGGTGACGCGCTGCATAGGGTGCTTACAACGAGAGGGCGGCGTGCCATGACGGCTGCGCCACCCTCTCTTCATAGACAATCAATGTATTGGGGCTTATGTGTCGCGTGTTTACCTGCGTCCGCCGAAGTGTCCTCCGCCGCTTCTTCCACTGCTTTTCGCCGTGCTGCCGCGTGAGCTGCTTGGACGGCTAATGCTGCCTGTTGTCCGCGTGGGCCTGCTGTTTGTCCTGACTGCCGGGCGCGAAGTGCTGCGCTTCGGTGTGAATGTAGCGTTGGGCTTGCGCGCTGTTCCCGTGGTTGAAGGCCGCTTTAAGCTGTTCTGGTTCAAGTGGCGGCGGCTTGTGCTTGACGGCTTTACCGTTTTGCGTGTGCTGCTTTCGCGGTTGTTGCGAGGCTGGAAACGGTGTCCTTTGAAGCTTGCCGACGGCTGTTTTTTGTCGTATCTGCCGCTTTGAGGCCTGACTGAAGACGTGTTTACGGCCTTTCCTCCGCGGTGACCGCTGAAGTTGCCGCCCCTTTGTGGCTGCCTTTTGTTTCCTCCAAGGTCTTTCTTGTGGAAGTCCCCACGGTCGAAACGGTCCCTGAGTCCGTGCCCTTTCGATGCCGCTCCGTGGTGGAAGGTGCGCCCCTTGTACCAGCTGTGCCCTCCGTTGTGGTGCCAGCTGTGCCCTCCGCGGTAAGTGATGTATATCTGCGGGCGGCCGAAGTAGTAATAGTGGCGGTGCGGATAGCGCGAGTAAACGGCAAAGTGCCATACGCCGGCAGTCCAGTACAGCGGTCTGTAGAAGTACGTTGCGGCGCAGAAAGCGCGGTATTGCCAGTCCAGCAGGATGTAGCTAAGGTCGAGGTTGCGCTGCCTCCAATACGCCTCGTATAGGTCGTCGGGCGTGTTTATGCTCATAAGGTAGTCGAGGTTCACCTCGTAGGCGGCGTCATACTGTTCTTCGGTCAGGTTAAGTTCGTAGGCCATCTTGTCCGTCAGGAACAGAGCCTGGTCGCGTGCCTGCTCGTAGCTCATTGCGCTTGCGGTGGCCGTCATGGTGGCGAGAACCGTGATTATGGTAGCTATACGTTTCATGATGACAATCTTTTTTGTTCTGTTTCCTGCTGCAAAGTAACATATAATCCGCCTCATGCCGAAAGGTTTTTCCCTAACTTTCATGGGGAAATTCCCTATTCTTATGGCTTGCCGGCGTCCGTGCCGGCATGCACTGACGGTTGAAGTACGCTGATATGCGGCAGCGTTTTTAGTGTTGCCGTCCTTGCGCCTGCAACATGCTGATTTACAGCTGGTTGCAAATGGTGCTGCAAAAGGGCGTCTTTCGCTTTGTAAAAGGTGGCCTTTCAGGCGGTAAAATGTGCTCTTTTGCACGGCAAGACACGGCCTTTGGCAAAACGGCATGCGGCGGACGGCAGTTTGTTTTTGGGGATAGTGTTACGCCTGCGTTAAATTTTTCTCCTGTTGCAATACAAATTTCAACATTCATTTTGAGATTTATTCTATTTCGCTTAACTTTGCAACGAGTATTAACAAAACACATTATCTATGCAGAACAAGCTGAAATTAGCAGTGATGGCCTTGTGCTATTCTCCTTTGGCGTTCGCCCAAAGCGATTCGATAGGACTGAAGGGCACTGTCATGAGCGAGTCGGCATTCACATTTACGGAGGCTCAGTTGGGCGAAGACGATGATATGTCATCGAACGTATCAATCATCAACTCCAACTCGAACATCTACGCGAGCGAGGTGGGATATCTCTTTTCGCCGATGCGCTTCCGTTATCGTGCGTTCGACCAGAAGTACAACGACATTTACATCAACGGGACTCCAATCAACGACATGGAGTCGGGACAGTTCAGATATTCATGGGTAGGCGGACTGAACCAGCAGACGCGCAACATGGAATCGGCACTGCCTTTCGAGACAAACAACTTTTCAATGACGGGCATGGGCGGCTCGAACAACTACAACTTCCGCCCCGCGTCGATGCCCGTAGGCCACAGGTTCACGCTTAGCGGCGCCAACCGCAGCTACACCCTGCGCGGAATGTACACCTTCAACTCCGGCCTTAACAGCAAGGGATGGGCCTTCTCGGCCAACGTTACCTACCGATGGGCCAACGAAGGCTACGTGGAGGGCACGTTCTACAACTCGCTCTCTTATTTCCTCGGAGTGCAAAAGGTGTTCGGAGACGGCAGCCACTCGCTCTCGCTCGTAACCTGGGGCAACCCCACCGAGCGCGCCTCGCAGGGCGCCGGAACTGACGAGATGTACTGGCTGGCCAACGACCGCTACTACAACCCGTACTGGGGCTACCAGAACGGAAAGAAGCGCAACTCGCGAGTGGTGCACGACTATTCGCCGACTGCCCTCCTTACATGGGACTGGAAGATTGACGACGAGACGAAACTCACCACCTCGCTGCTCGGCAAGTACACCATGTATGAGAGCACAAAGCTCAACTACAACAACTCTGACAACCCCCACCCGAACTACTGGAAGAACATGCCCAGCAGCTACTACGACGTGTGGGACGAGACGAATGCGCCCTACCGCACGGCTGCCGCGCTCGAAGACTGGAACCGCGCGTATGACTTCTGGACTTCGTCGAAGGCAAACCGCCAAATCAATTGGGACCGCCTGTACTACGCCAACCAAGGTGCCGCCGCGCAGGGACAGGACGCCATGTACTACATACAGGCCAAGCACAACGACGCGCTGACACTTACCTTCGCCTCTACGCTCAACAAGCAGCTCGGCAAGGACAAGCAGTGGAACCTCGGCATAGTGGCCGCCACCAACAAAGGTATGCACTACCAGACGATGGAAGACCTGCTCGGAGCCACCACATACCACAACATCAACACCTACGCGCTGGGCACATACGACCGCAACTCTGACGAGATACAGTACGACCTCAACCACCGCGACGCCGTAGTGGGCGTAGGCGACAAGTTCGGCTACGACTATAACCTGCTCGTAAACAACGCGAAAATATGGTCAAGCTACACCGAGAACTTTGGCATACTGCACTACACCTTCGCCGCAAAGCTGGGCTACACGTCCATGCAACGCGACGGAAAGATGCGCAACGGACTAGCCGCCAACAACTCTTACGGCAAGAGCAAGACGGCGGAATTTATCGACGGAGGCTTCAAGTTCAACTCAAGCCTTAACCTCGGAGGCGGCAACACGCTCACATTCGGCATAGGCTACGAGCACCGCGCGCCGCAGGCACGCACGGCGTTCGCCTCGCCCGAAATCAACAACGACTTCGTTACCGACCTCAAGAACGAGCGCATCTTCAGCACGGAGCTGGGCTACCAGTTTGAGAACGCATGGCTGCACGCCAACCTCAACGCCTATTACAGCCACATGAACCACGTGACTGACTGGCAGAACTACTACTTTGACGACATCAACTCGTTCTCATACGTCTCACTGACAGGCATCAAGAAAGAGTATTACGGCCTCGAGGCGGGCCTCCGCTTCAAGGTTACGAGCGCGTTCGACATCAACCTCTTGGGAACAATCAGCGACGCCAAAATACGCAACAACTCGCACGTGCGCTACATGAACTCCACCAGTGCCGAGTACATTGACGAGGTTGTATATAATAAAGGTATGCGCGACTCTGGCACGCCGCTCACCGCAGCCAGCCTCGGTCTTAGCTACCACAGCGGCGGTTGGTACATCGACCTCAACTGTAACTACTACGACCGCATCTATCTTTCTTACTCGCCGAGCTACCGTTATCAGAGTACGCTTGACACAAGGCAGGGCATTTACGGCGACGTTTTTGACAATGACGGCAACGTAAACCCGTCAGCCATAGAGCAGGCGCAGGGCCACGGCGGCTTCATGCTTGACGGCTCGATAGGCCGCAGCATATACTTGAAGCGCGGTATGCTCTCAATCAACCTTATGGTTACCAACATCTTGAACAACCAGAACCTCTGCACTGGCGGCTACGAGCAGAGCCGAAGCAACTACACAAGCTCTGAAAACAAGCGTGGCTACAACTTCACGAAGAACCCGATGAAGTTCTACGCTTACGGCACCAACGGTATGCTGAACATCACTTACAGATTTTAAACACTCTAGAAAATGAAAACATTAAAGTATATCAGACTCGCAATGGCTGCTCTTGTCATAGGCATGGCTGCGACGTCGTGTATGGACGACGACTGGGACGACCCCACGGGAGACATCCCTCCGTATGGCAATAACAACCTGGAGGAAACCAACGTCATTTCGATAGCCGACCTGAAGGACTCTTACGCCTCGACGTTGCGCTTGGCTAACGACACCGCACGCATCCTTGACGACATACAGATAAAGGCTCGCGTAACTGCGAACGACGTAGGCGGCAACGTGTATAACTACATAGCCGTTGACGACGGCACGGGCGGCATGATAATATCAGTAGCACAGGGTGGCCTTTGGGCTTACCTGCCTGTTGGTCAGGAAATCCTTGTAAGTCTGAAAGACCTCTACATAGGTTGCTACAACTACCAGCCGCAAATAGGCACGCCGTACACAGACTCACGTGAACGCACGTTCCCGAGCCGCATGAACCGCACCCTGTGGCAGCAGCATTTTAAGATTATTGGCAAGGCAGATTCGTCATTGGTAGTGCCTTTCGAGATAGACATTGACAAGGTTGACGACATCAACTATATGGCGGAGCACGTTGACAAGCTCATAACCGTGAAGGGCGTTGAGCTGACCGATGCCGACGGCGAGGCTACGTTTGCACCTGAAGACGCGGTGACTGGCAACGGCGTAAGTCGTGAAATCAACGGCAACTCAAGTTTCGTAGTACGCACGAGCACGTATGCCGACTTCGCGGCTACGGTGATGCCGCAGGGCAAGGTTGACATCACGGGCGTGCTGACACGCTACGGCACTACGTGGCAACTCGTAATGCGTACCGCCAATGACATTAAGCTATCTGAATAAAACAACAGTTTAACACAATAAAAGAAAACCATTTATTATGAAAAAGATATTATGTTCAGTGTTCGCCCTTGCTTTTGCGGCGTTCACCTTTACGAGTTGCGAGGACGTTCCGGCTCCGTATGATATACCACAAGGCGGCCAAGGTGGGGCAGGGTTGCCGGAAGGAGTATATGTTGATGAAAGTTTTTCAAACTCGTTCGGCTCTTTCACTGAATTTACAACTAAGGGTACACCGTGGGTTATAGATTTCAGTACAGCTAAAGGCTCGGGTTATGACAATAATAGTCAGACAACAACAGAGTCTGAAAGCTACCTCGTTTCATCTGAAATAGACCTTACAGAGTCTACGGGAGCATATATCCAGTTTGAGTATATTTACCGTTATGCCAACAGAGCTGGTGCAGAGAACAAGGTGCTTATAACCGATAGCTACACTGGCGACCCGACAACAACTACATGGGAAGACATCACCGGCACACTTGTTGAAGGTTCTGATTGGACAACATTTTCGACGTATGCACGCAACATTGATAGCAAATACTTAGGCAAGAAGATTGTCATTGCATTCTATTACGCCTGCACAAACAACTCTTCAACTTGGGAAGTAAAGAACGTAACAGTTGTTGAAGGAGAAGTTGAGGAAGGCGGCGGTGACCCTGAGCAGCCAGAAGAGCCAGAAGAGCCGATAACAGGTGAGAACCTTCTTGAAAACGGAGGCTTTGAAACATGGTCAAGTACATCGCAGCCTGACAATTGGAAGTCAACTACAACGGCTTCGAGCGCGAAGCTGGAGCAAAGCACAGATGCGCATAGTGGCAGCTATTCTGTAAAAGTAATTGGTGACGCGGGTAGCAATAAGCGTCTTGCTTACAAGGAAATAACCCTTAAGGCCGGTACTTATCAGATGTCATTCTACGCCAAGGCGGTAGAAAGCGAGGGTACGGTCAACATAGGATATGTTCCGGTGACCGACGGAAAGGTAGGACAGTATATGTATAAAGACAACGGTTATACTGACCTTAGCAGCACGGAATGGACTGAAGTGACAAATACATTTACTCTGGATGCAACTACTACGGTGAACCTTGTAGTGATGAACTCGAAGTCGCCGGGCAAGGATGTGCTTGTAGATGACTTCACGCTTACTACAAATGATGGCGGACTTACGGATGAACAGCCAGAAGAACCGACTGTTACTACGGCCACGTATGCCTTGACAACGAACGTGGCAAGCGGCTCTAAGTTCGTATTTGCCGCACAGACAGGCGGCAACAATTACGTTGTGGCTACACCGGTAGAGGAGACATATAATTACGGTTGGCTTTATACAGAGGACGTTACGATGCAGGATAACGCTGTAACGACTTCGGAGGACAACGAATTCACTATCACGGCGGTAGGCGGTGGTTATACTGTCCAAGATAATTACGGCCGGTATTATTATATGGCTGGAACTTACGATAGCTTCAATGTTTCAACAGACATGCCATCTTCTGGCGGTGTTTGGACAATAACATTCAACGATGATAACACCGTAAACGTAACAAACGTTGAGATGGGCAAGACATTGCAATATTCGGCGGATCATTCAAGCTTTGGTGCTTATACGGATAGCAGGGGCACATTGCCAAGCCTTTTCGTAAAGCAATAAAAGGAGTCGGTAATTCGCAGGCAATCAGCCGCTTTTCAAAAGGCCACCTTTCGCACGGCGAAAGGTGGCCTTTTGTCGTGTAAAAGATGGCCTTTTGCACTGCAAAAGGTGGCATGTTGGGAAACGACTGGTTATCAGAAGCCGTCTTATTGGCGGCAACCGGCATGTTGGAAGCATGACTATGGGCAGTCCGGCAAAGGCATTATTTCACTTGAAAAGTTTGGAAATGACGGTCAAAAAGGTTATCTTTGCATAAGATAAGCTGCACTCGGGAAATTGAGAGCAAGCTCTCTTTCCGCTCGTTTGCATTATCTTTGCTTGCGGATAAATATTTTTATGGCTGTTGACATTGTTAAGAGAATAAAAGATACGGCACTGGCAGTAATGCCAGAAAACGGCAAGGTGATATTGTTCGGCTCGCGTGCGCGTGGTAATTGGCATGAGGGGTCGGATTGGGATTTGCTCGTTTTATTGGACAAAGACTGTATAAGTGAGAGTGACCACGAGCAGTATGCCTATCCGTTTTGGGAACTTGGTTGGGATATTAACGCCATGATACATCCCATAATCTATACAATGAAAGAGTGGAATGCACGCCGTGGCAGCGAGTTTTATGATAACGTAATATCTGAAGGGGTTGTGATATGTTGACAACGGAGGAGCGCAGGGCAATAATAAGGTTTAGGGTGGAGAAAGCGTATAATGTTTAAATAATGGTAATAAACCTCCGGATAAATTTTGAAGTTAGCCGGAAAATGAGTAACTTTGCAGCCCGAAAGCGTTTTATCGCGAAGAAACAGATTAACATTCAATTTTAAACTAACGATGAAGAAAGGTATCCATCCCGAAAACTATCGCCCCGTCGTATTCAAGGATATGTCCAACGGCGATATGTTCCTTACACGTTCCACATGCAAGACAACGGAGACAGTGGAATTTGAAGGTGAAACTTACCCAGTGGTAAAAGTCGAAATCTCAAGCACTTCGCACCCGTTCTATACGGGCAAGAGCAAGCTCGTCGACACGGCAGGCCGCGTAGACAAGTTCATGAGCCGCTACGGTAAGGCGCGCAAATAATATATTCACATATATTTTGAAGGCAAAAGGAAATGCGTTTTGGCGTAGTCGCATATACGCCAAAACGCATTTTTTGTCTGTTTAGGCAAGCTTCTACTACTAAACAAACAATGATATGAACAGGTTTTATTATTTTCTCATGCTGCTTGCCGCGGCCTTTTCGTTCGCATCGTGCAGCGATGACGACGGCGGCGGCTCGCAAGGCGGTGGACGCAATGCCAACAGGAACATCGTCACTGACGAGCCGGCGGTGGCACGCCTTGAGTTTCCGCGCCTGAAAGAAGGCAACAACAAGGTTATAGTTTACCGTACAAGCGACAATCGGACGTATGATGCCGACCGTGTGAACTTCGCCGTTGAGTGGGACTGTGACAAGAAGTCGCAACGCTGGTCGTGCTATCAGATGCACCGGGGGTATAGCGGAAGCTTCAGCAGGGTTGTCGATGGCTACTTTAATGACACGGAGAATCTTGACCCGGGTGACTATTATGAAACGGACTATATTTATCGTTCAGGTTATGAGCACGGGCATATCTGTCCTAATGCGGACAGGACGTATTCTAACAGAGCCAACTACCAGACATTTTATATGACAAATATGCAGCCGCAATATCGTAAGTTCAATGGTTACACTAATAGCGGTTCAGATCGTGGCGAGGGGCTTTGGGTGAGAATGGAGAACTGGCTGCGCCGCATTACTCCGGACAATACGACGGATACTTTGTATGTATGCAAGGGTGGAACAATCGACAGTGACGAAAACATAATTGAACGTTTGCAAGGCAGGCTGATTGTACCGAGATATTTCTTTGTGGCCTTACTGATGAAAAATAGCTTGGGGTATAAAGCTATTGGACTGTGGTTCGAACAGGATGAAAACAATTGGCATGACGACGAACCACTGTCAAATTTCGCCATGACGATAGACGATTTGGAGGAACTTACAGGCATAGACTTCTTCTGTAACCTGCCTGACGATATAGAAGAAGACCGCGAAAGCACAATGGCAATCAGGACTTGGGGACTAAACTGACGGTTAATTCATAATGCACAATGCACAATTCATAATGGGGCGGACGCCGTGCAATAAGTCAGTAATCAATGACTTTCGTTAAGTTTGCACGGCGTCCGCCCCATTATGAATTGTGCATTGTGAATTATGAATTATTTATCTGTGAGCAGTTCTTTTTCCGCCATCAGGTCGTCGTCGGTCATCCGTGGCGCCGGCACGTCCCTCATGCGCACTACGTCTTCGCTTCCGCAGGTGTATTGGTAGTAAAGCCGTTCCTTTTCGTCAAGCTCTTCGTATTGTTTCAGGCATCCTTTGGCTTTGAGAAAGTCCTCGCGCGACGTGTCGTCGGTAGCCTTTACGAAGAGTATGCGCCTTGCTATCGGGTTGTGGTTGTAGTCAAGGCAGGTGTATATTCCGCGCAGGTAGGGCGGGCGTTCGAACATTGGCAGCTTCAGGCAGATGTTGAAAAGAGCGAGCTGCGGCGGCCTGTTTTCGTTGAACATGATGTACATGTGGCTGAGTCCGTTCATCAGTGCGAAGCCGTGATGCGTGGAACCGTAGGCGTTGTTGTGCACAACTTCCAGGTAACTGCCGTCAGCCGACGGCGTGATGAGGTACGGTTCTATTTTCATCGCGTTTGAACTTGACGACACGCTGTAGCTGATGTACATTCCGCTGAAGCTGGTGCTGCCGTTCAACGCGTCCTTCATGGCCTGCGATATTGTGTCGGTATGCACGTTGCCGGTATTGCTATCGGCCTTTTTGGGAGTGGCGTCCATGGCGAATACGGCGGTCTTTATTTTGTCCAACTGCCCGAGCAGCTTTTTCTTCGACACATTGTTCACCCATACAAGGGCCTCGTCAAGGGCCTTGTCTTCGTTCATTCCCTTGCCCGTGTTCTTGAAAAATTCAGGCATTACGGTGGTGAACAGGGCTGAGAGTACGCTTGGCGTAAGCCCCGTCTGTGTGGCAATCTCCTTCATCTTCACACCCTTGCTGCGCAAGAACTTTATCCTTTCGTAGATTTCTTTCAGGTCGTTCATAATTTGTTTTGATGAAAAATGAAGAATGAATAATGAAAAATCAGCCTGTTGCATGTGCCGTATTGTTCATTTTTTCATTATTGATTTTTCATTTGCATAAATTCCGTTGCAAAGTTAAACATTATATTTAAATACCTATATTGCAAACCGGTTACAATGGGGTTGCAATGTTTTTGTATTGGCGATAAGTAACGGTTTCATTCATTTTAATGAATTGTTACGGCTGTATTATTCATTTGATATTCATTTTTTCACTGTCGGCGGCGGCGTAATTTTGCAGCGTCAAAGAAACTTCATGGGGTCATGCGGTCGTAAGGTGATGCGGTTGTGCGGTGCAACCGATGAGCCGTAAAACCTCAAAACCGTAAAACCCATAAAACCGGATATGACATGAAACAAGTTATCAGCAAATTTCCAAACCTGCGGACGGCGGCCTCAAACATGCCCGACTGGCTCTTCGTGCTATGGGCCGGAGGCACTGCGCTGCTGTCGTATTCACTCGTTTACGCCCTGCGCAAGCCATTCACGGCAGCCGAGTTCGACGGACTGCAGGTGGCAGGGATGGACTACAAGATTGTCGTCAGCATCATCCAGCTCATCGGTTACGTGTGCGCCAAGATGCTCGGCATCAAGTTCATATCAGAGCTTAAGCCTGAAGGCCGCCTCAAGTTCATCATCGGTTCGGCGGCGTTGTCAGAGCTGTCGCTCGTCGCTTTCGGTCTTCTGCCCGCGCCTTACAACATCTTCGCCTTGTTCTTCAACGGCCTTTCGCTGGGCTGCATGTGGGGAGTAATCTTCAGTTTCCTCGAAGGCCGCCGTACAACCGACATCCTCGCGAGCATCATGGGAGTAAGTATGGCGTTGAGTTCGGGCGTTGCAAAGTCGCTCGGTCTTTATGCTCTGAACGACCTCGGGGTAAGCGAGTTCTGGATGCCGGCACTTGTCGGGGCGGTGGCTTTTCCCCTGCTGTGCTTCATGGGATGGATGATGACCAAGTTCCCGGCGCCCACTGCGGCCGACATCGCCGCCCGCACCAAGCGCGTTACGCTCGACGGACGCCAGCGTTGGCAGCTTTTCGTCAAGTTCATGCCGCTGCTTATAATGCTGTTCGGCGCCAACCTGCTGCTCACCGTGCAGCGAGACATCAAGGAAGACTTCATTGTCTGCATAATAGATGTCAGCCAAGTGTCGTCCTGGGCGTTTGCACATCTCGATTCAATCGCCACCCTTGTGCTGCTCGGAGTGTTCGCCCTGCTGTCAGCTGTCGGCAACCATCTGCGCGCCTTGTGCCTAATCCTTATAATGTCGGCCATCGGCATGGGCACGATAGCTTTCCTCGGAGCTGAAGCCGGGTCGCTGAACATGCCGGTAACGGCATGGCTCTTCTTGCAGACTCTTTGCATAGACATAGCCTATTTGAGTTTCCAGACCATCTTCTTCGAGCGGTTTATCGCCTGCTTCAAGGTGCAGGGAAACGTCGGTTTCTTCATAATCACAATCGACTTCATCGGCTATCTCGGCACGCTTTGCCTGCTCCTGTTCAAGGAGTTCCAAGCTCCGCATATCGACTGGACGTCGTTCTACAAAGGCATGAGTGTCTACATAGGTATTGCCTGCTGCCTGGCGTTTGCAGGGTCGATAATCTACATGATAAACAAAGTGTACACAGTAAAGGGTTTTAAGATAGTAAAGGGCGGCGCGGAGAAAAGCAGTGAGCATCACAACTGCGACCTTTCCACCACCCAGCAGCAAAATCTTACCACCGCATAACCCTATAACCTCACAACCGTAAAACCCCAAATACACCGTATAACCGTAAAACCCAATAACCGTATAACCCAAAACAACAGATATGAGAAAGATTGAATGTGTGATAATGGACTGGGCGGGAACCGCCGTTGACTATGGATGCTTCGCCCCGGTGGCGGCGTTCGTGGAGAGTTTCAAGGCCATCGGAGCGCCCGTATCGGCAGCTGAGACGAGGGCGCACATGGGACTTACCAAGATTGAAGAGGTGCGCGCGCTGTTCGCCATCGACCATGTTGGTGCTGATTTCCGTGCCAAGTACGGCCGCGAATGGGGCGAGGAGGACGTCCAGAAGTGCTACAATATGTTCCAGGAGGAGCTTTTCCGCACGTTTGAAGACTACTCAAAGCCCATCACGGGAGTGATGGAGACCATCTCGGAGCTGCGCCGCAAGGGGATAAAGGTTGGCTCGACGACCGGCTATACGCGGCAGATGATGGACGTGGTTATACCTGCTGCGGCGCGTCTCGGCTACGTAATAGACAACTGCGTGACGTCCGACAACCTGCCCGGAGGCCGCCCCAAGCCCTACATGATATTCCAGAACATGTGCGAGATGGACGTTCCCTCGCTGCAATCTGTAATGAAAGTGGGCGACACAATATCCGACATCAAGGAGGGAGTGAACGCCGGCGTGTGCAGCGTAGGCGTAATCTTGGGCAGCAACGAGCTTGCACTTACCGAGGACGAGGTGGCCGCCATGCCTGCCGACGAGTTGAAGGCGAGGATGAAAGCGGTGCGTTACAGGATGTACGCAGCCGGTGCCGACTATGTGATTGACGACATAACGGAGCTTCCGATGTTGATAGAAGTGTTGAACAAATAAATAAAAGAAGCCCTAACCCGACCTCCCCGAGGGGAGGAGTCAGGCAATTAGTCACCTCCACTCGGCGAGGTTGGGTGGGAACTTATAAAATTTTTGACTTATGAGACCATATTTATTGCTTACCCCCGGACCGTTGACTACAACGGAGACAGTGAAGAACGCCATGATGAGCGACTGGTGCACATGGGACAAAGACTATAACGAAGGCGTAGTGGAAGTAATCAGGAAAGAGCTTGTAAGCATCGCTTCGAGCCGCCCCGAAGAATATACGGCGGTGCTGATGCAGGGCAGCGGCACGTTCTGTGTCGAGGCTACGCTCGGCAGCACGGTGCGTCCTGACGACCATCTGCTCGTCGCAGCCAACGGCGCTTACGGCAAACGTATGGGCACTATTGCCGAGTATTACAGGCTGAACTGCCACGTGATGAAGTTCGACGAGACTGAACCCGTCAGCCCTTCGGCCATCGACGCTTACCTGACCGAGCACGAGGAAGTGACCCATGTGTCGGTAGTCCACTGCGAGACGACCACCGGCGTGCTCAATCCTCTTGAAGAAATAGCCGCCGTAGTGAAGCGCCACGGCAAGACGTTGATTGTCGACGCGATGAGCAACTTCGGCGGAGTGCCCGTAGACATGGCAGCTCTCGGCATAGACTTCCTTATCAGTTCGGCCAACAAGTGCATCCAGGGCGTGCCCGGCTTCGGCTTCATCATAGCCCGCCGCTCGCTTCTGGAGCAGTGCAAGGGCGTTGCACGCTCGCTCTCGCTCGACATTTACGACCAGTGGGAGACAATGGAGAAGGGGCACGGCAAGTGGCGTTTCACATCGCCTACACACGTAGTGCGCGCCTTCATGCAGGCTCTGACGGAACTGAAGGCCGAGGGTGGGGTTGCCGCACGCCACGCACGCTACTGCGAAAACCACCGCGTGCTCGTCGAGGGGATGCGCTCCTTGGGCTACAAGACACTCCTGCCGGACGAGTGGCAGTCGCCCGTCATCACTTCGTTCTACTATCCCTCGGCATCGTTCGACTTCCAGTCGTTCTACCAGCAGCTCAAGGCGAAGGGCTTTGTCATCTATCCCGGCAAGATTTCACAGGCCGACACGTTCCGCATCGGCAATATTGGCGACGTGCATCCTGACGACTTCCGCCGCCTGGTTGACGCCATACGCGAGTTGCAGTAGTAGCGCATTGAATGGCGCATTGGGGTGATTTGACATGCCGGAGCAGTTTGCCGGCAAAACGAAAGGCCGTCTTTTATAAGCTAAAAGACGGCCTTTCGCGTTGTAAAAGGTGGCCTTTTGCAGGGCAAAAGGCCACCTTTTGGAAGGCGGTTTGCAAGTTACTGGTAATCAAGAGGTTACTGGGAAGACTGGGAGAGCTGGGAGGTGTGGGGAGAACTGGGATGGAAATAGACCTCAGCAGCATATCAGGCTCCCTCCCTTCGGGAGGGTTGGGGTGGGTTTTTGTTATATTTTTATTATCTTTGCACCATGCTAATGATAATCACAGTGCTGGCGTATTTCGCCGTGCTTTGCCTTTTAGGCAGGCTTACTTCGAGGCGTGCCACCAACGAAACGTTCTTCCGTGCCGACCGCAAGTCGCCTTGGTGGATGGTTGCTTTCGGCATGATTGGCGCGTCGGTGTCGGGCGTCAGCTTCGTCTCCGTGCCCGGAATGGCGGTCAGGTCAGACTTCACCTACCTTCAGGTGTGCCTCGGCTTCATCCTTGGTTATTTCATTGTGGCGTTCGTCCTGCTGCCAGTGTATTACCGGCTGAACCTCGTCACCATATACACTTACCTGCTGAGGCGGTTCGGACGGCGGTCGTACAAGACGGGGGCGGCCTTCTTCATTCTGTCCGACCTTTGCGGCGCGGCGGTCAAGTTCTACATTGTGTGCATCATCCTGCAACGCTTCGTGCTCGACGGTTACGGCGTTCCGTTCTTCGTCACCGTGCCCGTGCTGATGCTGCTCATCTGGCTTTACTCGCGCCGCGGCGGCATAAAGACCTTGGTTTGGACAGATTCTTTCCAGACGTTGTGCATGCTCGCCGCCCTTGTGCTTATTATAATAAAGGTGGCCGGGGCGTTGGACATGAGCCTTGGCGAAGCCGTCAAGGCAGTGGCGGCCAGCCCTCACAGCCGCGTTTTCGAGTTCTCTGACTGGATGTCGCCACAAAACTTCTGGAAACAGTTTGTCAGCGGCGCGTTCATCGTCATCGTTATGACCGGCCTCAATCAGAACATGATGCAGAAAAACCTTACCTGCAAGACGCTGCGCGAGGCTCAGAAAGACATGTGTACGTATGGTTTCGCCTTTGTGCCGGTAAACCTTTTGTTTTTAAGTCTTGGCGTGTTGCTTATTATGTTGGCGCAAAAAGATGGGCTGGCGATGCCCGCAAGTCCTGACGACCTTTTGCCGATGTTCGCCGCAACGGGGCGTATGGGCGACTTGGTGGCCGTGCTTTTCACCATAGGTATTGTGGCGGCGTCGGCCAGCACGATTGATTCTTCGCTCACGGCGCTCACCACTTCTTACTGTGTTGACATAAAAGAGCGTCCCGGTGACGAGCGTCTGCGCCGCCGTGTGCACCTTGGCATGGCCGCGGCGGCCGTGTTGTTCATCATAGCTTTTCGCGCATTGAACTCCACAAGCCTTATTGATGCGGTCTACATCCTGTGCTCTTACACCTACGGTCCTCTGCTCGGACTCTTCGCCTTCGGTCTTTTGACAAAGCGCGAGGCCGACGACCGCATCGTGCCTTACATCGCCATAGCCTCTCCCTTGCTCTGTCTTGCGCTCGATTACGTCACTTCCCACTTCACAACCTACCGTTTCGGCTACGAGCTTCTGTTGCTTAACGGCGCGCTGATGTTTTTGGGTCTTATGATGAAAAACCCACCCCAGCCCTCCCGAAGGGAGGGAGCTTGATTACCTTTTGCCTGTAGCGTCATCATAAGTAACTAAGCTCCCTCCCTTCGGGAGGGCTGGGGTGGGTATTGCCTTCTCACCTTTCACACGATGCCTTGTTCCCTAAGATACCTGTCGGCCTCGATAGCTGCGCGGCATCCGCTGGCCGCCGCCGTTATGGCTTGCCGGTAGTGAGGGTCTGCCACGTCGCCAGCGGCGAACACTCCGGGCACTTTCGTGCGTGGCGTTCCAGGCTCGGTAATGATGTATCCGGTCTCGTCTGTGTCGAGCCAGGGCTTGAATATGTCGCTGTTCGGCTTGTGTCCGATGGCGAGGAAGAAGCCGTCTATGGGCAGTTCGTACACCTGTTCGTCGGCCTCTCCTTTGCGTTTTACCAGGCGAACGCCCTCAACGTTGCCGTCACCGAACAGTCCCAGCGTGTTGTGTTCAAACAGAATTTCGATGTTTTCGGCTTCTTTCACGCGCTTCTGCATCACGTCCGACGCACGCAGGAACGGCTTTCTTACTATCATGTACACCTTCTTAGCCAGTCCGGCGAGGTAAAGTGCCTCCTCGCAGGCTGTGTCTCCGCCGCCCACTACGGCAACGGTCTTCTTGCGGTAGAAGAACCCGTCGCATGTGGCGCATGCCGAAACGCCGCCGCCTTTGTACTTTTCCTCGTCGGCAAGGCCGAGGTATTTGGCCGACGCGCCTGTGGCTATGATAACCGTGTCGGCGCTGATGGTGTGACCGTCGTCGGTTGTCAGCGTGTAGGGAGCTTTGCCGAGGTCTGCCTTTGCAATTACTCCTTCGCGTATGTCGGTGCCGAAGCGTTCGGCCTGTGTGCGGAAGTCAAGCATCATCTGGTTGCCGTCCACTCCGTCGGGGTAGCCGGGAAAGTTCTCGACTGTTGTCGTCTGTGTAAGCTGTCCGCCTGTCTGCAGACCGCAATACATTACGGGATGCAGGTTGGCGCGCGCCGCGTAGATGGCCGCCGTGTAGCCTGCCGGGCCGCTGCCGATGATGAGGCAGCGTATATGTTCGTAATTCTCCATAGAAAAAGAGTTAAGAATTAAGAGTTAAGAATTAAGAAAGTATGATTTGCCGGCAGTTTGACCGTCAAGGCATATTTTCTTAATTCTTAACTCTTAATCCTTAATTATTCAATAGTTCCACAATCTGTTTTTCGATGTTCTCAATCTTCTCTGTCGGCTCGAAGCGTGCTACTACCATGCCCTTCTTGTCGATGAGGAACTTGGTGAAGTTCCACTTGATGTCCGATTTGCTCTTATAGTCAGGGTCTTCCTTCGACAGCATGTCGTCGAGGATGTGTGTAAGCGGATGGCTCTCGTCCCATCCGGCAAAGCCCTTCTGGCTCTTGAGGAACTGGTACAGCGGCTCGGCGTCGTCGCCGTTTACCTTTATCTTCTTGAAACGGGGGAACTCCGTGCCGTATGTCAGCTTGCAGAACTCGTGTATTGCCTCGTCGGTGCCGGGAGCCTGCTGGCCGAACTGGTTGCAGGGGAAGTCCAATATGGTGAACCCGTCGGCGTGATGACGCTCGTAAAGTTTCTCCAACTCCTCGTACTGTGGCGTGAAACCGCACTTCGTCGCGGTGTTTACTATCAACAGCACTTCGTTCGCATACTCTTTCAGCGATACGTCCTTGCCTTTCCTGTCCTTGACAGCGAAATCATAAATAGTCTTCATCTTATTTGTCGTTTAAAAACATTTGGTTTGTCATTGTCGCCGGTGCATGCGCCGTGCAGGCGGTTGTGGGGGAGTGTCGCCCGTCTTTTCCGTATGCAGGCTTGCATTATGCAAAGATAGTGAAAGGTGAGCGTAACGGCAAATGAAAAACGATTTTTTTGATTTGCCGTTGCCGAACCGCATCCTGTCTTCGCGAAGCAAAGATAGTGAAAATACGTTTCAGTTCAAAATTTAATACAATTTTATTTTCATCTTTTAACCCTTGGCGGCTTCGTTTGCAGCGCGTTGCCGGGCGGTTTGTGCCTCTTTGTAACCTGTTGAGTATCAGCGCGTTTACAAAAGGCCGTCTTTCGGCTTGCAAAAGGTGACCTTTTAGCTTGTAAAAGACGGCCTTTTGGACGGTAAAACGTGGCCTTTCGCAAACACGTGTGACTCACTGTGTAGGGGAAACGGTAATGCCTGATAGGGAAATCCCCCGTAAAAATATGGATGTATGCTTGTGGAAACACGACGAAAACGCTAATTTTGCAGCATAGAATTTAATCAAATAACACTGTGAGTATGAAAAAGTTTACTTCTTTATCAGTTATAATAATGATGATGGCGGCGGCGTTCACGCTTGTGAGTTGCAACGAAGACGACTACATTGCCGATACGCTGTGGGGCGTGTGGGAAGGCGATATGCAGGTAAGCGTGGACTATCACGGGTACACGTACTATGCTTACGAGACAGAACTTGCCTTTGACCGCGACCCTTACGAGTACGCTTCCGGCACCGGGTATTGGGTTGATTACTACAGCGGGGCGCCGTGGGACTATTATGCAAGCCACATAACGTGGACTGTTGACGGTGGTGGCATAAACATATATTCGCACGAAGACGACACGTATTTTTACATTTATGACTACACCTTGTCTAACAATTACTTCACGGGATGGCTCGAAAGCGAATACGGTGACGACATACGTTTCCGCCTGAGCAAGACTTACTCGCCCAATTGGAACGACTTTGACTATGGCTGGGACGTCTGGCTCGACTATGGCTCGCCGTGGTACTCTGCGCCAGGAACACGCTCCGGCGACGCCGTACAGGACAAACCTGTAAGGCATGTGGGGAAGAAATAATTAAGAATTAAGAGTAAAGAATTAAGAAAATATCCTTTGTCAATTGGGAAATGGACATTTTCTTAATTCTTTACTCTTAATTCTTAATTGCTATTAATGCTTCTCAGCACGTTCACCGCTTCCTCAACCGTGGGAACGTTGCTTACCGTCATCATTCTCTTTCCGGCTATTTCCTTCAGGTTGCAGCGGCGAGGGTTGTGACCGACGAAGTTCAACACGTTGTCGAAAGCCTTGCTCTTGTAGTACGCGCTCATGGGGTTTGACACGAATTGCATGCGCATCTGCCCCTGCCGCAGCATTATTTTCTCGCATCCCAAGCTGCGACCCAACCGGCGCAGGGGCACAACCTGCATAAGCTCCAGTCCCTCGTGGGGCACCGGGCCGAACCTGTCTTCAAGTCGTGAGCGGTATTCCTGCAGTCCGGCGTCGTCCTTTATGTTGTCCAGTTCGCGGTAAAGCAGCATGCGTTCGCTGCTGCTCGGCACGTACAGGTCGGGCAGATACATCTCCAAGTCGCTCTCTATGGCGCAGTCTTCCACGAACTCGTCGCCGGCGATTTCCTGTCCTCCGGCCATCTCCTCTTCGTACATCTCGCTGAACTCGTCGTTCTTCAGCTCCGTTACAGCTTGGTTGAGGATTTTCTGGTAGGTCTCGTAGCCGAGGTCTTCCATGAACCCGCTCTGCTCCGCTCCGAGCAAGTTGCCCGCTCCGCGGATGTCAAGGTCCTGCATGGAGAGGTTGAAGCCGCTGCCAAGTTCGGAGAAAGTCTCAAGCGCTTCGAGCCTTCTGCGCGCCTCTTGGGTGAGCGCCGACATTGGCGGAGCAAGCAGATAGCAGAACGCCTTGCGGTTGCCGCGCCCCACGCGGCCGCGCATCTGGTGCAGGTCAGACAGTCCGAAGCGGTGAGCGTCGTTTATTATTATGGTGTTGGCGTTGCCTATGTCGATGCCGTTTTCTACGATGGTGGTTGACAGCAGCACGTCGTAGTCGTAGTTGATGAAGCCCATCAGTATCTTCTCAAGCTCCTCCGGCTTCATCTGTCCGTGGCCAATCGCCACCCTCGCATCAGGCACATACTTCTTTATCAGACCGGCAATCTCGGGTAGGTTGCTTATCCTGTCGTTGACGAAAAACACCTGACCGTTGCGGCTCATCTCAAAGTTTATCGCGTCGGCGATGACCTCTTTGTCGAACGTATGCACCTCGGTGCTGATGGGGTAGCGGTTAGGCGGCGGCGTCTGGATAATACTCATGTCCCTTGCGCCCATCAACGAGAATTGGAGTGTTCGCGGAATAGGGGTCGCCGACATTGTAAGCGTGTCAACGTTGACCTTCATCTTGCGCAGCTTCTCTTTCGTTGCGACGCCGAACTTCTGCTCTTCGTCGATGATGAGAAGCCCCAAGTCCTTGAAGGTTACACTCTTTCCGATGAGCTTGTGCGTGCCTACGATGATGTCTATTTTGCCTTCCGCCAGGTCGGCGAGCACCTCTTTCGTTTTCTTCGGACTGCGGGCGCGCGACAGGTAGTCAACCCTTACGGGGAAGTTCTTGAGCCTTTTCGAGAACGTCTGGTAGTGCTGGTAGGCCAGCACGGTTGTAGGCACGAGCACGGCAACCTGCTTTGAGTCGCACGCAGCCTTGAAAGCGGCGCGCACCGCCACTTCGGTCTTGCCGAAACCAACGTCTCCGCACACCAGCCTGTCCATCGGACGGGAGCTTTCCATGTCGGCTTTCACGTCGTTGGTTGCCTTGAGCTGGTCGGGCGTATCTTCGTACATGAAGCTCGCTTCGAGTTCATGCTGCATGAAGTTGTCCGCCGAGAAGGCGAAGCCGCGTTCCTTCCGACGCGCCGCATAGAGCTTGATAAGGTCGCGGGCGATGTCTTTTATCTTCTTCTTAGTGCGCTCTTTCAGGCGTTCCCATGCGCCGGTGCCGAGTGTGCTGAGACGCGGCGGCGTCTCGCTGTCGCGCCGTTTGTACTTCGATATTTTGTAAAGCGAGTGGATGCTCACGTCCACCTTGTCGTTGTTCTGGTAGATGATGCGGATTACCTCCTGGTAACTGTTGCCCGAAGGGACGCGCACCAAGCCGGCGAAACGCCCTATGCCGAAGTCTACATGCACGATGTAGTCGCCCGGTTCCATCTCCTGAAGCTCTTTCATTGTCAGCGCCATCTTGCCCGAACGGGCGGTGTCCGAACGCAGGGAGTACTTGTGGAAGCGGTCGAATATCTGATGGTCGGTGAAGAAGCAGGCCTTCATCACGTTGTCGGCAAAGCCCTCGTGGATGGTTTTCGACACGGGAATGAAGGGGAGTGAAGAACGAAGAGTGAGGAGTGAAGAATGTTCTTGACCGGATGTATTGTTACCGTCATTGGTAACGAATTCTTCGTTCTTCACTCTTCGTTCTTCACTTTTCCCTCTTAATTCTTCACTTCCAAATATCTCCTTGAGCCTTTCATGCTGCTTGGTACTGTCTGCAAGGATGTATATCTTGTAGCCTTTCAGGATGTAGTCTTCGAGCGCACGGGCAAGCAGGTCGAAGTTCTTGTGGAACAGCGGCTGCGGACTTACGTCGATGTGCAGCACCGCGTCGGGCGTGCCGGTGGGCTTCAGGCCGAACTCTATGCGGCGGAATTTCACCACGTCGTCGGCAAATTGTGCGCCCGTTGTCAGCGCATTGTCGGCCCGCAGCTCTTTCATGGCCGCCTGCTGCTCCATTTCGGTAAGCCCTTCGAGTCGGTCTTTCACGGCCTGCGACGAGAAGCCGTCGCGGTATATCTGGTCGATTTTCTCGCGGCAGAACACAAAGTCCTTCATCACGAGCACAGTGTCGGCAGGCAGGAAGTGCAGGAAGGGCACTTTCTCGTCGACAAGCGTAGCCACTTCTGGCACAATCTCGATGCGTTGCCGCTTGTCGCGAGAGAGCTGGCTCTGCACCTCGAAGGTGCGGATTGAGTCGATTTCGTCGCCGAAGAAGTCGATGCGGAACGGGTACTCGCTGCTGAACGAGAACACGTCAAGTATGCTGCCGCGCACTGCGAACTGGCCCGGCTCGTACACATAGTCGGTCTCCTCGAAGCCGAGCGAGCGCAACTGCTTTGACAGCTGCACAATGTCGTGCGTCTCTCCTGCGCCCAATATCACGGTGCGTTCGTCCAGCTTGCGGCGTGAAACCACGAGTTCGGCCAACGCTTCGGGGCATGTGACGATATAGAGGAGTGAAGAGGGAAGAGTGAAGAGTGAAGAACTTTCTTGACCTGACGTATTGTTAGCGCCTTTGGTAATAAATTCTTCACTCTTCGTTCTTCGTTCTTCACTTCCCCCAAGCAGTCTTCCCAACACCTCGGTGCGCAGTATCTCGCTGGCCGCGTCTCGCTGGCCGTACTTCACTTGCCGGCGGAACGACGAGGGGAAGAACAGCACGTTGGCGTTGCCAAGCATCTGCGTAAGGTCGTGGTAGAAGTAACCGGCCTCCTCTGCGTCGTTCAACACGAACAGGCACGGACGCCCGACGCTGCCTGCCACCGATGCGAACAGCACGGGAACGGCCGATGCCAGCGCGCCGTCGATGTAGCCGGTGCGTGCCGACTTGTCACAAAGCATTTTCGCCAACGCCGCCGACTGCGGCGACTTGGCGTATAAATCCAATACTCCTTGTATTTCCATTTCTAACAGGACACAAAGGTACTGCAAAATTTTGGATAACCGTTATTTATGCGTATATTTGTGCAACCACTAACCATAAATCATTTTACATGTATGAAGAAATCAGGGATTACAAGGATTATGCTCGTTTCTGCCGCCATGCTGCTTGTCTTGTCGTGTAGCAACACGAAGGCGAACGCCGCGCAAGACGCGGCCGCTGCAGTGGAGGGGGTTGACGTAATGGAGGTAGACTCGCTGACACTTGTCGCCATAAACGACAACGAAGGAGAGAAGCGTATGCCAAACAAGCTGTTTTACGGAGAGGCCGATTCTGCCAAGGTCGAGCGTCTTTCGCCGGAAGGGTCGGTACCGTCGTCGGTCAGCTGCTTCATCGTCAAAACGCAGGGCAAGAACATCCTGTTTGATACGGGCAACGGGATGGAGCGCGGCGGACGGCTGCTCGACCGCATGAAGGCAGTCGGGATACAGCCTGAAGACATAAATTTGCTCGTACTTACGCACTTCCACATGGACCACATCGGCGGCATGACCGATGGCGGCAGGCCGGTGTTCACCAATGCAGAGGTGTATGTTCCCGATACGGAATACAGTTATTGGATGTGCATGGGCAACCAAAACGGCAAGGCTGCGATGGCCGCAATGGCGGCGTATGGCGACAGGGTACACCGGTTCAAGTACACCGACGTGCTTCCGTTAGGCATCGAGCCTATGCCGGCTCCCGGCCATACGGCTGGCCACACGGTGTATCAGATAGGCCGGTTGCTCATCGTCGGCGACTTGATGCACGGCTTCGACCTGCAAATACAGAGCCTCGACATCTGTCCGAGTTACGACACAAACCCGCGGCTGGCCGCCAGAATGAGGAAGGAATATGTGGAATATATACGTCGCAACAAGCTCGTCACGGCCGGAATGCACTTCCCCGGCAACGGCGTGAAGGAAAGCTTGTAGCCCATCCGGCTGCATGTTTGTAACGCATTGTAAGTCAGCGCCTTTCCAATATGCCACCTTTTACCTTCCAAAAGGCCGTCTTTTACATCGCGAAAGATGGCCTTTTGGAAGGTAATTTGCGGCATATTGCGGTTCATCCGCAAATCTGTTGGATGGTTTTTATTCTATTTTCAGTAAATAATC
>ERZ780117.81-NODE-81-length-47852-cov-8.357449_pt1 | contig 47852 bp, 37 predicted proteins | sample MGYA00510985_ERZ780117 | MGnify/ENA primary metagenome ERZ780117 (study PRJEB29588, sample SAMEA2159553) | human gut metagenome | biome: human gut; feature: human-associated habitat; material: faeces | place: Denmark | collected 2008/2010 ...
GTCCTCCATCGCCGAGTAGAGATACTCCTCCACCACGGGGCTGAGGCGGTGGATTTCGTCGATGAAAAGGACGTCATTGGGCTCGAGGCTGGTCAGGATGCCCGCCAGGTCGCCCGGCTTGTCGAGCACGGGGCCGGAGGTAATCTTGAAGCCCACGCCCAGCTCGTTGGCGATGATGTTGCTCAGCGTGGTCTTGCCCAGGCCGGGAGGGCCGTGGAGCAGCGTATGGTCCAACGCCTCGCCGCGCAGACGAGCCGCCTTGACGAAGATGCGGAGGTTGTCCACCACCTTGTCCTGACCGCTGAAGTCCTCGAAGGCCAGCGGGCGGAGCACGTTCTCGAAGTCGCGCTCGCGGCTGTTCATCGGCTGCTGGTTGCGTATGTCAAAGTTTTCTTGTTCCATAGTGTGTGTTTATACGAGACAAAGATAGTGCAAACCAAGGGAAGTACAAAAGATGAAAACATTGTTTTCAGTTTTTTCCTCTCCGCCCCTCAGCGGCGTTGCATGAAGCGGCGGCGCTCGTCGTCGGCGAACTTCTCGATGGCGTAGCGCAACATGGTGCGGGGCATCACCTGACAGTGCTCCTCAAGGAAGCGGACGAGCACGGCCTTGTCCTTCTTGCCCACCTCGCGCAACATCCATCCGCAGGCCTTCCGCATCAGGTCATGGGGCGTGTGGAAAAAGTGTGGAACGAGGGTCAGGATGTCGGTGAAATCGCCGTTTTTGATGAGCGGCATCGTGGCCACGACGGCGATGCGCTGGTTCCACAGCAGCGGGTCGGCGGCCAGGCGGCGGAGCACGTCGCGGGGCTTGTCCTTCAGGTATTCGCCCACGATGTAGGGGGCCGAGAGGTCCACCAGGTCCCAGTTGTTGATGCGGGCCGTCTGCGTCAGGTAGAAGTCGAAGATGGCTTTCCGCCCCGTTTCATCGCTCTTCCTGAAGCGCTCCACCAGCATCAGCAGGGCGCAGAGGCGGCACTCGTGCCAGGGGCTCCGGAGCAGCGCGGCAGCCACTTCGGCGGGTTCGTCCTTATGGCGGCGGGCCACGAGGCGTACGTTGGGCATGACGACGCCCAGGAAGCGGTCGCCTTCGCCATACTCTCCCCGCCCCGTCTTGAAGAACTTGGGCAGGTATTCGCGCTTCACGGGGTCGATGTAGGCCTCGAGTTCGGCCTGTATTTCTTCGGGCTTGGTCATTTAGCGGTCAGTGAATAAGGGTTAGCGGTTAGTATAGAGGGCAAAAATACGGCAAAATTCGACAATTTGTGGAAAGTAATCCGTAATTTTGCCGCTACGTATGAAAAGAACAGTCATTTCCCTCCTGATGATGGGGGCTGCCTGCTTCGGCAGCCTTTCTCCCATCCACGCACAGACCGCCGTCCAGCGGGGTCTGAACAGCATCAACCGCGCTTCGGCCGAGGCCATCGTGGGCTTCCTGGCCGACGACGAACTGCAAGGGCGCGAAGCAGGCCTGCACGGCTCGCGCATCGCCGCCCGCTACCTGGCCGCCAACCTGCGGGAGGCGGGCATCCGTCCGCTCTATGGCGACAGCTACTACCAACCCTTCGAGGCCTGCGCCAAGGAGAGGCAGCAGAAAGGGGCGCGCTGGCAGGTACACCCCGACTCCATCGCCCTCCTCAAGCAGGGCACGCACCGCGTGCTGCACATGGCCAACGTGCTGGGCATCATCCCCGGGGAGCGGACGGACGAATATGTCATCGTGGGTGCCCACTTCGACCACCTGGGCACGGACGCAACACTGGCCGACGATTCCATCTACAACGGAGCGGACGACAACGCCTCGGGCGTATCGGCCGTGCTGCAGATAGCCCGCGCCTTCCAGGCCAGCGGACAGAAACCGCTGCGCAACGTCATCATCGCCTTCTGGGACGGTGAGGAGAAAGGACTGTTAGGCTCGAAGCATTTCGTTCAAAGTTGCGATTTCATCGGGAGCGTCAAGGGGTATCTGAACTTCGACATGATCGGGCGCAACCACCTGCCCGACCGTCCGCGCCACGTGGTCTACTTCTACACCGCCGCCCATCCGGCCTTCGGACAGTGGCTCAAGGACGACATCGACCGCTACGGCCTCGCCCTGGAGCCCGACTACCGCGCGTGGGACCGCCCCGTGGGAGGCAGCGACAACGCCTCGTTCGCCGTGCGCGACATCCCCGTCATCTGGTACCACACGGACGGACACCCCGACTATCACCAACCCTCGGACCACGCCGACCGCCTGAACTGGGACAAGGTCGTCGAAATAACCAAAGCCTCGTTCCTCAACGTATGGAACCTGGCCAATGAAGACAACTATTAACACGATAACATGGTACTGAACTACATCTGGGTGGCTTTCTTCGTCATCGCCTTCATCGTCGCGCTGGGCAAGCTCGTCTTCCTGGGCGACATGGAAATCTTTACGGAACTGGTGAACGCCACGTTCGACTCGTCGAAGAACGCCTTTGAAATTTCACTGGGACTGACCGGCATCCTGGCCCTCTGGCTGGGCCTCATGAAGATAGGCGAGCAGAGCGGACTGATAGGCGCCCTGTCGCGCTGGCTCAGCCCCGTATTCTGCCGCCTGTTCCCCGACATCCCCAAGGGGCATCCGGCCATGGGAAGCATCTTCATGAACCTCTCGGCCAACATGCTGGGGCTGGACAACGCCGCCACACCCATGGGCCTGAAGGCGATGAAGGAGCTGCAGGAGCTGAACCCGCGCAAGGACACGGCCACCAACCCGATGATCATGTTCCTGGTCATCAACACCTCGGGGCTCATCCTGATACCCGTCAGCATCATGATGTACCGCGCGCAGATGGGGGCCGCCCAGCCCACGGACATCTTCATCCCGACGCTACTCACCACCACCGTGTCGACCTTCGTGGGCGTGGCCGTGGTGGCCGCCAGCCAGCGCATCAACCTGCTGTGCAAGCCCATCCTGATGCTCGTGGGAGGCATCGCGCTGTTCTTCACCGCCCTTATCTGGCTCTTCGTCCGCCTGGGACGCGACCAGATGGGCGCCTACTCCACCCTGACGGCCAACGTCATCCTGTTCTGCATCATCCTGTTCTTCATCCTGTGGGGTGTGTGGAAGCGGACAAACGTCTACGACGCCTTCATCGAGGGGGCCAAGGAGGGCTTCACCACGGCCGTACGCATCATTCCCTACCTGGTGGCCTTCCTGGTGGGTATCGCCGTCTTCCGCACGTCGGGGGCGATGGACCTGCTGGTCGAGGGCATCGGCGCGGTGGTAGGCTGGTTCGGCATCGACACGAGCTTCGTGGGCGCGCTGCCCACGGCCCTGATGAAGTCGCTCAGCGGCAGCGGGGCCAACGGACTGATGATCGACGCAATGAACCAGTATGGCGCCGACTCGTTCGTGGGCCGCATGAGCTGCGTGGTGCGCGGCGCGTCGGACACGACGTTCTACATCCTGGCCGTCTACTTCGGCAGCGTGGGTGTCACCCGCACGCGCAACGCCGTCGTCTGCGGCCTGCTGGCCGACCTTTCGGGCATCGTGGCGGGTATCATCGTCAGCTATTGGTTCTTTTAAACATCGGATATGATAACTTACCAGACTGAGGGCGTGGAAATGCCCGACATCCAGAAACGCGAAACCACGGCGTGGATCAAGGCCGTGGCGGCTTCCTACGGGAAGAAAATCGGCGAAATAGCCTACATCTTCTGCTCGGACGAGAAGATACTGGAGGTGAACCGCCAGTACCTGCAGCACGATTACTATACGGACATCATTACCTTCGACTACTGCGAGGGCAACCGCCTGAGCGGCGACCTCTTCATCAGCCTCGACACCGTCCGCACCAACGCCGACCAGTTTGCCGGGGGCGACTACCGCCGCGAACTGCACCGCGTCATCATCCACGGCATCCTCCACCTCTGCGGCATCAACGACAAGGGTCCCGGCGAACGGGAAATCATGGAGGAGGCGGAGAACAGGGCGCTGGAATTAGCGGTTAACGGTGAGCGGTGAGCGGTTAGTATACCATGCGGGTAGGATGCTAACCGTTAACCACTAACCGCTCACCGCTATATACGCCACTAACCGCTACCTGAACCCCGGCACCGGCGGCCGTATCGTGGGTCCGCCGTCCGAACTGCCGCCGCGGTGGTCGATGATGATGCTGCGGATGAGCTCGTAAATCAATGGCCCCACATCGAACTGGAGCTTGAACTTGTCGCTGAAGCGGTAGCCGGGCATCACCACGGGCATCGTTTCCCAGCGGCCCGTCAGGTCGTTGTAGAAGCGCTGCACGCCCAGCTCCAGGCTGAAGCGGTCGGTGATGTCGAACCCTATCGTGCCGCCATAGGAATAGGATTTCATGTTGAGGAAGTCGCCCTTGTAGGCGGAGCCGAAGGCCGTGAACCACAGGTGGTCCTGCGCCCGGTAGACCAAAGCCCCCGACAGTCCCACCGAGAAACGGCGGTTGAAGTAGGCCATGTTCATCCGCATGGCGTCCACCGTGGCCTGCAGACTGAGGCGGTCGTTCAGCCGCTGCTCAAGGCTGAAGGCGGCCTCGTTGCGCAGCCCGATGCCCGGCAGGCTGGTCTGGCTGCCCGAGCCGTAGATCTGCCCCGTGCGCCAGCGCCACAGGCTGCCCTCCGTCCGGAAGTCGCCCTTGAAGCGGAGCGACGGGTTCTCCTGATAGGGCAGACGCAGGTCGGGGTCCCGGCGGACGGGACGGAACACGGGCACCTCGCGCCCCGCTTCGAGCGACGGCTCCGGCCGGTAATCTTCCAGTCCGACACCCGAAATGTCCGATTTCACCGGCAGTTGCGGCGTGCCGGCGCCCGTCCCCGTGCGGAGGCTGTCGCGGCGCACGCGCGTACTGTCTTCCTGCCCCGCGGCGGTCTGCACGCCCAGCAGCAGCACGGCCAGCAGCCACGCCAGCCGGACGATGTATCTTGCAGTATGTCTTTTCATAATTCGCTTGTTTTTATCCGATTGTTCCGATGAATGATACTTCTCTCTAAAGATAGCGGAAAACGGACACATTCTCTACAGTCCGGCCCGTCATTTCAGCATCTTTAACGAAAACGGAAAGGGCGCCGGAGCGAAGCGGTACGCTCCACGTCCGGCACCCCGCCGTGTGCGGGCGGAAACACCCGCCTTGCTTACATCAGGTTCGCCGCCTGGGCGCCCAGCGCGCCCGCAATGGCCGAAGCCACGGCGATGATGACTTTCAGGATCGTGTCCCAAACAGATTTCTTGATTGCCATGATGATAAATGGTTAATGGTTAATGATAAATGGTTAATTGTGAGCGGTTAGCGGTTAGTGGTTAGCGGTTAGTATTCCCTCCGGACGGCTGCTAACCGCTAACCACTCACCGTTAACCGCTAAATTACAGCGGGCTCTCGTCCTGCCCGTCGCCGCCGCCGGCAGGTCCGGTAGAGCCGCCGTCCTCGCCGCCCTGCATGTTCAGCTTCTTGAGCTGCGACTCCAGGTCGACGAAGTCGATGCGGTCCTCCACACGGGTGGTGGCGGGATCCAGGTTGGGGCGGATGGCGCTCGAGGCGCGGAAGTTGATGCGGACGGACTTGATGAGGTCCGCGTTGCACTCCTCCTTCGTGTCCACGCCGCCGGTGGTGGCCGAGAGGCTGAAGACGCCGAAGCCGTCGATGTTCACCGAGTGCCCGTTGTAGAGCTCGGCCCGCATGGCGGTGACGAAGTTGGTCAGCACGCTGCGGATGTCGCCCAGCGTCAGCGAGCTGCTTTCCTTCATCTGCTGCGCCAGCGTGTCCAGCGTGGCCGACTTTCCCCAGACGATGAGCTGGGGGTGGTACTTCCCCGTACCGTCCTTCAGCGCGGGGTTCTTGCGGAATACGCGTTTGTAGGTTACTGACATAATTGTTTGTTTTTTTAAAAGTTTTGGCGTATGTTTGTACAATGGGCATATACGCCTTCGCCCTGTCTTCCGGCCGACACCACAAAGGTGGGGAAAAACGCGGCGGCAGGATGCGGACCCGTGTGTACCCGTGCAGACTTGTGCGCACTTGTGCTTACTTGTGCCGCCCCGCACGGCAGAGAGAGAGTTAACAACCTTAAAGATAATAACCAATGAACGAACACAGCAGACCGGTCAACCTGACAAGACGAACCGAACGGCCTTTCCTCCCGTTTGAAGCCGCCGGACAGACATCCCCGCAGCCGTCCGTCCGGGGCCGTTGACCGAGGCCCGGAACAGGCTCCTGACCAGGACACGGGCCGTCCTGCGCCCGCGCACCACCCAACATGAAATGAAGCAATTGCAAGCCCTCTTCCGCCTGCTGCAGAAGCTGCTGCCTACGGACAGGATACTGAGCGAACGCCTCTGCATCCTGCTGCGGCACATCAGGAAGTTCATCGACCAACGACTGGAGGAAAACGACCGCGCCCTGAAGCGGGAAAGGAGGGAGAAGGAAAAAATCAGGAAACAGATTGAGCAGGAAGAAGAAAAAGAGCAGCTACGGGCCAAGCGGAATGCGGCCTGGTGAGCGGCCACATGCGGCATAGTTTTCCCCCGAAACTATGCCGTTTTTCATGCAAAACATAGTACCAAAAGAGCGGTGAAGGTTAGCGGTGAGCGGTGAACGGTTAGCGGTGAGCATGCAGCGGTTTTGAGGATTTTTGAGGAGTCGTTGAGAATTCTTGAGGAGCTGTTGAGGATTCTTGAGGAGCCGTTGAGGATTCTTAAGTCCCGTCATCCCGCACTTGATGCGGGATCCAGCACACACGTGCAAAACAAGATCATGGGGAGATGTCTCAAAATAGAGGTATCTGCGACTCTCCTCCTTCGGGAAGGAGGAGTACCCGACAGGGGGAGGTGGTAGGTGAATACATGACGCATTGATTGACAGCCTTGCGCGAAAACCTACCACCCCGCCCTTTGGGCACCCCTCCTTCGGGAAGGAGGGGAGTTGAATAGCCTCACTTCATGTTGACACATCCCTGACGGGACATCCGCTTTCCATTCGCCTCCCCCGCAGCCGCAGCGCTCCACCCTCCCGCTCCTTCGCCGCCCTTGCAACAAGCGTGCCAAAAACGGACGCCAGGCGGAAAGTGTGACGCCTGCACAGGCAAAGTGTGACTCCAAAAATTTGGAAGATGCCCCACAGCCATGTACAGCGTGTCCCGATGAAGGCAAAGTGTGACTGCGGGAGGAGGCAAATGTGACGGCGGTTAGCTGTTTACGGTTCCCCCAGATACGCCACCAGCAGCCGCACCTGGCGGAGGGAGAAGCACACGTCGTTCTTCCCCTCACGGCCGGAGTAGAGGCGGTCGTGCAGGTCGCGGTTGTGGCGGATCCAGCGGTTCAGCCGGTTCATGGCCGAGCGGTCAGCCAGGCCGGGACTGTAGAGGCGCGCCAGGTCCATCTTCAGGTAGGGACGGAGGACGAACGGGGCGTCGTCGGCAGGCAGCAAAGAGAAGTCAGGCTTCTTCATGGGCTTCAGGATTTACGGGGTTGTCAGTTCTTTTCATCGTTCTCTCTGCCGGTTTCGGCGATTTGGGGGTTCGTTTTTTGGGTTCAGGTTCACTTAAACCCAACGTTTGACGCCTCGGACGCTTCTTCCGATACTTATCTTTCTGTTTCACAATCAGTTGCGATTTCTGCGCCCGCTGCAGCATCCGCTTGGCCGTACTGATGGACATGTCGCATGCCATGGCCGTCTCCACAAATTCAGTGTACGAAAATTTCTTCGGAAGAACGGACAATATGTGCTCCAGCAGGTGGCTCTTGCGCAGCAAGGGCACGGGGTGGTTGCTGTCCGGCAGCGAGGTGCAGAGCAGCAGGCTGTGCTCCAGCACCGTCCGCGTGACGAGCAGCGCCGAGCGGAAGTCGTCGTCCGTGCAGGTGTATTCGGGCGAGCGGCGGAAGCCGTCCCACTTGCGGAAGACCGTGAGCAGCGCCGCCAGACGCATGGCCAGCAGGCCGTGGCGGAAGATAATGCCCAGCTTCGTGTCGCGTCCCTCGGCGTGGGTCTCGGCCAGCAGGCGGCTGAAGAAGGCGGTGTGCTGCTTCCACTGCTCAGGGGTGAAGTTCACCCGCGTAGGGCTTTCCAGCAGCCCCAGGTGCATGCCCAGCAGCTCCTCGCCCAGGGTGTGGAAGTACGAGCCCAGGTCGGGCTGCGTGCTGTCCGGCGCACACGATTCCCAGCAGACCGACAGCGGACGGGTGCACACGGCGAAGCGGCTGTAGAGGCCCGTCTCCAGCGAGCGGAAGAAGCGGGCAAACTGTTCAGGCGTGCCGGACATGGCCAGCGCCAGCCGCGGACGGCGGGCCACCAGCGGCAGCCCGTCCACCTTGTAGGACGAGGCCACCTCCTCGTTGTGGGCTGCCTTCCGCAGGATGTCCTCGAAGCGGCCGTAGTCCGTCCCGATGGCTTCGGTCAGCGTGGCCATCTCGGTGGTGGCCATGGCACAGCCGGCCTCGCCCGCCGCGGCCAGGCACTCGATCAGGCGGCTCTTGCTGATGGTGGCGGGCAGCTTGAAGTAGGGCATCTTCTCCTCCTCGGGCTTCAGGGCGAAGTCAGGCTTGCGGTGCTGCTTGCGGGCTTCGGCCAGTTCCTGCTCCCACAGCGTCTGCGCCTCCTCGTCCTTCCGCTTCCGCTCGCTGCGCAGGCGGGCATACCAGTCCTCGGTGGCGTCGAGCAGCGAGGCGGTGAAGGCCACGACTCCCTTGCCCGTACCGGCCGGGGCCACGACGGCCAGGTAGAAGTGGGGCGAATACTCCACCCGCTTGTAGAGGAAGCGCACGCGGGGTAGCAGCGCGCTGCAGCTGTTGAGCGAACCCAGCAGCAGGAAGTCGCGCTCGTAGGCATTGGCCGCGGGGCGGACACACCGCTCCAACAGCGGCGGCAGGGCGGCATACACTTCCTGGGGAATGAGGGGCAGGGCGGCCATGAGGGCTTCATTTTTTTCCAACACCTCTCCCTCGTCTTCCTCCGGTTTCGCGGAAAAACCGGGTTTAAAAGAACCCTGATACCAACTTTGGTCCCTCCCGACCGCCTTTTCCGACGATTTTTGCCGACTAACGTACTGATAGCCAGACACTACCCGCTGACGGATGTCGTCGGCATTGAAATCGGGCGCGGCGTGGCGGGAAGCGTAAAGCCCGATGACCCCGTCCAGCTCCTGCCGCGAAAAACCTTTACGACGGGCCGAGCGTCCCAGGCGCAGGGCGATGTCGTTGCGCTGCCCGGAACGGAAGGGATATTCCTGCTCGAAGCGGTGGACAAAAGCTTCCAGGAAGCCTTCGCCCGGCACATCGGCAGCGGCCTCCCCGCCGTCCGTTCCGTCCTTGCCCGCAGAGGCAACGGGAGCGGGGACGGCAACGGCTCCAGCCGCTCCCTGCGGAGCGACGGGACAGGGCGTGCCAGCCGCCGGCGCCTCCTCCTCCGGACGGTAGGGGAAGGTCGAGGCGTCGGGCCGGAAGTGGGCGGCAGGGTCCCACGAGTAGTAGCAGGGCTGGGTGACGGGGGCACATTTCTCGTCGTAGGCATGGCCCACACAGCGGCTCACGGCCCGGCCCACGGCGGCATAAAGTGGCGCGTAGCCGCGGTCCAGGTCCTCCGTGCGGATGCGGACGAAGACCTTCACCCCTTCGCCCGAAATGCTGCGGAAGACGGCAGCCACATAGGGCAGTCCGGCGGCCAGCGCCACGATGGCGTCCGTGCGGTCTGCCGTGTGGTCCAGGTCGATGCACAGCAGGCCGCTGTACTGCCTCAAGTCGCTCACGGCATGCCCACCGAAGCAGTGGGCCGAAGGCGTCACACAGGGCATGGCCGACTTGACGCGCTGCGCCTCGGCTTCCTGTCCGCCCTGCGAGCGCAGGCGGCGGTACCGCTCCACCTGCGGGCGGAAACGGTCGCTGCGGATGTCGGCCACGAACTGCGCGAGCGTGGTCGCCGTAGCACACTTGCTCCTCACGCTGCTGAAGCGCGAGAAGCCGATGGATGTTTCAGTAGTTGTTTCCATACATTCTTGTAATTTTTTAAAGTCAGGCAGGGGCACCATTGCCCTTGCACGGACGCAAAGCACGCAAGAAAACAACAAAGGGATTTTGGCGGATACCGCACTTTTGCCCGCCCATCCAGCTGGCATGCAATAAATTAGGCCGAAGAAACTGCGGTGTTCCTCCGGCCCTGTGTTTTAAAGGTTTTTAAGAAAAGAGTAAGGGAAGCCCGTCACGCCTGCACCACCGCCCAGTCGCTGACGGTACCGGTCTCCGACGAGAAACCCACGCCCACACGGAAAAGCTGCCGGGCGTCGGCGGCATACTCGCGGGCATAGCCGCGGTCCTCGATCTGCTGCAGGGCCTCGGCGGCCGTACCGTCCAGCTTGAACTCGAAGATGTAGACGTACTGTGGCGTCTCCACCACGCAGTCCACGCGGCCCTGGCTCTGCGTCTTCTCCACGTAGACGGTGTAGACGCTCACCAGGCGCATGATGAGGTAGAACGTGTACTGGAAGTAGCGTTCGCGCTCGGCCTCGCCCTCCTTGCGTCGCATGGTGTAGGGGATACTGGCCAGGAACGAGGTGAACAGGGTGCGGAGTCGGTCGGTGTTGCCCTCCTGGAGGGTCATGACCACGCTGCGTATCCACGTGCCCATTTCCTCCTGAGGTTTCAGATACGACGTGGCCAGCATCGTCAGGAAGCCGTTCTTCACTTCGTTGTTGGGGAAGTCCAGCAGGAAGGTGTTGAATTGAAAATCATAGTTCTTGATGGTCAGGTATCCGCTCTGGAAAATCATAGGCAGCGGACGCTCCACGTCGGCCTTGTAGTCCACGAACTCCTCGGGGCGGTAATACTTGCCCGTCAGCTCGTTGATGTTCTCGTTGAAGTGGGCGAGCAGGCGGATGAGGTATGTGGGTGTGCCCGAGCGGAACCAGTAGTCGTCCACACTGCGACTGTCCAGCGCGTTGAGCAGGCTGAAGGGATTGTACACGTCCGTCAGCCGTTTGCTGAAGTGGTAGCCGTCATACTGCTGCTTCAGCCGCTGCTTCATCTCCCCGGGCGTGCAGCGGTAGTCCGCGGCCATGTCGGCAATGGGTTGCGGGAAGTAGCGGTCTATCTCGTCCTGCGTGATGCCGCACAGCGCCTCGTAGCGTCCGTCCATGCTGATATCCTTCGGCTGGTTGAAGCCGCTGAACACGCTCACCTGCGAGAACTTCGTCACGCCCGTCAGCAGCACGAACTGCAGGTGTTCGTCCGCCGCCTTGAACACGGAGTAGAAAGCCTTGAGCACGTTGCGGTGCCGGTCTTCGAGCGAGGCGTCCACGTCGAGCACGTCCAGTATCGGCTTGTCGTATTCGTCGATGAGCACCACGGCCCGGCGTCCCGTCTGTTCGTGGGCGGCACGGAGCACATGACGGAAACGGATTCCTATTCCCAGTTCTTTGTCAGGTACCAGGCCGTACATCCTTTCCCACCCTTCCACATAGTCGCGCAGCATTGCTTCCAGCTGCCCGGCATTGCTGAACACAGCCCCATTGAAATCCACATGAAACACGGGATGCACGGCCCATTCCGTTTCCAGCCGTTCCATGGCCAGCCCGCGGAACAGCTCCCTGCGGCCCAGGTAATAGTTCTTCAGCGTGGACACGAGCAGACTCTTGCCGAAGCGGCGGGGGCGGCTCAGGAAATAGATGCTGCTCTCGTGCGTCAGGTTGTAAATCAGTTCCGTCTTGTCGACATAGACATATCCGTCCTCGATGATACGGTCGAAGCTCTGGATTCCGATGGGGTATTTCATAAGCGGTGTCATTTTGATACTTATTTGCAAAAATAGAAGATTTTCTTGGTTCTTTTTCTTATTTTGTCCGTTGATTTTCCAAAAAACGATGATTTATGAAAAATGAAAGAGAAAGTTTGACAGCCTATATGGCTTCGCTTGTCCTCCAGATGGAGAACGAAGGGCGTATGGGCACGGCGCATGTCTATCGCAGCACCTTGAACCGGGTTCTCCATTTTACGGAAGGCCGTCCGTTGTCCTTTTCCGGTATGGACGCCCGTTGGTTGAAGGAGTTCCAGAACTATCTGCTGGGGCGCCAGTTACAGTGGAACAGCATCTCCACCTACATGCGCATGTTGCGTGCGGTGTATTGGCGGGCGGTCGATCAGGGTTATGTCCCTTATCGTCCCCGTTTGTTCAAGGGGGTATATACAGGTACCCGGGTCACGGTGAAGCGTGCGGTCGACGAGCAGGTGTGGCGTCGGTTGGATGTCTCCCCCCGGCCGGCAGCATCGGGGGTGGAGAAGGCCCGCCAGCTGTTCCTCCTGTTGTTCATGCTGCGCGGCATCCCCTTTGTGGACATTGCCTATTTGCGGAAGTGCGACCTTCAGGGGAATGTCCTGGTGTACCGTCGTCGCAAGACGGGTGCGTGGCTCACGGTTACGGTCGAGCCCCGTGCCATGCGTCTCATCGATTGCCTGAAGAATACCGACGACCGTTCCCCTTACCTGTTCCCCTATATAAATAAGGTGGGCGTTGCCGCCTACCGGCAGTATCAGAATGCGCTGCGCGGTTTCAATGCCAGCTTGAAGCGGTTGGGCGCCTGGGCCGGGGTAGGGGTTTCGCTCAGCAGCTATTGTGCCCGCCACAGTTGGGCTACCATCGCCAACTATCGGAATTATCAGCAGGAGCTGATCAGCAATGCGATGGGGCATTCTTCGGTAAAGGTGACGGAAACCTATTTTAAATGCCATACCGATGAACAGATCGGGCAGATGAACCATGAAATCCTTTCACATGTCTTTTGTAATTGAAAGTGTGCGGCTGAAAGATATAAGAAACTGATATTCAATGCCGTTATTTTGTAGGTAACGGAACTTTCTTTTTGTCCGCCGGATATCGGCAATACGGAACTTCTGAACCCTCAATCTCGTTGTCATCGGGCTTTCTGAGAGCGTAATTCACGCAAAGCTTTACATACGCCCACGCAAAGCTTTACGTATGCCGATGCAAAGCTTTACGTAGCCCGATGTAAAGCTTTGCGTAAAATGATATGGAATAAAAATGATTACCGGTTACTCTAATAAATCATGATTGATAAGGTTTGTTTTGATTTGCAGGAATCGTTTTTCTTCCAGGTAGGGAGGCTATATCTTCACTATCTGAAATGAAATAAAAGAAATACAGTTCCCTAAATCAAAAAAATACATAATCATTCTGTTAAAATACGAAAATGATTTGCGCGTTTTGTAAAAAATAACATCCTTTGTACGTTCAAAACACAAGTCCGTTACCTACAAAGTAACGGAAGAGGCTAAACCTTTGATTAATAGAGAAACTCGAGAATAAAATGGGATTCATGAAACGAAGTCTGCTTATTCTGATGCTGTTTTTCAGTGTCACTTTGTCCGCACAAGAGTGGGCGGTCAAGACGAACTTGCTTTATGATGTCACTACGACAATCAACTTGGGGATAGAAAAAAGCCTGTCGCCCAAATGGACCTTCGACCTGTCGGCCAACTTCAACGGCTGGACCTTCAGCGACAACAAGAAGTGGAAACACTGGCTGGTGCAGCCCGAGCTGCGCTACTGGCTGTGCGAACGCTTCAACGGCCATTTCTTCGGAGCGCATCTGCTGGGTGGCGTATACAATCTGAGCAATATCGACATGGACTTCAAACTCTTCGGTACCGACTTCGGACAGCTGGACGGCCACCGCTTCGAAGGCTGGATGGTAGGTGCGGGTCTGGCTTACGGTTACCACTGGATGCTGTCGCGCCGCTGGAGCCTCGAGGGGGTCATCGGCGTGGGATATGTCTATACCCGTGCCGACAAGTATCTGTGTCCGCGTTGCGGCGAGCAACTGGAGGACGACGAGCCGCACCATTACCTGGGCCCTACCAAGGCTGCCCTTAACCTGATTTATGTATTCTAAAAATAGGTATCAGAACTATGAAACGGATTATCTTGACATACAGCCTTTTGATAGGAAGCCTTTTCGCCGCCCTGCCGCTCGAGGCCCAGCAGGCGCTTCAGAGCGGGGCGGCCGTACGGTCTTCGGATGTGTACCGCCAGCGCGACAGCGTGATTGTACGGATGCAGATCGGCCTTTCGGACATGGAGGTGGGCTCCAACCGTTCGGTCGTGCTGATTCCGCTGCTCGAGGCCGACGGCAAGCGGCTGGAACTGCCGGCTGTAGAGGTGATGGGCCGCAGGCGCCAGCTCTATTATGAACGCAACGGGCAGCAGAAATACGCCGCTACCCCCTGGCACGTCATCCGGCACGACCGCGACAGCGCCCAGGTGGTGGACTATCGCACCGCCGTGCTCTACGAAGGCTGGATGGACCGCGCCCTGCTGGGCATGACCGAAGACCTCTGCGGCTGTGGCGAGGTGAATCCCGGCAACCAGATAGCCTTGCAGCAGGCCGACGTGGCTTTCCGTCCGCAGCTGGCCTATATAGCCCCGGAGGTGGAAGTGGAGAAGCGGCGAGCGCTGAGCGGCGAAGCCTATCTGGACTTCGTGGTGAACCGCACGGACATCAACCCCGCCTACCGACGCAACCCCGACGAACTGGCACGCATACATGCCTCCATCGATACCGTCCTGCACGACCGCGATTTCCACATCACGCGCATCGCCCTCTGTGGATATGCCTCGCCCGAAGGTACCTACCGCAACAACACCCGCCTGGCCGAAGGCCGCACCGAGGCGTTGAAGGCATACGTACAGACGCGCTACGGCTTTGTGGACACGATGTTCGTCACCCGCTTTGTTCCCGAAAACTGGGAAGGTCTTCGCCGCTACGTGGCAGGCAGCACGCTCTCCGGCCGCGACAGCATCCTGGCCCTGATAGACAGCGACCGCGAGCCCGATGCCAAGGAGCGCGTCATCCGCAGCCGCTATCCGGAGGACTATGCCACCCTGCTGGCCGAATGCTATCCCGGCCTGCGCCGCACGGATTACCGCATCGACTACACCGTGCGCAGCTTCAGTGTGGACGAAGCGAAAAAGGTGATTCGCACCCGTCCGCAAAACCTCAGCCTCGACGAGATGTTTGCTGTGGCGCAGACCTACGAGCCGGGCAGCGATGACTTCAAGCAGGTGTTCGATGTGGCGGTACGTATGTACCCCGACAGCGAGGTGGCCAACCTCAACGCGGCTTGCGCCCTGCTGGAGCAGGGACTGGCGGAGCAGGCGCAGCCCTACCTGGACAAGGCGGGCAGCAGTCCGCAGGCCGACAACGCCCGCGGCGTGTCGTTGTTGCTGCAAGGCCGTTACGACGAAGCCCTGCCGCTGCTGCAACAGGCCTTGCAGGGAGGAGTGGCGGAGGCGGAAGCCAATATGCGGATATTGAAGCGGGGCAACTGAAGAGGCGGCACGCCGTGGCGTTCCCCATCCAGATTATAAAAGAACGAATTAACTTGAATATAAACTTTAAACAGAAAAGAGTATGAAAAAGATTTTTAAAAACATGGCATGGATGCTGGCCGCAACAATGGCAATGGCGGCCTGCTCCGACTCGCTGGACGAGAGTAGCAACACCGGTCAAGGGCCGCTTACCGGTGAAGGGTATGTGAAGGTGGCTATTAATATGCCTTCTACAAGTGGGAATTCAACCAGATCAGATGATAGTGATGCTGCTGATTCTGATGTTAGCCTTGAAGATGGTGAGGCTAATGAATATAATGTAAACAACGCCATCCTTGCTTTCTTTAAATGTAGTAAGACGTTAACCGATGGTACTCCAGAAACCAAGGCTACCTTTGTTAAGGCTTATGCTTTAGGTACAGCTGATTTAGTAACCTCAGGCTCTGCAGAAACACCACAAGTGACGGAACAGGTATCAGTTATTACTGAAGCTCCTAAAGTTGCCGATGATGAACAACTTTATGTACTTGCGATATTGAATTATGATAGCAGCATATTAGAGGTTAAAGCTGATGGTGTTTTAGAGGTCGCTAACACTGATTTGACAGCAGGAACAAGTACATTGTCTGCATTACAGAGTAAAATCTCAACTACAACAACACCTAATGATGGTTTTGTTTACAAGTTTACCGGTGGTTCAACTACTTCTAATCGAAATCAATTTACAATGACAAATGCTCCGTTGTCTGATAAGGCTGGAACTTCTTCCACTATTGCTAATGCAAAAGCATATACTTTAGTGCCTGTCACAGTTTATGATACAAAAGCGCAAGCCACAAATGGTGACGTAGCTAAAATTTATGTGGAAAGGGTTGTTGCGAAAGCTACGTTGACATTGGGAGCTAATAATAAGGTTGCTGATAAAGATGCGCAAATAAAAGTTACTGACGCAGATGGGACAACACCAACAGGTGATATTGTAGAAATAACCGGCTGGTATCTGAATGTCACAAACAATTCTACCAAGCTGGTGCGTGATGTGACGAACTTTAAGTCTACTACTGGTGGTTGGTTGTATACAGATGGTTCGAATGGTAATGTGGCTGAACGCTTTGCGGGTACAAGAGCAATCCAAAATGCATCATTTGGTGTTGCAGGGGTAAGTGACTATTACCGTATCTATTGGGCTCAAGATTGCAATTATGTAGATACAGGTACAGATGCTACGGTGGTGGCTACAGATTTTACGACCTATTCCACTTATTATATTGATGATGATGGGAACGTTCAATCTACATCTCTGAGCTGGACGCCAAGTTGGAATGACCTTGGCAAAGCTTGCTACTGCCTTGAAAATACGATGGACTTTAGCCAGCAGATGGATGACCGCACGACAGGAGTTCTGATAAAGACTGACTATTATACATTCTTCCAAGGTGATGCAAGTGGAAAACCTCAAAAAAGGAGTTTCTTTGTTTGTGGAACAAGTGCTACTAAGTATCCTGAACAAAAAGTAGGAGGAGGCTCTACTTCAGGTGGTACAGATGCCTTTGTTGATTATGTCATGGGTGAAGCAGATAAGTTGATAACTACAGATAGTTATAAGTTTAAGGGGAGTGGTTTGACCATAAAAACTGCTCTGTCTTCAGGAACCTATACGAACGTTACAGACGTGTTTGATTTTACAGCAACTGGCGATGAGCTTACAGCACAACAGACTGCAGTAGGAGCAGTGGTAGGTGGTAGAATTTCTTATTATAAGGATGGAGAGAACTATTACTATTCTTCATTGATACGTCACTTCAGCGATGATGAAGGAGTGGATGTGCCAACTTCAGGTGTTGCATCAGCCAGTGACTATACACTTAAACATTTAGGCCGTTATGGAGTAGTACGTAATAACTGGTATGAAATTGAAATAAATTCAGTTAGCGGACCTGGTGACCCTGCAATCGTTAAGCCGGATGGTGGTACTGATGATGAGGCAGAAGGTTACATCAACTGTACCATCAACGTCCTCTCCTGGGCGAAACGTTCACAGGGCGTAGAACTGTAATATAGGGTGTGAGGCAGTGCCTCGTATTCACCACAGATTACCCGGATTTTCGCAGACGGATGGAACTGGGCAATCGGGATTCCGGAAAGAATCGGTGTCAATCCGTGTAATCTGTGGTGAAGAGGCACCCCTCTCTCCATTGACCCGGACAAAGCGATAGAAACAACTTGACAAGTATTTAGTTCTTTAGTTTTCTGAGTTCGTAAGTCATTGCCTTATTACCACTTGAAAAGCCAATCACTCAATAACTTAAAAACTCAAAAACTCAAAAACTGACAAACTCATTTACTTATGAACCATTGTGCCAAACATATTGTGAAGGTGTGGGGACTGGCATGCTGCCTGCTGGGGCTGGGCGCCATGTCGTGTACCGACCTGATTTTCGACAGCCGCGAAGGGTGCGAACATGGCCTGTTCATCAACTTCAGGTACGACTACAACCTCCAGCGTGCGGACATGTTCCCCGACCACGTGGGCGAGGTGACGGTCTACGTCTTCGATGAAGAGGGGAACTACCTCGAACAATATACCGAGGCCAACGACGGGGAACACCGTCCGTTGAAAGACCGGAACTATACCATGTATCTGGACCTGCCCGGAGGAATGTACCGCTTTGTGGCGGTGGCCTATCAGGAGAACAGACGGAGCGGGACACGGGCCGGCTTTGAAGCGGCCGTCATGGACGAAAACAGCCGGATTGAAGACCTCCAGGTCACGCTGGACCACATCGCGCTGTACAACGGCCTTGCGCTGGTCAACCACCAGGGCGAGCCCCTCGACACCCTGTGGCATACCATGAACTCAGCCCCGAAGGTAGAAGTGCTGGATGGACAATACAACTACCACACCTTGCCCCTGATGCGTGATACGAAATACATCAGTGTCACCCTGCGCGACATCGACGAACCGGACGTGATGGACATTGAAGACTACGAACTCTATATCACCAACTCCAATGTCCGGCTGAACTATGACAACTCGGAAGCTCCCGGTGCCACGGCCGTGTGTACCCCCTACGTCACGTGGAATACACAAGACCCTGATACCCGGAGCGGCACTTCCGTAGGAAACATGGGACACGCCGACTTCATGACCTCCCGCATCTTTGTCCACGAAAACATGGCGGACGACGCGGCGCTGGTGGTGCGTCACAAGCAGACGGGAAAGACCGTCATCGAAGTCAACCTGCCCGACCTGCTCGGCCGTCTGAGCAACTACGAAGATTTGCACCGCTACTCCAAGCAGGAATTCCTGGACCGCGGCTACGACTACGACCTCTCCTTCTTCCTCTCCGGCGGCAGCTGGGTCTACGCCAACGTGTCCATCGGAGTGCTGGGATGGAGCAAACGGGTGCAGAATGTAGATTTATGACGAAAAAAGTGATATATGCGTTTTTGTCTTGCTTCGCCTTGTTGCTGACAGGCGGATGTCGAGAACAGGATTGCGTGGAAGAAATCGACACTTCCCACGCAAGAAACTCGCTATATCTCAATCTGAGCCTCCGGGTGAACGACGGCAGCGGTGCCGTCAGCAGAGCTACCGATGAAGGTACCATTCTCGGAACTGACGAAGAAAACAAAATTCACTCTCTTTATATATATCTCTTCAATTCGACAAACAACACTTCGACAAACAACACTTTGGTCTATTGGGCAGACATTACCAACTTCTACCAGGCTGATGACAAGAAAACGGATGTCATCAAGTTGCAGGACATAAACTTGCCGGAACAGGTGAGCATATACCTGGCTGCAAACCTGACCCGCCAGCAGGCGGAAAGCATTACAAGTCCAGAAGCCACCTATAAAACCTATGCCACATCCTATACAAGAGCCATCAACGAGTTTGCGCCTTACGAATTTATGCCACAGTTTGGAGTGACAGGTATTAGTAAGCGTGACAAAGGCATCGCCATGACCGGACAGGCGGTCTTAAAGACGAATGAAACTCAAAAGGATTTTGATATTTACCAATATACTTCGCCCGACACTCCCCTCCCGTTGAAGGTCGATTTGGAACGGGTGGTGGCCAAAGCATTGCTCACGGTAGCTGTTGCGACTACCGACAATATAGCAGAAGGGGCTGACAAGAATGAAGATTATGCGCTAATTGATTCTGGAAACAAGAACAAAGGCTGGGTACGTATCAGCGACATTTATTATTTCCCCAACGGAACCAACAAAAGCCTGTATTGGTTTAAACAGACCGATAATAATGAGGATCCCAATTCTGACCTTGCATACTATATTACTTCTACGGAGGCAGATACCGAACTCGCATTAAATACTGCAAAGTATCAGAACGATTTTGTGTATTACAATCAGACGGATCAGTATAAACTTTATTATGCCTATTATCAGGCTAAAAAGTTTGATGAATCTCAAAATGAGGCTAACACGTATACAGACGGTATGTATTTTTTAGAGAATACTTTCAGTACATCAGATTTAACCGATGGCCATAGAAATCAGTTGCAAACCTATAAGCTTGCTCTCCCGATGGTGACCAGTATATCCATCGCCTTGCGTTATACTCCCAAAGAAATTTATGTGGAAAAGGGACTGTATGATAAACTGGAGTCAGGTACGGGTATGTCGGCAAACGAAAAGAAACAATGGGCTGATATGAAAGATGCTTATGTGGATTGGAAAAGCTTTGAAGAGGAGACAATTTCTACAGACGAAGTGAAGAACATCATATTTGAAACCGAAGCTGACGCCCAGTTTGTTCTCACCATGTCGCTCAAACTGAATAAGGCCTATATCTCTTCCACGGAGTATGGCAACCAGGTGACGAACGGTACGTACAGCGGTAGCAAGTTTCCGGACAATACGTTTTTTGCTTTCACGCCGGAAACAGATACCGATGACAAATTTCTGTATCATTATTATACCTACGGTGCCCGGCAGGAGATAGCGAACCCTATATATTATGTGCCTTACGTTGGCGGATGGGCTTACTATTATACTTACCTGGATGGTGATTCAACGGATTTTGGAGAGGGAACAAATTCATCCAAGGCGGAGTATAGCGACTCGCAGGTAAAGAGAAATACATACTACATCCTGAAACTGAATAAAATAACCCGATTGGGAGGGTCGAAGACCGATCCCAACAACATCCAGGTGAATACAACCGTGGTTCCGTGGACGAAAGGCGGTCGGCTGGATGTGGATTTGTGGTAAGCTTGAATGAACTGATAAAAAGAACGAAAATGAAACGGAATGTCCGATACCTGCTATTCCTGCTGTTCGTGCCGCTGCTGGCGGCTTGCGACCAGCCAACCGACGCATCGCTCTCCTTTACCGATGTGCCCATTCGGGTCAATACATCCGTAGATGGAGGAGGCAGTACGTATGCAGTCGGCGATGAAGAGGCGTGGGTGGGCGAAGAACTGCCTGCCAAGCTGTTCTTCTGGCATGCAGCTGATTTTAATACGTTGAATAATAAATCAGAGACGAATACACCTACCCCTTATTTCACCTACCTGATGAACGATGCAATCACCTCGTTCAGCTTTGTGGACAGCCGCTGGCTGGACACCGGGCATCCTTATCCGGAGAATACGGCTGTATATGCCACCGGCTATGCGCCCCGCACCTTGCTGACGGAAGACGAAATACAGGGATTCAGAAAACTGACCGTGACGGAAACGGATTTGCAAAAGGTGGCGCACTGTGACTTCCTGTCCTGCGATGCCCGAAGCGAACAGATGGGCAGTTTTGAGAAGCCTTTTGGAAATACGGAAAACAATGAACTGCAGTTCAGACACCTCACTTCCAAAATCCTGGTCTATGCTTCCCGACACGAGAGCATTACCGGGCAGGTATACGTCAGAAAGGTGAAGGTTACTGTGACGCTGAATAACGGTAACTTTCATGTGCCGCTTGTGATTAAATGGGAGAAGGCTGCAAGCGGAGTAAATACAGAATGGGGCTATCAGGTAACAGCATATCAGGCACTTAAAGATGGTTTAACCTTTAAAGACAATACCGACGATATGATTATGGTGTTGCAGGATAAACGAATAGACTCCTGTTACGTCTGCCAGCCGGCTACGGTAAAGACCACTGCCGTTGATTTGAGCGTAACTGCCGAATACTCGTATCTGCAGGACTTTCGTTCGCCCTATGAATTTACATGGAGCGGAACCAATCTGCCCATCAAGGCACTTGACGAGAATGGGGAAGAAACTGCAAATTCTATAAAGGAATTTAAACCCGGTTATGTGTACGAAATATATCTGAAGTTCTATAAAACCGGGGTGATTGTGACTGCTAAGGAAGTGGAATGGGAAGACGGAGGTATCCATTATGTACCGGTTTATCCGCCCGATGATACTCCGTCCGGTACTTGACAAACAGATGAAAGGAATGCGTATGATGAAAGGAAAGAATTTTTATACAATCCTGCTGTGTGCCGCCCTGATGGTGGCAGGCACGGCGGCGTGCTCGGACGATTGGCTGTCGGGGGCTGATACTTCCAACGGCTCCTCGGAAGAAGGACAAGTGGCTGCTGTCAAACTGGAGGGCAACGGGGAAGTAGTTTCCCGAAGCGCTTTTCAGGAAGGGACTGCTTATAGATTGGTGATGTTTACCAAAGGCTTTACGGCGACAGGTACATCACAACCTGATTTAACTGAAAAAGATTCTGTACTCAGGTATAATGGACTGGCTACCGAAGTCGCGACCGCTATAGGTACAGGCATGTTCCAATATCTGAAAGTGAATGATACTGCCCATGATAATAACGATTGGTTCGGTTTCAAGTCGCTGGTGGATGACGAGACCGGCAGACGCTCCATCAGTTTCTATGGCTTTACCTATGGGGAGACGGTAGAGAATCCGGATCCTGATACGTATTTGACATTTGATAAGACGGACAACAATGAGTATAAACGTACAGAAGTGGTCAATGAAGAGACCGGCGAACTGAAAGACCTGATGTGGGGCATCCTTGTGGACCGGAACGACGCCACGGCCACGTTCCCGTGTGAGATCCCGTTCCGCCATGCCTTTTCCCGGCTGGAATTCAAGGTTTCTCAGTTGGAGTCTGAGACGGGGTCTGGGACAGGGATGTATAATTTGGGCATCGAAAGCATAGCGGTGACCGGTACATACCAAAGCGGGACAGTGGATTTGTTTACGGGAAAGACGACATTGGATAAAGGAAACAAATATGGTGCTGAAGGCAGGGCTTTGCCCAAGATGTCTGTAGACTATGACCTTGAAAAACATGAATATATAGCAGTAGACACCCCGGACAGCTTGGGCGCCATGATTGTCTTTCCTTCCGCTAAAGAGTCGTTAAGCGGTGGTGTGGGTGAATATCCCATTGGTTTGAGGATAACCTTGAAGGGGACGCAGGATGAAGTGGAAAAACTGGTAGGAACTGCTAAACAGTCATCGTCAGGTGACTATTATACCGGTGAATATATTGTAAAACAAGTGTATAGCAGTGTATATGGGGGAGATGATCCGACAAATGATAATGGTTCCATTGCAGCTTCTCCGCTTTATCTGCAGGCAGGCAGTAAATACACCCTGCACATCGTGCTGATGAAGGACGAGGTACGGGTCGTAACTGTTGTACCCAGCAAAGTGGAATGGTTGCCGGGGGAAACTGATGAAAAAGACAAAAACGACAATTACTTTTCTACCGAAGTCGTAGGCCAACCCATCTTCTTTGACAACACCATGTGGATGGACAGAAACTTAGGAGCAAACGAAGCTGACCCGGGAGGTAACTATAACAAGACGATCGGGTATTATTATCAGAACAATCGGAATATTCCGTATTGGCCGTATAAAATTTCCAGTTTTCAAGATTTAAATACGAAAAGACCCACACCAGAAGACCGTTATTTGGATGATTTTTCTACTTTTAGTAAATGGGGTAATCCCCAATATAAGGTTTATCCTGTCATCGATGAAACGGTAATGAATAGTGACCCACATAAAACTAAATGGCGCATAGGTAGTGATAATATAGATCAGAAGTCATATTTTACAACACTCCAAAAAACGATTGATATTAGTGGTTCATATATATTTTTTTCTGGAAATGCAAATATTCCTTGGAGTAATAGGAGTAATAATAGTTGGGAAGAACGCGATAATCAACCCGCGCCTCCCGGGTATGCTTTACCTACACAAGAACAGTTTCAAAGTATATTTCCTACGACTGTTTTTGCAGGAAATATTACATTTCTTAAGATGTATGATACAGGAACAGATTGGAATGGTGAGACATCAATGGATGGGTCTCAAAAGCAAATAAGAATTTGTGTTCCTTTTTACAAGGATACAGATAATAATAATGCAGATAATAACACGGTTTATTATCGTAAATGGGAATCTCTTCAAGATCCTGGAGCATCTCCGGGTGAAAGATCCTATTCAAATTATGGAGGACCACATTATTATAGGGATAAAGAACCTAATGGAGATCCGTCTGCGGGTTATTGTTCGGTGTATATTATAAGCCGAATGTATGAAGATGAAATAGGAAAGATTTCAAATGAGAAATATAGAACTAAAGAATGGGGAACGATCTATGGAATTAAAAAAATAGGGACTACAGAAGCTTATCGGATGAGATGGAAGGTAAAAAATGCAGATAAAACCGGAACGGATCCACGATTATATGTAGAAGTATGTATGTACAGTTGTACGAAAAATGATAATTTAACGATAGAGAATTATAGGAATTATGACTGGACTCATCCTGTTTCTCAGATGTTTTTCCCGCTATGTGGGGAAGTAGAAGGAAGAAGTAATATGTCTAATAATATTTGGGTTGGTGCAGGTTTTTCATCGTATGGTTCGGCCGTACTTTATGCTACTGCTACAGGAGATGCAGCCCTGCACATCAAAATAACAGGAGATAATCCTCAAAATCAGTATATGTCTGTAGTTAGCAATGAAGTCCAAACCAATGCGAAGCAAATCCGCCTGGTAAAAACTCAAAATTGACAAGGAAGTATGTGGAAAATAGAACGATATAAGAAGATGTGGGGAATGGCTGCCTGGTGTTGCATACTCCTGGGATGGACAGCCTGCGACAACGATGCCGCTGCGGACCAGGTGCCGGGTGACGGCCTTGTACAGATACAGCCGGTACTGTCCGGCAGCCTGGTGGCCGACGGTTTTAGCACCACGACCAGAGCCCAAGAAAACTTACCGACTAATCATGTAATAGTTCCATTGCCCGAAGGAACAACTTTATGGATTATTGCAGAGAAGTTGGATCAAGCAGATAAAGTGACTTCTAAAACAGCTTATGTAGTAAAAGAAGTGGGTGAAGGAACAGGCGTGACATCGTTGTATCCTTGTACCGTGGACGACGATGGTCAGGTGCTTTCTGTGAATGGAACGCCTATGTTCATATCGGAAGGGACTTATAAATTTTGGGCGATATCGCCTGCCCGGAATTTGGGGGATGACAATACCTTGAGCGTAAAGAACGGAGAGGAACTGCTGGCTACAGACGACAGATATGTAGAAACTGAACATACTAAGATTACAGTTTCTGCCAACTGGACTGATGAGGATAGCCGGATTGAAGTCATCAGGCTGAACCCTTTGTTCAATCAGACAGCCCAACTGAAGTTTACCATTACGTCCGAAGCAAAATGGATTCATAGTCTGGAACTGCTGGCGGCAGGAGTGGAATACTCGGGACTACAGGAAGAACCGGAAAACTGGAGCCTGACAGGGCACTTGAATACCGACTATGGCATGAAGAACGGTACATACCGGGAGACGGAATGTGTGACGGGAAAGAACAGCGATGGTACCCATTACCTGGAAGTGACGACTCCTATTCTGCCGGTTAACGCCGTTGCCACTCCGGTGGTGGTGCTGTTCAATGTGCTGATAAACGGAGTGCCCAGCCCGTTCAGCATCATGCTGACCGAGAAGAATTTTCAGGCAGGATATTCTTATCATTACAAAGGAACCGTCAAACTGCAGGATGGTGTAGCGGTCATCGTATGGCAGTTTGTGGAATGGAATATGGATGTAGTATTTGATTAACAGTGTTTCAAAGAAAGAGGATATGAGCAACTATTTCAAGAATCTGGTCTATGCCTTAACGGTCTGTCTGCTGGCGGCCTGCGAACAGACAGTGGTGGACATGCCGACTGAACCGGGCACATGGACCATTGCGGCAGGCCCCATGAACGATTATGGCGGGACAACCCGCTCTTCATACACCATGTGGCCGGAAGAGGAGAACTGTATCAAGACGCTGGCTTTCTTCCAGTTCGACCCCGAAGGGATGCATACCCGCAACGAATTGTATAACTTCCGGAATTTTGCTACGGAGGACAATCCGTACGGTGTGTTGCAGGCTTCCATTTCGGATGTCAGTTTCAAGTCGTACAATGCGAACAATACGACCATCTGCGTGGTGGCCAATGTGACGGAACAGGATGTGAACGAGTTTTATAACCAATATACCACCAGCACATCGACCCAAGTGCGACTGGACGAGTTCAAGGAATGGACCCATAAGTTCCAATATAAAGAAAATACCGATTCACTGGGACATCTGAAACAGGTGTGCATGTTCGGCTATTACGAAGGAACACTGGGCGGAACGGAACAACTTCAACGGCTGATCTTAGGACGTCTTTGCAGCCGTATCGAGATAACGTTACAGGCTGAAAATGAGAATGACTTTTCTTCGGGTGGGAGTTTCGCGTTCGACAACGTTCCGACCGAGGCCTATTACTTTTCTACCGGAGTGGGAGTAACCGATACACTAAAGGTTAACCAATTTGGAACGACCGTTTCTTCGGTAACAACCGAGAGGCAGATGTTCTACTTTTACATGCCCGGCAATTCGGCACAGACCGAGGAGGCTGCATTGAAGCTGAACATCACTTTTGGCGACCAAACCAAGACGGTGACGCTTTGTACGTTACCTCCGAAACAGAATGAAGGGTATGTGGACTATACCATCAACCGGAACAGTATCTACCGCTTCAACCTGAAATTGAAAAAAGGTACCTCGACAAGGAGCGGAGAGTGTGAAGGATTGGCATCTGCTCCAGCAGTTGCCTATAGCGGAGAGGATACGGAAATTTACTTCTAAGTATTTCAATATAGATAGAGATAGGATATGATAAGATATGGATGGATATATGTCGGTTGTTTTCTGTTAGCACAGAATGGGGAAAGAAACATGCCTGTCTCAAATGTACAGCAGAAGACCGTAGCGCCACAAAAAGTGGAATTTCCCTTCCCCGAAATCCCCGCTACCCTGACGGAGCCGGAAGCCCGCAAGTCCTACCTGCTTACCCACTATTGGGACAAGTTCAGCTTCGCCGACACCACCCTGGTGAACAACCGCGACGTGACGGAGCAGGGCTTTGTGAACTTCATCGCCCTGCTGCTGGACGGAACGACTTCGGAGGAACTGGCACGCGAGAGCCTGAAAAACTGGTGCGCGGGCTTCATCGGGGAGGCACATGCCCGCAAGGTACTGACAAAGACCACGGACGACTACCTTTTCAACCCCAACTCGCCTTTCTACAACGAGGCACTCTACGGGCTGTACCTGGAGACCATGCTCGGCGTGCTGCCGCAGACGGACGCCCGACGCTCGACGTATGGCTTCAAGCTGAAGCTGCTGAGGCGTAACAACGTGGGGGGCCGGGCCACGGACTTTGCCTATTGCCTGCCTGACGGGACGAAACGTACACTGGACGCTACGCCGGTGAAGGGCGACCGCCTGCTGCTGGTGTTTTATGACCCGGAATGCGAGTCGTGTCACGAGGTGTTGCGAAAGATGGCTGCCGACAGGGAGCTGGCCGCGGCGGTACGGGCGGGAAAGGTGAGCGTGCTGGCTGTCTATACCGAAGGAAACGACGGGGCGTGGCGCAAGGCCTTGTCCGACATGCCCGAAGGATGGACGACGGGAACCGACCGCGAGGCGGTGAAGCAGGGGGCGCTGTACGACCTGAAGGCGATGCCTTCGCTCTACCTGCTGGACGGAAAGAAGCGGGTGCTGCTGAAGGATGCGACTTATGAAAAAATTCGTGCGGCCTTGGGCATCTGAGGCTGCCGGGGCTCCGACGACCATGGACGGAGCCTGAAGGAAATTCGCCGGGAGGCGAATACATGCCTGACTGGGCTTGGCGAAGCCCGTAAAAGGTGACGCTTATTATAGCAATAAGCGATTGTTTGTTTTGTTTGTAAAGCCATGCAGCCTTCGGGCTGCATGGCTGTTTTCTGTTTGCTTCTTTCCTGCAAAATCTTTACTTTTGTGGCGAACAAGAAAAAGACATCATGCAGCTACCCGATTCATTTGCCGGCTATACCCGCGCCCTGCTGGGCGAAGAAGAATACAACCGCCTGTCTGCCGCCCTGCTGGAAGGCGAGCAGCCCGTCAGCATCCGCCTGAACCCGCAGAAGTGCGGTCGTTCTCCCCTGTCCCTTGTCCGTTCTCCATTGAAGGAAGTCCCCTGGGCAACGGATGCCTGCTACCTGGACCGGCGGCTGACGTTCACCTTCGACCCGCTGTTCCATGCCGGATGCTACTACGTGCAGGAGGCTTCGTCCATGTTTGTGGAGCAAGCGGTGAAGGCCTGTCTTCCCGACAGGCCGCTGGCGGTGCTCGACCTCTGCGCCGCTCCGGGAGGCAAGTCCACCCACCTGCGCAGCCTGTTGCCCGAGGGCAGCCTGCTGGTGGCCAACGAGGTGATGCGCAACCGGGTGCAGATATTGGCGGAGAACCTCACCAAGTGGGGACATCCCGACGTGGTGGTGACCAACAGCGACCCTGCGGAATTCACGCCGCTGGAACAGTTGTTCGACTGCATCCTGACCGACGTGCCCTGTTCGGGCGAAGGCATGTTCCGTAAGGACGAGACAGCTATCGAGGAATGGAGCCCGGAGAATGTGGACCTCTGCTGGCAGCGCCAGCGCCGCATCCTGCAGGACATCTGGCCCTGCCTGAAGCCGGGCGGGCTGCTGGTGTACAGCACTTGTACATACAATACGAAGGAGAACGAGGAGAACGTGCGCTGGATCCGCGACGGGCTGGGGGCGGAAGTGCTGCCGCTCGACGTGCCGGCCGAATGGGGCATTACCGGCAATCTGCTGGCAGGCGAGGACTTTCCCGTCTATCGCTTCCTGCCCCACAAGACGCAGGGCGAGGGTTTCTTCCTGGCCGTGCTACGGAAGGCGGGGGAAGAAGACGAGAACGATGGCACGCGGATGACGCAGATGGGGCGGATGAACGCGGACAAGTTGAAAGGGAAGAAAGGGAATGGCGGTAAAGCTGCCTCTCCCTCGTCTTTCGGCAAGGAACAGCAGGCCACGGTGCAGGGCTGGCTGCGCGGGGCTGAGCGATATACCATGGTGCCTGACGGGCAAACGCTGGCGGCTTTCCCCACGGCATGGCTTCCTGTGCTGTCGTCGCTGAAGCAGCATGTCCGTGTCGTGCAGGCGGGTGTGACGCTGGCCGAGGCCAAGGGGAAAGACTGCATTCCCGCCCATGCGCTGGCCATGAGCAGCCTGCTCCGGCGGGAGGCTTTCGCCTGCGAGGAAGTGGATTATCCTACGGCCATTGCTTATCTACGTAAAGAGGCCGTCACCCTTTCAGGCGCGGCCTCTCGTGGTTTTGTATTGCTTACTTATCGGGATTTTCCTCTTGGTTTTGTGAAGAATGTCGGCAATCGTGCCAACAACCTCTATCCACAGGAGTGGCGCATCCGCAGCGGATACCTGCCGGAAGAGATAAGAATTTTATAGTTTATTCTTATATATTCTTGCCATCACCTTCTGGTACTGGTTCTCCAGCTGGAGCAGGTTGGCCTGGCTCTGGTAGAGGGCGGAGACTTCCACGAAATACTCAATCATGCTGATCTGACCGCCTTCGAGTGCCTGGCGCAGCAGCTTAAGGTCCTGCTGGCGGCCGAAGGTTTCGGCATACTCCTGCATGGAAGCATGGAGGTTGCAGGCCTCGTCGTAGAGTTGCCACAGGGCCGTGCTGGCACTGAGGCGGGCGTTCTCCTTCTGACAGTCGATGCTGAGGGCCTGCGAACGGGCGGCCTTCACCTTGCCCTGGTTCTGGAAGATGGGGAACGAGAAGCCTACCACGATGCCGTTCAGCGGATGGCGGCTTTCGGTGTTGCGGCGGTAGCCCACTTCCAGTCCGGGCAACCAGCCCTGACGGCTGACGGAGAGTTGCTTTTGCGCGGCCAGACTTTCGCTCTGGAGCGAAAGCAGGGTAGGGTCGGAGGCCAGCAGCTCTTCGCACAAGGGGCCGAAGTCGGCAGGCAGCGGTACGGACGGATAGTCCGTCAATCCCAGGTTCTGGGCCGTGGCGGCAGCAGGGCCGTCGGGCATGGGGCGGCCGGGGACGAGTGACTGGTTGCCGTTCAGGGCGGTCAGCTCCTTCAGCTTGCTGTCCAGAGCCGTGCGGTTCAGGCGGGCTTCGGTGCGGACGTTCAGCAGTTCCAGGTTGATTTTATTGGTTTCCAGCGAACTGGCGTCGCCAGTCTCCAGGCGGCGCTGATAGAAGGCGGCCAGCTCTTCGGCATTCTTCAGCCGCTCGTCCAGCAGCTGCTGCCGGCGGCTGAGGTGGATGATGTCGAGGCAGGCTTCCTGTGCCTGCAGCAGAATCTGTTGGCGCAGGGCATCGGATTGGGCATCGAGTGATTGTCCCTTCAGGCGGTTCAGGCGGGCGCGGCTGACGTAGAGGGAGGGAAAGTCGAAGCTCTGGGCAATGACCAGTTCGCCCACGGTGATGTTCTTGTCGTCCGAGTCCCACAGGTGGGCATAGGACAGGGTGGGGTCGGCCAGGTTGTTCGAGGCGCGGTTCTCCAGCTTCTGGGCCCGGACGGTCTGGGCGTTGGCCTGCAACTGCCTGTTGTTGGCTTCAACCTGCCGGAGGATGGCGTCGATGCTGTTCTGGGCGTGCATCCCTGCCGCCAGGGCAAGGCATGCACAGAGTATACCTATTCTTTTCATTTTTTCTTGGTGTGTATGAGCAGATAAACAATGGGGATGATGAATCCGTTGAGGAAAGTCGAAGTCAGCAGGCCGCCGAGAATCACTTTTGCCATGGGGCTCTGTATCTCGTTGCCGGGCAGGTCACCGCCCAGTGCCAGCGGAATGAGGGCCAGGGCACTGCTGAGGGCCGTCATCAGAATGGGGTTGAGGCGGTCCAGCGAACCTCGGATAACGCTGTCGTGAACCGTATATCCTTCTTCGCTTTGCAGGTGGTTGTAGTGGCTGATGAGCAGCATGCCGTTGCGGGTGGCGATGCCGAACAGCGAAATGAAGCCGATGATGGCCGGGATGCTCACTTCGCCGGTGGTCAGCAGCAGGGCAAAGACGCCTCCGATGAGGGCCAGCGGCAGGTTGATGAGGATGACGGCACTTTCCTTGACGCTGCGGAACTCGTGGAAGAGCAGCAGGAAGATGACGACGATGGACATCAGTGACGTCAGCAGCAGCGTGCGGCTGGCTGCCTGCTCGCTTTCGAACTGACCGCCGTACTCCACGTGGTAGCCTTCGGGCAGCTTGATCTGCGTATCGATGCGGGCCTGGATGTCGTTGACTACGGAACGCAGGTCGCGGTCGGCCACATTGGCCGAGATGACAATCTTGCGCTTCACGTTCTCGCGGCTGATGCTGTTGGGGCCCTGGGTGGAGCGGATGTCGGCTACGTAGTTGAGCGGTATCTGACGGCCGTCGCCCGTGTCAATCATCAGGTCGCCTATTTTGGAGGCCTGGTCGCGCAGGTCGTCGCGCATGCGGACCGTGAGGTTGAACGACTTGCCCTGCTCGTAGACTTGCGATACGGCTTCGCCTGCCAGGCAAGCGTTGACATACTCGGCAAACTGGGGCAGGGTGATGCCGTAGCGGGCCAGCATCTCGCGGCGGGGCGTGATGGTGAGCTGCGGCCGTTCGATCTGCTGCTCCACGGTGAGGTCTGCGATGCCCGGTACGTCCTGTATGTTGGACTTTATCTCGTTGCCCAGGGCAAACATGCGGTTCAGGTCGTCACCGAAGAGCTTGATGGCAATGTTGGCCTTCGTGCCGCTGAGCATGGCGTCGATGCGGTGGCTGATGGGCTGGCCTATCTCGACATTGGCTCCCACAAGGGTACTGAGTTTCTGGCGGACTTCGGCCACAACTTCACTGCGCGGCCGGTCTTTCAGTTCAAAGGGAGCCTCGATTTCCGAAGTGTTGACGCCCAGCGCGTGTTCGTCCAGTTCGGCGCGGCCGGTCTTGCGCGCTACAGTCTGGATTTCGGGCACGGTGAGCAGCAGCTCCTCGGCACGGCGGCCGATGGCGTCGCTCTCTTCCAGCGAGATGCCCGGCAGCGAGGAGACGTTGATGGTGAACGACCCTTCGTTGAACGGGGGCAGGAACGAGCGGCCCAGGGTGAAGAACAGACCCAGTGCGACGGCGAAGAGGGCGATGGTACAACCCAATACGGCACGCTTGTGCTGCAAGGCTTTTTCGAGCACTGCGCCGTAGGCGTTCTTTAGCGTACGGGCCACGGCGGAGTCTCCATTGCCGTTTTTCTTATCGGAAGAAAGGTTGTGGCCCAGCAGGTACGAGCAGAGCACGGGTGTCAGCGTCAGCGCCACCACCGTAGAGGCGGCCAGGGCGGTGATGAAGGCGACACCCAGCGGAACAAGCATGCGTCCCTCCATGCCGCTCAGGAAGAACAGGGGCACGAAGCTGACGACGATGATGAGCGTGGAGTTGAGGATGGGCATGCGCACCTCGCGCGAGGCGTTGAACACAACCTGCAGCACGGATTGCTGCTGTCCGGGTGGCAAAAGGCGGTTCTCGTGCAGACGGCGGTAGACGTTCTCCACGTCGACGATGGCATCATCGACCAGCGAACCGATGGCGATGGCCATACCGCCCAAGCTCATGGTGTTGATGGTGAGGCCCATGTAGTGGAGCACGAGCAGCGAGACAACCAGTGACAGGGGCAGGGTGACGAGCGAAATGACGGTGGTGCGGACGTTGGCCAGGAAGAGGATCAGCACGATGACCACGAAGATACCTCCTTCGACGAGCGACTTTTTCACGTTGCCGATGGAGCTTTCGATGAAGCGGCTCTGGCGGAAGATGTCGGTGGAGACATGTACGTCGGGCGGCAGGTTCTTCTGCAAGTCTTTCAGCGAGGCTTCCAGCTTGGCCGTCAGGTCCAGGGTGCTGGTGGCGGGTTGCTTGGTCACGGTGAGCAGTACGGCCGGTTTGCCGCGCTCCGAGGCCAGGCCCAACTTGGGCGTTTGCGCTCCGATGCGAACGTCGGCTACGTCTTCCAGTAAGACTGGAAGTGACGAGCTACGGGCTACGAGTGACGAGTTGTTATCGCTACCGCTTGTAGCTTGTAGCTCATCACTCGTCGCTGATTTGACTACGGTCTTGCCCAGCAACTCCGTATTCGTTGTGGCGGTCAGTCCGCGCACGATGTATTCGTTGCCATATTCGTAGATGACGCCTCCGTTGGCGTTCAGGTTCATGCCGCGGGTTGCGTCGAGCACTTGGCCGAGCGTCACGCCGTAGTGGCGCATCCGTTCGGGATCGAGCTGTATCTGGTATTCCTTGATGTCACCGCCCAATACGGCTACCTGGGCGACGCCTCCGGTCGACAAGAGGCGCGGACGGATGGTCCAGTCGGCCAGCGTGCGCAGGTCGAGCATGGAGGTGGAATCGGCCGTAAGACCTACAATCAGCATCTCGCCGAGGATGGACGACTGGGGGCCCAGCGTCGGCTTGCCCACACTGGGCGGCAATTCTTCGGCCACGAGCGAGAGCTTCTCACTGACAATCTGACGGGCCAGGTAGATGTCCGTGTCCCAGTCGAATTCGACCCAGACCACGGAAAAACTGTGAGTGGACGAGGAACGTACGCGGCGCACGTGTGTGGCACCGTTGACGGCAGTTTCGATGGGGAAGGTGACAAGCTGTTCCACCTCTTCGGCAGCCATGCCGTTGGCTTCGGTCATGACGACCACGGTAGGAGCCGTCAGGTCGGGGAACACGTCCACTTCCGTATGCAGGGCGGTATAGGTACCGCCGATGAGCAACAGCACCGAGGCGACCAGCACCAGGATGCGGTTCTGCAGGGAGAAATGTATGATTTTGTTGAGCATAACTTGTTGAATGAAGAATTAAGAATGAAGAACGAAGAATCTTGTATATGGAAAATTCTTCATTAGGAAGCATAGCTTCCATTCTTCATTCTTCGTTTAATTTTAGTGTTCATGGCTGTGTGCCGGTATCGCGTTTGTCGCTCCGGCCAGTTTCACCTGGTAGGCTCCACGGACGACGAGGCGGTCGCCGGGCTTCAGGCCGCTGAGTATCTGTACACGTTCACCGTTGTCGACGCCCAGCGTAACGAGCTGCCTGCGGTAGCACTCCTCGTCCAGCTGCAGGTAGACGTAGAAGCTGCCCTGTTCCTCGGTCAGTGCCGAGCGGGGTACGCTGATGACGCCCTCCATGGGCTGGGACAGCAGGTAGATTTCGACGAAGGAACCGGGTACGATGTCGCCGCGGTTGTCGAATTCAAAAGTCACGGGGAGGTAATAGCTGCCTTCACCCGAGGCTTTTCCATAGGACAGCAGGCGGCCGTTGAGGTCCTTTAATGTATATACCTTGTCGTTGTAGGGGGTGCAGAAGTTGGCCGAAGTGATGCTTGGCAGGGCGGAGTAATACTTCTCCGACACGTCGGCACGGAGGAAGAGGCGGCGGTTCTGCGTGATGCTCACCAGCGGCTGGCCCACGGTGACGTAGTCGCCTTCCTTGACCAGCAGGCTTTTCACGTAGCCGCTGATGGGAGCGGTGACGGCCTGTCCGCGGTCGGAGTGATTTTTGGCCACGGCTTCATAGCTGATGCGGGCATTCTCATACGCCTGCTTGGCCTGTGCAAACTCTTTCTCGGAAACGATGCGGCTTTCCACAAGTGCCTGCATACGTTCGTATTCCTTCTTCGACACCTCGTAGGCCACGCGGGCTTTCTGGACGGGGTCGCCTTCGGCGATGTTGCCCGACGAGAGCAGGACGAGGGCCATGCCTTCGCGGACGCTCATGCCTTCGGTCACCTTTCCCTTGAACGATACGACACCCGCTACCGGGGCTACGGCTACCCGCTCGTCGCCTTGGGCAGCCAGTACCTGCCCGCTGGTCTTGATGACTTGGGTGAAGCTCCCGGCTTCCACCACACCGGTTTCTACGCCTGCGGCCTGTGCCTTGGCGGGCGGCATGACAATTTCGTCCGAGGTGCCTTCGGCGTGGGTGGCTTCGGCGTGTGCATCGCCTTCGTGGTCGTGACTGTGGCCTTCTTCTTCCAGCGCATGCTGTTCGTGGTTATGGGCTTCGGTGACATGGTCGTGTTCATCGTGTCCGTGGTCGGACCGACTGTTGCAGGAGCCCAATGACCATGCGACGAGGACTCCCAATAATATCAGTTTTTTCATTGATAGATGTGGATTAAGTTCTTGCTGTATTGAAAGAATATACTTTCCGGCTGCAAAGGTAGTGACATCGGGGTGCAACCGGGTTGCAATGTGCAGAAGCACACTGCGAACGTCAGGCAAGAACAGAAGGGGGAGCCCGCAGCCCTGAGGCACAGACAACGCGGATGCTGTACAGGGACTCGACGTAGGGTGAGTATAAAGTGACGGATGGTTGTTCGCTGTAAGGACTCAGTGCCTTGAGGAAGGTGCTGAAGTCGGCCGGCAGCAGGACAGGGCGCGGCTGGGGAGTCTGACGCTCCACCCGCGGTGTACGCTGGACGAACTGATGGGTGAGGCAGCCCTTGTCGTGGCAGCAGTTGGGGTGGCCTGCCGGATGGTGATGAGAGTGGGTGGCCTCACTACAGCCGGTGTGCAGGTCGTTCTTCAGGCAGATGGCCTCGCTGCCATGATGATGATGGGGCACGACGGGCACGGCCAGCATCAGAATGCTGAGCAGGAGCAGCAGTGCGGTCGTATAGGGTTTCCGTATCATCATAGCGTTCGGCGTGTAGTTGCGCAAAGATAGGAATTATTTCTTTTCCAGTTCGCTGAGCGACTCCATTTTTTTCTTCTCCAGGAATTCGTAGACACCGCAGAGGTGTTCGCGGACGCGCTGGTGGCCGAACTCATAGACTTTGCTCACCAGGCCGTCGAGGAAGTCGCGGTCGTGGCTGACGACAATCAGCGTGCCGTCGAAGTCCATCAGCGCCTGCTTCAGGATATCCTTGGTCTTGAGGTCGAGGTGGTTGGTGGGCTCGTCCAGAATGAGCAGGTTCACGGGTTCGAGCAGCAGCCTGATCATGGCCAGGCGGGTGCGTTCGCCGCCGGAGAGTACCTTGACCTTCTTCATCGAGGCTTCGGGGCTGCCGAACATGAAGGCGCCCAGCAGGTCGCGTATCTTGTTGCGTATCTCGCCCTTGGCCACGTCGTCGATGGTCTGGAAGACGGTCAGGTTCTCGTCGAGCAGGGAGGCCTGGTTCTGGGCGAAGTAGCCTATCTGCACGTTGTGCCCCAGCGTCAGGGTGCCTTCGTGCTCAATCTCGCCCATGATGCACTTCACCAGTGTGGACTTTCCCTCGCCGTTGCGGCCCACGAAGGCCACCTTGTCGCCACGCTCGATGGTGAGCGTCGCGTTCTTGAATACCACGTGGTCGCCATACGTCTTGCCTACGCCTTCCATGATGACGGGGTAGGTGCCCGAGCGGGGCGACGGGGGAAATTTGAGGCGCAGGGCCGAGGTGTCTTCTTCGTCCACTTCGAGCAGCTCCAGCTTCTCCAGCATCTTTACGCGGCTCTGCACCTGCAGGGTCTTGGAGTAGGTTCCCTTGAAGCGTTCGATGAACTCCTTCGTCTCGGCAATGAACTTCTGCTGTTCGTCGTAGGCCTTCTGCTGCTGTTCGCGGCGTTCCTTGCGCAGTTCGAGGTATTTGGAGTAGTTCACCTTGTAGTCGTAGATGCGGCCCATCGTTACCTCGATGGTGCGGGTGGTGATGTTGTCCACGAACTTGCGGTCATGGCTGATGACTACCACTGCCTTGCCGTTGCTGATGAGGAAGTCTTCGAGCCACTGGATGGACTCGATGTCGAGGTGGTTGGTGGGCTCGTCGAGGAGTAGCACGTCGGGCTTCTGCAGGAGCAGCTTGGCCAGCTCGATGCGCATGCGCCATCCGCCGCTGAAGTCGCTCGTCGGTCGGTTGAAGTCCGTCCGCTCGAAGCCGAGGCCCAGCAGGGTCTTCTCCACATCTTCCTCGTAGTTGGTGGCGTCGATGGCGTAGAACTTCTCGCTCAGGGCCGACACCCGTTCGATGAGCTCCATGTAGCTGTCGCTCTCGTAGTCGGTGCGTGTCTCCAGTTCCTTGTTCAGCCGGTCTATCTCGGCTTCCATCTCGTGCAGGTGGGCGAAGGCCTGGGCGGCTTCCTCGAACACGGTACGTCCGTCTTCGGTCATCAGGTGCTGGGGCAGGTAGGCGATGACGCAGTCCTTGGGAGCCGACACCTTGCTGCGGGTGGGCTGGCGCACGCCGGCCAGAATCTTCAGCAGGGTGCTTTTGCCCGCTCCGTTCTTGCCCATGAGGGCGATGCGGTCTTTCTCGTTGATCACGAAAGATATGTCACTGAACAGGGTGGTGCCGCCAAACTCTACGGCCAGTCCGTCTATGCTTATCATATATATATTATATTGTATATATTTATATTTGGGTTTATGGAATGAGGCAATCGCTTGCGAAGAAATTTAAGCTGAGCAAACCTTTCGTCCAAGCTGGGCAAACCATTTGTTTAAGCTGGGCAAAGCATTCGTTTAAGCTGGATAAAAGGATGCTTTTCCCAGGGCAAACGACTGGTTTTCCGCAAGCGGGTATGCATGCAGGTTTCGTGGAGGCGGGGCTTATTCGGCCTCCGTCTTCCGTTCGGACATCTTTTTCTGTACGAACTGTATCTTCAGATGGGCTTCTTCCAGATTCGTCTTGATTTCGGTGATGGCGGAAAGCACCTTGGACAACTCGTAGACGCTGGCGGCGGCTTGGCGGTCGGCAGGCGTCATTTGGGTGGTATAAGAGCGTTCTCCCTGGTAAACCACGCGCAGGTTGCGGTCCTTGTTGGCGGCTACAAAACCGATGAGGCCTCCGTCCTGTCCCATCTTGTAGTCGGCTTTCTCGATGTGCTCGCCCAGGTCGGTCGTCTCATAGCTGTCGCGTGAGGCGGGTGTCTCGGCAAAACTTTCGTCGGGGGCCGTTACCTTGACGGCGGTGTGGTGGATGTTGCCGGCACCGCAATAGATGGACGTGAGGCTCATGAGGCCTGTCTCGTCCGTCTGGAAGCGCAGGAAAGAGCGGTGAAGGTTCCGTTCGATGACTTGCGAAGGCGCCAGGTAGTGGCCGATGCGCTGGTAGGCGGTATCTTTTTCAAGCACAAACTTGCCTTTCATGGCTTCGAACTCCTGCTGCTTGACGGCCAGCATGCTGTCCAGATAGGCCACGGTCTTTTCCTGCTCCTTCAGCTCCACTTCCTGCATGAGGTAGATGCCCTGCCGGCGGGTGTCGAAGGCCTTGGGGTAGAGCAGCTTGATGCTGTCTATCTGCATCTTGGCTTCGTTGTAGTTGCCGGCTTCGAAGGCGGCACGGGCTTCGTCCAGCTTCAGGGCCGCTTTCTTTTCCACGTTTTCGCAGGCAGCCAGTGCGCCGCAGAGGCATGCCAGAATGATTGCTTTCTTCATATATCCAGTTTGATAGCGTAATTGTCCTAAATTTTGCCGCATGGCCGTGATGACCAGCTTTGCGGTGGCAAAAATAAAAATAATATTCCTATCTTTGCCTCCGCAAACCATTAAAATGCAAACGAACCGAAGATGATAGAGTTGACTCCTGACGAACTGAAGCAACGCTTCAGCGATAAGATATTCAAACAGATTTCTGAAACGGCTGACGACCTGGGGCTGGAATGCTACGTCGTGGGCGGCTATGTGCGCGACATCTTCCTGCAACGCCCGTCGAAGGATATTGATGTCGTGGTGGTGGGCAGTGGCATTGCCATGGCCGAGGCGTTGGGACGCCGGTTGGGCAAGGGCGCGCACGTGTCTGTGTTCAAGAACTTCGGTACGGCCCAGCTGAAGTATCGGGGTACGGAGGTGGAGTTTGTGGGTGCCCGCAAGGAGTCGTACACGCACGATTCGCGCAAGCCCATCGTGGAAGACGGTACGCTGGAAGACGACCAGAACCGGCGCGATTTCACCATCAATGCCCTGGCCGTCTGCCTCAACAGTGCCCGCTACGGCGAGCTGGTCGACCCCTTCGGAGGAATGGACGACCTGAAGGAACGCACCATCCGCACGCCGCTCGACCCCGATATCACCTTCAGTGACGACCCCTTGCGCATGATGCGTTGCATCCGTTTCGCCGCCCAGCTCAACTTCTATATCGATGACGAGACGTTCGATTCGCTCTGCCGCAACAAGGAACGCATCGGCATCATCTCGAAAGAACGCATTGCCGACGAGCTGAACAAAATCATGCTGGCGCCCATCCCTTCGAAAGGCTTCATTGACCTGGACCGGTGCGGGCTGCTCGAACTGATTTTCCCCGAGCTGGTGGCCCTTCAGGGAGTGGAAACCCGCAACGGACGGGCACACAAGGACAACTTTTACCATACACTCGAAGTGCTCGACAACATCAGCCGAAAGACCGACAACCTGTGGTTGCGCTGGGCAGCCTTGCTGCACGACATTGCCAAACCCGTCACAAAGCGTTGGGACCCCAAGGCCGGGTGGACTTTCCACAATCACAATTTCATCGGTGAGAAGATGATACCCAACCTCTTCCGCAAGATGAAGCTGCCCATGAACGAGAAGATGAAATACGTGCAGAAGCTCGTGAGCCTCCACATGCGTCCCATTGTGATAGCCGACGAGGAAGTGACCGATTCGGCCGTCCGCCGTCTCCTTTTCGAAGCCGGTGACGACATCGATGACCTGATGACCCTGTGTGAAGCGGACATTACGTCGAAAAACTCCGAACGCAAAAAACGCTTTCTGGAGAATTTCCAGTTGGTACGCCAGAAGCTGAAGGACCTGGAAGAGCGCGACCGCATCCGTAATTTCCAGCCGCCTGTCAGCGGGGAAGAAATCATGCAGACGTTCGGCCTTCCCCCCTGCCAGCAGGTGGGAGCCTTGAAGAGCGCCATCAAGGACGCCATTCTGGACGGCGTCATCCCCAACGAATACGAAGCCGCCCGTCGGTTTATGCTCCAACGGGCGGAAAAGATGGGGTTGCAAGAAGTTGGGAAGTAGGGGAGACACTGTCCGCTTTCGGACATGTGAAGTGTCCGAAAATGAACACTCCCCCCTGTGAGAACATGTTCTGGCACATTGGCACGGTCTTTGTCTGTAGGGTGGGTGTAACCAAGAACATGTGAAATGATGAAAAAGAATATTTTGATAGCAGTTTGTTGTTGCCTGCCTTATGTGGGATTTGCACAGACGGATACGTTGGCCTGCAATCGCGACATAACTTTGGCGGAAGCTATAGCCCTGGCACGTGTACAGTCGGTGGATGCAGCTGTCGCCTTGAACGAATTGAAGACGGCTTATTGGGAGTATCGTACTTTCAGAGCCAATTTGCTTCCTGAGGTTAATCTGACCGGTACGTTGCCCAGTTACAACAAATCGTATAGTACGTATCAGAATTCCGATGGCTCGTATACGTTTGTTCGCAACAATACATTGAACCTGGCGGGAGAAATATCCATTGACCAGAATATCTGGTTGACGGGCGGCAAGCTGTCGTTGACTTCGTCACTCAACTATGTGAAACAGCTTGGATCCGGTGGATATCATCAGTTCATGTCGGTGCCGGTCGGGTTGGAGTTGACCCAACCCATCTTTGGCGTGAATACGTTGAAGTGGGACCGCCGCATTGAGCCGGTCCGCTATGCGGAAGCGAAAGCCGCATTTATCTCGGCTACTGAAAATGTGACCATTACAGCCATTACTTATTTCTTTAATTTGTTGTTATCCAAGGAAACGCTGGCTACGGCCCGGCAAAACAAGGAGAATGCCGACCGCCTGTATGAAGTGGCGATTGCCAAACGGAAGATGGGGCAGATCTCTGAAAACGACCTGCTCCAGTTGAAACTCAATGCTTTGCAGGGAAAGGCCGATGTGACGGCTGCTGAAAGTGACCTGAATGCGAAAATGTTCCAGCTCCGTTCGTTCCTGGGCGTGTCCGAGCAGGATGTGCTCAATCCTGTACTGCCCGAGTCGGTACCCGATCTGCACATGGATTACCGTCAGGTGCTGGATAAGGCATTGGAACGTAACTCTTTCGCCCAAAACATCCGCCGGCGTCAGCTGGAAGCCGATTATGAAGTGGCTACGGCCAAGGGCAACCTGCGAAGCATCGATCTTTTCGCCAGCGTCGGCTATACGGGTCAGAACCGTGACTTCAAGGCTTCTTATGAAAATTTGCTCGATAATCAGATTGTTCAGGTAGGCGTGAAGATACCTATTCTGGATTGGGGCAAGCGGCGCGGACAGGTGAAGGTGGCCAAGAGTAACCGCGACGTGGTACTTTCCAAAATCCGTCAGGAGCAGATGGACTTCAATCAGGACATTTTCCTGCTGGTGGAGAATTTCAATAACCAGGCCCAGCAATTGGGCATAGCTGAAGAAGCGGACCGCATTGCGGAGAAACGTTATCGGACCAGTGTGGAGACTTTCATGATTGGCAAAATCAGTACGCTGGACTTGAACGACGCGCAGAACTCCAAAGACGAAGCACGTCAGAAACATATTTCTGAACTCTATTCTTATTGGTATTATTTCTATCAGTTGCGTAGTCTGACGTTGTGGGATTTTGAACGGAACGAAGCGTTGGAAGTCGATTTTGAGGCTGTGGTGAAAGACTGAAAGGTTTTCCTGCGGCTTGGATAGCTGCCGCTTTGAGGGCAAAGACCGAAAACCGGGTGGTTGATTTTGTACTTCATGGGGTTTATGCTATCTTTGCGTGGTATGAATACAAAGAACAAAGACAGAAGAATATGATACTGATAGTAGATGATGACAGTGCCGTCCGTTCGTCGCTCAGCTTTATGTTGAAGCGGGCCAAGTATGAAGTAAAGACGGCCGCCGGTCCGAAGGAAGCCATGGATATTGTACGGTCCGAGGAACCCTCGCTGATATTGATGGACATGAATTTCACGTTGTCCACCACGGGGGAAGAGGGGCTGACCTTGTTGAAGCAGGTCAAAATATTCCGTCCTCATGTGCCTGTCATTCTGATGACGGCGTGGGGAAGCATTCAGTTGGCGGTGCAAGGCATGCAGGCCGGGGCTTTTGATTTCATTACCAAGCCTTGGAACAATGCGGCTTTGCTCCAGCGCATCGAAACGGCTTTGCAACTGTCCCATCCGGATGAATCGCAAAATATAGCCCAGAATGGTGAACTGAAGCGCAGTCATATTATCGGCAAATCCAAAGGCTTGATGGATGTGCTCGATACGGTAGGCCGTATTGCCAAGACAAACGCATCCGTATTGATAACCGGTGAAAGCGGTACTGGCAAGGAGCTGATAGCGGAAGCCATTCACATGAACAGTCGTCGCGAACATCAGCCTTTTGTCAAGGTTAACTTGGGCGGCATTTCCCAAAGTTTGTTCGAAAGCGAAATGTTCGGTCATAAGAAAGGAGCCTTTACCGATGCTTCTTCCGACCGGGTGGGGCGCTTCGAACTGGCAAACAACGGTACCATCTTTCTGGACGAGATTGGCGATTTGGACCTTTCGTGCCAGGTGAAGCTGTTGCGCGTGTTGCAGGACCAGACGTTTGAGGTGCTGGGCGACAGCCGTCCCCGCAAGGTGGATGTACGGGTCGTTTCGGCCACGAATGCCGACTTGCGCAAGATGGTAGCCGAACATACGTTCCGTGAGGACTTGTTCTATCGCATCAATCTGATAACGGTGAAATTGCCTCCGCTTCGTGAAAGGCGGGAAGACATTCCCTTGCTGGTGCGTTACTTTGCCGACCGTCAGGCAGAAACCAACGGTCTGCCTCACGTTGAATTTTCATCCGACGCCTTGAGCTTCCTGTCCCGTCTGCCTTATCCGGGCAATATCCGTGAATTGAAGAACTTGGTGGAGCGAACCATATTGGTCAGTGGAAAGAAGACATTGGAAGCGGCCGATTTCGAGGTACAGTATCAGCATACGGGCGATTCGTCGCAGACGGCAGGGGTCGCTTCGCTGGCCGGCATGACGCTGGACGAGATAGAGCGCCGCACCATCCTCCAGACCTTGGAGCAGTGCAAGGGCAATCTCAGTCAGGTGGCTTCCATGCTGGGCATCAGCCGCGCGGCCTTGTATCGGCGTCTGGAAAAATATAATATTACGGTAAACGACTGAACCCTTTAAACTGGAGAGACATCGGTGCGCATACAGACCTATTTTATCATATTGGTGTTGTTGCTGGTAGGCTTGGGGATTGGTATCCCGTGCTTGCTGGGCGATATGCGGGTGCTCCATCTGTATGTGCTCGAAGGGGGGATCGTATTGATTCTGGTATACCTCGTCTTTTTCTATGGCAAACTGGTGAAACCCATGAATACCATTGGCAATGGCATGGAGCTGTTGCGTGAGCAGGATTTCAGCAGCCGCCTTAGCCCGGTGGGGCAATATGATTCCGACCGCATTGTCAAGATCTTCAATCGCATGATGGACCAGCTGAAGAGCGAACGTCTGCGTCTGCGCGAACAGAACCATTTTCTGGACTTGCTGATTCAGGCTTCGCCCATGGGAGTGGTCATTACCAGTTTCGACGAGAAGGTGACCCAGCTGAATCCGATGGCAGTCAGGATGTTAGGCATTGAAGTTTCTGAAATAGAAGGAAAGAAATTGGAACAGGTGGACTGCCCATTGGCGCAAGAACTGGCCGGCATTGAACTGGAACACACATCGGTAGTGCGTTTGAACGACGCGAATGTGTACAAATGCACCCATTCTTATTTCATTGACAGTGGTTTCCCCCATCCCTTTTTCTTGATAGAACGCATGACCGATGAAGTGATGAAGGCCGAGAAGAAGGCCTACGAGAAGGTGATCCGTATGATAGCCCATGAGGTGAACAATACGACGGCGGGCATTACCTCGACCCTCGATACGGTGGAACAGGCGTTGGCCGAAGAACAGGGCATGGAAGACTTTTGTGAAGTGATGCGCGTCTGCATCGAGCGTTGTTACTCTATGAGCAATTTCATTACCCGTTTTGCCGACGTGGTGAAGATTCCTGAGCCGACTTTGGTACCGGCCAACCTGAATGAAGTGGCCGAAGGCTGTGCGCGGTTTATGGAAGGGATGTGCAACGACCATCAGGTGACCTTGCGCGTGGAGTGCAGTCCCGAAGTAGGGACGGTCAACCTGGATCCGGCTTTGTTTGAGCAGGTTGTGGTGAACATCATCAAGAATGCCGTGGAGAGTATAGCGTCTTCCGAAACATTGCCTGCCGGAGAGGGGCTTGTCGTAGTCCGTACCCTGGCACCGGCTACTCTGGAAGTGGAAGACAACGGACCGGGCATCAGCAAGGAAACGGAGTCCAAGCTCTTCAGCCCCTTCTTCTCGACCAAACCCAACGGACAGGGTATCGGTCTCATTTTTATTCGTGAGGTTTTGAGCCGGCATAAATGTACTTTTTCACTGCGCACTTATAACGATGGCCTGACCCGTTTCCGCATCAGTTTTGTTTAATTGTGGGGAGAAGTCTGTCGCTGGGTCAGATTGAACGTTTGCCGATAATCGGATCTTGTTTGTTGATTGGGTGATTGCAGGAATCAGAAACAATGTGAAGCAGATTATCAGGGGCTCTAAACCATTCCATGTCTGCGGTTTTAACTTAAATCTTACTAATGGAACAATAAAAGCGATAAAAAAAGTAGTGATAAATCAATTAAATGCCCTAATTTTGAGCAATTTTTTAATATAAAAAAGAGAATAGAGATGAAAGAAAACGTAAATCCTGCTACCGGACATCTGGGAGTTCTGGTCGTAGGAGTAGGTGGTGCGGTGGCTACCACGATGATAACCGGTGTATTGGCTGCCCGCAAGGGACTGGCTAAGCCCATCGGTTCGATTACGCAAATGGCTACCATGAAGACACAAGACGGTAAGGAGCATTTGATTAAAGATATTGTTCCGTTGGCCGATTTGAGTGATGTAGTGTTTGGCGGTTGGGACATCTTCCCCGACAATGCTTACGAAGCCGCGTTGTATGCGGAGGTGTTGAAGGAGAAAGACCTGAATCTGGTGAAGGACGAGTTGCAGGCCATCCGGCCGATGACTGCCGCCTTCGACCACAATTTTGCCAAACGTCTGAATGGTACGCACGTCAAGAATGCGGCTACCCGCTGGGACATGGTAGAGCAGTTGCGTGAGGACATCCGCCAGTTCAAGGCGGCTAACCATTGTGACCGTATGGTTGTCCTGTGGGCAGCCAGTACGGAGATTTTTGTTCCGTTGTCCGATGAGCACATGTCATTGGAGGCGCTGGAGAAGGCCATGAAGGAGAACAATACGGAAGTTGTTTCGCCGAGTATGTGCTATGCCTATGCAGCCATTGCCGAAGGGGCTCCCTTCGTGATGGGCGCGCCCAATCTGTGTGTGGATACGCCGGCCATGTGGGAATTCTCCAAAAAGATGAATGTGCCCATTGCCGGAAAGGACTTCAAGAGCGGACAGACGTTGATGAAGACCGTGCTTGCGCCGATGTTCAAGACGCGTATGCTGGGCGTGAGCGGCTGGTTCTCGACCAACATCCTGGGCAACCGTGACGGCGAGGTGCTCGACCAACCCGAAAACTTCAAGACGAAGGAGGTCAGCAAGCTGTCGGTTATCGACAACATCTTCGAGCCGGAGAAATTCCCCGACTTGTATGGCAATGTTTACCACAAGGTGCGCATCAACTACTATCCGCCCCGAAAGGACAACAAGGAAGCGTGGGACAACATCGACATCTTCGGATGGATGGGTTATCCCATGGAGATTAAGGTCAACTTCCTGTGTCGTGACTCTATCCTGGCCGCGCCCATTGCGCTCGACCTGGTGTTGTTCAGCGACCTGGCTCTGCGTGCCGGGATGTGCGGCATCCAGACTTGGCTGTCGTTCTTCTGCAAGAGTCCGATGCACGACTTCGAGCATGAGCCTGTGCACGACCTGTTCCAGCAATGGCGCATGGTGAAGCAGACGCTCCGGGCGATGATCGGCGAGAAGGAACCGAGTTATCTCGATTGAGAAGAGAAAAAATGCATGAAAAAAAGAGGATGTACACGATGATGAAGAGTGTACACCCTCTTTTGTGTGACATAAAAATAATGATGAATAGTAGACCGCCTTTTCTTCCCATGTTGATAGGCACGGGCTTCGGTTCGGGCTTTTCACCGGTGGCTCCCGGCACGGCAGGTGCGTTGCTGGCAGCCTTGATATGGTTTTTCCTGTCGTTCTTCCTGACGGGGCTCACGCTGTTGTGGGTCACGGTCGCGTTGATTTTGGTCTTTACGGTGGCCGGTGTGTGGGCTGCCGACCGTCTGGAACCGGTATGGGGTGAAGACCCGTCCCGGGTGGTGGTCGACGAGATGGTGGGTGTCTGGATTACGTTGCTGGCCGCTCCGGCCGGACACATCGGATACGGATTGGCGGCCTTTGTCCTGTTCCGCCTGTTCGATATCTTCAAGCCTTTGGGCATTCGCCGGATGGAGAGCCTTCCGGGAGGTATCGGAGTGATGATGGACGATATCCTGTCCGGCATCTATGGTTTCATTCTTTTGATTGCAGTAAGATGGTTGGCCAATTGAGAGGGAAAGACTGGTTTGTCGGCTGGCGTCGTGTGGTGTGGGTGTTTTTCAAGGCCCAGCTTTCCGCCCAGTTTGCCAGTTTCGTCGACTTTCTGGTGACCATCCTGTTGTTCAAGCTGTTCGATGTCTTTTATCTGTATGCCACGTTTCTGGGCTCGGTAATGGGAGGGGTGGTGAACTGTGCCATCAATTACCGGTGGGTATTCCATTCCGAAGATTGCAAGAAGGTGCATGTGGCGCTGAAATACATTGTCGTTTGGGGAGGGAGTATCTTGCTGAACACGTGGGGCACGTTTGCCCTGACCGAGTGGCTGACAGGCATGACGTGGGTCAACAGCCTGCTGGGCTATTATGTGGACAACGTGTTCATCCTGGCAAAAATTATTGTTGCGGTGGTTGTGGCTCTGTTCTGGAACTACCACATGCAGCGTGTGTTCGTTTATCGGAATCATAATATAAGGAAAATCTGGAGATATGTGTTGAAAAACAAAAAAAGAGAATAGATATGACTTACAGAGACTACTTACAACAACTGATTTACAAGATTATCAATCCCGTCGTGCAGGGCATGATCCGGGTGGGGATTACCCCGAACTTCGTTACGACCACCGGCCTGGTGCTGAACATCGTGGCGGCCGTTGTGTTTGTATATGCCGGTTGGGCCGGCGAGGAACTGGCGCTGACGCTTGCCGGATGGGCGGGCGGCATTGTGCTGTTTGCCGGCCTGTTCGACATGATGGACGGGCGTGTGGCCCGGGTGGGAGGCATGTCGTCCACTTTCGGTGCCCTCTACGACTCCGTGCTCGACCGCTACAGCGAACTTTTCACCCTTTTCGGCATTCTCTATTTCCTGCTCTTTCAGGGATATTTCTGGGGGAGCATCATTACGGCTGTCGCTCTGGTCGGCTCGTTGATGGTGAGCTATGTGCGTGCCCGTGCCGAGGGTCTGGACCTGGATTGCAAGGTGGGCCTGATGCAGCGTCCCGAGCGTGTCGTGCTGACGGCTCTGGGTGCCATCTTCTGCGGTGTCTTCCAGGACTGCACGGCTTTCGACAGCGTGTACATCCTGATTGCTCCGTTGGCTGTGATAGCCGTGTTGGCCAACTGGACTGCCTTTGTCCGTATCAACCATTGTCATAAACTGTTGAAGAAGCAATAATCGGATGAAACAGAACGTTTTGCCGCCGGCAGGTGAGTCCCTGCCGGTTCTTGTAGTGTCAGCCCTGTTCCTGGTGCTGACGGGCGTGTTTGTGGGCATCCGTCCCGAGCATTTCTTGCTGGGGGGGCTGTTTCTGCTGCTGTTTTTTGCGGGAAGAACCACCCGCAAGCTGGCTGTGGCCCTGCTGCCCTTTATCATATTCGGCGTGTCCTACGACTGGATGCGCGTGTGGCCCAATTATGAAGTTAACCCCATTGACGTCCGCGGCCTTTACGAAGCCGAGAAGTCGCTGTTCGGCATCCAGGCAGGCGGACAGACACTGATACCCTGCGAATATTTCGCCCTCCACCATTGCAGTGCGGCCGATTTCATGGCCGGTATCTTCTACCTCTGCTGGGTGCCGGTGCCCATCGCTTTCGGCCTTTGGCTTTACTTCAAGGGGCGCCGCAGCCTCTACCTGCGTTTTGCGATGGTATTCCTGCTGG